>Ga0172375_10011494_pt1 | contig 11268 bp, 11 predicted proteins | sample LakKiv1m_FD_114537 | JGI IMG/M metagenome (GOLD analysis project Ga0172375, IMG submission 114537) | Freshwater microbial communities from Kabuno Bay, South-Kivu, Congo - kab_092012_11.1m | ecosystem: Environmental > Aquatic > Freshwater > Lake | place: Democratic Republic of the Congo... | reverse complement strand
ATGATAAATCACCGGATGAATTTCTAAAAGAGGTTTTACCAGTTAAAAATTAAGGCGTCGTTTTTAGGAAGATTAAGAATACCTAGACTGATAACTGGTACAGTAAAAGGGGTTCACTTCAGAGTTATGAATAAAAAGAAAATAATTATAGGTGGTTTGATAATTTTTTTATCGCTATTTTTTTTAAAAGCAATAACTTCTTCAGCTCAAGAAGGAACATTTTTACGAACAAAAAGTGAACCTATTCAACTTAACATTGACAGTATTTATATTCCCTGTGAAAATCCCAGCGATCCTATCTGTTCTCCTTATCCAACCGACATTAGCGAACATCCGGTTCCAAATCAGATAGATCACGAACTTAGTCTATCAGCTGAAAATTTTCCACCCAATGTTGATGTTTATATCGTCGGCTGTATTGATTCTTCAACCGGTGCCCGTTGTAGCACCGGGGACTCAAATTTGGATAATCTGCTAAATGGAATTCCCGGGGGAAATATAATGAGTCCTGACCCAAGCCATCAATTCAAAGCTTTAAAAAATCCAGTTAAAACAAGCCCTGACGGAATACTGGAAAATGTGATTGTTCGCAGTTTTACACCTCAAACAACTTCTCATTATTTTATTAGTTACTATATTACGCAGGTTGATATAAGTAGCGGATCAGAAAACATAACTTCATATCCGTCTTATAATTCAATCCAGTTGGGAGAAATTAAGGATTTTACTGTTCCGACTTTAATTCCTACCTTAAGACCAACGACCGCTCCTAGAGTAAGAAGAGCGAGACAAGAAGGTTATGATCCAAAAGGGAGATTATTTGACAGCCAAAGTCTTGAGCCGATTCCGGAAGGAGAGGTTATTTTACTTGATAATCTAAAAAAAATAGTAACTCTTTCGAATTTTAAAAATCCACAACAGGTTAAAAGTAATGGAGAATTTACTTTTTGGGTGCCAAATGGCATCTATTATCTTGAAATTTCTAAAAAACCATTAGATTATATTTGGCCGATAGAACTGAACCAGGTTCATCCGAATTATAAAAAAGCTTATTATTGTGATCCTGAAGTTAAAGATGAAAAAAACCAACCGGTTTCCCTTTATATCAATCAATATCCAATTTTAGAATATAATAAATTAGTTCATTGCGATGTGCCTTTAAGTCCTCAATCAACGCCATACAGAAGCGATGTCAAAACAATCGACTTTTCCATTATGAGAACGGATAATAATACCTCAACATTATTTGCTGGAAAAGTATCTCATCCTCTAACAAAGATTAGTTTAAAAGGAGAAACTACAGAAAGAGTTGTTGCTACCACAACGGCTGATAAGCTTGGATTTTGGCAGATTACTTTAAAAAACAGCAGTTATCCCTTAAAAGGCGACGGGTTACCAGACAGATTAATAGCGGTCTATAAAAAAATCGACCTGACAGGAACAAACACTGATGTTTTGGAGATTAAAGGAAATATATTTGAGCCTATTTTAACCTATGTTGAAGGATATGCCTATTCTAAAGAAGGAGAACTTCTTCCTTTAGCAAAAGTTGGTTACAAGCAGTTAGGATTAAATAAAAATGTTTTTATTACCACAGCAGACAAGTCTGGTTTTTTTAAGATTCCGACCCAATATTTACCAAGTTTTAGTTATGAAATTGTTTTTTTGCCGGTTAATTCGGTTAAACCAATAATTTTATCTACCTCGGAATTTCTAGAAAAAAATTTAGACTATCTTGGCGAAAAAAAACTTAATCTCTTAACAAATATTAATAAGGATATATTATTGACCAATATAGAGAATAAATCTGATGAACAAGCTGTTAATATAGGTTTTGATTCAAACGAAAATAAAAAATCTTTACTTCAAAAGGTAAATACAGTTAATAGAACATGGTTAATTATAATTGTAAGTGTCTTGTTGGCTTTTTCAGGAGTAGTTATAACAGTATTTATTCGTAACCTTAATAAAAAAAATAAAAATGAAGAAAACTTGATAAAATAGCTTAATAATACATTTCCTGCCAGTGGGAGTCGACTTCTATATTTAAGTCAAGAAAAACCTTCTTGTTTATTGCCAAAGCAATTTCTTTTCGGGCGTAGCTGCCAATTTCTTTAATTTTTCTGCCTTTTTTTCCGATCAACATTCCCTTATATCGGTCATTAGTTGTTAAAATTCTGGCTTTTATGTAAGTCGTTCCATTTTTCCTTTCTGCCACCTGATCGACAATAACAGTGGTGGTATAAGGAATTTCTTCACCCATCATTAAAAATATTTTTTCCCGAATTAATTCTCCAAGAAATATTTTACTATCAAGATTAAGAATAGGATAAGCTAAATCGGGTGGAATTTTTTCCTTGTCCACCAAAGCCTTGGCGGAGGAGGACGGCAGATATTCAAAAATTTTATCAAGCAGTGGTTTGACATGCATATTGTTGATCGCCGATATTTGAAAAACATCTTTGAACTCTTCTTCCAAAAATTTATACTGCGGCAAAAAAGATTTACCCGGATCATCAATTTTATTGATAACTAATATTTTTGGTTTATTAATCTTTCTGACCAGTCCAAGCACCTTGCTTTCTTCAAAATCGCGTTTGCGAGTTTGATCAACCATATATATAACCAAATCAACCCGCTCGTTTAAGATCTGTAAAGTTTTTTCATTGATCCTTTTTGAAAGAAAATCTTTCGCTTTTCCCACGATTCCCGGCGTGTCCACAAAAATAATTTTCCCCCGCTTTTCCTCATAAAGTGCCCGGATTGAAAATCTGGTTGTCTGCGGTTTTGGCGAGGTTATCGCAACTTTTTGTCCAATCACGTTGTTGACAAAAGTTGATTTGCCAACATTGGCCCGACCGATTAATAAAATTTTTCCCTGTTTCATTATCTGATTTTATCAAAATATATGGAAATAAGATGAATTGATACATTAAATCAGGTAAATTTGTGGTATAATATGTTTCATTAACCCACCGTTTTTGAAGGTGGTTTTTTTGTACTTTTAACTTATGGAAATTCGAAACATTGTCATTATCGCTCACGTTGATCACGGTAAAACTACATTAGTTGACGCTATTTTAAAACAGACCCATACTTTTCGTGATAATCAAAAAGAAATGGGAGAGACTCTAATTATGGACTCCAATGATTTAGAGCGGGAAAAAGGAATTACGATTTTAGCTAAAAACACAGCTGTTTTTTACCTGCCTGCCGGTAGGCAGGCAAAAACCAAAATCAATATCATTGATACTCCGGGCCATGCTGACTTTGGAGGAGAAGTAGAACGAGTTATCAATATGGCCAGCGGCGCAATCTTGTTAGTTGATGCGGCTGAAGGACCACTTCCTCAAACGAAGTTTGTTTTAAAAAAAGCAATTGAGGCAAAGTTAAAATTAATTTTAGTTATTAATAAAATTGATAAGAAAGATGCCAGACCTAAGGAAATTTTAAATCAGGTTGAAGATTTAATTTTGGATTTAGCTCCTGATGAATCATTTCTCCACTTTAAGACTCTTTATGCGGTTGGCCGTGATGGAAAAGCTTTTTATGAGCTGCCGGAAAAATATTCTCCCGAAAGTAAAGGTAACCTTATTCCCTTGTTTGAAACAATAATTAAAGAAATAAAAAACAATGCCTTAAATGAAGACAAACCTTTTCAAATGTTAATTTCAACCTTAGACTATGATAATTATGTTGGCAGGCTTTGTATAGGAGAAGTGTCTCAGGGAATATTAAAAAAAGATCAGCCAATTGTTTTAGTTCAGGATAACAAAATTATCGGTCAGTATCGGGCCCAAAAATTATATACCTTTGAGGGTTTACAAAAAAAAGAAGTCAGCTGGGTAGCCAGTGGCGATATCGTGGCTGTTGCCGGTATTCCCCAGTTAAATATTGGCCAAACTATTTGTGATTCGTTAAATCCCGTCAGTCTACCATCAATTAAAATAGAAGATCCGACGATTAAAATTACAATCGGTCCAAACACCAGTCCATTTTCTGGGCGAGAGGGAAAATACTGTACTTCACGTCAAATCAAAGAACGACTCGAAAAGGAAAAACAGACAAATCTAGGACTGAAAATCAAACCTGACCCAGAAGGAGTTAACTACGTAGTTTATGGTCGGGGAGAATTACATTTGGCGATTTTAATTGAAATGATGAGGCGGGAAGGATTTGAACTTCAGGTTTCCAAACCCCAGGTAATTTATAAAAAAATTGGCGGAATAATTAATGAACCGTTTGAAGAGGTAACAATTGATGTTGATAAGAACTATATGGGTTTAGTTAGTGAAGAATTTGGAAAACGAAAAGGAGAAATGATTGATATGGTAACAAAAAATAATACTGCAAGACTAATCTATAAAATTTCAGACTACAATTTATTGGGAGTTAGAAGTGCATTGCTTACAAAAACTCGCGGAACAGCAGTTTTAAGCTCATATTTTCTAGGTTACTTGCCGAGAGGACATAAAATGGAGTCGACAAGAAATGGTGCTTTAATAGCTGTCAAGACAGGTGAAGCGGTTACTTATGGATTGGTAAAAAGTCAAAATCGGGGAACGCTTTTTATCGGACCTGGTACCCATGTTTATGAAGGTATGGTCGTCGGCATTTCCAATCGGGAAATGGATATAGATGTTAATGTCACAAAAGAAAAACAATTAACGAATAATCGTTCAGCCGGTGAGGGAGTTTCAGTCCCTTTGATTCCAGCTTCACCTTTATCACTTGAACAGGCCCTGGATTTTATCAACGATGATGAAATGCTGGAAGTCACCCCGTTAAATATCAGGATCAGAAAAGAACATCTTTCCCTCACTAAAAGAAGAGTTGAAAACAGAAAACAAGAAAATCTTTTAACCTAAAAAAACACTACCTGCGTAATAAATAAAATATTTAAAACTGACAGATAGTGTTTTGATTTTAATAGCTTCTTCGATCATCTCGAAATCCACCTCCACCGCTTCGAAAACCGCCTCCGCCTGGTCGCCTTTCTTCTCGAGGACGAGCAACGTTAACGACGATTTTTCTTCCTTCGACTTCTTTTTCATGCATTTGTTGAATGGCCGCTGCGGCCGCCTCTTCAGTTGCAAATGTGACGAAACCGAAACCCTTTGATCTTCCAGACATTCTGTCTGTGATGATAACAGCTTCAGTGACCTCACCAAATTGCGCAAACATTTCTTTTAATGAATCATTGGTTAATGTCCAAGGTAAATTACCCACGTAAAGTTTTTTATTATCCATTTATATTTTTCACCTCCTTTTGATTAAATTTGAATGTTATCCAGAAGTTTACAAACTGAATTGTTTTCCAACAGCAGTTTTTCCACCATACTGAATTAACTTTAATAAGTATATCATAAAGAACGTTTTTATGAGTGTCAAATGGATTTTATTTATGAAGATATCTTTCCCAAATATTTTTAAAATAGGAAAGAGTAAGGGTTGATAAAAGAAATCCAATAGAGGGAACAATTGCATTTAACCAAGGTTTATCAATATTAATTGTCTTTAAATAAAGACCAATTGCTAAGTAAGTAAAAATCAATAATAAAATTTTTCTCGTCCAGCTAATTTCCCAAGCTTTATCTGTTTCAACCTTTTTATTTCTGTCTTTTATCGCTAAAATTTCTTTTTCCAAGTCACTTATGGAAGTCATATAAAAATTATACCTGAATTTTGGAAAAGAGATAACTGCCAATCGATAAAAATAAAATAGAAATTCCGCTTAAAACAAGAAAATCGGTCGTTAATCCAAAATGAGAAACATTTATTAAAGTTCCCCGTAAACCGTCAACTCCATAAGACAGTGGATTAAAACTGGAGATAATCCCAACGATTCCTGGTAAATCGTTTAAGGGAAACAAAGCACCAGAAAGAAAAAATAATGGCATGATAAGAAAGTTCATAATCATCTGGAATCCTTGAAAATCTTCCAAGGTTGAGGCAATCGCAGTTCCAAGGGCGGTAAAAAGTAGGGCGGTCAGAAACATAATTATCAAAGCGAGTGGCAACATTAAAAGATTTGTCGGTCGAAAACCAACTAATAAAGTCAAAAAGAAAATAATAACTCCCTGTAAGGTGGAGATAGTTGCTCCTCCTAAAGTTCTCCCGATCATAATGTTTAGACGAGAAACCGGAGCAACTAAAGTCTCTTTTAAAAATCCAAATTGACGATCCCAGATTAATTCTATTCCTGAAAAGATTGCCGTAAAAATAATTCCCTGGGCAATTACACCCGGCGCCAAAAAACTCATATAATTACCAGCCCCAGCCCGTTTGAAAATAGGACCAAAACCAAATCCTAAAGCCACCAAAAATAAAATTGGTTGTCCCAGAGATCCGATCATTCGGGACCGGGACCGAAAATATCTTTTTAACTGCCTAAGCCAGAGAATATATATAGTGTTCATGATTTTTTTAATGTCTCCACATCCTGCGTCTCATTCGCAAATGTTCCATTGGATTAGCTTCTTCATCGCGGATTTTTTTACCGGTTAAAGCCAAAAAAGCCTCTTCGAGACTATTTGTTTTTGTGGAATTTTTCAGTTTTTCAGCCGTTCCTTGAGTAATAATTTTTCCATGATCAATAACGGCAATTTTTTGAGCAATTTTTTCCGCCTCTTCCATATAATGAGTGGTAAAAAAAATTGTCATTCCTTCTTTTTTATTCAAAGCACTAACATAGGTCCACATCTGGTTTCTAGTTTGCGGATCAAGACCTAAGGTAGGTTCGTCAAGAAAAAAAATTTTCGGATGATGAAGAAGACCACGAGCGATTTCCAATCTTCTTTTCATTCCTCCGGAAAAAGTTTTAACCAAATTATCCTTTCGATCCCAAAGATCAACAATATTTAAAAGCTCTCTGATTCGTTTTATTTTTAAAGTTTTTTCAATGTTATATAAAACACCATGAAAGTCCATATTTTCATAAGCGGTCAGCTCATCATCTAATGATGGATCTTGAAAAACAATTCCGAATGATTTTCTCACATTATCTTGATCTTTACCCGGATCAAAACCATTAATTGCAATTGTTCCGGAAGTAGGGGAAAGAAGAGTTGTTAGCATTTTTATTGTCGTCGATTTTCCTGCTCCATTTGGACCCAAAAAAGCAAATACTTCTCCAGTTTTAACTTCGAAAGAAATATTATCAACCGCCGTGAAATCTTTAAATTTTTTAGTGAGATTTTTAACTTCGATAATATTCATAAATTATCAGTATACACCCGTTTTTTATTTTTCAACCTGAATTTTTTAATTAATATTCAGTTAATTTTCAGCTAAAAGACTATAATCGTATCTCATGAGAATCTTAATTATAGAAGACGAACATAGAATCGCCAATTCGATAAAAAAAGGTTTAGAACAGGAAAGGTATGCGGTTGATGTTGCCTATACCGGGACTGATGGATTTGATCTTGCCTCAACGGAAGACTACGATGGAATCATTCTTGACATCTTGCTTCCGGAAATGAACGGAATTGAGATCTGCAAAGAGTTAAGAAAAAATAAAATTCACATTCCGATTTTAATGCTGACAGCCAAAGGTCAGACAGAAGACAAAGTGGAAGGATTAGACGCAGGTGCTGATGATTATATGACAAAACCATTTTCTTTTGATGAATTATTAGCCAGAATTAGGGCTTTGACAAGAAGACAAGGAACAGTTTTAAATTCAATTTTATCGGTTGAGGATTTAAGCCTTGATACAAAACATTATTTGGTAAAAAGAGATAACAAAATTATTAAACTTTCCAGTAGAGAATTTTCACTTTTAGAGTATCTAATAAGTCACAAAGACATTATTGTCACAAAAGATCAAATTATCGCTCATGTTTGGGATTATGATGCGGATATTCTTCCAAATACCATTGAAGTTTATATAAAAAATTTAAGAAACAAAATCGACAAGCCTTTCGTAAATAAAAAACCATTAATTCAAACAATTCGAGGATTTGGATATAAAATTGGGAAATAATATGTTTAAAAACGCGCGATTAAAACTAACAGCTTGGTATTTGTTGATAATCATGTTTATAAGCATTGCCTTTAGTTTGGTGATTTATCAGGGTTTAATGAACGAGGTACACCGGTTTTCAAGGATGCAAAAATTAAGAATAGAGAGAATACTTCCGCCAAATCCGACTCAACCGTTTTTTGCTGATGAAGATTTAATTACTGAAATACAGCAAAGAATAATATTTGGTTTAGGAATAATTAATATAATTATTTTTTTAACATCCGGAGCTTTGGGATATTTTTTAGCGGGAAAGACTTTAAGACCGATTCAAGAAATAATGGAGGAACAAAACCGATTTATCTCCGATGCTTCTCATGAGTTAAGAACTCCATTAACTGCTTTAAAAAGTATTTTCACCTGTTACAACTGCGATTCAAGTATATGTGGAGAGGAAAGATATAGAAAATTAACCAGTGGTAGAACTAGGCCTCATATTTATTATCACTGTACAAGAGGAAAAAACAGAATTTGCAAAGAGGGATATATAACAGAAAAGGGATTAATTAAGTTGGTTATTGAGCATATTAATAAATTGGACGAAGATCAAATCATTATTCCTGATAAATTAAAAGAAGGTATGGAAGATTACAAAAAAATTGCCAGAGATACATTATATTTTAATACCAACAAACTTGACGAAGACATTGAACTAACAAATAAGGATTATGCTAAATACATTATGAATCAAGGGTCAATGACTGCAAAACGAGAACTTGTTAAGCTTCTCCCTATTCCCAAAAGACTTCATAATAGACAGTTAATTGCATAATATATTTTAAAATAGTTTTTCTTTGAAAATAACTATAGGATATGATATAATGTCGGAGCTTATGTTAACAGAGATGAATTTATCAGGCCGTCTTGAGAGATTGCGGAAAAATGGGATTCATAGAATCTTAATGATCAATCCCCAGTCAGAAACTCATCCTGAACAAGCATCAAGATTTCCCATAGGGCTATTTTCTATCGCTTCCTTCTTAAGTAAAAATTGGAATTGGGGGGGGTTAGACGTAAGTATTCTTGATCTTCAAACACAACCTACAGATTTTAATATTGAACAAGCTGTTGTTGATGCTAATCCTGATGTAGTTATGACTACAGGGATAACTCCATATTTTCCATATATGCAAAGAGTAGGAAGTATCGTCAGGCGTGTAAAACCAGAAGCTTTAACTTTTACGGGAGGATTTCATACTACTGTTCGACCTGACGAAACGATGTCAACCGGTAATTTTGACATTGGCGTTATTGGAGAAGGTGAAGAAAAAGTTTTAGAAGTGTTAAGTGCTATCGCTTCTCAAGGATTAGATAGTCCTGAAAAACTTTTTGATCATAAAGGATTAGCTCTTAAAAAAGAAAGTGAAGAGACGGTTACAACTGGTTTAAGTATACCGACTATTCCATTAGATCAATATCCTTATGCTAGTGAAGGTTTACAATTTCTAATAGGTCAAGAAGCAGGATATAGAGTGTTTGGCGATACTAAAAAATTTAACACTCAACCAGGAACAATTGTTACTTCACGAGGTTGTGCATATAACTGTGCTAATTGTGGATCAAAACAAATGTTTCCGAAAATCCGTAGTCGAAGCCCTCAAAATGTTGTTGGAGAAGTAAGATATTTATACGATAAATATGGAACAAGGAACTTTTATTTTGCCGATGACACTATTAATCAGGATAGAAAAAGATTAGCTGAAATAAGTAGACTTCTTATAGAGCAGGGACTTCCAATTGAATGGGTTGGTATGGCAAGAACCAATATTTTAGATGCCTCCTTGTATCAATTGGCGGCAAAGTCAGGTTGTGTAGAGTTAGCTTTCGGTGTTGAGTCGGCTGATCCGGCAGTCTTGGAACGTTTGGGAAAAAGAAGTGATATGGATAATGTTACAGCGATAAATCAACAAACTAAAGATGTCGGTATATCCTCAAAATTTTATCTTATGACTGGTAATCCTGGAGAAACCCCTCGAAGTAGTGAAATGACAGCGGAATATTTACAACAAACTCATCCAGATAAAATTCGTGTTTCTAAAGCTATTCCTTATCCAGGAGCGCCTTTTTTGAATGATATAGAAGTTCTTCCTCCTTATGATCAACATTATGAAGATTGGTGGGCTTTTCCTCCACCTTCAAATCCTTTCGGACCAATGCTTAATTTAACAAAAACTTCATTAATGTCTCCTGAAGAAATAGAAGCAGCTCGACAACTTTTAATAAAAACTCACCTCTCATATGGTGGGAAAGTATAATATGGTAAACTACGAAAGATTAGGCCTTATCAGCGCTACTCGAACTGAATTTGGTCGCATAAATGAGTTATTAATCCGGAATGGTTTTTCCCTATTGCAAGAGGGAAACGCTGCTGGTTTAAATTGGCTTGAGGGTAACTATTTAGGAAAACATATAGTATTAGTAAGATCGGGTGTAGGAAAAGTTAATGCCGCAGCGGCCACTCAATATATTATTGATAGTTTTCATCCAGATATAGTTATTGACATGGGAATAGCTGGATTACTCGATCAGAAGATCCCGGCAGGTAGCGTAATTGTAACCGATACAGCTCAAGAATGGGATACTACTTCCTCTATGATTTCGCCAATAGAGAGTCTAGAAAATCATACAATAGTTAATCAAGCAACAACCGCTTTACCAAAAAAAGTCGTTTCCGGAACAATAATTACTGGTGATACTTTTATAACAGATTCAGAACAACGAGATGAACTAATGTCTAAACATGACGCAGTCGCAGTTGATATGGAAAGTGCAGCAATAGCTAAAATATGTCATAAAAACAAACTTCCTTTTTTAGTAATTAAGGGATTTTCTGATAAAGCAAATAAAAAAGCAGAAAGTGATTTAAATAAAAGAATAAGATTAGCAACGGAAAGAAGTTTTTCTGTTTTAAAGAAACTTATTCAAAAAAAAATTATTTGAGATTTTTTATTTAAACTATAAGTTCAAACGGTTCAAATCGAATAACTCTCCAGGATGATAAAATTAGAAGACATTTTTTGGTAGCTTTATGGAATGCTTGGAACCGATTTTGAAGATTTTTGAGCGTAATAACTATCGCTAAGTAATGCTTTCTATCGCTTCCGTCAGAGTCAAACTTGGCTGCGAACCGTGGACAGAGTTAGAACCTATTTTATATCCAACGCCTTACTTTCTTTTGATATTCCCGATATTTATTCCCAAAAACCTTTTCCATCTGTTGCTCCTCAAGTGGTATAAACTTT
>Ga0172375_10011493_pt1 | contig 11268 bp, 12 predicted proteins | sample LakKiv1m_FD_114537 | JGI IMG/M metagenome (GOLD analysis project Ga0172375, IMG submission 114537) | Freshwater microbial communities from Kabuno Bay, South-Kivu, Congo - kab_092012_11.1m | ecosystem: Environmental > Aquatic > Freshwater > Lake | place: Democratic Republic of the Congo... | reverse complement strand
GGAAAGACCTATCCATAACGATTATGCACAAGTTGATTTAAGAAAGTTTTTACACGTTAAATATAATAATGACGCAAGATTATTGCCTTTTCCTTCAAATAGCCTTACTGATATCTGCTCCTCTTATATGATTTGCTGTCTTAATAAAAACGAGGCTGAATCTGCTTTAAGAGAATGGTATAGATGCTTAAAACCAGGTGGTAGGCTTGAATTATATATCCCTGATTTTTCTAAAGTTGCTAAAGAATTAATAGCTACTAGAAATGAAGATTTACTTAAAGAAATATATGGGGAACAAAAACATGAACTTGATTATTATCAATGGGGATATACATTTGAAAGTATGGATAGATTACTTTCTAAAGTAAACTTTGTTAGAGTATTAAAAACAGATTCACCACCAATGCACCCTAATGCTATTGGTATTTTGGCTTATAAACCATTATGACAACTGAAATTGATGCTATAGAAAGAATTATATTAAAGAAAGATCCTACAATGTCAGTAGTTGTTATTAGAGAACATTTGTTGCGTTATATTTTAGCTTTAGAAAGTATTACTGATAAAGATGTTTTAGATATTGCCTGTGGTTCAGGTTATGGAATGTACTTAATGTCTTACTTTGCTAAAAGCGTATCAGGATATGATTATAGTCAAGAAGCAATAGATGAGGCTAAGAAATTTGGATATAAATGTGATGCTTGTCTTGAAATAAGAAATCTAGAAGAAGATAATTCTTTAAGTAATCATAAACACCTCAAATTTGACGTTGTAACATGTTTTGAAACGATTGAACATGTAAATAACCCTATGACACTTCTTAAAAATATAAAAGAATGTCTTAATCCAAATGCTGTAGTTTATATAAGCACTCCTAACGATTTAAAACATACAGATAAAAATAAATGGCATAAAGTTCATTTTGACTTCTATTCTCTCTATAATACAATTCAGGAAGTTTTTGGAGATGTAGATATAAAATTATTTGGACAAGATCAATTTGGAATGACTAATGAAGTAACTAAACCCTATGTAGTTGCTAAAATAAATCTATGAAAAAACTAGGAATAATAATGGAACGCTATCACAACTTTTGTGAACATTATATGTATAAAGCACTTCCTGAACATCATTTCTATTTAGTTGATAATAATTACCCTTTTATAGGAAGAACTTTACCTGAAAATGCTGAAATAGTACCTTATCCTGAAATACCATGGGATAAGATAGATGTGGGATACGCTGTTACTTATGAGAGAGTTTTAGAAGTTAATAAACATGGAAAACCTTGTGTTTTTCATATAGATCAAGTTCCTCAAGAATGGGATAATCCTAGAAAATTAGCTTCATTATTAAATGATAATCCTGTTTGTTATTGGAGTAGAGAAGAAGCAGAAATGTGGAAAGTTGGTACTCCAGTAATAAGACCACATCCAATAGATACAGAAATATTTAAAGGTTATAATCCAACTCAAAAAAAAGCGATTACAATAGCAACTAGAGCAATAAGTGGTTGGGGTCCTTATGTTAAAGGTTATCATATTTTAAAAGATGCTTATTATGAACTCCCTATACAAGTAATAGCAAAAGACGATAAGAATTTTCCAAATGCTAAAGAAATACTTTCAGAAGAAGAAATGATTAAAACACTACAAGATCATCAAGCTTATTTTAATTGTGCTTGGAAATTAGATAGAAGTCCACTTGAAGCTATGGCTTGTTTCATAGGAAATACAGAAATTGATACTTTTAGCGATATTTATAAAGTACATAAAAATGATTATGAAGGTGATTTGATTGAAATTAAAACTGAAAGTACAAAAATTAAATGTACTCCAAATCATCCTATTTTGACTAATAGGGGGTGGAAAAAAGCAATTGATTGTGATATAATTGATTCTGTTTATATAAGTAAAAAAATAAATCATGATTATAAAAAAAGCATGGAGTCAAGAAGAATTAAGGATATTGTTAATCAATTACAAAAAATCCACAACAGAATTAATGAAATTTCTTCCTCTAAGAACAAAGTGGTCAATTCTAGCAAAGATAAAAAAAATGGAGTTACAGAAATTAAATGGAGATGTATTAATTCCATTAAAAATATTATTTTCAAAACAGGAACTTTCTTATTTAGCAGGATTTATAGATGGAGAAGGGACAATTACTTTCAAAGTAGAGAGAAAAATCAAAATAAGACCTTTAATTCAGATTTCAAACACAAACAAGAAAGTGATGGATTGGATAGCAAACAAATTGAATTGCAAACAAATAGATATGTACGAAAACAAGAGAAAATCATTTCCAAACCACAAACATTGTTATTCTCTTGGTGTAAAGGGATTGCAAATTATTTCATTACTAGAAGCATTATATCCTTATCTAATTGTGAAAAAAGAGCAATGTGGAATATTGATTACTTTTATAAAATCAAGAATGAAACAAAAATATCACGATTCATACAATCAATTAGAAATTGGTTGCTTAACAGAGATAAGGAAATTAAACAAGAAAGGATTATCTCGATAAAAAAAGAATTTTTTAAAGGTAAAGTCTATAATCTTTCTACTTTAGATGGTGTTTATAAAGCTAATGGAATAATTGTTCATAATTGTGGTATGCCTGTTGTAGCTTATAAAACTCAATACAATAGCTATCTTGAATATTTTATAGATGGAGAAAATATTATTTATGCTGATTCTGTAGTAGATATGATTAATAAAACTAAAGAATTATTAGAAAATAAAGAAAAATGTATTGAAATAGGACAAAAAGCAAGAGAAACTATTATAAAGTATTGGGATCCTAAATTATCAAATGAAGGTTGGAATAAAGCTTTCAATTTAGCTTTAAAATAATATAGATTATAAACAAACATTTCCTAAAGAGAGAAATTAATTAATAAAAGTGGTTTATATGGAGAATATCTAGTAGATAAAAATGAGAAATATGATTATAATATTTCTGATAATAAAGTATTAGAAAAATTTATAGGAAAAGCCTATATAGGTGAAGTACCTCAAAATATAATATGGTAAATCCAATATTAGTAAAAGATTTTAGAAAATTAAAAGACGATTGGGATAATGCTGCTAAAACAGACTACTTCAGAGATTATATTGCTCAAGGATTTAATGAAGAAGAAGCTTTTAAAGAATCTGGTAGAGAATATACTGAAATAATAAAACAGTTTCTAGGGAGATTTGGAATTAGTTGGAAAAATAAAACAGTAACAGAATTAGGTTGCGGTGCAGGAAGAATGACAGAATTTATAGCTCAAGAAGCAAAATTAGTTAATGCTCTTGATATTTCTGCAGAAATGATTAGACGATTACATCAAAGATTGGGTAAATCATCTAAAATAAACACAGGTTGTATTATTCGTGATTATTCTATTCTAGCTGATTTAGAAACAGATATTATTATCAGCTATCTTGTTTTTCAACATACACCTGAAGAAATGGTTGAAAGATTAATTCAAGATGGAAGAAGAATATTAAAACAAAAAGGTTATTATTTCTTTCAAATTCCATTATCTTTAAAACATAAATGTGCTCCTTGTAATAATGCTCCTGCAGTAGACATGGTTTGGTGGACTCTTGAAGAAGTTAAAGAATTAGCTAGAAAATATAATTTTAATATTATTTGTGCTCCTTCTTATCCAGATGAAGGACAATATTTTATATTTCAAAAACCATGAAAATTACATTTTTTGACGCACATGGCAATCTTTCTTATAATCCTAATACTGAATTAAATGTAGGAGTAGGAGGAGCAGAAACAGTTTTAATTCAAACTGCAAAAGCTCTTGCTAAACGAGGACATGATGTTAGTGTTTATATTAATTGTAATTTTCCAGATATATATGATGATGTTCGTTACTATAAATATTTTGATTATGTTCCACAGTTTGAAGATGTATTAGTAGGATTTGAGAATTTTCCAGCAAAACATACTGCTAAAAAAGTAGTTAATTTTGTTAATCGTTTTTATACAGAAGATGTGCAAAGATTTCCTGATGTAGATAAGATTATAGTTGTTTCTCAATGGCATAAAGATTATTTTGCTTCCTTACTTCATGAATCTCTTATTTCTAAAATGTCAGTAGTAAATCCTGGAGTTGATGAATCTTTTTTTGATTCTACAATTATTAAACAACCTTTTAATATAACTTATAGCGGACATCCAGGTAAGGGAGCTATGCCTTCTCTTATTCCTATAATGGAACGCTTAAGATTAAAATTACCACAAGCTCAAATTCATGTCTATGGTGGTGGTGGATTATGGGGTTGGGATAACGATCAATATAGACCTATTTATAATAAATTAATAAAAATGAGAGTTTCTTATCATGGACAGATTGGAAAGGAAGAAATGAAAATGAGATTAAATCAGGCTGAAATATTTTTATATCCAGTAGGAAGTCATTATAAAGAAACAGTTCCAATTGCTATATTAGAAGCGATGGCAGCAGGTTGTGTAATAATTGCTTCAGATAATGGAAATATAAGAAATTTAGTAGGAGATAAAGGATTTGTAATTGCTGGCGATATTAATCATTATACTTGGTCAATGGAAGTCGTAGACAAAATAGTTAAACTATATAACAATCCTGAATTAATAAAAGAACTAAGTGATAAATCAAAAGAATTTGCTCGACAATATACGTGGAATAGAACAGCAGAAGAATTTGAAAAAATAATACTATGAAAATATTATTTACCAACTGTTGGCAAGCTGGAAATACAGGAGATAATGCTATATGGAAAAATCTAATGCGCCGATTAAGAGAAAAATACCAAAATTGTGAATTTACAATAATATCTCATATTCCTACTAAGTGGGATATGGAACAATTAAAAGAATATAATCCTTCTCTTGTCTCATGGATGATAACAAAACCATTCTCTCATTTGATAAATGCTGTTAAATCAGAAAACGATATTATAAAACTATTTAAAAAACCAGAAGATTATCTACTTGATGACGCATTGCAAGCATTAAAGAATAGTGATGTTGTTATCAGCCAAGGTGGTGGGTATATGATCGGACAAGATATGTGGCGTCAACTAGCCTACTTTTTCGCAGCACAACTACTTGGAAAAAAAACTTTTTTTGCTACACAAACATTTACTGGTCAAATAGATAATTCTTTAAAACTAATGATTAAAATGGTAATGAATGAATGTGAAATGGTCTTTCCAAGAGAAGAAGCATCATATAATTTATTAAAAGAAGTCGGCGTGGATAAAGAAAAACTCACACTTATTCCAGATCAAGTTTTTGATATAGAACCAGAACCATATAATAAAGAATTGCCAAAAGATGCGATAAAAATTGGGATACGAAGTTACTTAGCCTCAAAAGATTTTCTTGGAAAAATAGCAAAATACGCAGATATGATTATAGAAACATTTGGCAAGGTCGTTTTTATTCCAATAGGACATGATATAGATCATGATGACAGAGTAGGAATAGATATAATAACTTCATTGATGGAACATAAAGAAAAAGCGATTTTAATAAAAGATAAGGTAACAGCAGGCCAATTAATGACGATTTTAAAAGATGGGATACTTGTATCAGACAGATATCATGGGAATGTCTTTGCATTGTCAATGGGTACTCCAATCATACCATTAACACCCGATATAGATTTTAAGATGCCTGGGTTGTTAAAATGGTTTGAATATCCAATACAATCAGTATTTGATAATAAAACTATTACTGCTGATGAACTTTTCCAAAGGACTCTACAAATATATAATAATAAAAGTATATATAGAGATTTATTAACAAAAAAACTACCTACAATCAAAAAATTAGCACACTCTATATATGATATTATCGTAGATAAAATAGGACAATTTCCACCAATTGCTCTAAAAAATAAAACTCTCAAAAAATTTACGAGTTATTTAATAGGAGGAAAAACTCCTATAATATATATTGTCAGTCAGAAATCAGATTTTAAAGATATTCCAGATGATGATTTAAGAAATGCCTATATTCTTGGTAGAGGAACTAATATTCTAGTAAGTGATAAAGGAGTTGATAATCCTGTAATTAAAATTGAAATTAAGAAGTTTATTTTAGACGACTTGAATTCTACTTTAACTATAGGAGCAGGATATAACTTGAATCAAGCTGCAAAACAACTTGCTGAATTAGGATATAAAGGTCTTACTCATTTATCAGGAATACCAGGAACTATAGGAGGAGCTATATATATGAATGCTGGTGCTTCTCATGGAACTATTTCAGATTATCTTATTAGTGTAGAAACTTTTAATAAATTTACTCGAGAACAAAGAATATTCACTAAAGAAGACTGTCATTTTGATTTTCGTAAAAGTATATTCCAAAATAGTGATTGGATTATCACTTTTGCTACTTTTGGACTTGTTAAAGGAGATAGTAAAACACTTCTTGATTTATATGAAAAAGTAAATAAATATAGACAAACCAATTATCCCCTAACTTTTCCTTCTGCTGGATGTTGGTTTAGGCGAGATTGGGGAGGTCAGGAAATCATTAAGAAAATAGGAATGGTAGGAAAATCAGAAGGAGAAGCTGTAGTTTCTGCGATGTTTCCAGCTTTTATTTTAAATACTGGAAATGCTACTGCAAAAGACGTATATTCACTTGTAAAACAGATACAGACTAAAGCTAAAGAAATTAATGAAGAAATGCCTTGTGAAATTATAATCTGGGGGAATATATGATTACTTATAAATTAAATAAAGATGGAAGGACTTGGATTCGTAATCAAGCTCGAAACTACCCTGAAAATTGGGCTACTGAAATAGAAGTATTTGATTTTCTCTATGGATTTGTAAGAATGATTAAACCTGAAAAAATACTTGAAATTGGAACATTTGAAGGAGATACAGCCATAGCAATGGGAAAAGCATTAAAAGAAAATAATTTTGGTCATCTAACTACTTTAGACATCAAAGATTTTGGACAAGAAAAAGTAATAAAAGACGCTGGTCTTGATTTATATATAAAATGTGTTAAAAATGATCCTCTCACTTATTTAGCAAACACTCCAGATAGATTTGATATGGCTTTTATTGATGATGGACATTCTTATAATGAATGTATGCGTGATTTACAAAATTGTCATAGGTTAGTTAAAACTCATGGATATATTTTAGGACATGATGTTCAAATGATAAATTCAGTTGATTTAGCTTACTCTACATTTTTAGATGGACATAAGGGGCAGTATCAGAATATAATTATTACAAGTTATGATGGAGTATTTATTTTAAAAAAACTATATGACTGAAATGCGGAAAACAATTATAGAAACAATGGAACATTACAGGAAAAAATTATATCCTGATAATAAACATTGGAAAGTATTAGAAATAGGAATTGATGGAGATCCTAGACCTGGTGGGAACTATAGATTATTTGGAGTAGGGAACGACTATAAAACAATGGATATTCTTGAAAGACTTCAACCTGATATAGTAGCTGATATTTGTAATAGTGGATTACCTAGTAATCAATGGGATCTAATTATATTTAGTCAAACATTAGAACATGTTTTTGACTTTAAAAAAGCTCTTGAAGAATGTCATAGGTTATTAAAAAAGGGAGGTTTTTTAATTGTTGACTGTCCTTTTGTTTATGAATATCATGGACAATCAGGATATGATGATTATTGGAGAATTTCACATAAAGCATTACAAAAAGTATTAAACGATATTGGTTTTGAATCTGGTAAATGTGGATTAATAAATAGTATACTAACATCAGCAATTGCTAGAAAGAAGGTTTAGTATTATTATTAGTTTAAAGTTTCAAATATGAGAAAAGCTTTTGTAATAGGAGGAAGTGGTTTTATAGGTAGTCATTTAGTAGAGTTACTTTTAAAAAGAAAATATAAAGTAGCTATTTACGATACTAAAGAACCTGATAGTTTTAACTTCGTTGGTGCTTTCTTTGAACAAAGTGTTCTTGATCGTAAAGCTCTCGAATTAAGTATTGTTACTTTTAAACCTAATATTATTTTTGAATGTTCAGGAATATTAGGAACTGCTGAAACTTTTGAACATATAGAAAAAGCTATTGATGTAAATATAAAAGGAACAATTAATGTTCTTGAACTTGCTAAAAAATATAAACTTCCAGTCGTCTATATAGGTCTTACTAATAAATGGTTGAATCCTTATACTATTACTAAAAGAGCTTCAGAGAAGTTTTGCTTAATGTATGCTAAAGAATTTGGAGTTAAAGTAACAGTTTTGAAAGGATTAAATGCTTATGGTCCAAGACAACATTGGTCTAAAGTAAGAAAAATTGCTCCTACTTTTATAACAAGAGCAATTAAAAATGAAGATATTGTTATAAATGGAAGTGGTAATCAGGTTGTTGATATGATCCATTCTACTGATTTATCAGAAATGATGATTAGAATATATGAAAAAGGAAATTGTTGGGGTTTGTCTTTTGATGGTGGGACAGGGATTCCTATGACAGTTAATGAAGTAGCACAAAAAATTATCAAAATGGTTGGCAGTAAGTCTAAGATTATTCATCAGAAAATGAGAAAAGGAGAACCTGAAATGTCAGTAACATTAGCTCAACCAGCACCAGTTAGACAACTATTAGATTTCTATCCACAAATTAGTTTTGAAAAAGGCATGAAAGAAACTATAAGGTGGTATAGAAAAAATTATAAAACTTTTGATAAATAATGAGTAAACAAATTTGTTATCTTGATTTTGATGACTTTGGAGAACAAAATAATCGTCTTGATTGGCTTTGGATGCTTAAAAAAGAATTTCCTAATTTTAAAGTTAATCTATTTTCTATCCCTTGGGAAAATAGAAATCCTATATGGAGAGAATACATAAAAAGTCTTAATTGGATACAGCTTTGTGTTCATGGATTTTATCATAAAAATAATGAAGACGTTTCTCAAGCTAATCTTATAGCTTATGGGATTGCTTTTTCTAAAGTCTATCGTGCTCCTTTCTGGCAACTTTCAGATATTATGTATAATAAACTAACTAAACTTGAATATAAAATTATGTTACACCCAGATGATCCAAGAGAAGGAATTAAGTTTAATTGGAATATAAAAGACTCTCCTCCTGATTTACCTATTCTTTATGGTCATGGTCATATACAAGATGTTTGTCAAAATGGACTAGCTGAATCTTTTCAAAATATTATTAAATTACCAAAAGATACAGAATTTAAATTCCTATGATAACTTATAATCCCTACGATTATTCCATTTCAATTTTTGATAAGTATATTTTAGCTTTACAAGCCTATACAAAACTTCCTTTGGCAGAAATAGAAAAAAGAGGACAATCAGAACAAGCTTTTAAAAGTTTATTTACTGAAAATGTTATTAAAGATGAAACAAGAATAAGAGAGCTTTATCAAAAACAAGATGTTTATATGTACGCTAATCCTTACTACTATAAAGATAATTTTGAAAGTAGAATGGAAAGATTTTGGAAACCAATAGTAGAAAATCCAGGATCAGTATTAGATTATGGTTGTGGTGCTGCTACATTAGACGAACTTCTTATAAGAAAAGGAATTAAAGATATAACTTTATGTGATTTATCTTCTCGTACTTTTGCCTTTGTTAAGTTCTTTTTTGCAAATAGAGCTAAATATGAAGAAGATGTAGATAAGTTAAAAGGACAATATGATTGGATAATAGCAAATAGCGTTCTAGAGCATATTCCTGATCCAATTAAAGTAGTTAAAATGTGGGGAAAACATTTAACAGGCAGAGGTAAAATTATAGATTCTATGGCTGTTGATATTGGGGGTCCACATTTAGCAATATCAATAGCTAAATACAAAGAAACAAGAGAATTAATTGAAAAAATAAATAAACATGAATAAATATTGTCATTGTGGAAAATTAAAACATTATAGCTCTAAAGAACAAGAACAATTAGTTAAAGAGGCAGAAGCTAAATATGGAGAGTTTAAAAAGATTGTTTATCTTGAAAATGGAAAAACTTATTTAGTCCCTATTCACTATATACTTGTTCATGGAATAAAAGGAGTAGATTTACCTAAATTAAAATTTATGGAATTGAATAATGAAACCATTAATTAGTATTATTTTAACCACATATAATCGTCCACAACTCTTGCAAAGAGCAATAGATAGTGTTTTATGTCAAACTTTTACTGATTTTGAATTAATTATTGTTGACGATCATTCTGACTTTCCACCACCAATTAAACTTCCTGATGGGGAAAATAGAGTAGTCCCTATAAGACTTCCTTTTAATACAGGTTATTTAGTAAGACCTAAAAATGTAGGTATTATGTGTGCAAGAGGTAAATATATAGCTTATTTAGATGATGATAATGTTTATCTTCCAGATCATTTAGAAGTATTGCATAAAGTAATTATTGAAACACAAGCAGATGTAGTTTATGGTGATAGAGTTTATAAAAGCGATGATCCTAATGAAAAAAGATTTATGGGAAGAATGAGTTATGAATATGATCTAAAAAGAATTAATCAAGGAAATTATGTAGATAATTCAGATATTATGCACACTATTCAAGCAATTAATGATATAGGATTCTGGGATATATTTTGGGAAAGAAAGGCAGATTGGTTGTTAATGGTTAAATTTGGTAAGGCGGGTAAAAAAATAGTTCATGTCCCAAAAGTTATAACAACCTATAATTGGCATAATTCTAATTTAGGGACACCTAAATAATATGTCAGATATAACTTGTATAATGGCTCTAAAGAATAGACCAAGAGAGAATGTAGAAAATTGTATCAGAACACTACGAACACAAGATTATTCTTGCAATATTATAGTTGTTGATTATGGCAGTTATCCTGAAAATCTACGTTGGGAGAAAAGAACAATCCCTGACGCAATAACTACTTTAATAGAGGTAAAAAATAATGTAAGCATATTCAATAAAAGCAGGGCTTTGAATATAGGAATAAAAAAAGCAACTACTAAATATATACTTTCTACAGATATTGATTGTCTTTTTAGCTCTAATTTCATAGAGGAGGTAGTAAATGCTTTAGAAAAAGATAAAACAGTAGTTTTATGTCAAAAAATAGATTTGGGTAAAGGTGGAGAGGTTTTGGGGCAACATGAACCCTCAGCGTCAGGAAGTTGTATAGGATTAACAAAAGAATGGTTAATGAAAGTTCATGGCTATGATGAAAAATATACGCAATGGGGTAGAGAGGATAATGATTTAGTTGACAGAGCAATCCAAGATGGTCATAAAGTAGTT
>Ga0172375_10011492_pt1 | contig 11269 bp, 11 predicted proteins | sample LakKiv1m_FD_114537 | JGI IMG/M metagenome (GOLD analysis project Ga0172375, IMG submission 114537) | Freshwater microbial communities from Kabuno Bay, South-Kivu, Congo - kab_092012_11.1m | ecosystem: Environmental > Aquatic > Freshwater > Lake | place: Democratic Republic of the Congo... | reverse complement strand
TCGGGCGGCACAACACCATCGACATGCTGGGCGGCTACGCCCTGCTCTACAAGGTGGACTGCCGCGACGCCGTCATCTTCCGGACCGGCCGCGTCTCTTCTGAGATCGTCCACAAGATTTGGCGGCTGGGTGTGCCGTTGGTCTGTTCCCTGTCCGTTCCCACGACCCAGGCCGTGGAGATGGCGCGGGGGGCGGGGATGACACTGATCGGTTCGGTCCGGCGGGGCCGGATGAAAATCTATTCCTGAAAGAAGGGCGGGTGCGGATGTGACGGGAAAAACGATTTATGTAAGTGATATCAGGACTGGCGACCGGGTCAGCGAGGTCTTTCTCGCGGCGGAGAAGAATCTGGCCTACTCCCAGAAGGGGTCTCCCTACCTGAATCTCCGTCTGAAGGACCGGACGGGGGAGGTGGACGGAAAGGTCTGGGAGAACGCCCTGGCCTGGGACAAGGCGTTCCGGAAGGGCGATCTGATCCGCATCCAGGCGCGGGCGCTCAGCTTCAAGAACGCGATCCAACTGTCGATCATCGAGCTTCGGAAGGTGGAGGACGCGGAGGTCGAACTGGCGGACTACTTTCCGGTGGCGAGGGGGGATCGTGCGGCGATGTTCGCAGAAATCCTTGCCTATTGCGAACAGGTGAAGACCCCCTGTCTTTCCGCACTTCTGCAGGCATTTTTCCAGGACGAAAAGATCGCCGGGCTGTTCCGGAGGGCGCCGGCGGCCAAAGGGTTTCATCATGTCTATATCGGCGGTCTTCTGGAACACACCCTTTCCGTTGTTCGACTCCTCGACCGGGCGGCCGGCCATTATGCGGGGGTCAACCGGGATCTGCTGATCGCCGGCGGGATCCTCCACGATATCGGGAAGATCTACGAATTCTCCTTTGAGCGGATCGTGGAGTACAGCGATCCGGGGCGTCTGGTAGGCCACATCGTTATCGGCGTGGAGATGGTCGACATGAAGATCGCGGCGATACCCGATTTTCCGGAGCAGACGGCCATGGAGCTCCGCCACCTCATGCTCAGCCATCACGGCGATCTCGAATTCGGTTCGCCCAAGCGTCCCAAGACGCTGGAGGCCCTGATCGTCCACTACATGGACGACCTCGACGCCAAGGTGAACGCCTTCCAGGAGACCATCCGGGAGGCCCGGGACGGGGAGTCGGATTGGACGCCCTATCATCGGCTGTTCGATCGGTACATCTACAAGGGCCGGAAACCAAGCGACGGAGACGCGGGGAAGCCGGATGTCGGGGACATGATGCCGCATCGTGTCCCCAGCCCTGCCCCGGGCGGGGTCGACGGGATCTGAAAGTCCTTTACCGGGGGGTCTGGTCCACCTGCCGGATCGCGTCCCGTTTCGGTTCGTTCAGAAGACAGCCGCGGAGGCAGCTCTCATCGCACCGGCCGTCACAGGGCTCGGTATGGATGGTGACGCTGGCATGGGGGAAGTGTCTTTTGATGCCAGTCGTAAGCTCATCCGTGATGCGGTGCGAGATCCCGACCGACATCTCCGGATCCACCTTGATGTGAAACTCGATGAACCGAAAATTGCCGGCCTTGCGCGTCCGCAGCTTGTGAAACCCGTCGATGGTGGGCCGCTGGGCCCGGATCAGGTCGCGGATCCAGGTCTCCTCCTCCGGGGGGAGCTGCACATCCATCAGATCGCGGGCCGACCGGACCGTGAGCCGGTAAGCGGCGTGCATGATGAGGACGGCCACACCCAGCGCCGCCGCCGGATCGAGCCAGTGGATATCCGGGTCGGGGAAAAACCGGTGACCGGCCCAGATCAGGGCGAGGCTTGCCATGACCCCGACGGAGGTGAAGACATCCGTCCGGAGGTGCAAGGCGTCTGCTTCGAGGGCGACGGAATCCGTCTCCCTTGCCACCCTGAAGAGCTTCTCGGAGACGACGATGTTGGTGGCCGCCGAAACCAGCATGACGATGACACCCCACCCGACATATTCGATCGGCCGGGGATGAATCAGCCTCTGCATCGCCTCATAGATGATCCAGATGGAGGCCGCAAAGATCAGGAGCGCCTCGATGGTGCCGGAGATGTTTTCGACCTTGCCGTGGCCGAAGGGGTGCTCCGCGTCGGCGGGGATGCTGGAGGTCCGGACGGAAAACAGGGCGATGCAGGCGGCCACAAGATCCATGCCGGAGTGGATCGCCTCGGACAGGATGGAAACGGAGCCGATCAGGAGACCCACGACCAGTTTCAATGCCACAAGGATGGTGTTGGAAATGACCGACAGCCGCGCCACCTGGATTTTACGGCTCTGCATATCCATATTCCAACCGTTCCGTTTCATTACCGCTTGCGGATTTCCTTCCCGAGGGCGAAGGATCCCCAGGGAAGGTATGCGTTCCATGCCCCCCCTTTTTGGGAGAAAGGGAAAATCCGCAACAGGACTCCACCGGAAACCGTTCTGTCCGGCCTTTTTCAGTAGCGGAAGACGGCTGCCAGATCGCCCGTGTCCGGCATCTTTTCCGGAGGCAGTATAAACAACGTCCCTCCATTCAGGAAGGTCTGGATGGCCGCCATCTCCAGAAGATCTCCGATCGCGGCCCCCATCTTCGGGTGAATTTCGACGGCGCCGCTCTCTTGGTCGAAGGTTCCCCACTGCTGGCGGCCCGAGGCGACAAAGAGGATGCCGACCCGTCCGTGGATGGCGGCGGGGATGATTTCCCGGAGATCGGCGGAGGTCAGGCCGGTTCCCGAGGATTGACGGTACTGCGCGACGGCGTCTTGCTCGGCCTTCTGAAAGTAGGGGCTGACGATCTTCAGGGCCGACCGGTGAAGCGCTTCTGCACTGATTCCCTGGGGATTCCCCGGGATCCCCTCTTCGATCAGCCCGAGATAAGTGTTGGCCTCGCGATAAATGGGAAAGAGATATTCCACGCCGGCGAGGATGAGGGGTGTCCGTTCGTCGCGGAGCAGGTCGTGGAGACCCCGGTCGATCAGGCGGAAGTACTTCAGCAGATTCTCCTTGGTATCGTCGATCTCCGCGCCATGTCCGGAGACCATGGCCGAGTGGTCGCCGCCTCCCGCCGTGCCGGCCCGGAAGCGGACCTGTTTCCCGAACTCGTCGTACCGGAGCGCCTCGGCGAGACTGCCGGGAACAGATTCCAGTTCGATTTCCTGAACGTTCTGCCCTGTTCCTTCGAGAAGCCGGATCTCCTTCTGGCTGAGGGCGAGGATATAGAACCGCTTATCGCCGCCGAGGAGCGGCAGGAGCGGCTTGATGTGAAAATAATCGGCAACCGTGATCAGTTCGGCAAAGGTCTCGGGAAGGCAGAAGGAGCGGAAAAAATCCGCAGAGAGGAAGAGCGCCAGACCATCGCTCTGCTTCCGCCAGAAGAGAACATTGCCCGGCAGCGCCTGAGCGGGCTCAAGGAGGGTCTTGATTTCCTGGGGTCGCAGACCGCCGGCCAGCAGTTTTTCCTCCGCCGTGCGCAGGAGATTTCTGAACCGGATCTGGTTCTGCTGGCTCTCCGCGCCGGTGCGGAAGGTCGGCATGAAAATGGAAATGCACAATCCCTGATGTTTCCCCATCAACGTCTTTAATTCATCCCGTGATAATGCAATCATTCGGTCGTCTCCCTTCTTATGGTTGAACCCTCCTGCCGGAGGGTATGCAGAAGATGATCCGGACGGGTCATCCAAGGGTGAATCAACCCCCCTTCTCTGGAGAGCCGGCCGGAAAGGACCAAAATACCATCCGGTTAAAAGATATAAAATCTGCCGGGACAAAGCAAATCATTTCTTGCCTGCGCCAACGGCAAATGGTAGGGAATCCCCCTCGGCAGATTCGTGATATTCCCGTTTGCACGGGTCTTTGAGGTTGATTATGATCACATTCGGCAAAAAGTCCGACAGAGATCTCAGAAGCGGGACGCCCGTTGGGGAGTGGAACGACTGGAAGTGGCAGTTCCGGAACCGCGTCCGCTCCCGGAGGCAACTGGCCTCGGTGCTGAACCGGCCCGTCGCTTCGCTCGGCCCGTGCGGGCTCGTGCTCCGGACCTACCCCATTGCGATCACGCCCTATTATCTGTCGCTTCTGGATCCCGCCGATGAACACGACCCCCTGCGTCGGCAGTGCTTTCCCGACGCCCGGGAACTCAATTTCTCTCTGGGAGGGGTGGAGGATCCTCTCGATGAGGAGCGGGACATGCCCGTTCCGGGGCTGATCCACCGCTATCCCGACCGCTGTCTCGCGATCGTCACGGGAACCTGCGCCGTTTACTGCCGGCATTGCAACCGCAAGCGGATGTGGCGCGCGAAAAAGCCGGGGCGGGTGCGGGAAAGGCTCCAGGTTATGGTGGATTACGTGGCCCGGACGCCGGCTCTCCGGGAGGTGATCGTCTCGGGCGGGGATCCCCTGCTGATCTCCGAGAGACTCCTGGACTGGTTTTTAGGGGCACTCCGCGCAATCCCCCATGTGGAGGTCCTCCGCATCGGGAGCCGGGCGCCGGTCACGCTGCCGATGCGGATCACGCCGGAACTTTGCACGATGCTGAAACGGCACCGGCCCCTCTGGTTCAATACACAGTTCAATCATGCCCTTGAGATTACGGAAGAATCGGCAAGGGCGTGCGAGATGCTGCTTGCGGCCGGGATCCCCGTCGGAAACCAGTCGGTCCTGCTTCGGGGGGTGAACGACGACTATGAATCGATGCGGGACCTGCTTTACGGCCTGGAGCGGATCTCGGTCCGTCCCTACTATCTGTTTCAGTGCGATCCGGTCCAGGGGACGGACCATTTCCGGGCAGAGATCTGGACCGGCATGGAGATCATGGAGAGGCTCTGGCGCAACATCTCCGGCCTCTGCCTCCCGCGTTACGTGCTGGATTGCCCCGGCGGCCGGGGGAAGATCCCCCTCCAGCCTTTCTCCCTTCTGCCCGAAACGGGACAGGGCGGCAAACATTCTTTTGACAACCTAAAACAAATGGATTAAGAAATACGGCAGGATGTGCGGGGTCAGGCGCCTCCGCCCGTCCGGGAAGGGAAAAAGAAGGCGCGGCGTCCGGCCGAAGCGATTCGATAAGGAGAATGGAATCCCATGTACACAGCCAGCGATCTGAGAAAAGGACTGCGGATCAAGATCGACAACGACCCCTACATCGTGACGGAATTCAATTTCGTCAAACCGGGAAAGGGCCAGGCCCTCTACCGCTGCAAGCTGAAGAACATGGTCAACGGGAACCAGTTCGAGCGGACGTTTCGTTCCGTGGATGTCTTTGAGGCGGCCGATCTGCAGGAAAAGAGGATGCAGTACCTCTATAAGGAAGAGGGGAAGTACTGCTTCATGGACAACGAGAGCTACGAACAGGTTTTCCTCAGCGAAGATCAGGTCGGCGAAGCGAAGAATTTTCTCCTCGACAACATCGAGGCGGAAATCCTCCTGTTCGAAGACCGGCCGCTGGGCATCAGCCTTCCCAATTTCATCGACGTGATCGTGACCAAGGCCGATCCCTGGGCGAAGGGCGATTCCGTGTCGGGGAACACCAAACCGGTGACCGTCCAGACGGGATATCAGGTCCAGGTTCCCCCTTTCATCGAAGAAGGAGAAAAGATCCGGATCGATACACGCAGCGGCGCGTACCTCACAAGGGTCAAGGGATGACGGCTTCGGAAAAAGTCCGGATGCTGCGTTGCGCTTCTTCCTTCCCCCTGCTTTCGCAGGGGCAGGCTTGTTGCGGCGTACGCAAAAGTGCGCCTCACTCCTCAGGCTTTGCGCGCCTTGCCTGCGGAACTTTTTCCGAAGCCGTCATGTTTACGAGGGACGCGATGGTTTCCCAGAACAAGAAGGAATGAATGTGGATGATTCCTGGAAGCTGGCAGCCAAAAAGGATGCCCTCCGGCGGCGCGCCCTGATGATCCGGACCATCCGCCGGTTCTTTCAGGATCAGGATTTCCTCGAAGTTGAAACCCCCCTACGGATTCCGGCGCCGGCGCCGGAATCCCATACCGATGCCGTCGCCTCGGGAGAGTGGTTCCTGCAACCCTCCCCGGAGCTGTGCATGAAGAGGCTCCTGGCGGCGGGTTATCCGCGGATCTTCCAGATCTGCAAGTGTTTCCGGGCGGGGGAGAGGGGCGACCGCCACCTGCCGGAATTTACGATGCTCGAGTGGTATCGTGAAGGAACGGACTACCGGACCCTGATGGATGACTGCGAGGCCCTGATCACCCTTGTTGCCCGCGAGCTCGGTATCGACGGCATCTTTTCCCGGCAGGGACGGGAGATCCGCCTGGGGATTCCCTGGGAGCGAATCACCGTCCGGGAGGCTTTCAGGCGGTACGCAACGATGACCGCCGCCGAGGCCCTGGGGACGGATCGTTTCGATGAGATCCTCGCCTGCGAGGTCGAACCTCATCTGGGTATGGAAAACCCCGTTTTTCTGTACGAGTATCCGGTGGAACTCGGTGCCCTGGCGCGGGTGAAGGAGGGGGATCCGGGGATTGCCGAACGCTTCGAACTCTATTGCTCCGGGCTGGAGCTGGCCAATGCCTTTTCCGAGCTGACCGACGCCCGGGAGCAGCGGCGGCGTTTCGAGGAGGCCTTTCGTGACCGTCGGCGGAACGGCAGTCCCCTCTATCCCATGCCGGAACGCTTTCTTGCGGCCCTCCCGCAGATGTCCCCCTCCGCCGGTATCGCCCTCGGCGTGGACCGTCTCGCCATGCTTCTCGCCGACAAGTCCCGGATCGATGAGGTGGTCGCCTTTACGCCCGAATCCCTTTGATGGCCCCATGTCGCTCATGTGCGGCGGGGGTTCATTGTTTTCGTTCATCGGTCCTTGACAAGTCCCGACTTTTCCTTTAGATGTAGTGCCGTCTTTCCCATCTTTGCTTACAAAAGGAGATTGAACGTGAAGGAAGTTTCGTCCGTGGCCGCAATGAATCTGGGGGGAAATTTTCATGGCAGTCTTTTCGACATGGTTGTTCACGCGGGATTTGTCGTGCAACTGGTCCTTCTGCTCCTTCTGATTTTCTCCGTCGTCTCCTGGGCCATCATCCTGATGAAATATTTTAACATCCGGAAAGTCCAGAGAGAAAACAGCCTTTTCTTGAATGCTTACATGAAAAGCACGAAACTGTCGGAGATCTTTCCCGAGGCGAAGAAGTTCCGGAATTCGACGCTGGCAGAGGTCTTCCGGGGCGGCTATACCGAACTCGTGAAGATCACCAGGGCGGTCCGCGGAACCCCCGCGGGTAAAGACGCCGCAGAGGCGACCGGTCCGGTCCTGGAGATCGGGGGGATCGACAATGTGGAGCGGGCGATGAACCGGGCCTGCGGGACGGAGACGACCAAACTGGAGACAGCCCTCGGGTTTCTGGCGACCACGGGGAGCGCCAGCCCCTTCATCGGCCTGTTCGGGACCGTGTGGGGGATCATGGATACCTTCAAAGGGATCGGCGCCCGCGGTTCGGCGACCCTGGCCATCGTGGCGCCGGGGATTTCGGAGGCGCTGATCGCGACGGCGGCGGGCCTCGCAGCCGCCATCCCGGCCGTCATCTTCTATAACTACTATCTGAACCGGATCAAGGGCATGACCCTCGAGATGGACAATTTCTCCTCGGAACTGTTGAACATTGTCGAACGGTTTTATGTGAAAAAATGACGGCTACGCAAAAAGTCCATATGCTGTGTTGCGCTTCCTCCTTCGTCGTTGCGGCGTACGCCGAAGCACGCCTCACTCCTCAGGAGTCGCGCGCCTTGCCTCTGGAGCTTTTTACGAAGCCGTCGCAGATGAGACGCCTTACCGATTTTTTCCGGACACATCAAGAGAAGGGATCATGAGATACGCAAGACGCAGGAACCAAAATGACGACCGGCCGATGGCCGAGATCAATGTCACCCCCCTTGTGGACGTAATGCTGGTTCTGCTCATCATCTTCATGGTGACGGCGCCGATGCTCCAGATGGGGATCGACGTCAATCTGCCCCGGGTCAAGGCGAAAAGCGTGGATGTCGCAGAGGAAAAACTGGTCCTGACGATCAACGGCGCCAAGGAGATTTTCCTCAACAAGAGTCGAATGCCGCTTCCCGATCTCGGCACGAAGCTGGAACATATCTTCGCGTCGCGGATCGAGCGCGAGGTCTATCTGCGGGCGGACCGGAACGTCCCTTACGGGTTTGTGGTCGAGGTCATGGCCGAAGTCCGCAAGGCCGGCGTGGACAAATTGGGGATGATTACCGAACCCCCCGAGGAACGCAGGTGATGTCGGAACGAACGGACAGGGAAAGAATCGGGGGAGGCCGCCTGAACGGCATGATCCTCATTTCCCTGTTGTTCCACGGCGTGGTTCTCTCCCTCCTCTTTTTCACCCCCTCCTTTCCTTCGCCAAAACTGACCTTCGGACCGGTCTATACCGTGTCCCTGGTGAACTTTTCCGGAAAGGTCCTCGAACAGAAGGGCGGGACGGCCGCAGCGAAGGAACTCTTGGGAGCCTCCCGCTCCGAGACGGTCCTCAAGAAGCGTCTGGAGCCGGAGCCGGTCATCCCTATCCGAAGCCTGGAGAGCCGCAGGAAGCAGGATCAGACCCTGGAGAAGGCCATGGAGGAGATCCGGAAGCGGGCCGCCGCGAATGCTGCGACCCCGAAACCGGCAGCGCAAGCCTCCCCGGAGACGAAGGCCGGTCCCGCGTCTTCGCCGTCGCCGGGGGATGCCGAGATGAACGCGAAGATGAGGGCCTATTACGCGATGATCTGGTCCCGGATCAAGGGAGGATGGGCGCTTCCTCAGGGGATCCTGCCGGGAGAGGTGCTGGAAACGGTGATCAATGTAACCATCCTCCGCAGCGGGGCGGTTACGGGAATGGATTTTGAAAAACGGTCGGGAAACCGCTATTTCGATGAGTCCGCCCTGAAGGCGATCCGGAAGGCTATCCCGTTTCCGCCGCTGCCGGCGTGGATTAGCGAAGGCAGTCTCGATGTGGGGATCCGGTTTCACTCGTCTGAATTGAAGTCCTGAACGGACTGTTTTGAAAGGAAAATCGAAATGCACAATCTGCGGCGACCATTGATTTTGACCCTGTTTCTTTTTCTTCTGCTCTCCGCAGGCCAGGTTTACGGGAAGGTTTACATCGATATCGATTCCCCCTCTTTCCAGAAGTTCCCCATTGCCATCGCCGATTTCAAACCCCTCCGGCCTGTCGCGGACGCAGGAGATCTGCCTGTCTGGTTTTCCGACACCCTTTCCCGTGACCTGACGATCACGGGCTACTTCAACGTCCTGGACCGGAGGGCCTTTCTGGAGGATCCGAAACAGGCGGGGATCACGGCGGAGGGAATCCGTTTCGAAGACTGGACGGTAATCGGCGCCGAATATCTGGTCAAGGGGGGATTTCAGACGGATGGACGAGAACTTGTGACAGAGTTTCGCCTGTTTGACGTGGTGCGGGGGGAACTGGTCGTCGGAAAGAGATATACCGGAAAACCCGAGGACCGCAACCGGATGGTCATGCAGTTCGTCAACGAGATCCTTCTGTCCCTGACCGGCGAGACGGGCCTGTTCGACACGCGGATCGCCTTCGTCAAAAAGGGCGGCATCTCCGCGGACATCTATACGATCAACTTTGATGGGTCCGATCTTCGCCGGATCACGAACTACAACGCCTTGACACTTTCCCCGCGCTGGTCCCCCGACGGCCGGTTTCTGGCCTTTACCTCCTACCGGGACGGCAATCCGGATATCTATCTCCAGGATCTGGGGAACGGATCAACGCGGAAGATCTCTTTCTATCCTGGGCTGAACCTGCCCGGTTCCTGGTCCCGGGACGGCGCCAGTCTGCTGGTGACCCTGAGTCGGGATGGGAACCAGGAGATCTATGACATGAATGTGGGCAACGGCCTCCTCCAGCGTTTGACCCGCGATTTTGCCATCGATGTTTCCCCTGTCCGCTCCCCGGATGAACGGCGGATCGCCTTTGTCTCCAACCGCAGCGGTTCTCCCCAGATCTACATCATGGACGCCGACGGCGGCAATGTGAGGCGATTGACCTACCAGGGGAATTACAACACCTCCCCCGCCTGGTCGCCGAAGGGAAAGAGAATCGCCTATGAGGGGTCCGTGAATGGCCGCTTTCAGATCTTCACCATCGACGCCGAAGGGGGAGACCCCCAGCAGTTGACCTTTGAAGGAGGGGATCACGAATCCCCCTCATGGTCGCCGGACGGGCGGTATCTGGCTTGCAGCGTCCGGGTGGGCGGCCGGAGTCGGATTGAGATCATGAATGCGGGCGGACAGAATGCGAGGGTGCTGCACGAGGGAAACGACGGCTGTCAGAGCCCCTTCTGGTCTCCCCGTCTGCGGTGACGCCGTTTTTCGCTGCGGATTCATCCGGATTTTTTTAAGATCCGCCTATGGGGAATGTTCCAATCATGATATCGACTATTTTTTATTGGATTCATCCTTGGGTGAATCCGGAAATCCGCTGAGCGGCCTACGGGTTGGATACCAACGAGGATACTTCCAAATGATCGAATTCAGGATACAAATAAAAAAATTTTCATTTTCCGGTTGATTTTTACCGTCAGTAGTGGTTTATATTTCCATATGGAATTTATTGAGCCACAGAAACATTATTGATTCAAGAAAGGAGAATGATGATGAGAAGGAATTGGGTATGGGTTGGGCTGATCGCCCTCGTTTTATGTCTCTTCGTTACATTTCTGACCGGTTGCGCCAAGAAAGCGGCGCTGAAGGAAGGGGCCGTGGTCACCCAGGAGCAGAAAGCGGTTGCCAAGGCGCCAGCAGCGGTGTCGGATGATGCCGCGGCCAGGGAAAAGGCCTTGCGGGAACAGGCCCTGAGGGAACGGGCTGCGCGTGAAGCCGCCGAGAGAGCGGCCAGGGAAGCGGCAGACAAGGCGAAGAAAGAAGCGGCAGCAAAGGCAGCCGCGATTCTGAAGGAGCTGCAGATTGCGGATATCCACTTTGATTTCGACAAGTACAACCTCAGACCTGACGCACGGGAGATCCTGAAAAAGGGCGCCCCGGCGTATCTGAAATACAGGGATTACAAACTCGTGGTCGAAGGGCACTGCGACGAGCGGGGCACTGCTGAATACAACCTGGCGCTCGGTGAGAAGCGCGCGACGGAAGCCGCGAAATACCTGGCCGATCTCGGTATCGATAAGGCAAGGATCAAGACGATCAGCTACGGCAAGGAGATGCCGCTGGATAAGGGACATGACGAGGCGGCCTGGGCGAAAAACAGAAGGGCCCATTTCGTTATTTTCCCGCCGGTGAAGTAAAGTTGT
>Ga0172375_10011491_pt1 | contig 11269 bp, 11 predicted proteins | sample LakKiv1m_FD_114537 | JGI IMG/M metagenome (GOLD analysis project Ga0172375, IMG submission 114537) | Freshwater microbial communities from Kabuno Bay, South-Kivu, Congo - kab_092012_11.1m | ecosystem: Environmental > Aquatic > Freshwater > Lake | place: Democratic Republic of the Congo... | reverse complement strand
CGGTGCTGATCCTTGGACCGAGCGGCACGGGCAAGGAACTGCTTGCCCGCGCCGTGCATCAGGGCAGTGCGCGGCACGGCCGCCCCTTCGTGGCGGTCAACTGCGGGGCGTTGCCCGACAATCTGCTCGAGTCCGAATTGTTCGGCTACAAGAAGGGAGCCTTCACCGACGCCCGCGCCGACAAACCCGGCCGTTTTGCGCTGGCCGATGGCGGCACGCTTTTTCTCGACGAAATCGGGGACACGTCGCCGGCCATGCAGGTGAAGCTGTTGCGCGTGCTGCAGGAGCGCGCCTACGAGCCGCTGGGCGCGACTGCGCCGGTGGCGGCGGACGTGCGCGTGATCGCGGCGACCAACCGCGATCTCGCGGCCCGCGTGGCCGAGGGAAGTTTCCGTGCCGACCTCTACTACCGCATCAACGTGATCAGCTTCGAGCTGCCGCCGCTGGCCGAGCGGCCCGAGGACATCCCGCTGCTGGTCGCGCATTTCATTGAGGCGCTCAATGCCGAGCAAGGCCGCAGCGTGCGCGGTTTTTCTTCCTCCGCGTTGGAACGACTGATTCATTACAGTTTTCCGGGAAACATCCGCGAATTGCGCAACATCGTCGAACGCGCCTATGTGCTCTGCCGGTGCGAAGAAATTCCTGAACGTTGCCTGCCGCCCGAACTTCTCGAACCGCGCGCGCCGTCTGGGCCGGCACCTGCGGCGGAAGGACATTATGTGAACCTGCGCCGACTGCCGCCTGACGCGGAGCGCGCCGCGATCGAGGCCGCGTTGCGCGCCTCCAACGGTAGCCGCAAAGAGGCGGCCGCTCGTCTCGACATCGACCCCGCCACGCTGTGGCGCAAGATGAAGCGACATGGACTTTTGTAGGGCAGAGAGATGCGCGTCTTCACGCGCAAAAATCTATACTTTACATCGCAAAGTGACACAACACTTTTGTTGCTGCGGTCTTCCGCAGGGAAATCCTTTTCCAGAAGTCGCTGACGGGGCGGAAGTGTTGGAACGGCGGCAAACATCGGCACAATAGATTGCATCGACGCGAGTTAGACATGGTTCTAAAATATATTCCGTATATTTGGCCTGGGAGTTGCGTAGACTCAAGCACGCCTGCGGTTCTCTAAATTTCTAGGGTTGTCGCCGGGCGGGAAACGAGGAAGAGAATGAAGACACTGCTGGTAATGATACTGGCTGGTTGGTCGATGACGTCCGCAATGGCGGGCGAGGTCTATGTGGCGGCGGCGGCGAGTCTCACGGACGTGATGAAGGCGGCCGGACCACTCTACGAGAAAACGCACCCGGGAACGAAACTGACGTTCGTGTACGGCTCGACGGGCATGCTGCGGACACAGGTGCTCAAGGGCGCGCCTTGCGACGTATTCATCGGCGCGGACCGCTGGTTCGGCGGCGCGTCGTCGAACATGGCCGACGTGGTGAAGGTCGAGACCGTGCGCATCGTGGCGGCCAACACGCTGGTCGCCGTGGCGGGCAAGGGCGCGCGGCCGAAGGGCGACGCGCTGGCGTCGTGGCTGGACGGCGCCGCGAAGATCGGCATCGGCAATCCGGTGTCGGTGCCGGCGGGACGCTACGCGAAGAAGCTGTTGGAAAGCGAGAAACTGTGGGACGTCTACACGACGAAGTATGTGCAGGGGTCCAATGTGCGCGAGGTGTTGTTGTGGCTGCGGCAGGGTGTGGTCGACGTGGGTTTCGTCTACGGTTCGGATCTGGTGGCCGCCAAGGACCCGGGGCTCAAGCCGCTGGCCGAGTACGTCGCGCCCGGTGGCACGGCGATCGAACTGGCGGGGGGCGTAGCCAAGGGCGTGAAGAGCCCGGACGAGGCGCGGGCGTGTCGGTCCGTGCGCAGACGACGGACAAAGGGGCGGCCGCCGCAAAGACGGACGCCAAACCGCCGGCGATGGTCGCCGCGGACAAGGGCGGGCTCAAACTCGACGCCGTTCGCGGCACGTACCACGTGACCGATAAGACGACGCTCGATGCTTTCGGCATCTACATGGACGATTATGATCGTTTGGCGGTCGGTCCCTACGACCGTCCGTTGGAGACGTACAAAGGCTATGAGGACAACGAGGATGCCGGCGCGGGGTTCTATCTGACGGTGAAAGAGATCAAGGAGTTTCCCTTCGAGATTTATTATGTGTGGGAGAATCAGACCCACACGCACAACGTGGGGACGGTGCCGTACGGCCGCGATTTCCACACGATCGGCACGCGCCTGATGCCGAAGTTCACCGAACGGCTTTCGGGCGAGGTCGAACTGGCCGGGCAGATCGGCGAGACGGACGACGGCCGCGACATTTTCGGCTATATGGCGTACGGAGGTCTGACCTACGCCCTCGCGCCGGACACGTCGTACAAGCCGTTCATCACGCCCGCCGTGCTCTACCTCTCCGGCGACGACAGCGCCAACACCGGGGACGACAACAACTGGAACCCGGTCTTCAATCGGACCACAGGGTTCAGCGTATTGCTGGCCGACCAGTACAAGAACTACACGTGGGCGAATCTGATCTACCCTCATCTGGAGGGCGGCTTGACGATCTTCGGCAATCAGAAGGTCAAAGTCCACACGGGGCCCGTGTTCGCGCTCAAATATTCGGCGGGCCTTCCGCTCGCGTGGGAACCGGCCCGGCTCGGCGCGCTCTGCTCGCTGGTGACGGACGCTTCGGGGCGCCCCGTTCCACCGGCCAAACCGGTAACCGGTGCCATGGCGCTGCGTCATGAGTCGGGCATCCACGTGCGCAGCCTGTTGAAGGATCCGCTAGCGTACGCGGCCTTTCCACCCTCCGCCGTGGGTCTCGAGGGCCACGCCTTCGCGCTGGGCAAGCATTCGGGCGCGGCAGGCGTCAAGGCGTTTTTCGCAACGCATGGCATTCGGTTGCCGTTCGACGAGGTGCGTCATCTGACCGAGGCCGTACGGCAAGAAGCACGCCGGTTGAAGCGTGACCTCGACGAGCACGAAGTGCTAAAATTATACAAACCGGTGTTCGTGGAGCCCTACACGCCGGAGCGGCGTGAACCGATGCGTTCCTGTTCTTGACAGGGCCCGACACTTCACATGGTTCTGCGTGGCGATCACGGTGCTGCTCTCGCTCTTCGTGGCGCTGCCGTTCTACATCCGGGCGGTGCGGGCGGCGATGGCGTCCATCCCGCCGTCGATCCCGGCCGCCGCCGCATTGCTGCGGGCCTCGGAGGCCTATACCTTTTTTCGGGTGATCCTACCGCTCAGCCACGAAGGCGTCATCGGCGGTTTCGTCATGTGCTGGACGCGAGCACTGGGCGAATTCGGCGCCCCGTGACGATGGTGTTTCAACGGCACGCGCTCTTCCCCCATCTCTCCGTCTTCGAGAACGTCGCATTCAGCCTGCGGGCGCGCGGGCAGCGGGGTGCGCCGGTGAAGGCGCGTGTCGGCGAGCTGTTGGATCTCATCGGCCTCGGCGACTACGCCCAGGCGAAGCCGGACGTGCTCAGCGGCGGCCAGTGCCAGCGCGTGGCTTTCGCGCGGGCGCTGGCGTCCGACGCCGAGGTGATTCTTTTCGACGAGCCGCTGAGCAGCCTCGACCAAGACCTCAAGGCCGGGCTGATGGCCGAACTCAAGCGCCTGCACGGGCTCAAACGGTTCACGGCGCTTTACGTAACCCATACGGTCGACGAAGCCGCCGTGCTCGGCGAGCGCGTGCTCTGCCTGGGCGACGGCCGCATCGTCCGCACGTGCAGCCCAGCCGGGTTGATGTCGGAGGCCGGTTGAGGCGCGCGCCTCAGCGCATGGCGGCGGCGAGGGCGTTGCCGAAGGCGCTGCACGAGACTTCTGTCGCTCCCTCCATGAGGCGGGCGAAATCGTAGGTCACGGTCTTGGCCGCGATCACGGCGTCCATGGCCGCGATGATTTTGTCGGCGGCTTCGGTCCAGCCCATGTAGCGCAGCATCATCTCGCCGGAGAGGATGAGCGAGCCGGGATTGACCTTGTCGAGGTTGGCGTACTTGGGCGCCGTGCCGTGGGTGGCCTCGAAGACGGCGGTGCCGGTGGTGTAGTTGATGTTGCCGCCGGGCGCGATGCCGATGCCGCCGACGCAGGCCGCGAGGGCGTCGGAGACATAATCGCCGTTGAGGTTGAGCGTGGCGATCACGTCGTAGTCGGCGGGGCGGGTAAGGATTTGTTGCAGGAAGGCGTCGGCGATGCAGTCCTTGACGACAATCTCGCGGCCCGTCTTGGGATTCTTGAATTTGCACCACGGGCCTTTGTCGATGAGTTGCGCGCCGTAGGCTTCGCGGGCGAGGGCGTAGCCCCAGTCGCGGAAGCCGCCCTCGGTGAACTTCATGATGTTGCCCTTGTGAACGAGCGTCACGCTCTTGCGGTCGTTGGCGATCGCATAGTCGATGGCCGCTTTGACCAGACGTTGCGTGCCTTCGATCGAGACGGGCTTGATGCCGATGGAAGAGGACTCGGGGAAGCGGATTTTCTTGACGCCCATTTCCTTCCGGAGGAAGTCGACCACCTTTTGGGCGTCGTCGGTCTGGGCCAGCCACTCGATGCCTGCGTAGATGTCCTCGGTGTTTTCGCGGAAGATCACCATGTCGGTCAGGTCGGGGCGTTTGACGGGCGAGGGGACGCCCTTGAACCAGCGCACGGGGCGCAAGCAGACGTAGAGGTCGAGCTCTTGGCGGAGGGCGACGTTGAGGGAACGGATGCCGCCGCCGACGGGCGTGGTGAGCGGACCTTTAACGGAGACGAGGTAATCGCGGCAGGCGTCGAGCGTCTCTTTGGGCAGCCAGGTGTTGGGGCCGTAGACGGCATTGGCCTTCTCGCCGGCGTAGACCTCCATCCAGGCAATCTTGCGGTCGGTGCCGTAGGCGGCTTCGACGGCGGCGTTCCAGACGGTCATGGCGGCGCGGGTGATGTCCGGACCGGTGCCGTCGCCCTCGATGAAGGGGATTACGGGCCGGTCGGGCACCTTCAGGACGCCGTCTGCGCCCATGGTGATGTTTTCGCCGAAGGGAGGGAGATTGATTTTATCGTAGGCCATTGGTTTGTCTCACGGGTTGGTGTTGCGCTCGGGAACGGCTTGATCGGCCTGCTCCGTCTTGGATGGCCAGACAGTATAGGCGAGCCGGTCGCCGTTTGGCAATTAAAACAAAAGCCGGTAGGGAACCATGTCTGAAGCTGCGAACCCGTGGCGTTTGTAGAAACGCTGCGCGTTGGCGTTGATGCGGTCGGTGAGCAACGTGATGCGGTGATAACCGCCGTTGCGGGCAAACCAGATGGCATGCTCCAGCAGGGCCGAGCCCAAGCCGCGCTGGCGGTGGGTGGGGCGGATCACGAGGTCTTCGAGCAGCAGGACGTCGCCGCCGCAGGCGGTGCTCACCAAAACTTGGAGGCTCAGCATGCCGACGAGCGCGTCGCCGTCGCGAACCACGAAGATCCGGCCCCGCTGCGGATTGTCGATGAGCAGATTGAGCGCGGCGGCCTGCTTGGCGGTGTCCGGTCTGAATTCGGCTTCCTGTTCGAACAGCAGGGCGAGCAGTTCGCCGAGTTGCGGGATGTCGTCGAAAGAGGCTTCGTCGAAGATCATGCGTGTACCGGGGTGGAAGAGGGAGACGTGTGGGTGATGGGATCGGACAGGGTGCCGCGACGGGCCGAAAGGCCGCGCTTGGAAAACTGGTGGGGGTCGATCCGAAGGGTCTTCAATTTGTAGCGAACCATGCGGGGCGTGATGCCGATCTCGCGAGCGACGGCGCAAACGTTGCCGTTCTTCCGCTTTAGGGCGTCGAGCAACACGTCCGATTCCATCTGGCGGACGCGGTTTTTAAGCGTGGTGTCGTCGGCCGCCCGCGGTGTCGCAGCCTCGGCAGTCCGGAGCGTCTGCGGCAGGTGCTCGGGTAGCAGCAGTGGTCCGGAACAAAGCAGGACGGCGTATTCGATGCAGTTCTCCAGTTCGCGCACATTGCCTGGCCATGCGTGACCGCACAGGAAACGCACGGTCGAATCGGCCAGTTGCGGAGGCATCTTGGTCATGAGGTTGGCGTATTTCTGGACGAAATGGGCGGCGAGGATCGGGATGTCTCCCGGCCGTTCGCGCAGCGGCGGCATTTCGATGGGAAAGACGTTGATGCGGTAGTAAAGGTCGGCGCGGAAAGCGCCCGTGCGCATGGCCTCTTCGAGGTTGCGGTTGGTGGCCGCGATGATGCGGACGTCGGTGGAGAGGGTCTCGTTGCCGCCGACGCGCTCGAACTCGCGCTCTTGGAGCACGCGCAACAATTTGGCCTGCATGGAGGGGGAGATTTCGCCCACCTCGTCGAGGAAGAGTGTTCCGCCCTGGGCTTCCTCGATGCGGCCGATGCGGCGCGCGACGGCGCCCGTGAAGGATCCCTTTTCGTGGCCGAAGAGTTCGCTTTCGAAGAGGTTCTCGTTGAGGGCGGCGCAGTTGACCCGCACGAATGGCTTGCAGGCGCGCGTGCTGTTGTAGTGGATGGCCGAAGCGACCAGCTCCTTGCCCGTGCCGGACTCGCCGCGGATCAGCACGGTGGTCTGCGTGGCCGCAACCTGCTGGATCCGCATCTGCACGTGGCGCACCGCTTCGGACGAACCGACCATTTTGCGTTGCATGGCCTGGTGGCTGACCATGCTGCGCAGGCGTTCGTTCTCGCGCTCGAGCGTCTCGCGGGCCAGCTTGAGCTGGCGCCGGTACTGGACATCGTGCGCGATCAAACGGGCGACGATTTCGAGAAAATCCTTGAGTTCCTTGAGGTTTTCGGGCTCCCGCAAGCCGGGATCGTCGACCGACAAAACGCCGATCGTGTCGGACGCGAGCTGGATCGGCACGCAGACGAACGCCGAGTTCTTGCGCCATTCCGGCGGACGTTCATAAATGCGCGATTGAAATTCCGGCTCGTTGGCGATGCGTTGGACGATCACGGGTTCGCCGGTGGTCAAGACTTTGCCGACGATGCCCTCGCCTCGGTGATAGACGACCGAGAGCTTGGCGGAGTTGTCGGACCCTTGCGCGGCACCTACGATCAAGCGTTCCTTGTCGCTGTCGACCAGAAGGATGGTGCTGCGGATCAGACCGAGATTGGTCTCGACGATGTGCAGCACGCGCTGGAGCAATTCGTCTTGCCCCGTAAAATGCGCCATCGTTTCACAAATCTTCCGAAGGGCCATCAGTTCAATGGTCCGATCACAGTCGCCGGATGTGTGGCAGCATTGCATCGCGTTCTCCGCATTTTCAAAAAGCAACTCCTATGCCATGGGCCGAAACGGCGTGAGAAGTGGCCTTTTTGATTCGAGAATGGGCAAAAAGGAGCGGTTTTTTCGATGTTGCCGACAAAGTTGTCGGTCGCGTCGACGTGTTACCTCATCGTCGGCGGAAAACGACGATATGACAATCGTTTCCCTTTTGCCTTTTTCGTGTCTGAAATGTCAGATGGATCGCGTAACAATTTATATGGCAGGCGGAACGAACGGAAGGAAGGGACACATGAGGAAGATCGCGATCTATGGCAAAGGCGGAATCGGCAAGTCCACGACTACGCAGAATACCGAGGCGGGCTTGGCCGAGATGGGCAAGAAGGTCATGGTGGTCGGTTGCGACCCGAAGGCGGATTCGACTCGTCTGTTGCTGGGCGGTTTGGCACAGAAAACGGTGTTGGACACGCTGCGCGAGGAAGGCGAGGATGTGGATCTCGACACGGTGCTGAAGACGGGATTCGGCAACACCCGCTGCGTGGAATCCGGCGGTCCTGAGCCTGGGGTCGGCTGCGCGGGGCGCGGCATCATCACGTCGATCACACTGCTGGAACAACTCGGCGCGTACGATGAGTCGAACCATCTCGACTACGCCTTCTACGATGTGTTGGGCGACGTGGTGTGCGGCGGCTTCGCGATGCCGATCCGCGATGGCAAGGCGCAGGAAATCTACATCGTCTGTTCGGGCGAGATGATGGCGATGTATGCGGCGAACAACATCTGCAAGGGCATCGTGAAGTACGCCGACACGGGAGGGGTCAGGCTCGGCGGTCTGATCTGCAACAGCCGCAAGGTGGATAACGAGCGCGAGATGATCGAGCAGCTTGCCAAGAAACTCGGGACGCAGATGATCCATTTTGTGCCCCGAGACAACATGGTGCAGCGCGCCGAGATCAACCGCAAGACGGTGATCGAGTTCGATCCGAAACACCCGCAAGCTGACGAGTACCGGGCGCTGGCGCGGAAGATCGACGAAAACAAGATGTTTGTCGTCCCCAAGCCGCTCAGGATCGAGGAGTTGGAGAAGTTGTTGATCGACTTCGGCATTGCAAATTGAGCCCCACAAGAAAGGAACGTTCCTATGATTATGATTAAGGCGATCATTCGTCCCGAAAAGGCGGACGCGGTTCTGGAGGCGCTGCTGGAGGCCGGTTATTCGGCCGTGACGAAAATCCCGGTGTTCGGCCGTGGCAAGCAGCGAGGCCTGAAGGTCGGCGAGGTGCATTACGACGAATTGCCGAAGGAAATGCTGTTGTTCGTCGTGCCGGACGCGGACAAGGACTTTGTGATGAAGACGATCTTGGAGTCGGCCCGCACGGGGCCCGGTCATTTCGGCGACGGCAAGATTTTCGTGACGCCGGTAACCGAGGCCGTCCGCGTTCGCACGGGCGAGAAGGCCGAAGGCGCTTCCGGCGGTACCGTACTCGATTCTTCAGGAGGTCTTCCATGAACATGACGCAGCAAACTCCAGACGCTGAAACAATCAAGGCGGAAATCATCGGGAAATATCCGGCCAAGGTCGCGAAGAAACGCGCGAAGTCCATGGTCGTGAACGATCCCGAATCGATTCCGCAAGTGCAGGCGAACGTCCGGACCGTTCCGGGCATCATCACCCAGCGCGGCTGCTGTTACGCCGGCTGCAAGGGCGTGGTGCTCGGCCCGACGCGCGACATCGTCAACATCACCCACGGCCCGATCGGGTGCGGCTTCTATTCGTGGCTTACCCGGCGCAACCAGACCAACCCCGGCGAGGTCGGGCCGAACGGCGAAAACTTCATGATGTACTGCTTCTCCACCGACATGCAGGACGAGAACATCGTCTTCGTCGGCGGCTCCCGCGCGCATCACTACCAGGACCTCTTCCGGGAACTGGGCATGAAGAGCGTGGCCGCCGGCTACGAGTTCGCCCATCGCGACGGCTACGAAGGCCGCCGCGTCCTGCCCACGATCCAAGCCGACGCGGACAGCCGCAACATCGAGGAGCTGCACGTGGAGGCGGATCCGACCGCCTACAACCCGCGCAAGTCGACGGACGAGATGCAGACGTTCGCCACGCAGGGCTACGAGTTCAACGACTACAACGGCATGATGACCGAAATGGAAAAAGGCTCGCTCGTGATCGACGACATTTCGCACTACGAGATGGAGAAGCTCATCGAGACCTACCATCCGGCCGTGTTCTGTGCCGGCATCAAGGAAAAATACTGCGTCCAGAAGATGGGCGTGCCGCTCAAGCAGCTTCACAGTTACGACTACGGCGGTCCGTACGCGGGGTTCAGGGGCGCGATCAACTTCTACCGCGACATCGACCGCATGGTCAACGCCAAGGTCTGGAAGCTGGTCCGTCCGCCGTGGAAGGACTCGCCGCAGATCGTCGCGGAGTATGCGACGGCGTAAGAGGGAGGGCGTCGAAGGAATCGAGAGAAGCGAATGGATCGGTTCAATCGATTGGGTCGAATCAGTCGATTCATTCGGCAAAAGGAGTTTTCCATGTTACTCAGACACACACCGAAAGAGATCAAACCGCGCGAGGCTCTGACCGTCAACCCGGCCAAGACTTGCCAGCCGATCGGCGCGATGTACGCGGCCTTGGGCATCCACGGCTGCCTGCCTCACAGCCACGGTTCGCAAGGGTGCTGCGCCTACCATCGCAGCGCGCTCACCCGCCACTACAAAGAGCCGGTCATGGCCGGCACCAGTTCCTTTACGGAAGGTGCCTCGGTCTTCGGCGGTCAGGCCAACCTGCTCGCCGCCCTCGACACGCTCTTCACCGTGTACGATCCGGAGATCGTGGCCGTCCACACGACCTGCCTCTCCGAGACCATCGGCGACGACCTCAATCAAATCATCGGCAAGGCCAAGGAGGAAGGCAAGATCCCGCCGGGTCGGCGTGTGATCTACGCCAACACCCCGAGTTATGTCGGCTCGCACGTCACAGGTTTCTCGAATATGATCGAGGGCATCGTGCGCGGCCTGCCCGAGAAATCGGAGACTCGCAGCGAGACGATCAACATCATTCCGGGCTGGGTCGAACCCTCCGACATGCGCGAGATCAAGCGTCTCGCCACGGAGATGGGCGTGCCCGTGACGGTTTTCCCCGATACCTCGGGTGTGCTCGACAGCGTCATGACCGGCCACGCGGCGATGTATCCGAAGGGCGGTGCGCCCGTCAAGGACATCGTGGCGGCGGGCGGCAACAAGCACACGCTTGCGCTCGGCAACTTTTGTTCCGAGGCAGGGGCCAAGGCACTCGAGGTCAAGTGCGGCGTTCCGTACTCCGCCCTCGACCTGCCGATCGGCATCTCCGCCACAGACCGCTTCTTGCAGCGCCTCAGCGAAGTGTCGGGCAAGCCAATCCCCGAAAGTATCGAAGACGAACGCGGCCGGTTGGTGGACTTCATCACCGACATGCAGCAGTATTTTTGGGGCAAGCGCGTGGCGCTCTGGGGCGACCCGGACCAGCTCGTGACGCTCTCGGAGTTTTTGGTCGACATCGACATGCGGCCGGTGTACGTCGTCAGCGGCACGCCCGGAAAATCTTTCGACGCGCGCATTGCGAAGGTCTTGGGTAGTGTGCCCGAGGCGAAATTCAAGAACGGGGCGGGCGCGGACATGTTCCTGATGCACCAGTGGATCAAGAACGAGAAAGTGGACCTGCTGTTGGGCAACACCTACGGCAAGTACATCGCCCGCGACGAGGGCATTCCCTTCGTGCGGGTCGGCTTCCCGATCTTTGACCGCGTGGGCCACAGCTACATGCCGCTCGTGGGCTACGCGGGCGCGATCCGGCTTCTGGAACGGATATTGAACGCGATCCTCGATCACAAGGACGCCACCTGTCCCGAGTATCAGATGGAACTGGTGGAGTGATAAGAAAAATCTAGGAATTAGGTAAGATGAGAAGGCTGTTCTCCTTGTGAAAGGTTTTTTGGCAAAATGCCGGAAAACAACAACGCGCACTCACAGGTGCAAGCACAAGGAGAACAGTCATGGAAAAGGTTACCGTAAT
>Ga0172375_10011490_pt1 | contig 11270 bp, 9 predicted proteins | sample LakKiv1m_FD_114537 | JGI IMG/M metagenome (GOLD analysis project Ga0172375, IMG submission 114537) | Freshwater microbial communities from Kabuno Bay, South-Kivu, Congo - kab_092012_11.1m | ecosystem: Environmental > Aquatic > Freshwater > Lake | place: Democratic Republic of the Congo... | reverse complement strand
TCCGCGGATACTCGGTTCATGGGCTTTCACCCAGCTCCAAAAAAGAAGGGCAAAGAAGAAAAAAAGCTCTTCGATAAATATTATTACACTAATATTCAGAATACTCGGGATTTTCAGAACACTCAGAAAACTCAGAACGCCAGACAGTCGGAAATTCCGAATGTCAGAGAATCGGAAATTTCTGATTTTCTGATCCTCTGATTTTCTGATCCTCTGATTTTCCGAGTCTTCCGAGTTTTCTGAATTCTTCTGAGTTTTCTGAAGAATAATTCCGCCAACAAATACCGCTCCGATTGCTCCCGACACGGTAAAAAATGTAAACGGTATAAGGTGAAGCGTGCCGGTAAAAAAAACCATATATGATATGACGGCCATACCGACTGCTTTGCTAAAAAAATATCCACGGTCATACCATGAAGAAAATAACCGTTTCGTTAGAGGAAACGCAGCCGCACCGAACAGAAATAATACGGACCACCATTGAAAAACGAGAAGAAAATCTGATATCGGCATAGTATGTATTGTAAGATAGAACAATAAGAATGAAAAGAAGAAAAAGGTAGAAAATAGATAACAAATATGAGACCATACATAAGAATTTATGAAAAAGATCAGATTCAGTTTACCGCATTTTCCGTCAGTTTTTTACATTCTGACAATCATCTTTGCGCTCTCATTCTCCTCCTTCCTCATGTTCCGGACGTTTTCCTATGACCCGGTCAACCAGTCCATGGAAATTGCAAGCAAATGCTGGAGTGACTTTGGAGCCCATATCCCCATGATTCGGTCATTTTCCTTAGGTGCCAACCTGAGTCGAATACTCAGTCTCCGGATGCCTGAATATCCGATCTTTCCCGGAGCTCCGATTAGGTATCATTTCATCTTCTACATGGTCGTCGGTATCCTGGAAAAAATAGGCGTCAGGATTGACTGGGCGCTTAATATTCCGTCCATAATTGGTTTTTCCGGGCTTCTTGTCTGTATCGGAATCCTCTCGTACAAACTCTTTAAAAGCTACGCGGTTGCCATCCTAAGCATTCTGTTTTTCCTTTTTAACGGTTCCCTTTCGTTCCTGAAATTCTTTGAAAAAAATCCCCTGTCCCTCTCAACCCCCGCAGATATCGCGATGAACACTTCATTTCCGTCGTTTGGCCCGTGGGATCAGGGACTTATTTCTGCCTTCTGGAACCTGAATATCTATACCAATCAGCGTCATTTGGCTGCCGGCTTTGCATTGGGCCTTGGCTTCATCACGCTTCTTTTGTTTTTGCAGAAAAAATCCTGGAAACAACAACTGCCGTTTCTTCTGATAAGCGTTCCGCTCCTTTCTGTGCTTCCCTATTTTCATCAGCCCATGCTCATTATCATCGGGTTGTTCATGATATGGTATTTTTTCGCACTGAAAAACATCCGAATATTTTTATTCCTCACCGGTCTTATTTCTGTCGGCCCTGTCTTTGTCCAACTGCTTACCTTTTCTGCCGATCCGTCATCCCTCGTGTGGTACCCGGGGTATCTCATCCACGCAGCCGTGACGCCTGTATTATTTTCCACCTATTGGTTCCATAATCTCGGCCTGCACGTTATTCTCATCCCCATCGGATTTCTTCTGGCGCCAAAAACCGTAAAAAAAGCGTTGTTTCCGATTTTTATCGTATTTCTCATAGCCAACCTGTTCAAATTTTCAGTGGAAGTGGCCGCAAATCACAAATTCTTCAACTTCTTCATGATTTTCGGAAATATGCTTTCTGCATATGTCATTATTCTTATGTGGAATCTAACATGCGCGGGGAACGTAAAAAATTTTATTCTGCTTCACTTCCTTTTTAGAAAAAAAACTACCGATGCATCATTGTCTGGAACTGAAGTCCGAAAGAATTTTTTATGCAACCTCAGCGCACGTAGAAAAGCAGTCGGCTTTTTGTCTTGCTGTCTTATCATCCTCCTTCTCACCCTCTCCGGTATTATCGACTTTTTTGCCGTAATAAATGACCAAAAACTGTCAATTGTCGATATTCCCCGAAACGAAATAGCCACCTGGATTGCCATCAATACTCCAAAGGATGCGATCTTTCTTAATTCCAGTTATCTATACCATCCTGCATCCCTTGCAGGACGATCAATATTCTTAGGCTGGCCGTATTTTCCCTGGTCCGCTGGCTACAAAGAAAACAGAATGCCTATTATGAATACTATGTACGAAAGCAAAAACCCCGAGGTGTTTTGTCCGCTATTCCACAAATACAACATCTCCTATATTACCGTCGAAAATGTTTCAGGAAATCCGGATTTGCCGACGATTTCCCCCCTCTATTTCCGATCTGTTGCCGCTCCGGTATTTTCTTCGGCAATCGGCACATATGCGATCTTCACGACTGATTCGCTCTGCTTCTCTATTGCCCTGTAACGGTAAGACACCGGTTTGTCCGCGGAATGCCATCAAATCCGAGATTTGAAAGAGTCCGCGCATCATTGTTCTCGTCCGGAAATGCCCAGTAACAATTTGTCGCATACACCGCTCTTCCCTCTCTGTTGGCATCACGAATCTGACCGGACCGCCTGATGACAAACAGGACATACTCAAGGTTATATGTCATCCCGTCGTTCCCTGCTTTATGGTGTCTCAGAGCATAAAATGTCTGGGTGTCTATCGTTTCGGTACCCCAGAGGTATCGCGAAAACGGATCCGTTGAGGTAAACAACCGTACCAAAGTCAGTGTGCCGAAAAATACAAAAACAAGCATCTTTATTTTCTTTGTTGTTATCCGCTCAATAACATACGCAAACCCCACAAATGTCATGACTTCTACGGGAAGCGTGTATCTTGGGATTGCATACGTCGGAAACCGCAGCACGCTGCATGCATATCCGATACAAAATAAAGCCATGATTACTGTTATTTCCAACCGTACATCAATGGTTTTCGGAAACATTCCCGCCCACGTCCATATCTTTTTTCTTCCCAGATATATAAGCCACACGACGCCTACCAACCCGATACTCCAGTACACCCACAGATAATTCAGGACAAACAGATGAAGAAAGTTTTCTCTGGCATACGGATTCAGAACTGCTCCGCTTATCACCGTATTGATGATTGTCTGAAAAATATTTCCGGCTGAGTTCTCGGAAAAAACCCAATCACCCCACAATTGCTTTTCAAAACGACCGAGGAAATAATACCAGACGGAAAACGTAAAGAGAGCGACTATGGGGGGCCAAATCGGTTGTTTTCTTTTGTGCCGGATAAGACCAGCGATTTCCAGCACCCAAAGAGCTATGGTGAAAACAAGAAAAAGAACGGGGACAATAATACCGGGCTCTTTCACCAAAACCAGCCCAATAAGGCTGAGGGTCCATAAAAAATTCTGCCGTTTAAGATACGCGGCAAAGGAAAACAGCAAAAGACATGAGAGCAAAAAATCCGTCAGTGAAAACACCGACGTTGCCAGCACCATCGGGCTTGTCACGAAAAAAAACAGACTAAATCTCGCCACCCGTTTCCCTCCGAACGCAAAAGAGAGCGTATAGCATGAATATAAGCCTAAATAGAGAAACAAAAGCCCGATTATTGCATAGGAAACGGTCTGTATCCCAAAAAAATAAAAAACAATGGAAAGAAGCGTCTCTTTAAACGGCGGATGGACGGATGTCCAGTTGGCAAATAATTCTGGAAACCCGCCACGGGAAAAATCAACTGCCTTGTTGAAATCAATAGAGCCGTCAAGATACGGAACGGATCCCAAAACAAATGTCCAGCAAATGCTCAGGATGGTAAAAGCGCCTACCAGAAACGGATCAACCTCAAGATACCGGCAGATTCGCAGTGGAAAACCAACGAATCGTCGCAATCGCATACTATCTACGGTATCATATATTCATATATAATCCCAAGAAGTATGAATATCGCAATTATCGGCGGGGGCCTCACCGGCCTTACTGCCGCGTACGAATTGTTGAAATCCAGACACAGGGTAACGGTGTTTGAAAAGGAAAAAACCCTTGGAGGTCTTGCTGGCGGTTTTAAAAAAGATAATTGGCAGTGGAACCTCGAATTTTTTTATCACCATTTTTTTACCAATGATACTACCCTCATAAATCTTGCAAAAGAATTAGGGTTGGAAAAAGACATGCTCATCCTCCGACCGATTACGGCGACACTTATTCAGAAAACTCAGAAGGCTCAAGATGTCAGAAAATCAGAAAACTCAGAAAGCCAGACATTCAGAATTTCTGAATATCCGACTATCCGACATTCTGACTCTCCGAGTATTCTGAATATTCCGAAAAACATCTATCAGCTCGACTCCCCTCTCAATCTCCTCACCTTCCCCATCCTCTCACCCACAGACAAACTCAGGACCGCAGCACTGTTGGCATTTTGTAAACTCAATCCCTTGTGGCAGCCTCTGGAAAAAATACCAGCAGAAAAATTTTTCAGGATAATAGGCGGAACCCATGCGTGGAACATATTGTGGCGCCCCCTCATGGAAGGAAAATTCGGGGCATATGCAAAAAATGTTCCTGCCTCCTGGCTCTGGGCACGGTTCCATAAGCGGACGATGAAACTCGGATATTTCCGGGGCGGATTCCAAACATTTGTGGATACCCTCACCTATGCAATTAAACAACGAGGAGGCATTATATATACCAATACCGACATTACATCTATAAAACGTGATGTACGAAATACGATGTATGAAATACGAATAAAACAAAATAATCATTCGTATATCGTAAATCGTACTTCGTACTTCGATAAGGTGTTAATCACCACCCCCTCCTCTACCGCCACCAAACTTATTCAATTCCCAAAACCATATGAACAGAAATTGAAAGCTATCCCCCATCTATGGGCCCAAACGCTCATTCTGGAGACAAAAGAACCTCTCCTGAAAAACACTTATTGGCTCAATATCATAGACAAGTCTTTTCCGTTTATCGCGGTTGTTTCCCACACCAACATGGTTGACAAAAAACACTACGGAGGCAACCATATCACATATATCGGTAACTATCTCCCCGACGGCCACCCCTTTTTAACAATGACGGGGCAACAATTACTCCGGAAATTCCTCCCGTATTTACAACAAATTAATCCATCAATTCCTTCGTACTTCGTACCTCGTACTTCGTACCTCATAAATGCTCCTTCCGCCCAGCCCGTCCATACGCTGAATTATTCCAAAAAAGCACCGGCAATTCAAACACCTATCAAAGGGATATATCTTGCTAATCTTGACAGCATATATCCCTGGGACCGCGGTACCAATTACGCAATAGCTCTCGGTCAAACCGCCGCCAAAACCATGATAAAAAACTAGCTTCGTAAGGCGACGCCTTGCGAAGCTAAATATATATTAATACAATACAAGATATGAATATAACCATTCTTGGGCACATCTGTATTGATAAAAACACCTCAGAACACGCATCCTATGTATCAGCAGGAAGTCCTGCTATGTTCATGGGTAAAATTTTCCATCAATTTCCCAACACTAAAACAACAATAATTGCTCCCTATGGTAATGATTTTCTTCCATTTCAACAAACTGCGAAAGTAATTCCTGAACATCCTACTTCAGAAAAAACACTTATCTATGAAAACATTTCAAAAAATGGACTTAGAGAGCAAAAAGCATATCACAGGGAATATGCTGAACCTATTCCATTAAACGAGGAGATAAAAAATGCCGTGTCGACAACGGATATACTATTTATCGCACCGCTTCTTCCCAACTTTTCCGCTTTATACCTACAATCAATATTCAAAGAAACCAATCCACGTGCGAAAAAAATACTATTACCTCAAGGGTATTACCGTTCATTCGATGCAAACGATCATGTGACAAAACGGGTATTTAAAGAAGCTGAAGTAATATTGCCGCTTATTGATATTGTTATTCTTTCAGAACAAGACCAGATAAATATGAGACAAGAAATATTGTCATGGACACAAAAAAATCAACATCTCATCGCAGTTATGACGTTGTCAGAAAAAGGTGCTGTAGCGTTTCAAGGGAACATAAAAATTATGCTTCCTGTTATTCCTGTCCCTGAAAACGACATTGTTGATTCCGTTGGATCAGGAGATATATTCAGTGCTGGTTTTGCCTATCGCTATCAACAAACCAAGAACATTGAACAAGCGGGATCATTTGCCAATGCACTGGCTCGGCAAAGTCTTTTTTTCACACCAAATGAAATCGACATAGATTTCACCAAACTCCCATAAACCATCATTCAATATATTTTTCCCTATAGGTTCCCTCCTATTTGACAACTCCTTATCACAGCGTTACAATCGTCAAACTATAAGGTTATTTTCTAAAAAATAATTTTATTAAAAAAATACTCGGTGGTATTTTGTATAGGAATAATTTTTTAGTTTGTGTCAAATCGCGTCAAACGCGACTAAACCAAGTTTGACTTGACGCGACTAATGCAGGCTTGAGACGTTTAAATCGCGAGATAAGTGGCTTTTATGGGGAATAGTTTGTTGGGCAGGCGAACTATTTCCCATCAAGGTCATTGCCTCGCGATTTTTTATGTCTTGAAAATATTCGTGAAATAATGAGGGTAGAATCTGCTAAAAAGTATTTTTCAGCTTCAGGAAAAAATTTGACAGAATATCGAAGTGCTTGGTATTGTTACCACTAAGGTATTTGTACACGCTTGATGTGTACGGTACTCAAAAGAAAAAGCATTACTATACGTAGCTTGTCCTGCCGTAACAAGTAGGATCCCAAACCTAAAATGGCTAGCGGTAGTGATGCTTTTTTAGTTGGACGCTTGTTTTTCGTAAACGAAAAACTTAGCGCCAACTATCCACCTAAGCTCGCTCTTCAAAGCGTGTACGAATAGTACTGAAAAGCTTTGAAGTAAGAGCGGGTGGATTCTATTTTACCATCACAATCGCTCTCACAACCTCTCTTCCCTTTTTTTAAAAATTGCTATCACACAAACAATACCGCTTCATCCTGAATTTTCCCTGAAAACTACAGAGTAAAAACAGGTATGCTCAAACCCTTTCGCTTCAGTGCCTGAAATTGGGCCTTTGCCTCATCCTCAAAGCGCATCCGCTCAGCCGTCATGGGAGATATCCGCTTGATACGGACGTCTCCCGTCCCGTTCTTTGATCCCAAACCCAATTTTGCTAGCAGTAGGTGTAATCCCATGGTTCTATTTAAAAACCTTTTTTAGGTCTTGTCAAGTCCCATAATATTTTACATATTAATTATAGGATTATCTTATAGTTATTTATACCATATAAAGCTCTTTGCAATGCTCTCCTTTACACCACAAAAATAAATGTGGATAACTTCTTGATATTAACTGGGGGAAACGAAAACTACTTTAAACGGGCAAAAAACAGCTGTCCGCCCGGAGATTGGTGGACTTTTGTAATGATAGCAACCACATCCTGTCCTATCTTCTCTTTGGTATCCTCTACAACGACCATAGTGCCGTCTGTGAGGTATCCTACGCCCTGCATGCGCTCTTTCCCCGGATGGGTAATCTTGATGGTCAACTCTTCTCCCGGGATGAGAGCGAGTTTGAGTGCCTGAGCAAGATCGTTAATATTGAAAACTTTCACGCTGCTGGCCCGGGCCACTTGAGCAAGATTAAAATCCACCGTCAATATCGGAACATTCCATGCTTTTCCGAGCCGTACTAATTTTTGATCCACTTCTTTCTCGTCAACATCAGCTGGCGAAACGATCAGAGAAACCCGCGGATTGACCCGCTGCCGTTTGAGAGCGTTTACGACATCCAGTCCCCTTCTGCCTTTGGCCCGCCTGAGGCTGTCATCGCTGTCTGCAATATGCTGGAGCTCACCAAGTACTGACTGAAGAACGATGAATGTACCGCTGAAAAATCCGGAATTGACGATAGGGACAATTCTGCCGTCTATAAAAACACTGGTGTCCACAAGAATGGGATAGTCTCCTGGTGGTTTTTCTTCTGTTTTCTTCGAAGGTGCGGCCGGTTCCCTCTGAAAGGGTTTACCCTGAGCGAAGCCAAAGGGCTTTGCGGTCATTCTCCCAAACGCGGTCAGATTTTTTACAATCTCACGGGCCAGCGCCTTGGTAAACGCGGGTGTTGTGGCCACCAATGGTTTCACCACCGGCTTCTCTCCTGCTTTGGCTGATTCCACTTTAGATTGTTTTATGTAATTACCATTCTTCATCCTCCCCATTGTACCATTGATAGATGATTGAATAAACCAACGGGAATAGCGGGCAAAACACGGAAGCTTATTTCTTTTCTGAGGCCACCACTTTTACATACAATGTTTCAAGTGAGGTTAATGCTGTTGTTCTGTCGTGCGGCAAACTGATACGCCTGCTCTCTTTTCCCATTGTTTCCCGAAGATGAACGTCCGAGGCAAGCAGCGTCATCTTCTGTGCAAGCGTAGTAAAGTCACCGGCTTTGATCGTATATCCATTGACTCCATCATGGCAGAGCTCGGGGAGCGCTCCTTCGCGGCAGCTCAGGACCGGCAATCCGCAGGCAATCGCTTCTAACGTCACAATGGACTGGGTTTCGTACGGACTCATGATGACAAAACAATCCGATGTTTGATACATCTTTAGTGCCGACGGCCCTGTGAGAATCCCGGCCCAGGCTATCCTGTCGGAAAGCCCTTTTTCTTTTGTAAGAACATGGAGTGATTCCTCCGCATTCCCCTTTCCGACGATGGTGAGGCGGATATGGGGCTCTGTTTGTTCTAGTGCACGGATAATGACATCTATATGCTTATCCGTATCTACACGTCCCAAATACAAAAACCGCGCTTCATGGGGATCTGGTATCCGTTTTTTATCAAGCGGGCGGTAGAGAGTGGTGTCTACCCCATTGGAAACCGGAACAATAGGCCTGGTAATACCCATGGTCAAAAAATTTTTACGGAATGTTTCCGTCGGTACCATGATCATGGAGGTAAAATTGTAAAAAAATCGCATATATAAAGCGATAAACCAGGCCATAATTTTCTTGAACAGATGGATATTAAGGATGCGAATGATCTGTTCAGGATCCGTGTGAAGAGCGGCAAAAACGGGAATCCCCCGCATTTTTGCTATAAAAAGCGCGCACCAGCCAATGCCTCCGGCTTCCTGAATATGGACAAGATCAACGCAATCTTTTTTCAAAATTTTTAACAAAGTCGGGATTGGTAACGGAATAGGAGAAAATGTCTTACCCCGGAAAAAAAGGTCGGTAAAGGCAGGGGTGCGAATGATTCGGAGATTCTGCTCACCCTGAACCTCATCTTTTCCTAACGGCGTGGGTGCAACAAGAGTCACTGTGTGCCCTTTTCTGGCCATAAAGCGGGCGATATTATCCGTTGACGTCGATACGCCTCCAATAAACGGCTGATATGATTCCGTGATGATGACGATATTCATACCATCATTCTATCAGTTTTTGGATATCCCGAAGTGACCGTGTAGTCTTACTGGTAAGTTGTACGGTAAATCCCAACCGTTTGGCTTCCCTGATCCGCCGCTCCTCATACCCGACTCCCCGGATTTCCCCAAGAAGTCCGACCTCACCAAACGCTGCTGTTTTGGAATCCAGTGCTTTGTTCTTAAATGACGAAATGATAGCCAGGGAGACCGCCAAATCAGCGGCGGGTTCGGCAATTTTCAGCCCTCCTGACACGTTGACGAATATGTCAAACGTGGCCAAAGGAATGCCCAACCGTTTCTGAAGGACTGCCGTCAGAAGCTGCAGCCGGTTATAGTCAACGCCGTTTCCAACCCGTCTCGGGATAGCCAGCTGTGAAGAAACGACTAATGCCTGGATTTCAATAAGGAGAGGCCTGCTTCCTTCCATAATGACAGTCACGACAGACCCGGGGACATTTTTAACTCGGTCTTTCAAAAAAATCTCACTAGGATTTGCTATTTCAAGGAGTCCGTTTTCCCGCATTTCAAAAATCCCAACCTCCTCGACCGCGCCAAACCGGTTTTTGAGGGTCCGCAAGATTCTGGCATCCTGATACCGCTCTCCCTCAAGATAAAGAACCGTATCGACCATGTGTTCGAGAATTTTGGGTCCTGCTATCTCCCCTTCTTTCGTCACATGCCCGATGATGATGACGGGAACACCGCTTGTTTTTGCGTACGCGACGAGTTTCTCCGCGCAGTACCTGATCTGCCCGACGGATCCTGACATACCTGAAAGTTCATCAGAGTGAAGCGTTTGGATGGAATCGATAACTACCAATGGTGCGATGCCACCTTGTTTCAATGCATCCAAACCTCCCAGTATCCCCTCTAAATTATTTTCAGCAAAGACGATAATATTCTCCCCCTCAACTCCCATGCGTTTGGCGCGGAGTTTTATCTGTTCAGCTGATTCCTCTCCGGAAACGTAGAGTCCTCCGATACGGGATATGATATGAAGCAGAAGCGTTGACTTCCCGATACCGGGATCGCCAGCCAGAAGCGTCACGGATCCGGGTACGATACCACCACCCACCACACGGTCAAATTCCTCAAATCCGCTCTTCAACCTGTTATTTTCAATATGTTTTACATCTGACAGTTTCTGTGGCTTACTTATCACCGTCGTATGTCTAAGTGTTGACGATTGGGAACTGACTGTCAGTTCTTTTATCGTCTCCACCATACTTTCCCATTCTCCGCACCCGGGACACCTCCCATACCACTGGGGAGCCTCATACCCGCACTGCTGACACACGAAGGAAGATCGTTGTTTCATATACATTTAACAAAATAATAATACCAATATCAAATTTTATGTATTGCTTTTGGATGAATTATTGATAATCGTGCTTATAATTTTAATCAATTCCTGACTTTCATCAAGCAACAATCTCAACCGGGGCTTTAATGAAGCAAATAATTCACTTATTATTCTTAGCCAATAGTGTGTTTCCTTTAACTCTTTCCGTACGATTGTATAACAATGAAGAAAATCCTTTTTTGTTACTGCACCGTCTGCTTCATTGTCATTTGCGCCAACAGAAGTTATCGCTCGAATATATTGGTCGCTGATAATTTTTGCCTCAATAGTTTTTGGGAAATATCGTGGAACCTGAAGACCCCGTACTACAAACTGGAAAATCCGTTGATGAATTTCGTATTGTTTTCCCATTTTTCCAATTATATCCCATTCTTATTGGTATTATTGGTATTATTGGTATTATTGGTATTATTGGTATTATTGGTATTATTGGTATTATTGGTATTTATTGGATATTGGTAATATTTGATATTACTATCGGTAGCCAATCGGCT
>Ga0172375_10011488_pt1 | contig 11271 bp, 8 predicted proteins | sample LakKiv1m_FD_114537 | JGI IMG/M metagenome (GOLD analysis project Ga0172375, IMG submission 114537) | Freshwater microbial communities from Kabuno Bay, South-Kivu, Congo - kab_092012_11.1m | ecosystem: Environmental > Aquatic > Freshwater > Lake | place: Democratic Republic of the Congo... | reverse complement strand
TCGTCGGGAACCAGCAGGAAGATATCGGCGATCCGCCCATGAGTGTTGGAAGCCTCTTCCGCCTGCCTTTGTTCGGTAATGTCCCGCGCGGAAGATAAGGCACCCCAAACGTTTCCCTTGTCATCCTTGAGCACCCGGCACCACCAGGCAAGTAATCGCTTCTGTCCGTCCTTGCGTCGCTGCAGGCTCTCTACATAGAGCACGTCTTCATCACCGTTGAAAATGGGCCTTACCTTCCCATATGTGTCCTGTTCGCCTTCGAAGTAGAAAGCGGCTTCTTTGCCGACAACGTCGTCCCCGAAGAACTCAAAGCCCGCCCTATTTGCCCAGGTGTATACCTTGTTGTTGTCCACCTCCATGATAATGTCGGGAACGGCTGCCAGAATCGCCTGCTGTCTCGCAGAGAGCGCACTGAGCGCCTGAGCTGCTTTGTACCTCTCCCGGTAGAAGCGGACAAGCTGGTGCCTCCAGACCAAACCCACGCCCGCTGCCGCGCTTGCAAGCAAAACCATGACGAGAACGACCAGCATCAGCAATCTTTCCCTCAGGGGCCCGTACACTTCCTCGTAATCCATGCGGGTCACCAGGAACCACGGGGAATCCGGGATTCCGCGGACATCTGCAACTACCGGGACTCCCCGGTAATCTACACCTTCCACGATTCCTTCCTGACCCAGGGCTGATTTCACCGCGGGCGTATCCTTGCTCTCCAGGGGGATACGCAGATTTAGGGCCGCGTTCTTCCGAAACCTGAGCTCATTCAAAAACAGAGCATCGTTCCCTTCTCGGCGGACAAGCAGGGTTTCCGCGGTTCGGCTCGGTGTAGGCCAGCGATTGATAAGCGGATAGAGATATTGACCGGGGTCAATCAGAAAGACAAGAATGCCCAGCGCAGCTCCACCGGCCTGTCCGTCAAGCAAGGGGACCAGCACCGAGAGATGGATATCGTGCGACACCTCGTCCCTGTGGAAATCCGCCACGACGATCTTTCCCGACCGAAGGACTTCGGGGGCGAGACGTTGGAGGACCGCGGAAAAAGGCACCTTAGCTTCCGGCACCGACATCCGTTCAACGCTCCGGGCATCCAACAGGAAGATACGGTTATACTGATAGGACTCCCGGACCTTTTGCAGCCATGTTCGAAGCTGTTCCTTAGCTTCCGGGTCTCCCGGCGTTTCCAAATAGCGCCTTATGAGGGCACAAAACGGGGGGTTGTTGTAGAAGACACCCGCATCTCTGAACAGGTCTTTTCTCCAATGCGCAAGCTCGCCCGCCTTCAATTCGCCGATGGCTGAAAGCTGACGCTCCACCTCGATTCGGAATCGTTTTTCATAGTTCTGGTAATATAAGTATCCCGCGACAACTATGCCGACGGCCAAGATGCTGAATACAATTATGAAAGCGATGGCAGCGAGCCGTTCACTTGTATCGCGTGGTTCCATGACCGCTATCTCCCCGCTAGCCGAATTTCGGAGCAGGCATTTATTTCCGATTGTCGCGACCAGTCAGCATACCGTCGTTGAGTTGCTCGCTCACGTCCATGCTCAGGGCGGCATCTAGCTTCCGCTCCTTGACCATCACCGAGTGATTATCCGCTCAACGCCGCGTGTCCACAGCCCACATCAATTCCTCCCATCAGCCCGGATGGCATTTTTCAATCCCTTCAGCAAAGGGTTCCGCCTCTCGGATGACCGGATCAGAGAACAGTCCTAAGTAATGTTGTAATAATATCAGAAAATTGGGGCGAGGGGAATTTGTTTTGCGATTTAGTAGTCTTCTCGGGAAGAGCCGTCCAGCACAAGGACTCAGGCGCTAGATTCCGAGTCCCAGGCCGGGGAGCATTGCTCCGAGTCCGATATAGAGTCCCACACCAGCCAGAAGAGCGCCGGCGGCTCTCTTGACCATGCGGTTCGCGGAGTGCATTCTCGAGGAACCAAGAAGGTGCTTGGCTGCTCCCGCTGAGGTGCCGACCGCCAAAATGAGCAGACTGTGCCCAATTCCGTAGCACAGCATCATGACGCCGCCGAAGAAGGCGCCTTTCAAAGGGATGATACTCACGATGAGCAACAGGGCCGGTCCTGTGCAAGGGAGCGAGATCAGGCCGAACATGAACCCGAAGACGGCTGCTCCCAGAAAACCGGTGTATTTGGGAATCTTGTCCTGGGAAATAGGAAGCTGAAAGTGGAAGATGTCCATGAAGTGTAGCCCCAGCAGGATGCAGATAACCGCGACCACATAAACCATATATTGTGACTGCAGAAACGGAGCCGCAGCAAGGCCCACGGTAAAGAGGACCGCCAATTCCACACTGAAGCCGAAGATGAAGACAAGCGTGAAGAGGAACGATTTCCATGCAGTCATATCTTCATCCATGCCGCCGATAAAGCCGATCAGCAAGGGCACCATCACCAGGACACATGGATTCAGCGCTGTCAGAGCCCCGCCAATGAACGAACCCCCCGCGGCGAGCCAAATGCTACTCGATGAAACCCATTGTTGAACGATGGCGGATACTGACTCCATGTTTCGTCTCCCAAGTCGAGTTGTTCATCCTTGCCCTTCTTTCAATGCAAGGTCGGGGATTGGTTCATGTTTGTTGCCGGGTACCATTTCACCATTTGATCAACCACTATATTCCATGGTTCCCTCTGTCAAGTACATTTTCCTCTCGCCGAAAAACTCTGCGCGATGATACAGCCCGGCACTTGTTCGGCGGCTACTGCGGCTGCTGCACTTGCCAAGAAATTCGAGATTGCTTCTGTAACAGCATTTCCCGTTCAAACGGGTGCCTGTATCTTGCCGGCGGCGTACCTATGGAGCGAGGTCAGGTCCTCCTCTCGAAGCGGTGGAGGTGCCTCGCCCGTTTCCAAAACACCTTCCGGCAAGTAGCTCTGACACAGGAACGACTGGTAATTGACCCTAAGCGGTGAAGGTGACCAGCCGCTCTGCCGTTGCTCGCACAGAACGCGTCCTGCCCTGGCCGGTATGTCTTGTTGACGAATCCTTAGTCCATCATCTAAATTGTCTGAATTGGACTACCTGATCAAGATGGGGAGCACACTCGCATTCCAGGAATCATCACCAGGGAGATAAGGAGTCGAAAATGGAAAAGCTTACCGGTAAGGCAATCATAGCCATGGGCGGCGGTCCTACCGCGGTGATAAACCAGTCGCTGGTGGGCGCGGTTTTGCAGGCCCGGCAGTATCCTCACATTACCCAGTTTTACGGGGCTTTCCGAGGTGTGGAAGGCCTGGTGGAGGAGCAACTGATCAACCTGTCGGAAGCCACCGGACACAACCTGGAAATGGCGGCGCGGACGCCGGGAGCTGCAATCCGCAGCACCAGAGTAAAACCGGACGAAGAATACTGCCGACGGATCTTCGATGTGTGCAAGGCACACGGGATACATTACTTCTTTTACATCGGCGGCAACGATTCCGCCGAAACTTGCAGGATAGTCAACAAGTTCGCTATGGAAGAAAGCTACGAGCTGCGGGTGATGCACATCCCCAAGACCATAGACAACGACTTGAGAGTCACGGACCATTGCCCCGGTTACGGTTCCGCGGCCAAGTTCGTGGCCCAGGCATTTTCAGGAGTCAACCTGGACAATCGGTCACTGCCCGGAGTCTACATCGGTGTGGTCATGGGTAGGCACGCCGGCTTCCTCACTGCCGCGTCGGTCTTCGCCAGGAAATACGACGATGACGGTCCGCATTTGATATACCTTCCGGAATGTCCCTTCGATTTCGACGAATACCTGGCAAGCGTGGACAGGGTATATTCCAAGTACGGAAGAGTAGTAGTGGCGGTTTCCGAAGGTGTATGCACATCTGACGGAACCCCGGTGGTGGCAAGCCTGGTCAAACACGTGGAACGCGACGCCCACGGCAATATTCAGCTTTCCGGTACCACCAGCCTGGGGGACGCTCTGATGGATCTGGTCAAGAGCAAGCTCAGGATCAAGAGGGTGCGATCAGACACGTTCGGTTATCTCCAAAGGTCTTTCCTGGGATGCGTAAGCGACGTTGATGCCAATGAAGCCCGCGAAGTAGGCGAGCGTGCCGTGCAGATCACCGCCTGGCACAGGGTTGACGGATCCGTAACCATCGAGAGAGTAGGCGATTACAGCGTAAGGTACAATCTGACACCACTTGCGGAAGTTGCCAAGGACACCAAGGCCATGCCGGACGAATTCCTGGATGGTGTGAACAACGTGACCGTAGCCTTCAAGAATTACGCGCGGCCGCTTCTCGGAGATTTTCCCATATACGAGAGACTGCACGCTCCCATCGTGGAGAAGATACTGAATAAGTAAGAGAGGTTTGAAGATCCCGGCGACCCGGTTGCGTGAAAACGTGGGCAGGGGGTCCCCTTCTTTCAAGAAAGGGGCAACCTACTTACCTCGATCGCCAAGAGTAGCGTCCGACACTCATGCCATCCCGGGCACGCCGGAGTGCGAGCCCCTCGCGTCGGAGTTTGAGGTTGCCATCTTATGGAGTTCTTCTATTTCGTGATGCTTACACTCTTGGCCGGGGCATGTGCGCCTGTTCAGGCCGGGATAAACTCACAGTTGCGGACACATACGGGGGACCCTGTTCTGGCGGCCTTCATCTCCTTTGGGGTGGGCACCGTGGGCCTCTTCGTGTATTCGTTGGCTCTGCGCATCCCCTGGCCTGAGGGCCGCATTATGCTGCAAGTGCCCCTATGGATGTGGACAGGGGGTTTTTTGGGGGCATTCCTGGTGGTCGTCAGCGTGGTTTTGGCGCCCAAGTTGGGAGCCGCCACTATGCTGGCACTGATGGTCGCGGGTCAGATGTGCGCCTCGCTGGTATTGGACCACTTCGGCCTGATAGGCTATCCGGAGCATCCCACAACCATCTGGAGATTGCTTGGAATGGTTCTGCTGGTTGTTGGGGTGATCATGATAAGGAAGTTTTAGAACCGATGATCACATTTTGGTCCGATTTGTGCCCTTTGGGGCCTGCTAAGTACACTAGGGCGCAAATACGGTTGCGTATCCTCGTACTATGAGATTGCTTCCCTTCGCTCGCAACGACAAGTCCCGGGCATATCATTGCGAGGAGCGGAGCGACGAAGCAATCCAGGGGGCGGAAAATAGGTCACCGCATTCATGCCATGAACCACAAAGCATAATCCCCCCAACCTCCCCTTCTTACGAGGGAGAGTCGGGGGGATTTGCTCGACCGGTAGAGGGTCACATTCGAAAAAAAATGTTTCAGAGCAGGACGAGGCTCTGTCCTCCAATTACGGTTCGATTCTGGTCCCAAGCACGTCGAGGAACTTCTTGAGCCATTCCGGATGGGCCGGCCAGGCCGGCGCGGTCACCAGCTTTTCGTGCACGTACGCCCGGTCTACGGGGATGTCTACCATGCTGCCACCTGCACATCTGACGTCGGGCCCGACAGCAGGGTATGCCGTGCAGGCCTTACCGGTCAACACACCTGCTGCCGCCAGGACCTGAATTCCGTGACAGATCGCTGCGATGGGCTTGCCGGCCGAGGCGAAGTGCTGCACAGCCTTTATCACGTCAGGGTTGAGCCGAATGTATTCGGGCGCCCGACCTCCCGGAATCACCAGCGCATCGTAATCTTCCGCCTTTACTTCCGCGAACGTTGCATTGAGCGTAAAGTTGTGCCCGCGTTTCTCGCTGTAGGTCTGGTCGCCCTCGAAGTCGTGAACCGCAGTGCGCACAATCTCACCGGCCTTCTTATCGGGGCAAACCGCGTGAACCTGGTGGCCGACCATCAGCAGTGCCTGAAACGGCACCATGACCTCATAGTCCTCGACATAATCGCCGACGATCATAAGGATCCTCTTGACACCCATTTGCATCTCCTTTCCGATGATGGCAATATCCGGCAGGACGCCTGTTGGTTAGGTTGGTTTATAGAGGCGGAACCCCTTTCCGGAAAAATCGGTTCAGGGTAAGGGTTCTTGTTTCCCATATAATTGGATTGTAGCGTTTCGTCACCATATGATCAAGAAGGAACCAACGCTGCTCGCGCTGGCTGGATTTCGGACGTGACAAGACCGTCCTTCGGCTCGACATGAGCTGTGCGATTCGGTTATGCTAGCGAAAGAAGAACCTGCAATGGAAATGGATTCGTTGATGTCTAAGTACAGAATTTCGCCCGGCGTCGGAGCGGTCCCGGGCCAGCCGGACACCCTTCCTCAGCTGGAGAGTCTTCGCCGATGCGAAGTAACAAGGCGGTCCTCGGACCGACTCTTCACGCTGCCATTTCTGCTGGCAGGGCTCTTGGGCCTCATGGTCTCTCCCGAACAGGCCTGGGCTTTTCAGTCTCATCCCGCGCCGGAGGGATTGTACGTCCATCAACTGGCCCACGTTGTCTTCATCATTGCCATGGCTTTCCTCGTATACTGGCTGGAGGTGAACCTGTTCACTCGTCAGAGGGGATGGCGCTACATTCAGGTCTCGGCACTATTCTTCATCCTTTGGAATCTTGTGGCTATTTCCGGTCACTGCGTGGAAGAGATGGTCCCAAGGGAACTTTTCGTAGGCGACCCGGACTGGTCTCAAAGGCTGATCGCTGGAACCACTATGTGGGCGGATTTATTCTATATACTGAAACTCGACCACATTGTGTGCGTGCCCGCAATAGTATGTCTTTTTTTGGGAGTCAGAACCCTATATCTAGACGCGCTGCGGCAAGGGAATTCAACTAATGCATGAGACCTATTCCCTGGCTCCGGTATGGTTCACGGACGTATTGGGATCGGCTTTGATGGTGGTGTTCTCGTTCCTGTCGGTGATCTACGCTCGGCGCCTCGTCAAGGAGCAGCCTTCAAGCGTAATATGGACTTACCTGCTGTGGCTGTCCGTAGCGCTGGCCGTGTTTGCCGTGTCCCGGTCCGTGGGGCACATAGCCAAACGACTTCTTCTGCTCATGAACATGCGCGACGTCTGGGTGGAACTCCGCCCGTGGAGCGGCGCGCTTAACACCATCGCCTTTGCTGTGGTGGCCTCAATAACCCTTTTCTTCCAGCGGGTGCAGAAGATTAATACGGCCGTACTCAACGACAAGAAGGCACTCGAAGAAGCCGGACGCGAAGTCATGCGCCTGAACCGCGATCTCGAATCGCTGGTACGGCACAGAACAGAGGAACTGAGCCACTCCGAGCAAAAATACCGCCGTGTCTTCGAAGGCTCAATGGACATAATCTTCATCCTGGACAGCGAAGGGCATTTCTTGGACGTCAACAGGGCCGGAGTTTCGACCCTCGGCTACGAAACAAAAGAAGAGATGATCGGCCGGATAACGCTGGGAGATCTTTTCGCCTGCCGGGAGGAGCTTCGGCAACTGCTGGATGATCTACATTCACAGGGATACGTCAAAGACCGCGAGTGCCGCATGACCTCCGGCAAAGGCGCGGAGCTGTCTTTCCTGCTCAGCGCGACCGGCCGCAAGGACGACGAAGGCCGGATAGTGAGCTACGAAGGTATAGCCAAAGACGTCACCGGAAGACGCCAGATGGAAAGACAGCTACAGATGGCCGACAAGCTGGCTTCTCTGGGCCAGGTGTCCACAGGTATCGCGCACGAAATCAACAATCCCCTTGGGGTCATAATGGGTTACACCCAGCTGCTTCTGCGGGGAGCGGGGGAGGGGACGCAGGTACACGAAGACCTTAAGACCATCGAAAAACATGCGCGCAACTGCAAGACGGTGGTGGAGGATCTGCTCAAGTTCGCAAGGAGCACCCGGACCAACAAGACATCCCTGGACCTCAACCAGTGCCTCGCGGAAGTCATTTCGTTACTGGCACATCAGTTGGAGCTTGACAACATCACACTGGAAACCAATCTTCACGACGGCCCACTCACCGTTGTCGGAGACGCTGAGAAGCTCAAGCAGGTCTTCATGAACCTCCTGGTGAACGCGAAGCAGGCCATATCCCGTTCCGGAAGCATATCGGTGAAATCTTTGAAGGAAACGCAAGGGCAAACCGTAAAAGTCTTGATATCCGATACCGGCTGCGGAATCGCGGCGCAGGTGATTGACAAGATATTTGATCCTTTCTTCACAACGAAGCCCCCGGGAGAAGGGACAGGACTGGGGTTGTCCGTCAGCTACGGCATAATTCAGGACCACAACGGACGGATCGAAGTCGAGAGTCATACGGGTCAGGGCAGCACGTTCACCATCACACTCCCGGCAGGATGAAGCAGATTTCAAGGATTCCGTCCGAATTTCGGCAACTCCGTGGAAAACGGGCCCTCTCAACCTCCCCTTGTCAAAGATGGAAAAGGGGGATTTCGGTGAGGGTGTACGACATTATTTTTTGGCGGTAACCACAAAGGTTTCCGGAAGCGAGCCATGACCCAATCCTCAAGACCAAGACTGTTGATCGTTGACGACGAAGAAGACATGCTCAAGCTCCTCAAGCGGACCCTGTCCGCAGACCTGGATTGCGATATTGAGACCGCTCCCAACGCGGCCCATGCCTTGAGGCTGCTGGAGGGTCCTCCCTTCGATGTGGTCCTTGCAGACATCCGGATGCCGGGCATAGACGGGATGGAGCTCCTGGAACGCTCCAAGAGCGACCGTCCTGATCTCACAGTGGTTATGATGACCGCTTACGGGAGCATAGACCTGGCCGTCCAAGCAATCAAAAAGGGAGCCTACGACTTCATAGCCAAGCCCTTTGAGCACGATAAACTTACCCACCTGATGGAAAAAGCCCTGGAAAGAAGTCGCCTGGTGCGTGAAAACCTGATCCTTCAGCGTCGCGTCAGGGAACAGGAAAGCTTCCAGGAGATGGTAGGGGCGAGTGCCAGGATAAAAAAGATCTTCGAGACAATTCGACTGATAAGCAAGACCGACGTAACCGTCCTATTGACGGGTGAATCGGGAACAGGTAAGGACATGGCCGCCAGGGCTATCCACAAGTACAGCGACCGCGGCAGCCGCCCCTTCGTGGCAGTGAACTGCCCCAATCTGCCTGAAAACATCCTGGAGAGCGAGCTGTTCGGTTATCGCAGGGGAGCATTCACCCACGCGACTCAGGACAAAAAAGGCCTCTTTCTTGAAGCCCAGGGAGGGACAATTTACCTCGACGAAATAGGAGACATTTCACCGACACTTCAGACTAAGCTGCTCAGAGTTCTGCAGGAGAAGGAGATCCGTCCTCTCGGTCAGACCTCCACTTTGAAGGTGGACGTGCGGATCATTGCCTCCACCAACCAGGATTTGGAGCGGAAAATAAGAGAAAACCTGTTCCGAGAGGATCTCTTCTACCGTCTCAACGTGGTGTCGCTCCAGTTGCCGCCACTGAGAGACAGACCCGAAGACATTCCTCTTCTGGTCCAGCATTTTCTAGACCGGTACTGCAAAGAGTTTCGCAGGCCCACGAAAACCGTTTCACCCGCCCTGATGGGCCGCTTCATGTCCCATCGGTGGAGGGGCAACGTCCGGGAACTGGAAAACGTCATCAGCCGTTCCGTGCTTCTGTCGCCAGGTGAAGAAATAAGGCCCGAAGACATTGACTGGGTTTCCACTCCTGACCAGGATTGCCTTGTTTCGGATGAAGTCATAGGCCTTACCTACAAGGAGGCCAAGACGCGTGTTCTGGAGCGTTTTCACCGGGAATATCTTTCTGGAGTGCTCTCCCGCCACAACGGAAACGTCACCAGGGCAGCGAAAGACTGCGGGCTTGAACGGCAGGCTCTACAACAGGTGATGCGACGCTACGGAATAAAGGCCAGGGACTCTCAGGTCCCAGAGGAATGAAGATTGTTAGATGAGAACTTGGTGCAATATTTATGTTGCAGTGCAATGATCTCGCCTAGTTTTCATAACCACCTAACTCTATTGTAACAATTACCTAAGAACCAGCATCCAGGTGCTATCGTTTTATTGCACGGCCGGCTGGAAGGCGTGCAAACATTTACCGTCCACGATCCACGGCCACAAGAATTAATTCACCATATCTGCACGTTACAGTTGCGAGTCATGGCATGACGCAATCTGGCACTATCTTTGCTCATTGCTCGCGTCAGCTAGAACGGCCTCACATCATTTCGTAATCCAACGAGCGGCTCTGTCTTGCCGGCGGGGTACCTCCGGAGCGACCTTTTGGAAAGCGGTAGAGTATCAAGCCTCAAGTCATTCCACTGGAAAAGTAAAGTGGCGACCATCCTGATTCTGGACGAGGAGACGGACTCTCGAATGCTGCTGAAGAGGGTGCTGGAACTGAGCGGCCACCAGGTGACGGCGTGTTGGGATCCGGGGCAGGCCCTGGCTCAGGCGGCCTCGAGGCCGTTTGATCTTGCCATACTCAACATAACAACCGGATGGAGCAGCCTGACCCGCTTGCCGGGCATGCTAAAGGCCGCCAACAGCAGGCTCAAGGTCATGACCATTACGGATTACAGGACCGAAAAGGCTTCAGAAAGCGTTTCGGGAGATGATTTCCTGTTCAGGCCGGTGGAACTGGAGACGATAGAGGCCAAGGTCAGAGAGCTTCTTCTGAGTGACAAGTGAAAGATTCGTTCTCAAATGATTAACCCCAACCCTGACTTTCTCCCACGGGGAGAGGGCATGGCGTCCTCACTAAACGGGCCGACGAGCCACCCAGTCCGTCTCACTCGGAAAAAGGGGACTCCGCCGAACCCCTCTCCCTCTGGGAGCAGGACGGGGTCAGGTGCAATAAATTCACTGATGAGAGCGAGTTCATTTAAGGGTGTCAGCAGTCAAGCAGATCGCCGGACGTCGGTATGGACGGTGTTGGCAGCATTCAAAGCGCATGAACAAGGAGGCTTTTATGGTTAAAAGACAATGGGTTATCATTGGCGTGGTCGTAGCGCTGGCCGCTTTGGCCGCGCTGGTAATGGTCGCGCCTGCGGAGGCCGGCAAATTGGAGGACGCGATTGCCAAGACCCCGCAAGGCGTAGGCAAGGGAATGATTGATTCCAAGGCGGCACCGGGATTCATGGGCATTCCTGGTGCGCCCAGCCCCTTCTGGGTGTACGGTATACTCTGGGGGGTCTGGGTCGGCTGGATCTTCTCCACCGTGGGGGCGTTCGGCGGTATCATGGCGGGTGTGGGTCATATAACCGTGTTCGGGCTGGCTGATTATGGCAGATCGTTCAAAGACACCAGCCCGGTGCTCAACAAGCTCCTCACCGACTCCATCCGTACGAGCAACCAGTATCTGGTTGGTCTCTCCGCACTCATTTCTTCTGTAACCTACTATCGGATGGGACGACTCGTGCTGCCTCTGGCCATC
>Ga0172375_10011487_pt1 | contig 11272 bp, 13 predicted proteins | sample LakKiv1m_FD_114537 | JGI IMG/M metagenome (GOLD analysis project Ga0172375, IMG submission 114537) | Freshwater microbial communities from Kabuno Bay, South-Kivu, Congo - kab_092012_11.1m | ecosystem: Environmental > Aquatic > Freshwater > Lake | place: Democratic Republic of the Congo... | reverse complement strand
ACGGAGCAATGGAGATAGGCGAGCGAGGAAACAGAAGCAGACTGCAAGAATTATCAGCACGCGAACAGCCCCCGCACCAAAATAACAAGCCTGCCTGCCGGCAGGCAGGGACCCGCAAAAGCGCGTAAGCGTCCCCGCGAGAAAGCAACACAAGCCAGACGCTAAGTGATGAGATTGCTTCGGCGCGCTGCGCGCGCCTCGCAATGACGACTTAAGCAAAAAATGATGTGAGATTTTGCCTATTTTTACGTCTATTATGGTAGAAGGGGGGAAGCAAATATGAGTAATGAGATTTCAAAGGAGATAATTGCTGCTAAGATTTGGGAAATTAGAGGTAAGAAGGTTATGTTAGGTAATGATTTGGCCAGGCTTTACTGTGTTGAAACAAAGCAGTTAATCCGGCAGGTTCGTAGGAATATCAAGAGGTTCCCTTACGATTGTGTGCCACGAACATACGACGAGAGGAGGTATAACCGTTCAAGTATGGTGCTGTGCAAGAGATGAGAGAAGGCCTCTCGCAATCGGCTGGCAAGAGCAGGTTGCAAACTACCTTAAGCGGCTTTAATTAAGAGTCGAGGTCGTAAACGTTAAGGAAAAGGCACGCCTTAAGTGTGTCAGGTAAGTGTTAGAGAGACGAACGCAAGTGAACCACTGAGGAAGTATCGAAAGGGAATTAGACGACGTCGAAACCGAAGGAAGTCTGACTTCGGGAGGAAATCCAGAGGTGGCTTGCAGATTGTCTGGATGGCGTCCGGTATAAAGGTGGCGTGAATCTAACATGGGCTTTTGCATGGAACGTGGGAACCTGTCGCCTCGATGCCAAGGGAGAAATCCAAGCGAAGACCCGCAAGGATGAGAGTACCAAAGCGAGGCACAGGGGCGGATTATCCCATAGTAGCGAAGAAGACCGCTAACGTGGTTGGAGCGAAGGGGATAAATGATTCAGTTGTGTTCAGAAAACAACCAAGCGATTGGGAAGATTAGATGAAGGCAACAAAGTCGTTTGATATATCTCAAGAGGTAATACGGGAAGCCTGGGAACGGGTCAAGTCTAATAAAGGTTCTGCTGGAGTGGATGCAGAGACAATTGAGCAGTTTGAAGCAAAACTCGAGGGGAATCTTTACAAGATTTGGAACCGGATGTCTTCAGGGACATACTTCCCGCCGCCGGTAAGAGCCGTTGGGATTCCGAAGAAAACCGGAGGAGAAAGAATCCTGGGCATTCCAACAGTCTCCGACCGAGTGGCTCAGATGGTTGTGAAGATGTATTTTGAGCCAATAGTAGAACCGCACTTTGATGTGGACTCGTATGGATACAGGCCGAATAAGTCAGCCATTGAGGCAGTCAGAGTGACGCGGGAACGGTGCTGGAGGAATGACTGGGTATTAGAGTTCGACATCACGAAACTGTTTGATACGGTTGACCATAAATTGTTAATGAAGGCGGTCAAGCGGCACACGGACAGTAAGTGGATTATTTTGTATATTGAGCGATGGCTCAAGGCGCCCTTCATAAGAGAAGATGGGGCGCAGGTTGGACGGACTAAAGGCACGCCGCAAGGCGGGGTCATCAGTCCAGTGTTGGCAAATCTGGTTCTTCATTACGTCTTTGATAAATGGATGAGACGAGAATTCCCGACGCTACCATTCTGCCGATATGCAGACGATGGGGTGATTCACTGCAAATCGGAGAAGCAAGCGAAGTATGTCAGAGATATGCTATCCAGAAGAATGGCAGCGTGGAAATTGGAGATTCACTCGGACAAAACGAGGATTGTGTATTGTAAAGATGCAGACCGTCAGGGCGACTATAAGCATGTAAGCTTTGACTTTTTGGGATTTACATTCCGTCCGAGATTATCAAAGAACCGATGGGGAAAAGTTTTCGTTAACTTTACACCCGCGGTGGGTAAAGAAGCATCGAAGGCCATACGAGCCAAAGCCAGAAAATACAAATTGAATCTACGATGTGATAAAACTCTAAAAGACCTTTCGAATCTGTTTAATCCGATTTTACGAGGATGGGTGAATTACTATGGTAACTTTTGTAAATCATCCATGTATCCGACGTTGGAACACATCAATCAAAGACTCGTAAGATGGGCAATGAGGAAATATAAACGGTTCAGGAGAAACCCGAAGGCAGCAAAACACTGGCTGGGGAAAATTGCCAGACGAGAACCGAGATTATTCGTTCACTGGCAAATGGGGATATATCCAGCACTCGAATCATAAGAGCCGGATGAGTTAAGAGACTCACGTCCGGTTCTGTGAGAGCATTGAGGGGAAGCTCCTCTTTGCTACTCGACTTATGATCAAATTGACGCTCAGAGAATATCGGGAGATTCTAAGGTGTCAATTTGGCACCTTAGAAAAAGGCAGATATTCAAAATATCTTCCTTATGCATTTACTGAGCAGGGTGTGGCTATGCTTTCCAGCGTATTAAATAGCGAGCGCGCAATTATGGTCAATATCCAGATTATGCGTGCGTTTACCCAATTAAGGCGTATGCTTTTAGCTAACAATAACCTTAGGCATAAAATAGAGGAGATGGAGAAGAAATATGATAAACAGTTCGCTATGGTCTTTCATGCCATCAAGCAGTTACTTGAACCTCCGCCGCTAAAGAAAAAGCGCATCATCGGTTTCCAAGACCACGACTAGATAGCGCTTCATTTTTTTATACTTGAAATAGCAGGCAAAGCTGTTATTATAGGGGGCAAAGATAATTAAAGGCGGCTATTAAACCGGGGGCAGGAAGATGAATTTTTTATGGGCGATATGCGCCAGCATAGCAGTGTCTCTTATTTCGTTATTAGGCATTTTTAGTCTGCTATTAAAAAAGAATCTTTTGGAAGAAATCCTTATTCTGCTTGTCGGCTTTAGCGCCGGCGGTTTAATCGGCGGCGCATTCCTGCATCTTTTGCCGGAGGCCCTGGAAGCGGCAGATAATACTTTTACTCCTTTCATATACGTTATTGCCGGTTTTATATTTTTCTTTATCCTGGAAAAATACCTGCACTGGCGGCATTGCCACAAAGGAAAATGCGACATCCATGTCTTTACTTACCTGAATCTTATCGGAGATGGCATCCATAATTTTCTTGACGGGCTGATCATAGGCGCGAGCTTTGTAGTGGGCTTCAAGATAGGCATAGTTACTTCTGTTGCGATCATACTGCATGAGATACCGCAGGAGCTGGGGGATTTCGGGGTGTTGATTTACGGCGGTTTTAGTAAATTCAAGGCGCTGGCATATAATTTTCTTTCAGCGAGTACGGCCATTTTGGGCACTGTTTTAGGATATGCCTTTGCTTCTCGGGCCGGTAATTTTTCGAGCTTCCTTCTTCCGGTTGCCGCGGGTGGATTTATTTATATTGCCTCCTGCGATCTTATACCCGAATTGCACAGGCAGCCGGATATGAAAAAATCCACGCTTTCTATTTTTTTCTTTATCTTGGGAATCCTGCTGATGCTGGTTTTAAAATCGCTGTATCATTTATGACAAAGGTAAAAATCTGCGGAATAACCAGCCTTGAGGATGCCTTAAAGATTGCGGAGCTTAACCCCGATGCAATGGGGTTTGTGTTTTATAAGAGAAGCCCGCGGTATATTCAGCCGCTTAAGGCATACGGCATCATCAGGCAGCTGCCCGTCGGAATACTTAAAGTAGGCATATTTGTGGACGCTGCGCAAAAATATGTCCGGCGCACTGCCAAGCTCTGCGCCTTAGATCTGCTGCAATTCCACGGCAAGGAGACCCCCAAATTCTGCGAAAAGTTCAAAAACTACAAGGTCATCAAGGCCTTCCGGATAAAAAAGAGTGTAGATAGAGACGGGATTTTGAAGTATAATACCTACGGCTATCTTTTTGATACTTTCCAGCGTTCCAAGGCAGGCGGCACGGGAAAAAAATTTGACTGGAGGCTGCTGAAAGGTTTAGGGGATTTAGGCCGGCCGATATTTTTGTCTGGAGGGCTTAATGAAAAAAACGTCAGCCGCGCCATAGAAGCGATAAGGCCGGACTGGGTGGATGTCTCCAGTTCTGTTGAGCAGAAGCCCGGTAGGAAGAGTTTTGAAAAGGCAAAAATTTTTATTGAAAAAGTAAGGAGTAGAGCTTGATGTTACCCGATAGAAAAGGGCATTTTGACGGTTTTGGCGGCAGGTTTGTGCCTGAGACTCTCACGTTTGCCCTTGATGAATTGGAAAGAGAATACCGTAAGGCAAAGGCTGATACGCGGTTCCGCCGGGAATTTAATTATTACTTAAGCGAATACGCCGGCCGGCCCACGCCGTTATATTTTGCCGCGAACTTAAGCCGTTATCTACGTATAAATAAGATATATCTGAAGCGCGAGGATTTATTGCATACCGGAGCGCATAAAATAAATAATACGCTGGGCCAGATTCTCCTTGCCAAGAGGATGAAGAAGCCGCGGGTTATCGCCGAGACCGGCGCCGGACAACACGGGGTGGCAACTGCCACGGTGGCTGCGCGTTTTGGCCTCGAGTGCGACGTCTATATGGGCAGCGAGGATATCGAACGACAAAAACTAAATGTCTTCCGGATGAAGCTGCTTGGCGCGCGGGTCATCCCGGTGGAAAGCGGCTCAAAGACTTTGAAGGACGCGATGACCGAGGCACTGCGCGATTGGGTGACTAATGTGCGCACCACGCATTATATTATCGGAAGTGTTGCCGGGCCGCATCCATACCCTGAGATGGTCAGGGAGTTCCAGTCGGTCATCGGCCGTGAGGCAAGGCGTCAGATATTGCAAAAGGAAAAACGCCTGCCGGATTACCTTTTGGCCTGCGTCGGCGGCGGCAGTAACGCGATGGGGTTATTTTACGCCTTCTATAACGACAAGAAGGTGAAGTTTATCGGCGTTGAAGCAGCGGGGTTAGGTTTAAGCACGGGTAAGCACGCTGCCACATTAGTCAAAGGCGGTATCGGCGTATTACATGGTTCGAAGTCAGGCCTATTGCAGGATAAATTCGGGCAGGTGCAGGTCGCGCATTCTATTGCCGCAGGGCTTGATTATCCGGGCGTCGGGCCGGAGCATGCCTATTATAAAAAGACCGGCCGGGCAACTTATGCCGCGGTAACTGACAAAGAGGCGTTGGAGGGATTCAAGTTGCTTTCGGAAAAAGAGGGAATAATTCCTGCTCTTGAGCCGTCGCATGCTATTTTTTACCTGACAAAACTACGGCGCAAGATTAAAAGAAATTCTATTCTAATAGTCTGTCTTTCCGGCAGGGGGGATAAGGATATAGGTATTGTAACAGAAAAATTAAAGTTATAATCTTAGGGGATAGTATGGGGTAGTATGGGCTCCTTACTACCCCTTAAACTGTCTCTTAAATCTATGAATAGGATCGAAAAGAAATTCAAACAGCTAAAGAAACTTAAGCGCAAGGCCTTTATCGCCTTTATCACCGCCGGATACCCCAATTTGAATACCACTAAGAAGCTGCTTTTGGAATTTTCAAAGATTGGAGTGGATATCGTGGAGTTAGGGGTGCCTTTTTCCGACCCTATGGCCGACGGCCCCATAATCCAGGAGTCGTCGCAGGCCGCCTTAAAAAACGGGGTTAACTTACTTAAGATTTTGCATCTGGTCAAAGAGGCGCGCAAGGTTACCGATATGCCGATTTGCCTGATGTCATATTACAACCCGATATTCTGTTTTCCGCAGGAGAGATTTATTAAACAGGCAAAGGCAGCAGGGGTGGACGGGGTGATTGTCCCGGATTTGCCGCCGGAAGAGGCAGGGGATTTTATAAAGTTCGCCAATAGAAGCGGCTTGGACATAATATTTTTCTTGGCGCCGACTAGCACACCCAAACGTATGAAATTAATTTCGCAGGCGGCAAAAGGTTTTATTTATTACGTATCGCTTACCGGCGTTACCGGAGCGCGCCGCAAACTCCCCGCGGATATCGCTAAAAATTTAAAGCTTATCAAAAGCCTTACCGATAAGCCGGTGTGTGTCGGTTTCGGGGTCTCCCATAGTTCACAGGTAAGAGAAATCTCCAAAGTTGCCGACGGGGTAATCGTCGGCAGCGCTATCGTCAAAAAAATCAAAGAAAATATCCGCCGTCCGGATTTAGTCAAAAGAACCGTCAACTTCGTCCTTAACCTTAAAACATGAACTCCCCCTACCAAAAAGCAGTATTGGATAATGGGCTGCAGTTTGTCAGTTATTCTATGCCGCAAAGGCAGTCCCTGGCATTAGGCATCTGGATAAAAGCCGGGGGGAGGTTTGAAAATCAAAAGAATAAAGGCATCTCCCATTTTTTAGAGCACTTGCTTTTTAAAGGCACTAAAAAATATACCTGCCGTCAGATTAAAGAGTCTATTGAAGGCGTAGGCGGCGCCTTAAACGGTTTTACTTCGGAGGAACTCACCTGCTATCTGGTAAAAATCCCCGCCCGCTATCTGAATTTAGCGCTTGAGGTCTTATCCGATATGGTGCTCAATCCTTCTCTGCCCGATGATGAATTAGAAAAGGAAAGGACAGTCATCCTTGAGGAGATAAAGATGTACAAGGACCTGCCGCAGAGTTATGTGCATGAACTTTTGGATGAGCTCCTGTGGCCGGAGCAGCCCCTGGGGCTAAGCATTGCCGGCAGTATTGAGTCAGTCTCCGCAATTAAGCGCGGGGAGATTTTCTCCTTCCAACAGGATTATTATACCGCCGCGAATATCATCATCAGCGCAGCCGGATTATTGGAGCATGATGACTTGCTGGGAAAGATTAAAAATATATTTTCCCCTTGCGCAAAAAAAGAATTAAACAAATTCATTCCCGTCCAAGAAAAACAAAACAAGGCCCAATTAAAAATATTTAATAAAGGAACCGAGCAGACCCATCTGGCTTTAGGTTTTCACGGATGCCTGAAGCGCGGCCATCCCTTAAAATATGCCTTGGGTCTCTTACACATAATTTTGGGGGCGAATATGTCCAGCCGCCTCTTTGATGAGGTAAGGGAGAAGAGGGGGCTGGCTTATGAAATCGGCACGCAGGTGAAGCTCTTTAAGGATACCGGGGCTTTTATTGTGCATGCGGGAATTGACAACCGTAAGGTAAGTGATACCATAGAGGTAATTTTAAAGGAACTCTCAAAGATAGGTTCCGCCTTGGCCGGCGACGACGAATTCAGGCGGGCAAAGGATTTTTATCTGGGCCAATTAATGCTCTCTTTGGAGGATACGCAAGACCATATGCTCTGGCTCGGGGAGTCCGTTGCCAGTTTGGACAAGGTATGCGCCTTGGACGAAGTTGTGGCTGAAGTAAACAAGGTGACGTTGGAGGATATCCGTAAGGTTGCCACAGAGGTGTTTAAGGAAAATCTTTTGAGCCTTGCCCTCATCGGGCCGCTGGCAGGCCAAGAGGATAAAATTTATCAGCAACTGCACCTTTAAGAATTAACCTGCAATGAATCTAGTCTTTATAATCGGCTTAATAATATTGCTGGCGCTGTTGTCATTTTTCTTTTCCGCCTCAGAGACGGCGATAATCGGCTTGAGCAAAATCCGTCTGCGCCATATGGTTGCCAAGGGCATAAAACGCGCCCAGAGCATCCAGCGGCTGATTAAGAAAATGGATAAATTTATCGCCGCCATCCTCATCGGGAATAATTTTGTTAATATCGCCCTCTCCGCCATAACTACCGGAATCGCCGTCGGGCTCTTCGGTTATCAATGGGGCGTAGCCATAGCCACCCTTGCCACAGCTTTATTTATTTTAGTCTTTTGCGAAGTTACCCCAAAGATTTTAGCCACCAAACATCCGGAGCGCGTGGCTTTGTCTACTGCGCCGCTGATAGAGTTTTTTGTCAGTTTATTTCACCCGCTGGTCGTCTTTTTTACCGGCATCAGCAACCTTATCCTGAAGATTTCAGGGGTCAAGCCGAGCAGGCGTTCTCCCATCATCACCGAAGAGGAACTGCGGCTGATGATAGAAATCAGCTCCGAAGAGGGGGTGGTCAGCGACGAAGAGCGCAAGATGTTGCAGCGTATCTTTGAGTTCGGCGACAAGACCATAGATGAAGTAATGGTCCCCAGAGATAAGGTAGTCGCCGTAAACGCCAATGTCACTTCAGAGCAGTTGTTGGAGATTTTTGTGGAAGAGGGCCACGCCCGCCTGCCGGTCTACAAAGACAGTATAGAAAATATCATCGGCATCATCTATGCCCGCGACCTGCTCTATATATTGCAAAATAAGCAGTTATTCTTGCTGGCCGACCTCATCCGCGAGGCCTATTACGCCCCGCGCACGATGCGCGTCAACGACCTCTTAAAAAAATTCCAGGCAGAGAACATCCACATCGCGATTGTGCTGGATGAGAATAAAAAGGCAGTAGGGCTGGTGACTTTGGAGGATCTGGTTGAGGAGATAGTGGGGGAATTGGAGGAGAAGCGCAGTAAGCGGATAAAAAAATAAAGGGTTTGACCATTTTTGTATTTGATGTATAATGTGAGGGTTAAATTCGCACTTATCTAAAAAGGAGGAGTTGAAATGGCAGAGAAAGGTTATTGCGTCAAATGCAAGAGCAAAAAAGAGATGAAAGACGAACAAAAAGTCACGATGAAAAACGGCCGTCAGGCGGTAAAGGGAAAATGTCCCTCCTGCGGCACCGGGATGTATAAAATCCTTGGGATGAAATAGTTTTCAGAGGGAAAATCTGATAGAAACAATGGCTCGACAGCGCTCGCCATTGACAGCGAGCGGGGTCGATGTGTCAAAAAAAATAGCACAACGCATTGCCGCAGCCGCTAAGGCCAAGAAGGCGCAGAGGGTTACCATCCTGAACTTGCGAAAATTAAGCGCATTCTGCGACTATTTTGTAATCGCCAGCGCTACTTCCATGCGGCAGGTCAATGCAGTTGCGCTCGGCATTCAAGAGTCTCTGGAAAAGGCCGGAATAAAGGCTCTCTCAAAGGTGCCGCCCAACGACGAATCAGGGTGGGTGGTTTTAGATTACGTTTCTGCGGTAGCGCACATCTTTTATAAACCGATGAGAGAGTTTTATTCTTTGGAGCGCCTTTGGTCTGACGCCAAAAGGGTGAGGGTTTCCTCCAAGGGGCTTTAACGAACTTTCTGCAGGGCCATTCCTTTCGCGGTTTATCCGAAAAATGAATATCCAAGAGCAGTTAATAGCGATAATCGGGGAGTCTTTGAGGGAGCTGGGATTGGAGAATCAGTTGAGCCAGCCGCTTTACCTTGATTTACCCACCGACAGCCGCTTCGGCGACCTTGCCACTAACGTCGCCTTACAATTAAGTAAAGCAAAGAAGGCGGCGCCGCAGGAGCTCGCCGCCAAATTAATCGAAAAAATAAAGCAGCATTCCATCAAGAGCCCCGCCGCAGGATATGTGAAGGAGATTAGGATTGAAGGCGCCGGGTTTATCAATTTCTACCTGGAAAATAAATATTTCTACGAGCAGTTAAAGGCCATACTCGCCGAAAAAGATAATGCCCTTAGGAGGAACATCGGTAAGGGACGCAAGGTATTATTGGAATTTGTCAGCGCCAACCCCACGGGTCCATTGTCCGTAGCGCACGCCCGCCAGGCTGCGGTAGGGGATGTGTTGGCGAATATCTTCGACTTTATGGGATTTAGGGCCGAGAGGGAGTATTACCTAAACGATGAAGGAAACCAAATTAACATACTGGGCGAATCGGTGGCCCTGCGGATAAAAGAGCTGGCGGGAGAAAAAATAGAATTTCCGGAGAATTACTATCAGGGAGAATATATTTACGATATAGCTAAAGAGGCACAGGGTTCAGGGCACAGGGCACAAGGTCTGGGTGATTTTGCCGCTGAATATATCCTCAAAATTATCAAAAAAGAATTAGATGACTTCGGGGTAAAATTCAACACTTGGTATTCGCAAAAAGAGCTGGGTAAAAGCGATAAAATAGAAAAGGCCCTGGAGTTTTTGAGAGAGAAAGGTTTTCTTTACGACGAGGGCGGAGCGGTATGGTTTAAGTCCACTGCCTTCGGTGACGACAAAGACAGGGTGGTAGTAAAAAGCGACAAAAGCTATACTTACCTTGCGCCGGATATCGCCTATCACCGCGACAAATACGGCCGCGGATTTGATTTATTGATTAACATCTGGGGCCCTGACCATCACGGTTACGTCAGCCGGCTTAAGGCCTCAATAGAGGCGCTGGGGCATTCGGCAGAGAGCCTTTCGGTTATTATCGTGCAGCTGGCCACCATTTCGCGGGAGGGCAAGCCGTTGCATATGTCTACGCGCAAGGGCCAGTATATCACGATGAGGGAGGTTTTGGATGAGGTCGGCTGCGACGCCACGCGCTTTTTCTTCCTGATGCGGCGCACTTCAAGCCATCTGGACTTTGACCTTGAGGTAGCCAAAAAACACACCCCGGAAAACCCGGTCTATTACGTCCAATATGCCCATGCCCGGATCTGCAGCATCCTGCGTGCCGGCGGCGTAAAATCAAAAAAGGCGCAGGACCTCTCTGTATTAAAAGAAAAGGAAGAGCTGGATTTGATTAAAAAGGCATTGCAGTTTGGCGATATACTTAATATCTGCGCTGCCACGCAGGACCCTTACCGGCTGACTGTTTACCTGCAGGAGCTCTCCGAGGCCTTTCATAAATTTTACGACCTGCACCGCGTGCTGGGAGTGGAAGATGCCCTTACGCAGGCGCGGCTGGGATTAATTGAGGCGGTTAAGATTGTCATCGCCGCGGGATTAGAGTTATTGGGAGTGAGTAAACCGGAAAAGATGTAAGAAGCAGTATGCACACCCACAAAATCTTAAAAATTGCCCATTCTGATATCCCCGCTCAAAATAACCTCAACAAGGAACTCGGCATCTCCAAAGTTTTAGCCCAGATTTTAATTAACCGCGGGATGGATAGCCCTGCCAAGGCGCATAACTTCCTCAATCCGCGCTTAAAAGATTTCCACGACCCCTATTCATTTACCGATATGCCTAAGGCGGTGGCGCGCATTAAAAAGGCCGCTGCGGACAGAGAAAAGGTATTGCTTTTCGGGGATTACGATACCGACGGGGTGACCAGCATCGCGCTTTTGAAGGAGTCGCTTGATAAAATAGCCGTTGACACCCTCTATTACCTGCCGCACCGCGTAAAAGAAGGCTACGGCTTAAGTAAAAATATCCTGCAGTTAGCCAAAGAGCGCGGGGTAAAACTTTTAGTTACCGCTGACTGCGGCACCTCCAGCCATAAAGAGGTTGAGGAGTTAAAACGAAATCATATAGATACCATT
>Ga0172375_10011485_pt1 | contig 11274 bp, 19 predicted proteins | sample LakKiv1m_FD_114537 | JGI IMG/M metagenome (GOLD analysis project Ga0172375, IMG submission 114537) | Freshwater microbial communities from Kabuno Bay, South-Kivu, Congo - kab_092012_11.1m | ecosystem: Environmental > Aquatic > Freshwater > Lake | place: Democratic Republic of the Congo... | reverse complement strand
ATATAAACCCGGTATCCCAGGCGGTTTAAAAGCCTGCCGATGATCAAACCGGATTTATCAATACCGAAACCCGCCTTCCCGCCGATAAGTATAGAAAAATTATCCATATTCCTCCTCGTCTACCTAGACGACACCCCTGCCTGCCGGCAGGCGCGTAAATTGCGCTCTCCTAGCGCACACCGACGCAATTTTCGCTACCTGGCGAACACCCGCGTAAATCCAATAAACGCGGGGTGCCTATTTGCGTCGGGTGTAAGGCGCAAGGTGTCTTAAGTTTCTTGATAATCCTTTACTTCCCGCTGTGCCAAAGCTTTATCCTTTGCGTAAAGATCACAATAGTAGGAAACCTCTTTCAGTGAATTGATATTATTTTTCACCAATAGCTCCAGGAATCCTTTTCTCTGAAAGATCTCCTCCAGTATTTTCCTGCCGCTGACCCCATTAACCTGGCTTAATCTATCCCGGTAAACGCTGGTCGGGGCCACTGAATCAAACTTTCCGCTGGCCAGATTAAATTTCCAAAGACTGGAAAGAAGCACTGTTCTTTGCTCCACCCCTGCGGTTTCGGATATTTCGGAAATCATGCGGTAAGCTTGATCCCCTTTTTTAATCTTATTCATCACAATAATCACATCCGCTAGATTCACTAGAGACGCAGGTACATTCATCGGGGTATTTTGCAGGCGCATCACCGTTTCCCTGGCTGTGCTGGCATGAATGGTTGCCATGCAGTATTTGCCGATATTCATCGCAGTAAACATATCCTGCGCCTCTTCACCGCGCACCTCACCGATCAAGACGCGTTCCGGGCGCATACGCAAGCTATTCTTCACCAAATCAGCCAAGGATAAGTCCCCATTACTCTCTAGCCTGGAAATATTGCCGATCCAATCGATCACTAACTCCAGCACATCTTCAATCACCACAATATGATGCCCTGCCGGAATAAAACTCAACAAGGCGTTGAGCAGGGTAGTTTTACCGCTGCTGGGCCCTCCGGAAATAAGAAGGTTTGCCGGACGCGCGCCCATCCCTTCCACGTAGAGCCATAATAATGCCGCCATTTCCGCGTTCAATGTTTGATTGGTGATTAAATCGACAATGCTTAGCGGCCTATTCTTTATCTTGGTAATCGTCAACTCCGGACCCAGCGGAGAATATACGATATTCGCCCGGCCGCGCATACCCGGAAGATCCACATTATTTATCTTCTTTAATTCTTTTTTACCGGAAAAAACCAGTATCTTTCTTACCAGCAAATCCACTTCCTCAAGGCTGGTAAACAACCAACCCACTTCTTTTAACCCGTCTTTAGCATGATGCACGTACACCGGGTTAATCCCATTGATGATAATATCCTCCACCTCGGGATCATCCAACAGCTCCTCGATCGGCTCAAAACTGTAGAACTCTATAAAAAATTTTTTTTGCCTACCTTCATCCTGGAAATATTTTTTTTCGCATTCACCCAGCGCCGAACCGGTAGAAACACAAAACTCCCGGAACGCCTCATGCAATGCTACTCCTTTTTCTTCCGCGGTTTGCGAAAGAGTAATGTGCCCGGCTATTTTATCCAGGATCTTTTTTTCAAGGACATTTTTTTCGTTATTCATCTAATCTCTTTTTCTCTCTGGTAAACCTCAAGCATATTGCCGTTCCAACAGACCACTTGTCTCTGCGTCGCTAGCTTCAGGAAATTCACTGTAAAATGAAGCCACCGCGAAATAAGGCCGGTCACTTACATGGAGCGCTACCAAACTATCCGCGGCTTTTTTGATTAACTCGTACGCTTGGCGGTGCGCCACAGGAACCGCAACGATTATTTCGCGGGGCTTATTTTTTCTGGCCAACTGCACGGCCGCCAGCATGGAAAACCCTGTTGCCAGGCCGTCATCGGCAAGAATCACAGAACGGCCGGCTAAAGCTGGAAAAGGTTTATCTTTCCGGTAAAGTTTATTGCGCCGCAAAACCTCCTGATAAACAGTATTGATGATTTTATTAATCTGGTCCTGATTCAGGTTAAGCCTAGGCAGTATCTCTTCATTTAAAACCACGGTTTTATCAATACTTACCGCGCCAAACCCTGCTTCCGGCTCTTCAGGAATAGGAAGCTTTCTTAATATAGCTGCGTCCCAAGGCAGCTTTAAAGATTTAGCGATTTCTTGAGCAATATAAAGTCCGCCGCGGGGGATACCTAAGACAATCCCTTCGGTTAGGCCCGCTTTTAATACAGATAATTTTTCTCCCAGCATCCTTCCTGCCTCTTGCCGATTGGAAAAAACACGCATAATTATTTACCCTGCGATGCTATTGATAATTCTGGCCATGACAAAATCATTTTCAGTCAAGCCGCCTGCCGCATGGGTAGTCAGAGCAATCTTTAATTTATTAAAAGCTAAGGTAAACGACGGATGATGCCCCTCTTCTTCTGCAATTAAAGCAACCAAATCAAGAAAATATTTTGCTTCGCCAAAATCTTTAAATTTATACTCTTTAAAAATTTTCTTTGCCTTGCCAGCATCCTCCGATAATTGCCAACCTGGTACTTGCGGCATCATTTTCCCAATGGCTTCTTGGGTTAACGCAGGGGCTCCTCCTTCACAAGGTTTACATTTTAAAGCCGCTCCTTTTCCCCTTTTGTCCGCCAGACGGGGTGCTTGCACTATTTTTCCCAAATTAGAAAGAGCATCTTCGTACTCCGGCGCCATACTTAACTCCTCCGCTATCTGCATATAACGCAGGGTATTGACCTCATCTAAAATGAGGATGCTCCTGGCCAATAGATTGAGCTCTTTGATCAACAGCCCGTAATTTAAGCCCAAAGATGTATATTTATAATCCGAAAAAAGGCTGATCCGTTCGATACTGTTATCATGGCAAAACCTGCTCTGCGCAAACGGTAAATCCTTGCTTATACCCAACACCACGACCTTTTCGGAAAAGGACACAGCTCTTTTATTAAACTCTTTGACCTGTAGGTCGCAAACCGGTGTATCAATAGACGGAAAGGTAGTTACTACCTTGACCTTTTCAGCGAAACTAGAAAGATGCACTTCTTTTAAATCCGACGCAACCACCCTGAAATCTGGAGCGATGTCGCCGATACTCAATCTTCTCCCCACTAGCGTCAACGGATTTCCCTTAAATTTTATTATTTTTGACATTAAGCATCCCCATTTATTTTTGATCAAGCGGAATCCTTTTAAGTAAGCTATATCAATCGCAGCCGCAGCTGGAGCCACTGACCACTTCTTCTTCCTGGCCGCCTTCCAAAGGTAAACTGCCTTCCTTGTAATCCTTTAAACCTCCCTTATAATCCAGCACATTTTTAAACCCTAAAAGCTGTAATTTTTCCGCAGCTTTAGTACTTGCCGGACAATCAAAGCTTGCGCAATACACAACAATGGTTTCTTTTTTATCCCATTGCTTTGTCGTATCCTTATCTATTGTTTCTAAGGGCAAGGAAATAGCGCCCTTGATATGTTCTTTTGCGTAGCTTTCTTTAGAAAGCACATCAATTATCTTCATCCTCTGGCCGGAAGAGGCCATTTTTATTAGTTCATCTCGGGTTATTTTCTTTATCATCTTCTCCTCCTTTTTTAATTTGGATGCTGCCCGCGCCAAAAGGATTCGAGATTTTCTTGCATTTCCCGGGGGATATCCTGGCACTCTAAAGAAGAGGTAACTGCTAATGCCCGGCCATAATTATTGATAAACCCCGTACATTTACTGCAATCAACCATGTGCTTTGCAAATGCTCTTTTTGTCTGCGCATCAAGGTCATTCTTTACATAATCATAGACGAGCTTGATCCACACGGAGCATCTACCTGCTGGTTTTGATTGCGCGGCCCGGATATTTCTAGTTAGCGCGCCGTGAACCATTTCAATTGCGCGATGCAGCCTTGATTTTAAGGAGCTTAAAGAAATACCCAATACCTCTGCCGCTTGCTTCAACGGCATTGCTTCTAAATGATGTAAAAGTACAGGCAGGCGGTATTTTATCGGCATCCCCCGGATTGCCTCTGCCACCTTTATTCTCTGCTCCTTGCCGATAACCTCTTCATCCGGTATTTTTGACCAATTAATAAATAACCCGCCGCTTTGCATTTTTGCTTCTCTGGCCGCGCGTCTAGTCAGCCCAAACTGCCGGCGTTTTTTACGCAGATACATCAGCGCTTCGTTATAAGTAATTCGGTAGATCCAGGTGGAGATATTCGACTCGTGCCGGAAATAACGCAAGTTTCGCAACACCTTGATAAAGGTATTCTGAACAACGTCTTCTGCGTCCTTATCATTATGCACGATACTGATCGCCAGACGAAATACCTTATTCCTATATTCGGTGAAAAGCGGCGTAATATCCGATCCAGGATAACCCTCCAAGGCCATATCTAACCGCCAATCTGCTTATCCGCAGTATGCGTGTACCCGATATCGATAATTTTAAGCACCTTGACCTTCACCGCGTATTTTGCCTCAATATGGGCTAACTGCCCTGCTCCGGATACCTTGCTGGAAAGCAGGTCATACTCTTTACCGTGTTCGATTACCTTGGCCTTGCCCTTAAGTTGATAGCCGGTATAACTGGCAGGATTAACCAGGCAAATAGAAATACGCGGATTGCCAAGCAGGTTCTTTTTGGTCTGATGTGAATAAAGGTCGGCAAAAATTACTTCGTCTTCGCTTAAAACCGCGATATCGCCTTTAGGCACGACATTGGGCATCCCCCGAGCATCTGCGGTAGAAACATAAGCCAAATGCGTTTTTAAAAATTCTTTTACGTCTTCGGGAATCTTCGCCATGACATCTCCTTAAAAAACCTTTCAATTTATTACTTTTTAATATTCCGTTTTAAATCAGCATCTTATTTAAATACTTCTCTTCATACCTATTTTTATACTCTTCGACCGCAAGATAAAATGCCTTCTTGATCTGCTCCCTTTCCCTGGCCGTTAGCCTATTTTTAAGATCCTCGGCTAAAAAGGTAAGGATCTCCTTGGGTTCCAGCTCTTGATCATAGAGAAGAAGTTTTGATTTTATCATCATCGGTTACCTTTCTTGCGCTTTTAAAAATCTTATCGCTTCCCGGCAAAATGCAGGAAGGTCATTGGGATTGCGTGAGGTAATCAAATTCCCATCCACCACTACCTCCTGGTCTATATACCGGGCTCCGGCATTGATCAGGTCATCCTTAATCGCAAAAAAACAGGTAGCATTTTTACCTTTCAAGATACCCGCGGACACCAGGACCCAGCCGGCGTGGCAAATTGCTGCGACCAATTTACCCTGCTCATACATACCGCGCACAAAAGCAGTAATATCATGGTCCCTTCTTAATAGATCCGGAGCATATCCTCCGGGAACAATCACTCCGTCAAAACTCTCGATCTGCGCCTTTTTTATGGAAAGCTCTTTGGCAACCGGATACCCCTCTTTACTGGCATATTCATCCTTGCGGCCGGGACCCACAAAAATAGTTTCGATTCCCTCCTCCCGCAGCCGTAAATACGGATACCACACCTCCAAAACCTGATAGTGATCTTCCACCAAAACCGCTACTTTCATATCTGTCCCTTTCGCCTTCACCAGAAAAAAAGATTGCACTTGCCCTTATATGGGCGATTATTCCAAGATCGTTATTGCCGTTACCGGACATTCATCAGCTGCTTTTTTGCAGGAATCTTGAAGCTCCTCCGGAACTGGATTTAAGTAAGCAACGGCTTTGTCCTCCTGCATCTTAAACACCTCCGGACAAACCTGCGTACATAAACTGCAGCCAATGCAGACATCGGGATCAACAAATGCCTTCATCTTTTTTCCTTTCTTTTTAAATTAACTTATTTGCCTATTCCTACTCCACACTCAATTCCTTAGCGCTCTGCCATAATCCATGTATGTTGCAATATGATGACGCCAGTATCGTTCCGGCCTTTTCCGTTTTGATCCGTAAGGATACCTCGGGGTGAGTAAACACTGTGCTTGTATTCGGCCCCTGTATCGATTCACCGTGAGCGTTAAACTCCGTCCGGGCAACTTCATAAGGGAATTTTTCTCCCTGCGGCAGGAAATATACACAAATCCAACGGATATGATGCTCCGTCGTATTCGGATGCGCGATCTCTTTACCCACGCACACCGTAATATCAAGAAGCTCTTCCTTTTTTGTTTTGGCATTCGCCTCAATTACCGGAACGTGTTTTTCTTTTTTCCAATCTGCCGCCTGAAACAACTCTTTGATTTCCGACATTTATCCCTCCTTAGAATATGTTATTTCCCCAACAATACGGACAGTTCTGCAACATGCTCCTGTTCATCAACAATCACATGGCGAATCTCATGTTCCAACGTCTCAAATTCATACTGCAAGGCGTCTTTATTATCGCATACCTTTTTATAAATTTCTTTGTACAAATCAATTGCTTCTTTTTCTCCCTTCAGGTTAACCTTAAGTATATCCTCGGTTTCGCTGGACCGGTGAGTCTCGGCTATCTCCATCGTCGGTTCGGCGTAAAGATAATTGCCAATGAGGTTACGGAACTGCCCCTCATGCTTTGCTTCATCAGAAGCAATCTCTTTAATCCGTTCGATAATCTGCTCTGCATATAAACCCTTGATCGCTTCCGCGTGGGCCAGATATTGGATCCTTGCTGCGTGCTCCAGTTTAAGGGCCGAATTTAACAGATCCACCAGTTCTTTTTTAATGTTCGCCATTCTTCCTTTTCCTTTCTTTAGCTAAAACTAAGCTGGTTGAGAAACCTTCTCCAATACCGCGCAAGCTGTTCTGCTTTCTCCTTTATTTGCTAAATCACCCAGGGAGATGATCCCGACTAATTTTTTATCTTTGCTGATCACCGGTATCCTTCTGATTTTGCTCTTTTCCATTTTTAACCTGATTGCATCGATTTTCTCGTGTTCCAGGCAATACTCCACCTTCGGGCTCATCACCTGGCTGATCGTAACTTCCGACGGACATTTACCTTCTGCCGTAGAATGCAGCACAATATCCCGGTCAGTTACCATCCCCACGAGCTTTTCTCCATTACAAACCGGCAGGACACCGACATTAAGCGTCTCCATTTTTTTGGCTGCAGCTTCTACGGTAGTTTCCGGGCTGACCCAAGCCACACCCTTTGTCATGATATCTTTTGCTAACATAGCCCACCCCCTTTTTCTAAACACCGCCCTTTTTATCGCTCCAGCGCTCCACGACGTTCTTATACACTTCATGGATAAAGCTCTGATCAAAGCTTCTGAAGCTGCGCAGCATTTTTTCCTGCTCCTGCTTGTTTAGATATTCCATCGCCGGAAGAAAAAAATGCTTATCCTCCTTTTCGATATGCTGCGCATAAAGCTCAAGCATAACCTGTAAAAAATGCTCGATATCCTTAATGGTAATTTGATCACCTTTTTCATATTCTTCCTTAGCTGCTCCCAATGCCTCTACCGTCCTCCGGCTAGCCACATGATCATTAAGCAGGTCATCGATCATTTTACGATGTTCCGGGGCAAGCGGTTTTTCTTCCAAAACCTTAAACAGGATCTCTTCTTCTTTACCATGATGGCATTTGTCGGCGTATATCTTTAGAAAATCAACTGCCGCGGTCAGAAACTGCATATCCGCTTTATTTTCTTTCCTAATACTCTCCAACTCTAGGCGCATCAACTTCATCATCCGTTCGATCAATCTATGCTCGATCATTAAGCGGCCTACAGGTAACATATCTTCTCCTTTATTTTCTTAAATATATACTAAAAAGACGTACTCCACAATCGGGGAAGACCACTTTAAATTGACTTTTCTCTACTATGATTCTCGCGAAATATCTCGGCGAAACAAAACTTCCCTCGTTTAGATTTAGATTGGCCCGCCAGAAACTGACAATTTCCTATATCCTCAAAGAGCAGGTCAGCTCCTTCTGGCGGGACCAATCAGCAACAGCACACTTAAAGCATTAAGCTAATTTTATCTGTCGCGCATGCAACTGCCTTCTATCAATAGGCGCCCTTAACTCCAGCAATCCATTATCGAATTTTGCGCGTATTCTATTGCTATCTACCCGGCTGTCAAACCGATAGCAGGAGTCATATACTGCCTGGTTTTTTCTGGCCTTTAAGCAAAATCCCTCTTCCCCTGCTTCCAGGGTAATCTCTTTCTTTTTTAAGCCCGGCAAACCAACTTCGGCAATAACATTTTCATCCCGCGCATCATGGTAAATGCATACATCCGGACAACTACTCATCATATTCCAATTATTTTTCATTTTTCCCTCCTTTTGTAAATTTTGATTCCTGCGGAGAGAAAAGGATTCGTATTATTTTATCGTATAGAATTCCCGCTAAAAGATCTATTTCCTTCTGGCGGATTTAGCCTTTTCCTTCTTTACCATCGGCTGGTTACAGCACCAAACGGTATTTCCGGCGCAACCACACATATCCACAACCACCTCTTTACCGCAAGGTTCACAAACCAAACGCTGCCCTTTTTCTGCTCTGGCCATACTAATCACCTCCTCCCGCGCAATCTGCCAATGCCCCTTCGATCTCCGCAATTACATCCAGAGGCTGAAAAGGCTTGGCTAAACACCTTCTTATTCCGCATAACTGCATCAATGAATGATACTCCTGTTTATAGAATGCCGACATAGCAATAATCGGTACACGCTCTAACCCTGAAAAATATCTTAATTCATTGGCTAATTGAAACCCGCTTTTTTTAGGCATCTTTAGATCCAATAACACCACGATAGGCTTTATCTGTCGGGCTACTTCAACCGCCTTGCCGGCATCATTAACCGCTATCAAATCATATCCGCTTGCTTCCAGTATCTCCCGCAGCTCTTCCAGAAATTCTTTTTCATCATCAACAATCATGATCTTTTTTTTCATTTCTCATTTAGCTTCAAAGAATTATCTTCCGCCATAAGGTTAATATTGACCGGTCTTTTTCTTATTTTCTCATCATATTGTTGTTATTTTTTATCCTCAATACCTGCAAGGCAACATTGCTTCCCGTCTCATATTTAATGGTTACCTCTTCACCTAACTTTAATGCGGCAAGGGTCTTGGCGCTGACCATAAAGGTTTTTTCCATATTATTCTTTTCCCTTATGGTTATGGCGCGCATCTTTTCATTCATGCCGGTGATCTTACCGGATGCACTCTCCAAACCCTGGACCTTTTTACTGGCTGCCGGCGTAATCACCGCCTGCGCCGCGGAAAATGTAAAATTCCCTGCTATCAGCAACCCCGTCAATAAAATCAATATTACCTTCATTTTTTCTCTCCTTTCTTTTCCAGCACAGTTTCTAACTCCGTAATCAACTCCGAAATACCGAATGGTTTTTTAACGCGGCTATCCATATTATGCAGATCCAGAAGGGCTGCGGTGTCCTCGATGGGAAAATAACCGGACATGGCGATAATCGGAATACCTGAAGTTTCTTGAGTGGATTTTAAACCTTGCGCCACCTGGAATCCGTTACTGCCCGGCATTTTTAAATCCAGCAAAATCGCATCCGGTTTTAAGCGGCGCGCTAACGTCAATACGGAAGAGCTGTCAGTAACACCGTTACAATCGTAACCGCATAAATACAGGGTCTCGCACAATTCTTCCGAAAATACCTTATTGTCGTCGACAATCATCACCTTTTCTCCGGCCATCTAGATACCTCCTTTTTTTATTTTTCACTACTATCATAGTGGAAGAAAGAAAAAGGTGAATGAGCGCGTTCCACATTTTATTGACTTTTTGCTACTAGAGAATAGCGGTTAGTAGAAGAATGGTGCTGCAGAAAATCTTAAAGAGAGGAAAGTTCCTTGATTTTATCCAATAGATTTTTTATCTCGAATGGTTTTTCGATTATCCCGGAAACAAGATGAGCAGCATTTTGCTCGGCAATGGTCTGCTCGATAAAGGGTCTGCCAGAAATAATCAACGCGGCGCAGCGGGGATTACGCTCCTTTATTTTCCTTAACAGCTCTATCCCCGTCAAACGGGGCATCTTATAGTCCAAGAGGCAAATATCGTAAAGATTATTTTTTATCAGGATTTCAGCTTGCGTTTCGTCCGAGGTATTGTCCACGCGGTAACCTTCGTCACGCAGGATCTCGGCGACCTCTTCGCATAACTGCACATCATCATCGATTAAAAGAATACTCTTAGGCATCGGCAATACGCTTCAAGGGAAGAGTAATTGTAACTGTCGTTCCCTCACCCCTTTCACTATCTATGGTTATTACTCCGCCGTGCAGCTTAACGATTTGCTGGGCCACGGTTAACCCTAAACCCGTTCCTTTGGCTTTGGTACTAAAAAAGGGTTGAAAAATTCTTACCAGGTTCTCTTTATCAATTCCTATTCCGTTATCCTTTACCGCGATTTTAACATTCTCTGTGTCTGCCTCCGCGTAGATCTCCACCATCCCGCTCTTATGGTCAACCGCGTCAAAAGCATTATTCAGGAGATTAGAAAATATCTCCATCATCTGCACGGCGTCCGCCTCAACGAGAAGGTTCCTGATTGCTTCATCTTTACGTGTAACCGTAATCTTTTGCTCCGGAAAACGCTCCTTCGCGTCTTTTAAACAGGAGCTGAAAATATTATGGATGTTGATCGGGGCCGTATGCGGCACTTTTATCTTGGAATAAAACAAAAGATTGTCGATGATATTCTCGCTTTCATGCAGTTTGATTTCAATATTGGAGAAATGTTTATCCAGCGCCGGGTTCTGCGCTTTTCTCTGCGCATTAAAAGCCGCCATTTTTATTGCCGCCAGCGGATTACGCAGCTCGTGAGCAACGGTCGCGGCCAGGGTGCCGATATCCGAAAGGCGCTTGGCCTGCTCCAGCTCCAGCTGCACCTGCATTAACTCGCGGCTTTTTTCTCTGACCAGTTTTTCAAAAGTATCCTTATCGCGCATTAAAACTTCTTCCGCCTGTTTACGCGTAGTAATATTGTTCATGGAAAGAATCGCATGCCGCTTGCCGTCTAAAACCAGCGGATCAACATTGATCTCAAACCATAGGCTGATCTGCTTATTATTCAAAACAAGCTTAGTCTGTACCTCTACGTTATGCACTGACTCACCAGTGCGCAACACGCGCTCGTAGGTATTGCGAATCGGACAGCTCGGGCAATGCGGGGTGCGCCCGCATCCTGCCGGGCTGGCTACGGCATGAGCGCAGCCGATAATATTTCCGGGCTGGTGATTCTGTAATACCGAAACATCTTTATTCAGCCATAGAGAAATAGTATTATTTACCTGCTTAACTATT
>Ga0172375_10011483_pt1 | contig 11275 bp, 10 predicted proteins | sample LakKiv1m_FD_114537 | JGI IMG/M metagenome (GOLD analysis project Ga0172375, IMG submission 114537) | Freshwater microbial communities from Kabuno Bay, South-Kivu, Congo - kab_092012_11.1m | ecosystem: Environmental > Aquatic > Freshwater > Lake | place: Democratic Republic of the Congo... | reverse complement strand
ATGGGCCGGGATTCTCGCCGGAAGCGGCCACACCGGTCGATGTGTTTTCCAAGCCGGGCGGCCCGGAGATAGTTGCCGACCGGAGATTCGGATGCAGATTGAGGCGCAATGATTTTGGTTAGCCGCGTGCGCCGACCATCACCCTAATCGCCTATGGCTACCATGACTGCGTCCGACCCCGCCCCGCGCTGGATGCGCGCCATCCTGCTGGCCGCCGGCGCTTACAACGTCGTCTGGGGTGCATTTGTGGTGTTGTTTCCGACGGCGATGTTTCGGTGGCTGGAGATGCCCCTGCCAAACTATCCGCAGCTGTGGCAGTGCATCGGGATGATCGTCGGCGTTTACGGCATCGGCTACGCGATTGCCGCCTTCGACCCCGTTCGGCACTGGCCCATCGTGCTGGTTGGGTTCCTGGGAAAAGTTTTTGGCCCGCTGGGCATGCTCCAAGCGCTGTGGACCGGTGCTTTGCCATGGGGTTTCTCACTGAATTGCGTCACCAATGACCTTGTCTGGTGGGTGCCTTTCTTCCTGATCCTCAAACATGCGTGGAAGCAGCAGCGTCCCGCGTCCGCCGAACAGGAGTTGCCCGACGAGTCCGCTCTCCTCAAAGCAGCGCGGACCAGCGAAGGCAGAAGTCTTGCAGAGATTTCCCGCTCACAACCCACGCTGGTGGTTTTCCTGCGTCACTCGGGATGCACCTTTTGCCGTGAAGCGCTCGCAGACATTGGCGCACGGCGCGCCCAGATTGAGCGTGAAGGGACGGGCATTGCGCTGGTCCACATGAGCAGTCCGGAGGCTTTTGGAGCCTTTGCCAAAGCCTATGGATTGGAAGATCTGCCGGCCGTCTCGGATCCCACCGGCCGACTTTACCGGGGGATCGGCCTGCGGCGCGGAACTATGGCACAACTGTTCGGCTGGAGTGTCTGGAGGCGCGCCATGAGCGCTCTGCTTGCCGGCCATCGCGTGGGATGGCTGGACGGTGACGCCACGCAAATGCCCGGAGCCTTCCTGATCCAAAACGGGCAGGTGGTGCGCCGTTACATGCATGCCAACGCAGCCGACCGGCCCGACTATCTGGAGCTCTGCCGCCTGCCGACGTCGTCATGAACACGCTGATCGCCACGCATGCCGCCGCCACGTGGGCATTGGTCGGGCTCATCTGGATGGTTCAGCTCGTTCACTATCCTTTGTTCGCGAAGGTGGGAGTCGAGCAGTTTCGCGATTATCACGCCCTGCATAGTCGGCAGATAACTTGGATCGTCGCGCCGCTCATGCTGGTTGAGCTGGTGACAGCGGTGCTTTCGGTGGCCGGTGGCCGAAGGGAGTTGTGGCTGTTGGTTAGCTTGTTGCCCCTCGCGTTCGTATGGTTGGCAACGTGGCGCGTTCAGATTCCCCTTCACCATAAGCTCTCGGCCGGCTTCGATCCCGAGAAGCATCGCAGGTTGGTCAGCACCAACTGGTGGCGCACGGGGGCGTGGACCCTTAGGGGTGGCTGTTTGCTCTATGGACTGAGCTGATCAGCGTGAGCACCTAAGCTTGTTCAACCCCAGGTATACAGCAGGGGATGGCTTCAAATATCGGCGTGCGGGGAGAAACTAAAATCGGCCGGTGACCGACACGCTGAAGTAGGGCGCGCCATCGCCGTTGAGCTGCAGCCGGGCGTCGTTGTAGACGAAACGGCGGTCAACTACCCAGCCACCCTCGACGCCGACTGACAGGTTCGAAGTCCACCGCGTGGTGAGGCCCGCGCCAACCCGGATTTCGCGATAGGTCATGGTCTGGTCATTCAACGCGGCCCGGCCGTTGCGCGTCCCGAAGGTTTCGTTCACCCGCCATGCGCCGCCGACCAATTCACCGCCGCCGTAGACAGTCCAGTCCGGCTGAATCTGATATTCCAGCGTGGGCTTGGGCAGAACCGCTGACAGGGTCCAGTCCTCGGCCAGCCGCCAGCGCACACCGATGCCGCCGATCGCGGGGATGTCGCGACGGGGATCCACGGTCACGGCCGCCAGCCACGTGAGATTGGAGCTCTGCCTGTAGGCGAGGGCAATCAGCGCGGTCGCGTTCAAGTCGCTGGCGGAGAGATCTTCGAAGTCGCTCTGCAAACCGGGCCGCAGGCTCGCGCGCAGGCTCCATCGATCCGTGAACTTCCAGGAACTGCCGATATCCAGGGCGAGCGTTTGAACCGTGTTTGGAATCGGCGCATTGGCCGGCACGCCAAACCCAAACCGCTCCCAAAACACCCCCAGCGACCAGCCAAAGTCGGCCGAGGACCGCTCCTGCCAGCTGTAAAGCACGCTCGTGTTGAACGCATCCGCCTGCCCCAGCCGGGCCAAGCCAGCGGAGACCCGCGCCGGACCGGAATGGGACACCGAGGTGGACACCATCTGTTTGTCAGCGGCGGACAAACCTCCCGCGGGCAAAAGCACCAGGGACAGCAAAACGAAGGTGAACTGCAACAGCGTGTTTCTCATATGGCGGGCGGAAGCTAGGCCGACCAAGACAGAATGCAAATCTGAAGCGGGCAGAAAAGGGATCCAGCCACGGCCCCGGGCGAGCGCATGCAACGGTGTTCAAGCGAAGCCCGTTCCCAAGGAAGCCAGCGGCTAGCACGGCCGGGCGGCGGCGTCCACGATGGCGCAGGTGATGCGGGCTTCCTCGGCAGTCGGGTAGAGGTGCGCGACGGCATCGCGGGTTTCGCCGGCAAACTTCACGCGGCACACGGCCACGAGGCCGACGGTGAGGCTGTCCACGCCGTAGCCGACGTAGGCGCGCGTGCCATCGGCGCGGAGGACGTCGCGGGTGAAGTGTTGTTGCTCGTGCGCGAGCCGCCGCCCAGCCCGGAGGGCTGACAGCCATTAGCCGGGGGTCGAGCGAGCAACGCGAGCGACTACCCCCGGAAAACGTCCCCAAAACAACACGACCCTGAAGGGGTCGAAGCACGGTGAGGCGGTTTCAGACATAGCGAGATGGTTGTGGCACCCTTTCAGGGTGCGAACCCTCGGGCATTGGCACCGGGGGTGCCGTCGTCCCGCTTTGCGGACTCCTCAACCCCCGGCTAATGGCTGGCATCCCTTCGGGATGACTTCAGGAGTTCAGGTCGCGCACGCGGGCGGCGGCGGCCACGATGGCGCAGGTGATGCGGGCTTCCTCGGCGGCTGGATGGAGGCTCGCCACGGCGTCGCGGGTTTCGCCCGGGAATGCCTCAATTGCCAATATCAAGAACTGACCCCTTTACGCTACCAACTGGATGGCGAACCCCTCCGGCAACTCAAAGGCCTTGAGGGCATCCACCGGACTCAACCAGGGCGTGGACCGGACCATCTCCGCGAACGGATCGGCCGCGCGCGCCGGGACCGGAGCGAACCGCAGAATTCCCGTCTATCCACCCAGGCAGGCCGCAATGATCGTTCGGAAGGAAGGAAGGGCATTCATCGGGAACTGATAGGAAATTGCTTTCTGGACGCTGCGCGGTTCAGGACAGTTCCGTGCTGCTTTGTCTATGAATTACTTTTGTCTGTGGGAAAACGATCAGGCACGAGCGAGTTGGGTCTTGTATGAGCTTGTCAAAGCCGGGCCGAAGCACGTCCGCAATCCAAGACTGCGGCCGGTGATGTATCAGTTCTTCGGCCCTCAGCCTGACGGCGAAATGCAAATGAAGCCGGAGTATATGCCACTGTGCTGCAAGAGATGTGGACGATACGACGAGGACGCCGTGTTCAAAGTGGGCTTTCGCGAGCCCGTGAGCATTCGCATCAAGGGCGACTTCTCGCACACCCAAGACCGGGTGTTCATCGTCAGCGACAAGTTTCTTTCTGTCGTTAGGAAAGCGAAGGTTCGAGGTTTTGAAGCCAAGCCCGTAGGCAAAAGCGGATGGCACGCACTCACTGTAACTCATCTGGTTGATTGTGCGGAGGGCGTCCTTAAGCCAGCCGAGCCGTATTGTTCGGAATGCGGTCGTCCCGATGGAGCCGTCGGGGCGTTCGAGCATGCAAGGCAGTTGGCATGCCCTCAATCGGGCAGCACTTTTTTCACAACGAAGATCAATTATCATAGGCGGCTCCAGGACCGAGAAATCTTCATAACCGAAGACGTGGTGAGGGCGCTGAAGGACGGCGGAATCAAAGGCGGCTATTGCAACCGGCTTTGGACGAGTGAAGAAGTGCGGACAGCGGAGGAGAAGGCGAAGCAGGGGAAGAAGTGGAAGCCACCAGGTTCAACCGTTCTGCTCTGAATCCCAACCAGTGTCCGCCGGATTCGTTTGTAGAACCCATCTCATAAATAGTAAGCGTCACGCGGAGCACCGCTTGACGAGTATGGTGGAGGGAACAGAGACGTCGTAGCAGAGGAGCTACGACGTTTATGCAGCGAGCCGTTGAAGCGGGCGGGCGGCGTGAGCCTTGGCCTAGGCGGCTGGTGTCGGCTTACGCTTTTTTTGGTTGAAGAGCAGTGCAAACGGCCACTGGGGTATGTCCCGACGTGACAACTAATCTCTCGCCCGGCGTGGGTAGGCGGCCATTCATTTCGGGCACCAGTGCGGACAGTTCGACCAGAGTGCAGGTGGTTCTATCGTTAGAATCTCCATTCAAATAGCGCAAAACGATACTAAAAAGCTCGTCAGATCCATTGGATTCCCGATAGCCAGCGGTGGACGTGAACGGTCCCTTAGGGCGATTGCGCTGCCCTTGAGGAACGAATACCTCAGGAAACCATTTAATCGTAGCAGTTACAGACATCGCTTGGCTCATTGAGGAAGAATGTTGCCCGTCAGCACCTCCATTTGTAAAAGGGTCAGTTCTTGATAAGGGATAATCGCAAAGGACGGCGAGTCAAATCGCCTTCTCGTAAATCCTCTGGAACACCTTGTCGGCGCCTTCGCTCGCGCGGTTTGGGTCGCAGATGGTGATGCCGTCCGGGCCGAAGCGGGCGGTGACGGTCGCGCCTTTGCCTTCGGCCATGTATTTGAAGTTCAGGTCACGCACCTTCGCGGCGGCGTCCACGATGGCGCAGGTGATGCGGGCTTCCTCGGCGGTGGGATACAGGCTGGCCACGGCGTCGCGCGTTTCGCCGGCGAATTTCACGCGGCACACGGCCACGAGGCCGACGGTGAGGCTGTCCACGCCGCAGCCGACGGAGGCGCGCATGCCGTCGGCGCGTAGCACGTCACCGGTGAAGTGGTCGTTGCTCGTGCGTGAGCCGATGCGCATCAGCCGCAACGAGACCGACTACTCAAACCCAACGTCGTCCAGCAGTCGCACTTTCTCTGACGGCAACTTCCCATGTTTGAAGAAGTGCCGCTGCCGGGCGACCCAAGCCCCAAGTTTTTTGTTCTCCGGCCACTTCGATGGCACTCTACAGTCCCCAAATTTGTCCTTGTAGGCTTTTAGCTGCTCATAGCGAGTTGTCCACTCCTCTTGGCGACTGTCGGAACGCCAATCGAACTCGATTGAGTCGAGGTGTTGGCAGCGTTCGGGGCTCAGCTTGCCGGACTTTCCGAGCGCGCGTTGCGCTGCGACCCACGCACCAAGTTGAGGGTTTTCACTCCACTTTACAGGCACATCGGAATGGCCGTTTTTGGCTTTGAATTCAACCAATTCGCGAAAACGGGCGTCCCAGCTACTGCGCTCTCTTTCTTCCCATGTAAAACCGAGCTCGTTAAGCATTTCTTCCCTGTCTTGGGTGAGTTTACCCGACTTTTTCAAGAAACGCTGCCGGATGACCCACGCCCCAAGGTTCTTATTCTCCAGCCACTCCACTGGCACCCGACAGTGCCCAAACCTGGTCTTGTAGGCTTTGAGTTGTTCGTATCGGGTGCCCCAACTGTCCTGAGAACTACGTTCTGAAATCCAGTTGAACCCGACTTCCTCCAATCGCTGTTTCCTCTCAGGGTGGAGGGTGCCGCTCTTCTGGCAATAGCGTTGAAAATTTACCCAGTTACCTAGTTTTGGATTCTCATCCCACTTGCCTGGGACATCGCAATGACCGTGCGTGGCCTTGAAACTGAGGAGTTCTTCGAAACGCGCCTGCCAATCCGCACTGATGCCTTCCCCTTCAACTATCGTCGCGCGGCCGGAAGCCCAAACAAAGCCCACCTCATCAAGTTTCGCGATACGTTCCGCCGACAACGCACCCTTGTTTCGATCTGTCCGCATGGCGTTCACAAACCGGCCGAGTTTTGGGTTTTCAGGGTAAATTGTCGGGATTTCACAATGACCGTTTTTCGCTTTGAAGGCTGCGACTTCTGCCAAACGTTCTTCCCAACTCCCGCGCTCGCGGTGTTGCCAGGTGAAGCCAAGATCGTCCAAGAGATGCACCTGCTCGGCTGACATCAAAAGCCTTTTACGCCTTTGCCGTTGAGCCCCAACCCAAACGGCAAGTTTCATATCGTCTTTCCATCGGTGAGGGACATCCGCGTTGCCATGCTTCGCGTGATACGCCTTTAGCTGCTGATACATTTCATTCCATCGCCGGTCCCCCAGCTCACTCGACCAAGCGAAGCCAAGTCCATCCAGCTTCGATTTGCGCTCCTCAGCAAGTTTTCCATTTGCGAGTAGCTGTCGCTGTTGGTTGACCCAACTAGCTAGCTTATCTTCGCTTCCATCCTCTAGCCCGACTTCACAGTGGCCATGCTCTTCTTTGAACTGCTTCAGCTTCTCAAAGTTCTCTGCCCACTTTTCACTGCGCGCGTCCCAGTGGAAGCCAAGTTTGTCGAGCAAGGAGACCTGTTCTTCACTTAGCTTCGGCGCTTTGCCGTAGTTCTGCTTCCGGCGGATCCGCTGAATCCAAACCCAACTCGCCAGCTTGGTGTTCGCGTAGGTGCGCGGGACATGAGGATTGCCGTGTTCTTTCGCGTAATTCACAAGTTCGCGATACCACTTCAACCAAGTTTCGCTGGTCTTCTGGTCTTGATAATCCCAAACGAAGGCGAGGCCATCCATCCGGCGGATTTGCTCCTCAGATAAAGCACCTTTTGTCCGGCGGGTCCGCTGGGCGGTGACCCACCTCGCAAGCGAGAGGTTTTCTTCCCAAAGTGTTTCCACATTGCAGTGACCGAACCGCTCCTTAAAGGCAGCCAGCTTGCCGAAGTATGTGTCCCACGACGAAAAGAGACTTTCAAAGCAGCGAGTTGCCACTGAGGCTCTCAGCTCTTCGAGTCCGATTTGGAGTCCGGCAATATCCACTCGGTCCGCAAAGCCGCTGTCGTCGAATCCCCTCCCCCGTCCTTTCTGCTCACCCATTTTGCGGATGAGTTCAGCCAGGACATCATCCTGCTCTTGGAGCGAGTGCAGAACATCCCAAACTTCGTCGAAGTCAGACCGGCTGACAGCGGCTTCAACGCTCTCGTCTGCGGCCTGTTCGACGAAAAGAGGGACGAGGACATAGCCAGTCGTTTTGCCTGGCGAGCGACGCATAGCCCGGCCGGTGGCTTGCACGATGTCCACACGGCTGCGCCTCGGTGAAAGAAACGCGACCATGTCCACTGCGGGAACATCCACGCCTTCTGTGAGACAGCGGGCATTCGACATGACGGCGCGGTCTGCGGCCCGGAAGTCGCGCATCTGACGTTCGCGGCGGGCGGTGAGCATTGTTCCGTTAACGTGGAATGTCTGGAACTCGGGAAGGTGGGTTCGAATCCCCTCGCTGCCATCGGTGACGAACGACTCGGCAGATGCCACCGTTTTGTGAAAAGTGAAAACCTTCCTCGCGCCGTATTTCTCGATCGCGTCACGTAGCGCAATCTGGTTGGCAACTTGTCGGGCACGGACGGCATCGCCGTTAACCAGCACGTCACCCCGCTTGAGTAGTTCGTTGGTCACCATCTCGGAAGTAATGACGGAGATGATGACTTTGTAGCCGCAAATAATGCCGCGCCGCGCCGCCTCCGCGAAAGTAAGACAAAAAGCCTGCGGTCCGTAAACGTCCGGGCGGTCCATTGAAAACACGAGCTGCGCCTCGCCTTCACGGTTGTGCTCGTGCGGGTTGTAGTGGCGCGGCGTGGCCGTGAGGAAAAGTCGCTTACGGATGGGTAGGTTGGCGTCTTCGAGAGCGAAGGCGAAGTTGCGGCCTTCGCGGCCAGCGGTCTTGTGGGCCTCGTCGAACACTGCCAAGTCGAAAGCCTCTCCCGGATTGAGTGCTTTACCGATTACCCACGCCGACTGATAGGTTGAGAACACCACTTTTGTGCCATCAAACGGCGCATCAAGAAAGTCGCGGACGTTCGTGGTTTTAGTGGAGACCTGAAAGTCGAGGTCTGATTGCTTCGTCTCGATTGAGTCCAAGCCGTCCTTCACCGTGGTATCAGAGCAAACGCAAAGATAAGCAAGATTGGGTAAGCTCGATTCACGCAGCCATTCATGGAGCACTTGGCGCAACAAGGCGAGCGAGGGTAGTAGAACCAGAACCCGCGATGCTTGCCTGCGCTCAGCCACCCAGAGTGCGACCAGCGTCTTGCCCGTGCCGCACGCCATGATGGCAGAAACGCGGTCATGAATGTTCAATGCAGGTAGCAATGCATCCAGAGCCTCGGTCTGATGCGGCTGTGGTTGCTTCTTCGGTGCAACGAAAGCCGCGTCTGCCAGCCATGCTTCGATGGCACGCAGGTCGTCTGCTTCCATCCGGTCCAAGTCCGCGCCGCGAATACAGAAGAAGCCCTTCCGCTCGTTGAGCACCGAGGGCAACTCGTCGCAATTTGTGAGCAGAACGCGGCTGCGGATTTGTGGACTATCGGCCAACCCCATGAACGTGGACAGTTCTCGCCAAGATAACGAGGGCCGGTTCGTGCGGAACTTTACTTGGTATGCGTTAAAGTTTCCGAGCAGCGTCTTGAACACCCCATCAACGCCGTAGTCCTTGGTAGCGAGACCGAGCGTTTGGAGGACTTGATATGGAACGGCAGGTAACGGCCACACATTAGCGGCATCGTGCTTTCGTTGAGTCGCCAAATAAGCTTCCGCGAAAACCTCGAACGCATCGCCGCGGGACTGCTCATCCGGCAGGGCCTCGACTCGGCTTTCAAACTCCGCGAACGATGTTGCGCCAGCGAGCAGGTTTTGCCGGCCAAACCACGTCGCTTTCGGATGCAGGGCTTTCGGCATGGTTCGATTCTAATAGGCCAATGGGTTTTCGTGAAAGCCTCTTTCAAGATTCCTGCAGACCAAATCGCTCGTCGTCAACCCTTGGAAGACTTTCTCGGGCCTTTGCCTTTGGTCAGATGTTTAAGGTCCGACCGCGGACCTTGCGCGGCGGGATCCGCGTTAGCGCGGTTGATGCAGGCTTCCTCTGTGGTTAGGCAGTCGTGGTGGCGACTTGGTGGGCTTCGCCGTTAAGTCCGGGCCGATATCAAGAACTGACCTCCGTCCGAAGTCTGCTACGCTCATCCCCAGCCGCGAGGCAGTCAGCCAGTGACCTCGGATGAATCTCGGGATGATGCTCGACAGCATCCGAGCGAGCTTCAAATCGCAGTTGCCTGAGCCTCAAGGAAGCACCTGGCTCAATCCGGCCAAGCCAAGACTCTCTCAGCAGAACAACAGCACCAGAAGAATAACAATTACTAAGATGACGGTCATAGCTTGCTGATAGCTGCGAGCCGCCGGAAAACAAGACTTTTCGTCCCTAAACTCCGGAATCGCAAAGGACACCAGTTCAAATCGCCAGGTCGTAAATCCGTTGGAAAACCTTGTCAGCTTCTTCACTCGCGCGGTTCGGGTCGCAGATGGTGATGCCGTCTTTGCCGAAGCGGGCGGTGACGGTCGCGCCTTTGCCTTCGGCCATATACTTGAAGTTCAGGTCGCGCACCTTGGCGGCGGCGTCCACGATGGCGCAGGTGATGCGGGCTTCCTCGGCGGTGGGATACAGGCACGCCACGGCGTCGCGAGTTTCGCCGGCGAACTTCACCCGGCACACGGCCACGAGGCCGACGGTCAGGCTGTCCACGCCGTAGCCGACGTAGGCGCGCGTGCCGTCGGCGCGGAGGACGTCGCGCGTGAAGTGGTTGTTGCTCGTGCGCGAGCCGCCGCCCTTGTTCCACCAGCGGAAACCGCGGTATTGCTGATCGCTTTCCACTTTGCCGTCGGCGCCGACGATTTCGTGCCCCTGGTTCACCGGCCCCTCGAAGTCGGGCGGCGTGATCCAGTTGTTGTGGAAGTTGATGCTCATGCCGTTATCGAAATCCACGCGCACCTGCACGGCGTCGTAGGCGTTGATGCCGTCGCGGACTAGGCGCTTCTTCTGGCCGACGGCGGTGAGCGAGACGGGCTTGGCGCGATAGTAGGAGTAAATCAAATCGGTCCAGTGCGGCCCGACGTAGCTGAAGGGGTCGCTCGACTCGACCCACTTGAAGGTGCTGGTGCTGACTTCCAGCGGCTCTTCGAGGAACGCGGTGCCGTAGAGCGGCGCGCCGATGCGTTTCTGAATGTCGTCGCGGATGCGCAGGTGGTCGGGGTCGTAACGCTTGTGCATGTCCACGGCCACGATGCGGTTCTTCGCGCGCGCGGCTTCGATGATCTGATCGGCCTCGTGCGTGGTGAGGCACATGGGCTTTTCCGTGAGGACGTGGACGCCCTTCGCGAGCGCGGCGAGGATCGGCTGCGTGTGCAAATGGTCCGGCGTGGCGACGGCGAGCACGTCAAGGTCGGGAAAGTCGCGCAGAATGTCATGCCACGGTTCGTCGCCGAAGTAGCACTTGGGCGAATGGCCGGTCCAGTCCTTGAAGGCGGCGGCGGATTTCTTCGCCGAGGCTTCGGTTCGCGTGGCGACGGCGACGAGGTCGAACTTCACCGGCGCGAGTTCGCGGTTGAACTTGTCGAGGCCGACGCGCGCGAGCTGGCCGGCGATGCCGAAGCGTTGGAGATCGGCGTAAGCGCGGAGGTGGACATCGCCGCCGAACATTCCGGCGCCGACGAGGGCGATTTTGATGGTTGGTTCCATGGGCAGAGTATTTAGCCGGAGATTCTGCCAGCCACCCCGCGATTCGTCACGGGTTCAGATGCTTTTGTGACGAAGGACCGGTCCGGGAGCGGCTACCGGTGGTTCGCTCCAGCAGCGTCGGCATCAGCCGCCGGCTCCAGGCGGGCAATCGCGGCCATGAGTTGGTCGGCGATTTCCTGGTAAATCTCCTTCAGGCGCGGCTTGGAGCAGGTCTTTGCCTCTTCGCGCAGGGCCCGGAAATCCATCGGCACGCCATACTTCACCTGCACCTGGCGCGGGCGGGGGAGCTTCTGGTTGCGGCTCCACGCTGCGAACGTGCCGAACACCCGCACGGGCACGACCGGCGCAT
>Ga0172375_10011482_pt1 | contig 11275 bp, 9 predicted proteins | sample LakKiv1m_FD_114537 | JGI IMG/M metagenome (GOLD analysis project Ga0172375, IMG submission 114537) | Freshwater microbial communities from Kabuno Bay, South-Kivu, Congo - kab_092012_11.1m | ecosystem: Environmental > Aquatic > Freshwater > Lake | place: Democratic Republic of the Congo... | reverse complement strand
GGTGACACCGAGGTGAAGAGGGTAGTTCCAGTCGGGGCCTTCCTCGGCGAGACGCGCAACGAGGAGGCGATAAGTCTCGATGACAACTTTGACGTTGCTGGATTTCATCGAGAGAACGATGTCGTGGTAATTGTGCTTCCGGCAGACGCGGACGAACTCCAGCGCGCTCTCAACCATGCCGAGCGGTGAGTCGCCGTAACGGTTCATGATACGGTCGGAGAGCGAGCCGTGGTTGGCGCCGATGCGCAACGCGCGTCCGAGTTCCTTCAGACGGAGCACGAGCGGCGTGAACGATTCTTCGAGCCGCTCCAGTTCCTGTTCGTATTGGTCGTCGGTGTATTCGCGCACGGCGAATTTCTTGCGGTCGGCGTAGTTGCCGGGGTTGATGCGGACTTTCTCGACCCAGAGCGCGGCTTCCATCGCGGCGGCGGGGATGAAGTGGATGTCGGCGACGATGGGCGTGGTGAAACCGCGTCTGCGGATTTCGGCGACGAAGTTCTTCAGGTTCTTCGCGTCGTTGATTGAGGGCGCGGTGAGACGGAGAATCTCGCAGCCGGCTTTGAGGATCGGGATGGCCTCCTTGACGCAGGCCGTGGTGTTCATCGTGTCGGAGGTCAGCATCGTCTGGATGCGGACCGGGTTCGAGCCGCCGACGCCGACGTTGCCGACTTTCACTTCGCGGGTGAGGCGCCGTTGCCGGGAAAACGGGTTGGCGCAGTAGTTCATGGCGACGACGGCGCGGACTGCGTCTCAGTGGTGGCCGGTTTGTTGGGGAGAAAACGCCGGATGTCGGAGAAAATGGTGATGTACAGCATGAACGCAATCAGCAACGCGGCAAAAGCCGTCTGGCTCACTTGGACGAAACGCGGATTGAGCTGCCGGCGGATGGCGGCCTCGATAGCGGAGAATACGATGTGGCCGCCGTCGAGCACAGGCAGCGGCAGCAGGTTCAGGATGGCGAGGTTGAGGTTGAGCAAGACGGCGATTTTCACGCCCATCAGGACGCCGCCGCTGACAATCGCGTACCACCAGAACACGGAAATGCCGACGGGACCGCTGACGCTGTTGAGGCCAACGCCGGTTTCCTTGTGGTGGACGAGCGCTTTCGCGAGCCGCCACATCGAGCCGAGGACTTCCTCGAACTGCTGAAGGGGCGTCGCGCCGGGCCGCATGATCTCGAGGTCTTCGGACAGGCTGACGCCGATGCGGGCGACTTTCTCTTTCGGGTCAATCCCCGGCACCACGGCCAACGTCACCATCCGGCCGTCGCGCAACGCCTTGATCTGGACCGGCTGGTCGGGGCGCCTTTTGATCAGCTCGATCATCTGCTCGCGGCTGTACAGCGGCACGTTCTCAATCGAAACGAAACGGTCGTTGGCGCGCACGCCGGCGCGCTCGGCCGGCGAACCGGCCATCACCATCTGCGCAAATGGCCGGACGCGCGGATACAAATCCAGCGTCTTGATCTTGAACTTCTCGTTGAGGTGCGTCTCGACGTCGAACGTCAACTTCTGGTTGCCGCGTTCGACGCGCAACTGCACCGTCGGCTGCCGGCTGAAAGCGACCGCTTCCATCATTTCGCCCCACATCTTCACCTTCTGGTCGTTGACCTGCACGATGCGGTCGCCGGGCCTGATGCCGGCCAGTTCCTCGGCGCTGCCTTGCTCGACCCAACCGACCACAGACGGATTGGCCGGCGTGCCGAACGCCCAGAGCGCGCACGCCAGCACCCACGCGAGGGCCACGTTCAACAGCGGCCCGGCGAGGGAAACCAGAATCTTGTCGGTCGGCGAGGCCGGGGGTATCTCTTCGGGTTTGGTTTCCGATTTGCCTTCGAGCGCCTCCATCGGCGCCATCTGCGGCAACATCACGTAGCCGCCGCACGGAATCCACGAAATGCGGTAGTCAATGCCGTCGCGCGTCCATTTCCAGATTGCCGGGCCGAAGCCGATGGAGAACCGCTCGATTTTCATCCCGCGTTTCTTCGCGACGAGGAAATGTCCCAGCTCGTGGATGAAAATGGTCAGGCCAAAGAAAAACACCACCAGAAAGATCGGGTACACCCAATCTTTGATGGCGGTGATGATTGGTTCAAACGGCACGTTCAGCTTCCTTTCTGGCCCATTGGTCGGCCTCCAATATAGCGTCCAACGACGGCGACGCAACCGGCCGATGCGCCGTCATCACTTTTCCCACTGTCTCGAAGATTCCCGTAAACCGGATTTGTCCGTTCACGAACCGGGCCACGGCGACTTCATTGGCCGCGTTGAACACCGCCGGCATCGTGCCGCACGCGCGGCCCGCCTCGCGCGCCAGCCGCAACGATATGAACTTCTCCGGGTCCGGCGTCTCGAAGGTGAGCGCGGCGATCTTGGCGAGGTCGGTCGGCGGAATCGAGTTTGGCAGCCGTCGCGGACAGGTCAGCGCGTATTGAATCGGGAACCGCATGTCTGGCACGCTGAGTTGCGCGAGCATCGAGCCGTCGCGGAACTCGACCATCGAATGAACGACGCTTTGCGGATGGACCACCACGTCCACGCGATCAATCTCGACGTTGAACAGCCAGCGCGCCTCGATCATCTCAAGACCCTTGTTGAACAACGTGGCCGAGTCAATCGTGATCTTCTGCCCCATGTTCCAGCTTGGGTGCTTCAACGCCTGCTCGACGGTGATAAGCTCAAACTGCTCGCGCGGCGTCTGGCGGAACGGCCCGCCCGACGCCGTGAGAATCAACCGTTTCACGTCGGCCGGGTCGCGTCCTTCGAGGCACTGGTAAATCGCGCTATGTTCGCTGTCCACCGGCAAGACCTTCACGCCGTGCTTGCGCGCCTCGCTCATCACGAGTTCGCCCGCCATCACGAGGATTTCCTTCGACGCGATCGCCAAATCTTTTCCCGCCCGGATCGCCGCCAACGCCGGTTCGAGGCCGGCGGTGCCGACAATCGCAATCAACACGACGTCCGCTTCCGGCATCGTCGCCAACTCGACAAGACCGCGTTCGCCCGCCAGCACTGGTTGGCCGATGCGGGCTTCGAGTTCCTTGGCCTTCGAGTGGTGGGTCATGGCGACCGCCTTCGGCTTGAACTGGCGGAACGCTTTCTCCGCGCCGTCAACGCTGCTGCGCGCCGCGAGGCCGATGAGCCGGAAATGTTCCGGAAGGTCGGCGACGACCTTTTGCGTGCTCACGCCGATGGACCCGGTGGCGCCGAGCAGGACGATGTTCTTGGGTTTCATGTCAAAATGCGGCCATTTCCTAACCGCTTCCGCGGCGCTTGTCGAGAATCAATCCATCAGGTAGGTTCAGACCAAATGCTGGACGAAAAGGAACATTTTGCCGAGCCGGTGTTGGCGCGTGTGCACAAGGACTTCACCGCGCTGTCCGGATCGTTGAGCGTTGCCGAGGCGCTGGAACAGATTCGTCAACGGGGGCCGGGCGACACGATCATCTATTTCTACGTGGTGGACGAGGCCGAGCGGCTCGTGGGGGTGCTGTCCACGCGGGCGCTGCTGGCGGCCCGACCCGACCAAAAACTGTCCGAAATCATGAGCGGCCGGGTGGTGTCACTCGCGCACACGGCCAGTATTCTCGACGCGTGCGAGCTCTTCGTAATCCACAAGTTGCTGGCGTTCCCCGTGGTGGATGACCAGAGACGGATCGTCGGAGTGGTGGACGTGAACCTGTTCACCGAGGAAGTGCTGGATCTGGCGGAGCGGGAGAAGATGAACGAGTTGTTTGAGGCAATCGGCTTCCGCGTGTCACAGGTTCGGAACGCTTCGCCGTGGCAGGCGTTCCGGTTCCGGTTTCCGTGGCTGGTCGCCACCATCGGCAGCGGAATCTGCTGCGCGCTGTTGGCCAGCCTGTTTGCCGTCACGCTCGCCGAGAGCATTGTACTGGCTTTCTTTTTGACCTTGGTGTTGGGGTTGGGCGAAAGCGTCAGTACGCAATCCATGACAGTGACGATCCAAGCATTGCGCACAACCCGGCCGACATGGCGCTGGTATGCGGCTTCATTGGTGCGGGAATCAGGAACGGCCATGCTGCTGGGTGTGGCATGTGGAGGGATCGTCGGTCTGGTCGTCTGGCTGTGGCGTGGGGACGGCTTGGCTGGGGTGGTCATTGGCGGAAGCATCCTGTTGTCGTTGTGTGCGGCGTGCCTGCTGGGGCTGAGCGTGCCGGCGGTGTTGCACGCGCGGCGGTTGGACCCGAAGATTGCCGCGGGGCCAGTGACGTTGGCGTTGGCGGACATCTGCACGTTACTGTTCTACTTCACACTGGCGGCGCTGGTGCTGGGATGACTTACGGCAGCACGAGCCGCATATACACGTACAGCAAGGGCGCGGTGAACAGCAGGCTGTCTATCATATCGAGACAGCCACCGTGGCCGGGCAGGACGTTGCTGGAGTCCTTGACGCCGGCTTCGCGTTTGATGAGCGACTCGGCGAGGTCGCCGATGACGGCGGCGACGCCGAGCAGCAGGCCGATGATGACAGCGTGCGTCGGCGTGAGGCCGCGACATTTCATCGTCTCGGGCGTCAGCCAGAGACAGCACAACAGCGAGCCGCCAATGGCGAGGATGATGCCGCCGATGGTGCCTTCCCAGGTTTTCTTCGGGCTGAGCCGCGGCATCATTTTGTGCCGGCCAATCGTGGTGCCGGTCAGGTAGGCGCCGATGTCGGTGAACTTCGTGGTGACCACCAGCAACATGACGAAGTAACGCCCGTCAGGCGACGGACGGTAGGCGAAGTTGATGCGCGTGATGAAGTTGGCGAGCCAGCCGACGTAAATCAGGCCGAACAATGTCACTGCCATCGTCTCAATGCCGCGCGGATTCAGTTTCTGCGGGAACTGGCGGATGAACACGCCGACGGCGAAGATGATGAGGATGACGATGTCAAAGTCGTAAGAGAGTTTTTCAAACCAAGGCGAGCCGAAGAAAAACCAGCTTCCCGAAATCAACGACACCGTGCCGATGACGCCCCAGACCTTGAACGACGGCAGCCCTTTCACTTCGCAGATCTTATAGAACTCCCAGACAGCCTGCGCGACGACGATGTTCATGAACACGTACAACCCCGTCGGCGGCAGCCAGAAGACGACGGCGAGCATGATGCCCCAGAGCACCAGCGAACTGACCAGCCGCCAGCGGAAGCCGGTGCGGGGCGTAGCCGGTGCAGCTAATGTGGGAGCGGCCTCAGCGCCGCGACCTTCCGGCTCGGTGCCTGGCGGAATCGGGGCAGGAATGCCGCTCCCACAGGAGTTCTCCGCGCTCTCCTGAATCACTTTTCCTCCAGTGGGGCGACGCGGCCAAAGCGGCGCTGGCGTTTGCTGTAGTCGTCGAGCGCCGCGAGCAGTTGCGGCTTGCGGAAATCCGGCCAGAGCGTCTCGGTGACGTGGATTTCGGCGTAGGAAATCTGCCAGAGCAGGAAATTGCTGACGCGCATCTCGCCGCTGGTCCGGATCAACAGGTCGGGATCGGGAATGTCGCGCGTGTACAGCCGCTGCGAAATCACGTCCTCGTTGATGTTGGCCACGTCGAGCACACCAGCCTTCACGTCGCGGGCGATGCTCCGGACGGCGTCCACAATCTCGGCGCGTCCGCCGTAGCTGAGCGCAAGCACGAGCGTGAGGCCGGTGTTCTTCTTCAGCGTCTCGATGCCTTTCTGGAGTTGGCGCTGGGCGCTTTCGGGCAACTCGTGAATCCGGCCGATGGCGGCGAGGCGGACATTATTCTTGTCCAAGTCGGCGACCTCGCGTTGCAGATAAAACTCCAGCAGGTGCATCAACGCCGTGACCTCGGCCTTTGGCCGGCGCCAATTCTCGCTGGAGAACGCGTACAGCGTCAGGTAACCGATACCGAGTTCGCCGCAGGCGCGGACGATGGCCCGCACGCTCTCGGCGCCGGCGCGGTGGCCTTCAAGCCGCGGCAGGCCGCGCTGCTTCGCCCAGCGTCCGTTGCCATCCATAATGATGGCGACGTGACGCGGGATCTTCGTGGCGTCAGGCGTGGTCACGTTACAGGAACATGGTTTCTTCGCGGCGGGCGCCAACGCTGACGATGGCCAGCTTCGCGCCGGTGAGTTGGGCGAGCTTCTGCAAATACGTGCGCGCCTTCTTCGGCAGGTCGTTGAACTCGCGGACTTCCTTCGTCGAGGTCTGCCAGCCGTCAAACTCCTGATACACCGGCGCGCAACGCTGCCACGCGTCCGCGTCGGCAGGAACGCTATCAGTCACTTTGCCGTCGAGTTTGTAGGCGACGCAGACTTTAATCTTCGGCAACGTGTCGAGCACGTCAAGCTTGGTGACGGCCAATTCGTCGAGACCGTTGACCATGACCGAGTAGCGGCTCACCACCGCGTCAAACCATCCACACCGGCGCGGCCGGCCCGTCGTCGCGCCGAACTCGCGGCCGGTCTCGCGCAACTGGCTGCCTTGATCGTCGTGCAACTCCGTTGGGAACGGTCCTTCGCCGACGCGCGTTGTGTACGCCTTCATCACGCCGACAACCTTGTCAATGCGGTGCGGCGGGATGCCGGTGCCCGCGCAAGCGCCGCCGGCGGTGGTGTTGGAACTGGTGACGAACGGGTACGTGCCAAAATCAATGTCGAGCATCGTGCCCTGCGCGCCTTCAAAGAGAATCTGTTTGCCGTCGCGCTCGAAGCGGTTCAATAGCTTAATGGTGTCGGCGATGTACGGTTTGAGCTTCCGTCCGATGGCGAGATATTCGTCGTTGATCTTCTTGAAGCTCAGCGACGTTGCGCCGAAGGCGCGGGCGATTTCGTTGGTCTCGCGGACCTTGTGTCGGAGTTTCTCGGAGAACTTCTCCGGCACAAGTAGGTCGGCGACACGTAAACCGGTGCGCGCGACCTTGTCGGCGTACGCCGGACCGATGCCGCGTTTCGTGGTGCCGATCTTGCGTTTGCCTTTCTGCTCCTCGCGGATGGAATCGAGGAGACGATGATACGGAAAGACGAGATGGGCGCGGTTGCTGACAAGCAGGTTGCCGTTGACAGCGATGCCGCGCGACTGGAGATGCTCGATCTCCTCCACCAACGCGACCGGGTCCACGACGACGCCGTTGCCGATGATGTTGAGTTTGCCGGGGTATAAAATGCCCGACGGGACAAGATGAAGCACGTACTTCTCAGTGCCGACCTCGACCGTGTGGCCCGCGTTGTTGCCGCCTTGATAGCGGACAACCACGTCGGCCTGTTCGGTCAGGACGTCAATGATTTTGCCTTTGCCTTCATCGCCCCATTGGGCGCCTACGAGAACCGTGGTAGCCATAACGGTGCGCCACAATACCCGGCGGCGGCGCTGCTGGCAAGAAACAAGCGCAACTCATTTCCCGCCGCGGTGTTTGATTCAGCATGAACGCCACCGCACTTCTCGCCGGCGCAATCCTCGTGCTGGCGGTTGACGCCACCCAGCGAGACAACAAGCCGCAGACCGTTACCCGCATGCGCGATGTCGTCCGCAAGGTTGATACCGAGACCTTTACCGGCAAGATCGAAGCGATTGACCCCGCCAAGTACACGCTCACTATCAACGGCCATGAAATCATCGAGCGCCGCCATCACAAGGTCGAGGTTCACGAGCGTTGGTTCTGGGACAAGAATAGTTGCATGTACAAATTACACAAACCGCCGCCGCCGAAAAAAAACGCCGCCCCGGCCGCCAACGCTAAGCGCACATTCAAGATTGACCCGATGTGCAAGGTTTCCACCGCCAAGAAACCCGTGGCCATGCTGACCGACCTTCAAGTGGGCGATACCGTCACCGTCAGCTACAACATTGTCAGCGGTGTCAGCGGCAAAACGGCCCGCACCGTTACCGGAATTACCCCCGCCCGCACCAAGTGAGCGGCTGTGAAAATGTTCCGGTTATGTTCCGGCTGTCCAAAATCGGGGTTGATTGGCGGCAGGGATTCCCTTATAAACACGCCACTTTATGAGACACACCATTTCCGTGCTGGTCGAAAACAAGTTCGGCGTCCTGGTCCGCATCGCGGGCCTGTTCAGCGGCCGCGGCTTCAACATTGACACGCTCAACGTCGCCCCGACGCAGGACGAGACGCAGTCGCGCATGACCATCGTCACCAAGGGCGACGAGGCCGTGCTCGAACAGATCATCAAGCAACTCAACAAGCTCGTGGACGTCATCAAGGTCCAAGACTTTCGCGAAGGCGAGTATGTTGATCGCGAGTTGGTGCTGATCAAGGTCGGCGCCGACAGCAAGACCCGTCCGGAAATCATGCAGATTTGCGACATCTTCCGCGCCAAGATCGTGGACGTCGCCCACAAATATCTCACCATCGAGATTACCGGCACCGACTCCAAAGTCGCCGCGTTCATCGAACTCATGGGGCCGTTCGGCATCCGTGAGCTGACGCGCACCGGCAAGATCGCGATGTCACGCGACTGAGTTGATCAGGATTCGGTTTTTGCGCAGGCGCTGAAATCTGAACTTGCGCTTTTCGTCTGGGTTCACAACGTTTGCTGGCGCACCAGTGAGTTGGTGAATATCCTTGACACGGGAAAACCGCTTTTGCTATTTGCGTCGTCAAATTCTGAGGGATCTCGCCTTGCGCTGCTTGAGTCGAACCATTGCTGTAGGATTGTTCGTTCTTGTGACCACCCTGCCCGTGGCCGCCCAATTCACAGCCAGTTTTCAGACCAACATCATCAACGGCGTCACCAGCAATTGGCCCGGCAACTACCTCGTTGGCAGCAACATATTTGCCGATGTGCTTATTCTCCAAGCCGGCGCCGTGTTGAGCAATGCCTCGGGCTACCTCGGATACACCTCCAACAGTTCTGATAACGCCGCCATCGTCACCGACACCGGCTCCGTCTGGTCCAACCAAGGTTACCTCATCATTGGCTACTATGGCTCGCACAACAGAATGAGCATCACCAACGGTGGCGGCGTCATCGCCCTCTATGGCGAAATCGGCAGCCGCCTCAGCGCCCGCAGCAATGTGGTTTCGATCTCCGGCTTGGGGGCCTTCTGGATCAACAACAACGGTACTCTGAATGTTGGCACGTCCGGTACTGGCAACAGCCTGACCATTGCCAACAGCGGCACTGTGTTCAGCACTTACGGCCGCATCGGCCTCAACCTGAACAGTAGCAACAACGCAGTCGCTGTCACCGGCGCCGGCGCCGTCTGGAGCAATCTCTTCCTCAGCGTCGGCTACATGGGCTTCGGCAACCGCCTGACCATTACCAACGGCGGCACAGTGATCACCGGCTGGGGAGGCGGTTCCATCGGCACTTACAGCAGCGGTCTCAACGGCGGCAACAGCAACGCCGTCACTGTCACCGGCTCCGACTCGCTTTGGAACTGCGACGGCGACATCAATGTCGGCTACTGGGGCTCCAGCAACAGCTTGACCATCGCTGACGGCGGCACCGTGTCCAACCAGAATGCGTATATCGGTGGCGGCGCACTTGCTCCGACCGGGGGAGTCAACAATGCTGTCCTTGTCGCTGGTCCCGGCAGCGTCTGGAACTCCAGTTCCAATCTTTTCATCGGCTATTCGAGTACGAACAACACGCTGAGCATCGCCAATGGCGGCGTGGTACGTGCCCACAACGTCTATCTCGCATTCAGCTCCGGTTCCAGCGGCACCCTCACCCTCAATGGCGGCACTCTCCGCGCGAACAATCTGATCGCCACCAATGCCGGGAGCGGTTTTATCCACAACAGCGGCGCCATCGCCATCCTCGGCGGCACCCTGCAACTCAACAATACGTTCACAAACAACGGCACAATCTGGGCGGACGGCAGCAGTGTCCTCGACTTCTACGGTCCCGTTGTCAACAACGCCCTCATTGTCGGCACCGCCAACTTTCACTCCACCTTTGTCAACAATGGAAGCGTCCTGACCGCCACTGGCGACGCCGATGGCGATGGAATATCGAATTCTCAGGAGATGATGGCCGGAACGAATCCCACCAATAGCTTCTCCCGTTTGCGGATCGTTGACATCGCAATCATTGGCAATGACGTGCAGGTCACATGGACAGTCGTTGGCGGCCACAGTTATGTCGTCCAGACGAATTCCACCCCCGACGCTGGTTTCGCCGACCTCAGCCCTGTCTTCGCCATTCCGGGCACTGCGGAGAGTACCACGAACTATCTCCACAGCGGCGGCGCCACAAACCGATCTGCCAGCTTCTACCGGGTCCGCCTCAACCCCTAACCGCCACAACTGAGACGACAAGCCAACAAGAAAGCCAATCGAACTACTTGACCTGAAGCATTTCGGAGGCTACTTCTAACGCCGTTCAAACAAACCCTACAGGAGAAACAGACCATGGCACTCATTGATTTCGGCGGCACCAAGGAAACCGTCGTCACACGCAAGGAATTTTCACTGGCGAAAGCCCGGCAAATCCTGAAGAAGGAAACCATCGCCGTCATCGGTTACGGCGTCCAAGGCCCGGCGCAGGCGTTGAACATGAAGGACAACGGCTTCAACGTCCTCATCGGCCAAGCCCCCGAGTTCAAGCGCGACTGGGATCGCGCCGTTGCCGACGGCTGGGTGCCCGGCAAGACGTTGTTCCCCATCCAGGAAGCGGTCAAGCGCGGCACCATCATCCAGATGCTCGTCTCCGACGCCGCCCAGCGCGCTGTCTGGCCGACCATCAAGAAGAACCTCAAGCCCGGCGACGCGCTCTATTTTTCCCACGGCTTCTCGATCACCTACAACAAGAAGACCAGCGTTGTCCCACCGAAGAACGTTGACGTCATCATGGTTGCCCCCAAAGGCAGCGGCCTCAACGTCCGTCGGAATTTCCTCAGCGGCGCCGGCATCAACTCCAGCTACGCCGTCCATCAGGACGCCACCGGTCGCGCCGAGGAACGTTGCCTCGCCATCGGCATCGCCATCGGCTCCGGCTACTTGTTCCCGACGACGTTTCCGCACGAAACCAACAGCGACCTCACCGGTGAACGCGGTGTCCTCATGGGCTGCCTCGCGGGCGTCATGGAAGCCCAATACGACGTGCTCCGCAAACACGGCCATACACCGAGCGAAGCGTTCAACGAGACCGTCGAGGAACTGACCCAGTCGCTCATCCGCCTCGTGGACGAGAACGGCATGGACTGGATGTATTCCAACTGCTCGCAGACCGCCCAGCGCGGCGCGCTCGATTGGAAACCGAAATTCCGTAAGGCCGTGATGCCGGTCTTCAAGGAACTCTACAAACAGGTCGCCTCTGGCGCGGAAGCTGAGCACGTCATCAAGACCTGTGGCGCCAAGAATTACCC
>Ga0172375_10011481_pt1 | contig 11275 bp, 15 predicted proteins | sample LakKiv1m_FD_114537 | JGI IMG/M metagenome (GOLD analysis project Ga0172375, IMG submission 114537) | Freshwater microbial communities from Kabuno Bay, South-Kivu, Congo - kab_092012_11.1m | ecosystem: Environmental > Aquatic > Freshwater > Lake | place: Democratic Republic of the Congo... | reverse complement strand
TATACTTCCATCTTCCTGCTCTACTTCACTTTCTTCAACTGTTTCTATTTTAAAAAAACCGAAATTCAAGGTAACTTGTTTTGTGTACTCATTAATTTGAAATTTGTTTTGGATATTATCAATATTTTGAGCAAGTTTCTTTTGAATATTATATTCTTCCTTAAATTCTTCTGGGACATTTTGAGGTGTATACTCGTAAAAAACAGGGAGATTAATATTGATTTGATCATCATACGTGACATTCTCTTCAGGAGAGAATATTATTGACATACTAAGATATTCCTCTTTTATAGGATCTGTGAAAACCTGAAACCTATTTAAGGAGGGATTTGTCAGTTTGATATATTCTTGACAATATTTTATAAAGTTGTCAATTTTGATTTCACTTCCAGATTCTGGCAAGTTTTTATTTTGATAACTAAGCTATCTTTTGATTTCCATTATACACCCCAATCTATTATTTCGTTGAATTCATATTAAGTTCCTCAATCAACCTCTGGTAAAATCTTAAATTGTGAATAGTTGCCAAAGTCATCCCGGTTGCCTCTCCCACTTTTAACATCTGACGCACATATGCCCTACTATGATTCTTGCAGGTATAGCAATCACATTGAGAATCAATTGGTCTCTGGTCATTTGCATACTCTGTATTGTTAATCCTCAAAACCTCTCCTTCAATATCAGAAGAGTACAAAGTACCATGTCTAGCATTCCTAGTTACTAATACAGTATCAAATACGGTATATCCTATCTTTGCAGCTCTCCTAATATCTTCTGGTTTACCTACTCCCATTGCATATTTAAACTTATCCTTAGGAGTATTCTCAATAACCGCTGACATTTCATCTAATACCAACTCTCCGTCGCTATCAACCACAAATCCTCCAAAGTTATATCCATCAAAACCTATCTCTGTTAATTCCTCAGCACATCTTTTTCTCAAATCTGGATAATTAGCACCCTGAACAACACAACTTAAAAGTTTTCCTGTTTTCTTTGTTCCACCATATACATTTTCAAAATGATCCTTACAACGCTTAGCCCACTTAACAGTACGATCAACAGACAGTTCTGCTTCTTCCCTAGTAAGTCCTGTATCTCTACAATCATCTAACGTTACCAAAATATCTGAACCTATCTGCATTTGGGTATCAATGGAACTTTCCGGTGTAAGTTCATACACATCTCCTGTCCATGGCGATTTAAATGTTGCTCCATTTTCATGCACTTTTCCATTCCACTTTTTAGAATGAATTAGTGAAAATACCTGAAATCCTCCAGAATCAGTAAGCACTATTCCATCCCAATTCATAAAATTCTTGATACCACCTAGTTCTTTCATCCTCTCTGCCCCAGGAGACATTAACAGATGTAAAGTATTTGTAACAATTGCCTCCGTCCCTGTCGCCTTTAATTGTTCAGTCGTTAGAAATCTCACAGCACCTCTCGTGGCATCAGGCATAAAAACGTGCTTTTTACCAAAATCTTCTAGTGTAATCATAGTATTAACATGCTGTCTCCATAACTTAAAAATTTGTAATCTTTTTCCAAAGCTTCTTGGTACGCCTTCTTGATTAAATCTTTTCCCGCAAAGGAGGATACTAAAAGCATTAGACTTGAATCTGGCATATGAAAGTTGGTAGTTAAGTGATCTACACATTTCCATGTATAGCCTGGATATATGTACAAATTTGTTTCTCCAGAATATTCATGAACTAGTCCTTTTTCGTCACTTACACTCTCCAATGTTCTAGCTACTGTAGTTCCAAAAGCCCAAATCTTCTTCCCTGCTTTCTTTGCTTCATTAATCATAGAAGCTGAATCTGCGGAGATACATATTTCTTCTTTGTGTATCTCATGATCTTCAATATTTTCTTCCCTAATTGGAGCGAATGTTCCCCAACCTACTTTTAGCTCTACCTTGGCGATTTTAGCGCCTTTTTGCTGTATTTGGGCTAGTATTTCATCTGTAAGGTTCAAACTCGCTGTAGGGGCTGCTACGGACCCTAGAATACGCGCAAATATAGTGTTGTAACGCGAGTAATCATCTGGTGTATCAGTTCTTTTAAGATATGGTGGTATTGGAGTATGTCCCACTTTATCAAATATCTCTTCACCAGATTCATTAAGAGAAGTAACTAAAAATCCATCCCCGCTTCTTTCACTTACCTGTATCCTGATATTCTCATCCTCTTCTGCAGTAAGAATGTCTTCAATATGGACATATCTTGCTCCTTTTATGAGACAATACCATCTTCCATCCCCAATCCTGTTCAAAAATAATATCTCCAACCTTCTTCCCTTTGCCGTGATGAAATATGTTCTTCTCTTCTCAACTTTTGTTTCATTAAGCACAATTACGTCTCCCTCCTTAATATATTCAGGGATATTGAAGTAGTTTCTATGCTCCAGTTTTTTGTTCTTTCGATCAACTATTAAGAGTTTGGTTGTTCCTCTCTCCTTGGGAGGAAACTTAGCTATTCTCTCCTCAGGTAAATTGTATGTAAATTCCGACATTTTCATGGCTTGTATTATATCAATTTTTGCGATATTGGGTTAGAATTATCCATATGAGAGACTTAATAAAGGAACCTGTAAAAATACTATTTCTAGGAACAGGGTGGGAATCCGTAGCTACCTTAAAAGCACTTCTTGAAGACAAAAGATTCAACATCGTTGGAGTAATAACTACACCAGATAAACTAGTAGGAAGAAAACAGATCTCCACACCATCTGAAGTTAAACAGTTTGCCTTAGAAAACAAAATACCTGTATTTCACACAGACAAGAAAAAGGAACTGTATTTAAAAGCCTTATATAAATTTGAGCCTGAGTTGGTAGTATGTAAGGCCTTTGGAGAGATTATTCCCAAAGAATTTTTAGAATATCCTAAATACAAATGTATAAATGTTCACTTCTCAATATTACCTAAATATAGAGGTGCCGTCCCTATTCAGAAAGCGATTTTAGATGGAGAGAAGAAAACAGGAATATCCATTATGTTAATGTCCGAGGGACTAGATGAGGGAGATATCTTAGAGATATTTGAAGAGGACATTCGGGAGAATGACACCAATCTGTCATTAAGACAGAGACTTGTAAAAAAGAGTGCAGAGATATTAGGGAATGTTTTAGAGAAATGGGTTAATGATGAAATAACACCAAGAAAACAAAATAATGAACTTGCAACTTACTGTTGGCAAAAAGATATTTCGAAAGAAAATGCAGAAATAGATTGGAAGAATCGAACCCCGGGGTATATCGAGAGAATGGTTCGTGCTTTTATACCTTGGCCAATTGCTTGGACAAGACTTGATGAAGATTTAAACAAGAATCTAGCAGGTAAGATTATGAAAATTTTTAGAGCAGAACTAATAGAGATACCTTCTGAAAAAGATCCGGGAACAATATTCTCTCAGGATGAAAAAGTTTTATTTGCTACACGAGATCCATTAATATGTCTTAGGGTGTTAGAATTCCAGATGGAAGGAAGAAACAAAACCAATGAAAGAGAGTTTCTAAATGGAATTGGAAGAGACCTCAAATAGATCAGTTCTAGATCTGATCTTTGTTCACAGATTTTTCATTTCTAAGGAAATACCAACGATACGATTCCAACTCTTTGCCACCTATTAGATCCGCCTCCAAAGGATTATTCTTTAAATAGGTAATTACTCCATTCAAGTCATGTAGACCTAATATCCTCCGGACTTGAAATGGGCCCTGAAAGAGATGCCCGACTTTGCTATGTCTCCTATTGAAATACATAGCGTAAGCCACCATGAAAGCTCTCATGAATTTTGTAATAGCACAACAGTTGTTCCCACTCTTTACAATAAGATGATAGTGATTGGGCATAAAACAGTATGAGATCAGGAGCAATCTGTTTCTACGAATGTATTTATATAGCAAATCGCAAAATATTTGATAATCTTTCTCTGTCAGGAAAATATTCTCTTTACGATTTCCCCTATTAAAGATGTGATAATACGCGTTTCTTCTGTATATGAAAATATTCCTAGGTTTCTTCATGTTTGAAGATAGCACCTTGGTGTGAAATGTTTCTGAACGGAGAACTGATCTAGATCAGATCTGCAGTGTGCGAAAGTGCGCAAGCACCCAATAAGCCGAATTCTGTTTATGATGATTATCTATCTAAGCGGTTTTGACCTTGCTCTAGGTGGGGGTTGCCTCGCAATATTGTATTACTACAATACCCGGTGGTCTCTTACACCACCATTTCACCCTTACCTCTTACGAGGCGGTATAACTTTCTGTTGCCCTTTTAACCGAAAGATCACTCCCTCCCAGCTCACGCTGGCACCTATCTCGAGATATTCGAGACCGACATAGAGTCCGGACTTTCCTCTCTCACCAAAATAGCAAGAGCAATCATCTAGGAATACTTGCGCCCTGTATTATACTATTTTTTGGCCTTTTTAAGTATTAATACAACAGGAACAACTACAGCCGCAATTACTGGTGAAAATACCAATACATAGATTAAACCGGTTCCTAAGAATTTTGCAAAGCCAACAAGTGCTCTCCCTGCATCTTTCAATATTCCCAATGGTCTCCATTCACTGTCTGAAAGCTGAGTACCTGTAGAACTTTGAGAAACTGTTAAAGTGATATATGAATAGTTTACTTGATTATCAATATTTTTTAATTGTGTTTGTATTGATTCAATATCTGTTCTAGTTGTTGAAAGTTCTTTCTGTACTGCCAACATTTCATCTACGGTTTTTGCAGATTTAAGAATATCATTTAACTGTGTTTCCAATTTCTGAAGATTTGCTAATCTACTTTGTAAGTCTGTAACACTCTCTGTTACATCACTTGATCCTATTGAAGAATATGTAAATTCCCCTGGTAGGGCTTTTAACTTGTTATACATTTCTTGGAACTTTGATTCTTCAACCTTAATTGTCATATATAGGTACCTATCCGCTCCCTTACCTGAATCTTGGAGATTAGTTGTAGAAGCTTTGAATTCTGTTTCTAGATCTTCGATAGATGTTAATGTTACATCAATATCATCTGCAGCCATATTCATAGAGGCTGTCTTTATTATCTCCTGAGTAGTGTTTCTAATATATGTGTCTACACCAGAATCCATATACACACCACCATAGTAGCTGCTAGAGGTTGGGTCATAGCTTGGAACAGAAGAAACTTCCTTGACTCCATAGTTAGTCTGCACATACTTATTTGCATAAGTAATAACAAGGTAACCAATAAACATACCTATTATGGTAAGAGGAATAGTTAAGGTAATAATCCAAAATTTCTTTGAAGTTTTTTCCATCTATACGAAGCATTAACTTAGATACAGCTAAATACTACGACATCTGAAAATTGATAGCAAACCAGAAACTATCGCTTTGAGAACTGAGGTTTCTTTCTTGCTTTAACGTGATGATATTTCTTTCTTTCAACTTCTCTAGGATCTCTAGTTAGAAGATCTTCTTTTCTGAGCGTAGGTTTAACCTCAGGATTCATTTCGTTGATAGCTCTTGCAAGCCCAAGTCTAATAGCATCAGCTTGACCTGTTATACCACCACCCTGAACTTTTGCAGTAAAGTAATACTGCTTCTCTAAGCCAACAACTGTTAATGGTCTAATGATATATAGTTCAGACTTATTCATTTCCTTCAAGTAATCAACCGCTGGGACACCATTGATTGTAGATGCCTTATCACCCTTGTATATTCTTACTCTTGCTGTAGATGTTTTTCTTCTTCCGATTCCTTCAAAATATTTCTCCACGGTTTATATACTTAAAATTTAATCTCAACAGGTTTCTGACCATTCTGTTTATGCTCAGCACCCTTGTAAATGAATAATCTAGCTAATCTTGGATCTACAAGTTTATTCTGAGGAAGCATCTTAGATACTGCATCTCTTATAATCTTTGTAGAATCTTTCTTTAACTGCTCATCAAATCTAGTAGTCTTCAAACCACCAGGATATCCAGAGTGTCTGTTATATTCCTTCTTTAATTCCTTACCTCTTGTAAGTTTGATCTCGTCAGAGTTAAGAACAATTACATAATCTCCACAATCCTCATTAGGAACAACTTCTACTTTTGCTTTTCCAATCAAAAGAGAAGCTATCTTTGTAGCAGCTCTTCCTAAGATCTGATCTTTAACATCGATTACATACCAATTTCTTTCAATTGCTTCTTTTTTTGTCCAAGGTGTTTTGTATTTCATTCGTATATTCTAATTAATTAAAGTCCTGATCTAGAAGTAGCTCTTCCAGTTTTCTTAACTGTTGCACTCTTATCTATACCCTTACCCAAGATATTCTTTGAAACCTTAGCTTTTGGGGCCACTTTCTCTTCTTTTACCTCTTCCTTCTTTTCAGAAGCTTTCTTTACAATCTTCTTAACCTTCTTCTCCATTCCAATTAGCTCAACTCTAGATTTCTCACCATTATCACCTTTTCTAAATCCAATCTTAACGATTCTAACACCTGCCTCTGCCTTTTCAATATATTCTATGAATTTCTTCACTAATTTCTCATCTTTCAATGTAACTGCTAACTCTCTTCTCAAAGAAAGCATTCCTTTGTTCTTCTTCCCAGAAGCAATCATTCTGTCTGCATTCTGTTTTAATACCTTTGCCTTAGGAGAGGTAGTAACTACATGATCACTCTCGAATAGAGATCTAATCTGATTGATCATCAATGATTTTCTGTTTGATGCCTTTCTACCTAATTTTGCTTTCTTTATGCCTTTATACATGATTTTTAGCTCTTAATGTTAACACCATATTGATTTAAAAGTTCGATAACTTCATTCAAAGATTTGTTACCAAATCCTGGTAAGTTCAAAAGCTCAGTTGCAGTTGTATTTCTCAAATCTGCAATTGTCTTGAAGTTTCCAGCCAAAAGACCAGTCTTTGATCTCTTAGAAATTGGTAAATCTTCAATCTTCCATGATCCAATCTCATCTGCTTCATCTGCGGAGACTTCTGCTGCAACTTCTGCAGTATTTGCCTCTTCTGCTAATTCAACAACCTCTTTCTGAGACATACCCATTGCAATCATTACTTTTCCTGCAAATTCCTGAAGAATCTTAGAAGATTCCAAAAGTGCATCTTTAGGAGTAATACTTCCATCAGAAGTAACACCTATCATTACTGCATCCCAGTCTGTAGCCTGACCCTTACGAGCCTGCTCTACACTTAGGCTAATCTTTTCGATTGGTGTAAAATCACAATCCAAAGGAATCAATCCAACTTCTTTTCTATCTGCATTCTTTGCATCTAAATATCCAACTCCTGATTCAACTGTGATCTCTGCATCAAATTTTGAGGATGCATCTGTCAAAGTCGCGATTACTAAGTCCTTGTTTACTACTTCCAAATCGCCAGTTATTGCAATATCTGAAGCTTTGATTACTGTCTTACCTTTTGCATTTATCTTGCATGTAAATTTCTCATCCATATTGGTTTTGAATTTTACCTGCTTGAGGTTCATGATGATATCAACTACGTTCTCTTTTACTCCATCAATTGTGGAATATTCATGATCTACACCCTTGATCTTAACACTGGTAATTCCTGTACCCTTTAGACTAGAGTAAAGAATTCTTCTGAGTGCATTTCCCAATGTATGACCATATCCTCTTGGAAGAGGAGAGATCTCAAAAAGACCATAGTTCTCGTTTTCTTCTTTGATTACTACCTTAATATCTTTAAAAGCTTCCATGTAGTTGTAAATATATAAAATTATCTAGAGTAGAACTCGATGATGAGATTTTCTTTAATGCCCTCATCTATATCTTCTCTAATTGGCATTCTTACTACCTTACAGCTCAAGTCTTTTCTCTCTATCCATTCTGGTGTAGAGAATAATGGCTGTGCAGGAGCAAGCTTTGCAGTTTTTAATGTTACAGTTTCGCCTTCTTTAACCTCATATGATGGGATGGTAAATTTCTTTCCATTCAACATAATATGACCATGAGTTACTGCCTGTCTTGCAGCACCTCTTGAAGGAACCAAACCTGCTAAGTAAACAACATTATCCAATCTCAATTCCAACATCTTCAAAAGCTCCAATCCTTTATCTGTATTTCTTGTCTTTGCTCTTCTATCTGCTTCAACATATACAGTCTTCATCTTCTTCTCTCTTAATCCATAGGTTCTCTTAACTTTCTGCTTTTCTCTTAATTGGAATCCGTAGTTAGATGATCTTGCTTTTCTAGCATTACCATGTTGGCCAGGAGCAAAAGGTCTTCTTGTGATACCCGCTTTCTCTGAGAAAGATCTCTCACCTTTAAGATGAAGATTTACTCCTTCTCTTCTGCTAAGTTTTTCTTTTGGTCCTGTATATCTACCCATTTATATAATTTCGTAATAAATATTAACTATTTTCTAGGCATCTTTCTTGGTCTGCAACCATTGTGAGGAATAGGTGTCCTATCCACAAGCATAGTTACTTTCAAACCAGCTGCATCAAGTCCCTTGATTGCGGAATTTCTTCCTGCACCAGGTCCACTGATGAAAGCCTTAACTTCTTTTAATCCATACTTCTTGATAACTCTTTCTGCTAATTCTGTTGCTGCTTTTGTAGCTGCAAACGCGGTACTTCTCTTTGCACCTTTAAAACCAACTGCGCTTGGGCTACCCTGTCCCAAAACCTCTCCTGCTTCATCGGTCAATGTGATAATTGTATTGTTGAATGTAGACTGAACGAAAACCATTCCCGTGCTAACACTCTTCTTTGCTTTTTTCTTTGTCTTAGTTTCTGCCATCTAATATATTTAATGATGTTAAGTTTTAGCTAACACTCTCTTTAATCCACCGACAGCTCTACTTCTACCTTTTCTGGTATGAGCATTATGTCTTGTTCTCTGACCTCTTACAGGAAGACCAAGCTTGTGTCTGATCCCTCTGTAACATCTGATATCTTTGAGTCTTTTTACATCTCTAAAAATACTCTGTCTCAATGCACCCTCAACTTCGAATTTTTCCTCTATATACTTTCTAACGACATCTAGCTGAGCCTCGGAAAGATCCTCAACAAATATGTTCTCATCAAGATTAGTATTTTTACAAATGTCATGTGCTCTTTTTGTACCTATTCCATAGATATCCATCAATGCTACCCACAATTTCTTATCATTTGTTATCTCAATTCCTGCGACTCTTGCCATTTTAAATTCAAATATATAAATAAATTAATTAACCCTGTCTCTGCTTATGTTTCGGATTCTTTTTGCAATAGACATACACTCTTCTACCTCTCTTTACAGTGTAACAATCTGGACATCTCTTTTTTACAGAAGCTTGAACTTTCATTTTAATTCATTGATCTAAAAGTAATCCTACCTTTTTCCTTATCATATGGAGTCATTTCAATTTTTACTTTGTCTCCTTCAAGGATTCTAATGAAATGCATTCGCATTTTACCAGAAAGGTATCCTATCACATTATGTTTCTTTCCATTTACATCGATCTCGACTACAAACTGAGTATTAGGAAGGCATTCTTTTACTACCCCCTCAAACTCATACACTTTTTTGCTATCAATCATATGTAGTCCTTCTATGTAAATGAATCCCAAGAATTATATCAAAAGAAGAGCATCCTTTCAACAGAAAATGCTAATTCTGTATATGATCTTGCGAGACATAACGGAACAGGGTAAGGATATCAAATATTTCGACTATTTACAAGCTTAATTTGCTAATAATATCCTTGTGTATCTCCTCTATTGATGGGCTTGCATCTACCTCAACCAGAATACCCCTGGCACGATATTCTGAAAGTATTGGTTCAACGCCTTTCATATATTCTTGATACAAAGATTTTGTTTTTTCAAGCGTATCATCTTCCCTTTGCACAAGCATCATTCCACAGTTGTCACAATAGCCTAAATGCTTTTCAGGTTTGTATTTTTTGTGGTATGTTGCCCCACAATTAGGGCATGTCCATCTCAAAGTTCTTCTTTCGATTACAACGTCTTCCGTAAGTTTAAGGTGTACAAATGCCATTAATTCTCTTTCAGTTTCTTTCAAAAGATTATCGAATAGCGGTATCTGACCTGCACTACGAACAACTGAGAGAAATACCCAATCTTTTGATATATCAAACTTTTTCAACCACAAAGGGAACATTTTGTATGTTAATTCGTCAGGGACGAACACACCGCGCCCCCAGTATTCATGCGCCTTAATACCATCAATATCTCCGTTATCATACATATTTCGGAACATATCTCCAGTTCCGATTTTCTGGAAGCCAAAATTCTTAACTAGGAGATCCGCCTGAGTATCTTTACCACATCCTGAAGGGCCATGAAAAAGTAGTGTTTTCATATTCTAGATTGACGCTTAGCTTATACAAGAAACATTGTAGCACAAAATACTATATGGGGTTCATGTGATGTTTGATTTTACTATAAGCAGATTTCAAAATTATTTAATAATAACAAGATATATTGTTTAAATGGGATACAAAACTCCAAAGAAAAATCGAATTTACCATATCTATGATCGTGGAAATCGCCGAAGCAAAATTGGAAGAGAAACGCAGGATTTTGATTTTTTATTCAATCTGGTGATCAATGTCTTCAACGTCAAAAGCTACGAATTACTGTGTTTCTGTTTAATGCCTAATCATTACCATATGCTTGTTTTTCAAACTGGTAGCCAAACAATTAGCTCTGCAATGCATACTATAAAATCCAGATATGCGAAATATTTCAATACAAAATATGGCTTGACAGGCCATTTGTTTCAAGGGACATACAACAGAAAATGGGTTATTGGAGATGATGCCCTCATACTTACCTATGCTTACATCATCAACAATCCAAAGAAAATAAAATATAAAAATTTCTTAGAATATCCTTGGACATATAGCAATGATTTTTTGCTAAAGAACCTTCTTGCAAGAAGGTCAGTAAGCCGAGAATAGCTTGAAATTTCGAACCCTATAAAAATCTTAAATCTGGCAAAAAGCCCATATAGTCCCAGTACCAATAAAGGAAATTGCGGATGCGAAGCGTCATATTTTTAGAGATACTTGTCGTATCTTCTAACAACCATCATGGATTCAGTCTGCCTCTTCATATCAAGTACCACACCTATAACGATTAGCAGACCTGTACCAGAGATTACACTTGCAGTCATAAGGCCAAAGTGGATCATAAAGCTAGGAAGAATAGAAACCAATGCTAGGAATATTGCACCTACGACATTAAGTCTCAATGCAGTCTTCCTAAGATAGTCAGAAGTATTGTTTCCAGGTCTTACACCCTGTAT
>Ga0172375_10011480_pt1 | contig 11277 bp, 8 predicted proteins | sample LakKiv1m_FD_114537 | JGI IMG/M metagenome (GOLD analysis project Ga0172375, IMG submission 114537) | Freshwater microbial communities from Kabuno Bay, South-Kivu, Congo - kab_092012_11.1m | ecosystem: Environmental > Aquatic > Freshwater > Lake | place: Democratic Republic of the Congo... | reverse complement strand
GGTGTCCGCCGCCGCGGGCGACGCGTCCTCCAGCGCGAAGAAGACCAGCGGCAGCCCGATGTAGGCCAGGTTGCCGCGCATGGATGCCTGCACGAACGACGCCGTTCCCGGCGGGCCGAGCTTCAACAGACGGGCGAGCGGATACGCCGCCAGCGTCACACTCGCGGTCGCGGCGAGCAGCGCGCCAAACATCCGCAGCGCCGGACCGGCCGCCAGCGGCGAGGTCGCGATGGCGAGCAACAGCAACGCGGGCAGGCCGATGTAGAAGGCCAGCGTGTTGAGCCCCTGGAAAAAACCGTCCGGCAGCATCCGGCGCGCGCTCAATCCCCAGCCGAGGGCGATCGTCAGGAAAATCGGCGCCAGCGTTGGGATCGTGATTTCAAACATGACGGTTGACTCGCGAAAGCGGGGCGCGGGGCGGAGAAAGGGGCGAAACCAGGAGAGCGTGAGGGTAACACGATTCGGGGGCGCGCGTCTACAAGGAAACGGCGGCCATTGGGGAAGAGCCCGATTTGGAGTTGCTGGCGCCCGAACCCATTTTGCATCCGGCCGCAGGCTCACAACTCGCAGAACGCGCCGTCTTCGGCGAGATTCCTGCAGGGGTAACGCCAGGCGCGGCCGTCGCTTGCGGGGATGTTCGTCGGCCCCGGCCGGGACGAACCGGTCCAGGTCGGCGCGCATCTCCTCGCGGAACTGTTCGTCCGTGAAGGGCGTCCGCCCCGCCCCCAGCATCACGAACGGCCGCGGGAGCAGCCGCTGCAGGTGGAGGGAGAAGAGGACCGGGAAGAGCTTGCGGCGCGCCAGATCGCCCGAAGCGCCGAAGATGACGAGGATGTGCGGAGAGGGCACGGTCGCGGACATGAGGGAACTATGCCGCACACACCCCCCCGATTTCAAGCATTTCCCCTGTCGCTGACCGATTGCCGGGGAAGCGCAATATTTCCTTGCAATATTTCCTTGCATGCTTCGGTTCAAAATGGTAAGCTGCTCACAGTCAACGCCCCCAAAGGGAGGAGTTCACATCATGTTCAAACGTTCCATCCTGATCGCGGCCTGCTGTATGGCCGTTGGAATGACCGCCATGGCCGAAAAGGCTGAAGTCAAGGCAAAGGCCGACGAGAAGTGCGCCGAGAAGAAGGCCTGCACGAACGAAGTCAAGCCGACCGTGAAGGCCGACGTGAAGGCCGACGTGAAGGCCGAGGAAACCGCGAAGACCGAAGCGCCCGCCGAGAAAAAGGCCGAATAGGCCAGCCTCACGGTGGATCGCGCGGGGCACCCCAACGGGGCTGCCCCGTTTTTTATGGATCAGAGAGGCTCTTGCAAAACCCACCGTGGCACGGGCGTCCCCCCCGTGAAACACGGGCAAGATGCCCGTGCCACGCCCGCAGGAGCCTCATGGTTCGTCGGAGACCGTGCATGAACCCTGTCCGTGTCGGCATCATCGGTTGCGGCGTGATCGCGCCCACCCACGCCTCTGCCTATCGGGAACTCCCCGGCGTCCAGCTCACGTGGGCCTGTGATCTGGTCGCGGAGCGGGCGCGCAAACTGGCGGCCGACTTTGCCATCCCGCAGACGGCCTGCAACTTCCGCCGCCTGCTCCGCGCGCCGGATGTGGACCTCGTCTCCGTCTGCACCGACCACGCCTCGCACGCCCGCATCGCCGTCGCCGCGCTGCAAGCGGGCAGGCACGTCCTGTGCGAGAAGGTTCTCGCCCACCGGTCTTCGGGCGTGGACGCCATCGTGAACGCCGCCGCCGCCCGCCCCGACCGGGTTTGCGGCGGCGTCTTCCAGCACCGTTTCGAGCCGCTCAACCGCCGTGTCCGCGCCCTCATCGCCGAGGGCGCCCTCGGCGTGATGCTCACCGCCTCCGCGCGTTTGCGTTGCCTGCGCACAAACGCCTACTACGCCGGCGACGCCTGGCGCGGCACCTGGGCGCGCGAGGGCGGCTCGGTGTTGATCAATCAGGCCATCCACTACATCGACGCGCTGCGCTGGATCATGGGCGGCGTCTCCGAGGTCTGCGGCGTCCACGCCAACCGCACCCATGCGGGCGCCATCGAGACCGAGGACACCGCCGCCGCGTCGGTCGTCTTCTGTTCGGGCGCGGTCGGCACGATCGAGGCGACCTGCTCCAGCCACAACGGATGGGAAAGCGCGCTCTTCTTCCAGGGCGATCAGGGCGCGATCGAGATCTTCAACGACCGCCCGGCGCGCGTGGACTTCAAGGACGCGGCCCGCGGCGAACAGATCCGCGCCGACCTCGATGCCGCCACCCGCGACACCATCGAAGGCCCCGGCAAGGCCTACTACGGCGCCGGGCATCCCGCCCAGATCGCCGACGTGGTGGACGCCGTCCGAACCGGCCGCCCCCCCTTCGTCACCGCGGCCTCCGCCGCCGAGACCGCCGACCTCGTGCTCGGCATCTACCGCTCGATGCGCACCGGCCGCCGCGTCACCCTCCCCCGGCGCGCGTGATCCGTAGCCGTTCACGGGAGTTGATCCCCAGGCGCGCGGCTGCGGCGTGGAGGGCGGGGGCGAGGTCGAGCTTGGCGCGGGCGGCGCCGGGGGCGCCTTCGAACACGTGCACCGCGCCCGCGGCTTCGAGGCCGCGCACGAAGCGGGCGAACTTCGACGCCGGTTCGCGCAGGTTCATCAGGATCTCCACCGCGGCGGTGCCGCGCGTGACGGCCTCGCTGATCATGCCGGTCGAGTCGGCGGTAACAAAAAGGGTGTGGCAGAGGGTGACAAAGGCCGGGATGGGGTTGAAGGCGTTCTGCGAGAAGAGGAGCTTGTAGTCGAAGGGATAGGCGTCCACCAGGGCCTCCACCTCGGGGGGCGTGCGGCGCGAGGTCGTGACCCAGCGCTCGGAGCCCGCAGTCGCGGCGAAGACGCGGTCGAGGTGGATCCGCATGCTCCCCGCGCTCATTTCGGCGCGGTCGTTGGGGCCGCCGATGATCACGCCGACTGCGGGTTTCTCCCATGCATGACGTTCGCGGAACGCGGCGACGCCGGCCTCGTAGAAGGCGGGGCTGACCGGTGTGAGGTTGACCGGCAGGGTCAGCAGGTTGGGCCGGGGCCGGGGGTTGTCGAACGCGGGCGCCAGAATCACGTCGAAATCGCGCCGCCATCCCGCGGGGTTGAGAATCGCGGCGACGGGGACGCCGAGGCGGCGGGCCACGACCTTGCCCGGATAGAAGGCGGTCGAGCCCGTGCAGACCACGGCCGCAACGGGTCCCGGCGGCAGGGGCTCGGCAAAACGGTAGAGCGCGGAGATGCGCAACCGGCACCGGTCGGCCAGATAGGCCAGGGCCTTGCAGAAGCGGGCGCGATAGGCGACCGTGACGATCACGAACGGATGTCCGATGCCGTCGCAGAAGGCCCGGGACTGGTTGACGTGGCCGGGCTTGCCGTCGCCGACGATCAGGATGGGGGTTTTCATGGGATCGGTTCAGTCCGGGACGCGTTCGATGGCGGCGCCGAGCGCGCGCAGGGTGGCGTCAATGCGTTCGTAGCCGCGATCCACGCTTTCGGCGTTGAGGATGACCGTCTCCTTGCGGGCGCAGAGGGCCGCGATCAGGAGGGCCATGCCGGCGCGGATGTCGGGCGAGACGACCGGGGCGCCCTGCAGGTGTGTGGCGCCGGTCACGACGACGCGATGGGGGTCGCACTGCACGATGCGCGCGCCCATGCCGATCAGGTGATCCACGAAATACATCCGGCTTTCGAACATCTTTTCGTAGAAGAGGGTGGTGCCGCGTGTCTGGGTGGCGAGGACGATCAGGACGCTCATCAGATCCGACGGGAACGCGGGCCACGGCCCGTCCTCGATCTTGGGTATGACGTCGCCCAGGTCGTAGGAGGTTCTCAGCTTCTGGCCGCCGGGGAGCTGGAGGGTCGTTCCGTTGATTGTCCAGCGGGCGCCGAAGCGGCGGAACGGCCGTTCGAGAACCTCGAAGTCGGCGGCGGCGATCCCGGGAAGGGTCAGCTCGCCGCCGGTGGCGAGCGCGGCGGTGAGGATGCTGCCGGCCTCGATGGAGTCGGGGCCGATGGCGTGGGTGACGCCCCGCAGCCGTTCGACGCCTTCGACGGTCAGGAAATTGGTGCCGACGCCGCCGATCGAGGCGCCCATGGCGTTGAGCATGTGGCAGAGATCCTGCACGTGGGGCTCGCAGGCGGCGTTGTAGAGGGTGGTGCGGCCCCTGGCCAGCGCGGCGGCCATGAGGATGTTCTCGGTGGCGGTGACGCTCGCCTCGTCGAGCAGGATGCGCGCGCCGGCGAGCGGCTTCGCGGCCTTGAAGCTGTAACAGCCGCTGGTGCGCGCGCTGGCGCCCAGCTTGCGCAATCCGTCCAGATGGGTGTCGATGCGGCGCCGGCCGATCACGTCGCCGCCGGGCGGGTGGATGCGGGCCGAGCCGCAGCGGGCCAGCAGCGGGCCGGCGAAGAGGATGGACGAGCGGACGCGGCCGCACAGCGCGCGGTTGAGGCTGGTCGAACGAATCCGCCGGGCCTGCAGCGTGACCGTGCGCGCGGCCTCGTCCAGCGAGATGGCCACGCCCATGGACGCGAGCAGCTCCAGCATGGTGCGGACATCCTGGATCAGCGGCAGGCGGGTCAGCGTGACCGGCTCGTCGGTGAGCAGGGCGGCGGCCAGCATCGGCAGCGCGGCGTTCTTGTTGCCGGCAACGGCGTGGACGCCGCTGATGCGGCGTCCGCCTTTGATGATAAAACGGGACATGCCTCTCCGGAAAGGGTTCGATGGCGTGGGGCGATAGCGTACGACGACAACGGGCGGGTTTCAAGCGGAAAGCGCATTGAATGGCGGGCGGAGAATGTGTATCCTGTGTCTTTTTGACGCCGGAACCACGAAAGCGACGGCCCACATGGCAACGCAACGGGCGGACATCCTCGCGCACAGCCGCGCCGCGGAGATCGCGGGCGCGGAGCAGCCGCCCTGGCTGCGGCGGCGTCTGGAAGAGTTCATGGACATGCGGTTCGGCTGCATCCTGCACTGGGGACCCTACAGCCAGTGGGACTGCTGCGAATCGTGGCCGCTGGTCCCCGCCGACACATGGGCCCGCCCCGACACCCTGGCCTGCTGGACCGGGCGCGGCCGGGATCTCGCCCGCTTCAGCCGCGACTATCGCGCGCTCAACCGCACGTTCAACCCCGTGGCATTCGACCCCGACGCCTGGGCGGAGACGCTGCGCGACGCCGGCATGCGCTACGCGGCGCTTACGACCAAGCACCACGACGGGTTCTGCCTGTTCGACACCCGCGCCACCGACTACCGGGTGACCCATCCCGACTGCCCCTTCCACAATCATCCCCGCGCCAACATCGTGAAGGAGGCGTTCGAAGCCTTCCGCAAGCGGGGGTTGGCGGTCAGTTGCTATTTTTCCAAGTCGGACTGGGGCAGCCCCTGGTACTGGTCGCCCGATTTTCCCGTCGTTGACCGCAATCCGAACTACGACACGCGCGCCGAGCCCGATCGCTGGCAGCGGTTCGTCGCGTTCGTGCACCGGCAGGTCGCCGAACTGATGACCGGGTACGGGCCGATTGACATCCTGTGGCTGGACGGCGGGCAGGTGCGCCCGCCCGACCAGGACATCCGCATGGCCGAACTGGCGGCCGCCGCCCGCCGCCATCAGCCGGGGCTGATCATCGCGGATCGGACGGTCGGGGGACCTTACGAAAACTTCATCACGCCGGAACAGGAGATCCCCGAGACGCCGCCGGGCGTGCCCTGGGAATCCTGCATCACGCTGGGACGCTCCTGGAAATACGTCTCCGACGACGCCTTCAGGAGCGCGCGGTCGGTGATCCAACTGCTCGCCGAGACCTCCGCAAAAGGCGGCAACCTGCTCCTGGGCGTGGGGCCCGATCCTTGGGGCCGCATTCCGGCGGAGGCCGCCGCGCGGCTGGCGGAGATCGGCCGGTGGATGCGGCGCAACGGCGAGGCGATTTATGGCGCGCGGCCGCTCGCGCCCTTCCAGTCCGGCGCCGTGCGCTTCACCCGCAAGGGCGGCGCGGGCTATGCCATCGTCCTCGACCCGGTCGCCGCGGCGCCGGGCGGCCGCCTCCGCGTCGCGGGCATGCGTCCCGCCCCGGGATCCATCCTGACGCTTCTGGGTGAGGCGCGGCCGCTGGCGTGGGCGGCCGACGATGGCGGGTTCCGGGTTGAGTTGCCGCCCGCCGCCCTGGGCGCGGGCGACGCCCTCGTGTTGAAGTTCATGCGGACGGAGGACTCATGAGCGGCACACATGCCCTGAGAAAGTCGGCGCCCCGTCTGGGCCGCTTTCTCCTGCTCGCGCTGGCGGCGCTGCTGATCGGCGCCAACGCCTTCGTCCACGAGCCGCGCGAGTGGCGCGAGGCCCGGACGGCGCGCTGGCCCGCCTTCGTCACGCGGGCGGTGGAGGGCGTCGGGGAGGCTTTCGCCGATGTGACCGACTCGCTCGGGCTGAGCGGCAGCGACGTCACGGTGAAGCTGCCGGTCTTCCAGCCGTCCAATGCGTTCGCGTTCGCCGGCTACCCCGTGCGGAAGCCGGGCGGCTCCGCACCCGACGATATCGTCATCCTGCGGAAAAAGACCTTCGCGCTCGGCTGGTCGCCCTCCCTGCGGCATGCGGTCTGGGCCGCCTACCGCGTTCCGCCCGCGCAGGCGCCGTTCGACCTGACCCGCCCCTCATCCTTCGCGACCGACCCCGCCGCGCCGCGCGCGCCCCGGCACGCCGACTACGCGCGCAGCGGCTACGACCGCGGGCATCTGGTTCCCAACCATGCCATTGCCTCCCGGTTCGGCCGGGAGGCGCAGCGCGAGACCTTCCTCACCTCCAACATCGCGCCGCAGCGGCCGGCGTTGAACCAGGGGCCGTGGGCCGATGTCGAGTCGCGCATTGCCGACCACTGGCCCGACCGCTACGGCGATGTCTGGGTGATCGTCGGCTCCATCTCGCCGCCCGAGCGGCAGCGCCTCGCGGCCGGCGTCAACATTCCTTCCGCCTTTTACATGATCGCCGTCGCCCACCACGACGACCGCGTCCGCGCCTGCGCCGTGGTCATGCCGCAACGGATCTCCCGCCGCGCGCGGCCGCGAACCCGTCTCGCCACGATCGCCGAGATCGAGCGGCTCAGCGGGCTCGATTTCCTCGCCGCCCTTCCCGACCGCGAGGAGGCCGCCATCGAGTCCGGCCGCCCCACCCGCCTCTGGCCCTCGGGGCTCCGCGGCAGCGTCGCGCTGCTCCGGCGTCGCCTCGGCTTCTACGACGAATGACGGCGCGAAGAAGCGTCGGTTGGCCGCGTCGGGAGAGCCGCCGCAAAAAAAGATCTTTTTTTCATCTTTCCGCTTGACACCCCGCGCCGCTCATTCTATATGCGTACCTAACAAAGGACCCCTTGGCCGTGACCGCCCCGTGCGGCGGTTGGCGAGGGCCGGATAGGCGAAGCTCGCGTTACGCGAAAATGCAGGGAAACAGGGAAACGTTGTTTCAAGGCATGTTCTGCTTCGGAAGCAGGCAATACGGCCGTGGCGTTGTGCGCCCGGCCGTTGGCGCATCAAGGGTTGGCGCCGGTCCGACACGAACCCCCACAGGCAGGAGAGGTGCAGTGAACGCTGTTTCACAGCACGAGGGAGCGGCTCCATTCGTCTTGTGCGATCAAGACGATGAGCCTCCGAGTTGTATTTCGTCGTTCTTCGGATCGGCGAATCGGGCGACATCCGTCCCGGCCCAGGAGCCGGCGACGAAGCGGGTGATGCGGATGACTCCGCGCATCCGGGCCTTCCGGAAGGTCTTCTTCCCGGAAGTGACCGACACGCAGTGGTCGGATTGGCGCTGGCAGTTGCAGAACCGCATCCGCACCCTTGACCAGCTCCGCCGCATGGTGGCGCTGACGACCGAGGAGCTGGAGGCGCTGCAGCGGGCCGACGGCATGCTGCCGGCGGCGATCACGCCGCATTACATGGGGCTGGTTTCGGCCCACGACCCCGATCAGCCGATCCGCCGGATGGTGATCCCCACGGTCTACGAGCTCCGGCGCTGCCCGGGCGAGTCGGACGATCCGCTCGGCGAGGAGGGGCAGAGCCCCGTTCACGGGCTGGTTCACCGCTATCCCGACCGGGTGCTGCTGCTGGCGACCGACTTCTGCTCGACCTACTGCCGCTACTGCACGCGGTCGCGGGTGGTCGGTCACGGCGACCTGACCCCCAGTCCGGACCGCCTCGGCGCGGCCTTCGCCTACATCCGCAGCCATCCGGAGATCCGCGATGTCCTGCTCTCGGGCGGCGACCCGCTCACCCTCGCCGATGATCGCCTGGAGTGGATCCTCTCCAGCCTGCGGGCGATCCCGCATGTCGAGATCATCCGCATCGGCACCAAGGTTCCCGCGGTTCTGCCGCAACGGGTCACCCCCCAGCTCGCGCGGATGTTGCGCAAGTACCATCCCCTGTGGATGAGCCTCCACTTCGCCCATCCGGACGAGTGCTGCCACGAGACCGCCCGCGCCGCCGGGATGCTGGCCGACGCGGGCATTCCGCTCGGTTCGCAGACGGTGCTGCTCAAGGGGGTCAACGACACGGTGGAGACGATGCGGGCGCTGATGCACGGCGTGATGAAGATGCGGGTCAAACCGTACTATCTCTACCAGTGCGACCCGATCTCCGGTTCGCAGCACTTCCGCACGACGGTCGCCCGGGGGATCGAAATCATCCGCGGACTCCGCGGCCACACGAGCGGCTATGCGGTGCCCGCCTATGTGATTGACGCCCCGGGCGGCGGCGGCAAGATCCCGATCGCGCCCGATTATGTGACCGCCCGCGACGGCGACGACATCGTCCTCACCAACTACGCCGGGGGCGTTTTCCGCTACCCCGACACCGCCACCGCCTGACGGCCCCAGGGGCTGGCGCGCGCCGACGGGTCGTCGTCGTCGGCCGCGCAGCCCCGACATCAAACGGGGCGGACCGCGCCGCTCAGCGCAGCCGGTAGATCGCCGCGGCCTTGCGGTCCACATCGAGCTCGGCCTTGCCGCGCCGGACCGGGATCACCGCGCCGCTGTCGAGGTCCTCGATCGCGGCGGGCGTGTGCCCCTGACCGAACGTGACGGTGAAGCGAAACGCGTCGGGATAGTGGTTGAGCACGAACAGGACGGCGTTCTCCCCGTTCTGCTGCAGCACGGCGCTGGCGAGGTTGCGCGGCTGCCTCCACGGCCGCGTGCCGCCGGCGGGATGCCAGTCAATCCACACGGTCTCCTGCGCCGGCGCGATGCGCACATGCGCCTCGCCCGCGTGCGCCTTCAGCAGCGCGCCGACCGCGGCGATGCTCGCGAGCGACTCCTCCTCGGCCTTTTCCTGCGCCAGGTAGTCCGGGAACCAGATCAGGCGGCCCTTGCCGACGCGGATCCCGGCGCGGGAACGGGCCGGACGCCGCTTGAGGCCCAGAAAGGAGAGCGGTTTGCCGTTCTCATCGAGGCCCGGCAGGGGACCGCTCACCACCAGGACGCCGCCGCCCCGCACAAATTTGCCGAGCGCCCGCTCGGCGCGCCGCTCGATGACCGGCGAACCGGCCAGAAAGGCGAGGGAGTAGCCATCCAGCGGCGACGCGTCGTGCAGGATGTCCACAACGCCCGGCTGCATGCCGTTCTCCTCGACGAGACGGAAGAGGCCGGTGTATTCGACCGATGCCTTGCCCGCGGCAACCCCGGCGATCTGCGGCGCGCCGACATGCATGTCGTTGTCGTTGCAGGGCGTGGGGTCGCCGATGGCGGTGTGCAGGTGCTGGACGAGGTCGTAGACGATGGCGACATCGGTCAGGGGAACCAGCGTGTCCCAGCCGGCGATCTTCCTGAAGCAGAGGTCGGGGATTTCGGCCAGCACCCCGATGCTCGGGCGCGTGTGGCCGTGCGCGCTGACGGGGCAGTCGCCCCAGGTTTCGCGGTCGTGGAACATGAACCAGTCAATCGCCTTGCAGCCATGCGCGAGGGCGCAGCGGGCCATGAACCGCATGTGATCGTCGGAGACGCGGGTGCCGAGCACCTTGTTCCAGGTGCCCGACATGAACTCGGCCGACCAGGTGTAGCCGAGCGAGGCGTTCATCAGCTTGAGCACGCGGGCCATGGAGTGGTAGCCCGAGTAGCTCATGAAGGTGCCGCGATAGAAATCGTAGCCGACGATGCCGCCGACGGCCTCCTCGAAATCGGGCATGCGGGTGGGGACGCCCTCGGGGAGGTGCGGGTTGAAGTTGGTCATGAAGGTCACGCCCGTCACGCCGTTCTCCTCGTGCATGGCGCGCAGGCAGCGGATGTACTGGCACATGCACCAGGTCTTGAACTCGATCCAGTCGGTGTACCACGCCAGGTCGGCGCCGATCTCCTCGGGGACGGCGCGCGGGGGGACGATGTCCTCGATCGCGCGCATCCCCTTCCTGGCGTAGGGGACGTTCTTGAACGCGCCGTACTTCTCCTTGAGGAACTGGTGGTAAAATCCGCCGGGCGCGACATTGACCGGGTTGTAGTCCGATTCGAGCATGCCGTCCTTGCAGATGTAGCTGATCTCGTTGTCGAGGTTGATCATCGTGACGCAACCGCCGTTGCCGCGCAGGTGGGGCACGAGAATCTTGTCTGCGGCCCTGAACCACTCGGCGGTGAGCGCGAGGTAGTCGGGATGGAGGTAGGAGGGCTGCGAGCCTTCGCGGCAGGCGATCCAATAGCCCTGGGCGGCGCGATTCTGGCGATCCCAGACCATCATGGACGGGTCGCCAAGGACGAGCCAGCCGGGATAGCCTCCGTGGGGCATCTCGTTGCAGCAGAAGGGGCCGGCGCGGAAGTTGAGGTTCAGGTCGTGTTTCTCCACGAGATCGAGGAACGCGCGCAGGTTCAGGCGCGGGTCGGTTTTGCCCTCGAAGTCGAAGACCCCGGCGGGGTGTTTGGCGTCGGGCAGTCCGACGCAATGGCTCTCCCAGGGGACATAGCTGGTGACGCAGCGCAGGCCGGTCTCCTTGAACCTCAGGATCAGGGGTTCCCAATAACGCGGTTCGGTTCGGAAATACTGGATCTCGGCGCCAAACGCCTCAAGCGACTGAACGGTGGACATAATATCTCCTCACTCCTGCTGACATGGACGAAACAAAAGGTTGCAGTGTAGCAAAGCCGCCGCAGGCGGCAAACAGAGAAATGGCACGGTGTAGCGGTGCGAGCAAAAGAGGAATAGTTAGTGCGAGCAAAACCGGACGCCGACAGTGGGCTGGCCCCCTTTCCTTGTTTATAGCCTGAAGTGCCCGAGTTTTT
>Ga0172375_10011479_pt1 | contig 11277 bp, 13 predicted proteins | sample LakKiv1m_FD_114537 | JGI IMG/M metagenome (GOLD analysis project Ga0172375, IMG submission 114537) | Freshwater microbial communities from Kabuno Bay, South-Kivu, Congo - kab_092012_11.1m | ecosystem: Environmental > Aquatic > Freshwater > Lake | place: Democratic Republic of the Congo... | reverse complement strand
TTATCCTTGTGAGACCTGCTCCCCGGGATATGGATCTTCAATTTGCAGACGCCTACTTTCACTAAAGACCGCTCTGCCACCCCGCAGCTATCGGTATATGGTGGCTCCCGCGGGAGACTGCGGGAGCAATATATTTAACGTTCCGGTTTGGACGATGCGTAGCAGCTGCTGCAATAAACCGGACGTTCCTGTCTCGGCTCAAAGGGTACTTCGCACTCGGCACCGCACCTTGCGCAGGTGGCTTTGAACATCTGCCTGGCTTTGCCGGCGCCTCCTGAGCGGGCCTGTTTCCTGCTGGTCCTGCAATCAGGGCAGCGCTTGGGCTCGTTCTGAAGTCCTTTTGACTGATAGAATTCCTGCTCGCCTACTGTGAATACGAATGATCCACCGCATTCGGCACAGGTAAGGTTTTTGTCCGTTAGGGCCATTGATGCCTCCTTGTTGATAATAACTATGCACCATGGATACTGACGGGTCTGTATGGCCCAGGACCTCTTGAAACACACGCAGGGAGTCTTAATCCCGGCAATATGGTCTCCCGATTTAAGAGGCAGCCGGCTTAAGACTCACCATCAACCAGGGTTTGCATACTCGCAATAGTGTAGATTATAATTTCCTGCAAGTCAAGACCTATTTGCATAACAAGGATGGTAATATATCATTGGACTATGAATACGACAAACAGCCCATGGTGCGTAGCGTCATCAGCATAGTTGCGTGCCTGCTTATCGGGTTGACGCTGATATTTGCCGGCGGCGGCAAGCTCGCCAACCTCGGCCAGATTCCCGGTCAGACAGAATTCCTCGACAGGTTCATCCCTGACTTCCTCATGACTCCGGAATTCGCCCGCTTCATCGGCCTGGTCTTCATACCCTGGATACTGCCTGCCTTTGAGGTGGTGCTCGGTCTCCTGCTGGTGATAGGTATCTGGCCCCGCGTCATGGCCATTCTGGTGCTGCCCATGGTGCTGGGTTTCATGGCCAATAACTCATACATGATTTCCCAGGGCCTCGCGCAATATCCGGAATGCGAATGCTTCGGCATCTGGGAGCAGCTGTTTGGCGGATTAACCCCCATTCAGTCGATGTATTACGACGTAGCCCTCTTTATCCTGGCGATCATCATTATCATTGTGCACCCGGGATCCTTCTTCGCTCATCAGGTCTGGATCAATAAATTGATGTCCAGGGACAAGGTATAATCCACCGCTTTTCCCCCTTTTAGACAGGAGGTACTATAACCATGTTCTCAAATCTGCGTTTTCGCCTGGCGCTTGTAAGCGCGCTCGGCTTAATCCTTATCGCCGCCCTATCTGGATGCAGCGGACAACCGGACACACAACCTGTGCAGGCGCCCCCCGAGCCGGTTAACAATCCACCCGTGATTACCGACCTTCATGCCGATACGCCGGTGGCTCAGCCCCTGGCCAAATCAAATGTTTTATGTTCGGCCAGCGACCCCGACGGAGATGAGCTTATTTACCGCTGGACCACCAGCGGCGGTATAGTCGACAGCACGGGCGCTGCCGTGACCTGGACAGCCCCCGCAGATCCAGGCAGCTATGTGATTACCGTGGTGGTCAGCGACGGGAAGGGCGGGGCTACCTCGCAGGATATCACCGTCACGGTGCCGGAAAAGCCCAATAATCCACCCGCGATCGCCGCCATCAAGTTCACCCGGCCGGGCCGTATGCCTGTCACAGTCAAAGCAAATGCCTCGGCAGAGGAGCTTAAGAAGACCCCCGAGTTGGTCATCCGTAAATATGAGACTGCTCAGGTTGAGTGCGTCGCCGAAGACCCTGATAAAGACCAACTGGACTACGTCTGGAGGGCCACCGGGGGTAAAATTATCGGCAACGGCCCGAATATCGAGTGGATAGCCGCAGGAGATGCAGGAACATACACCATCAATTGCGAGGTCTCCGACGGCAACGGCGGAACAAACTCGTTCACCATCACCATCAGCGTACACTGCTGCAGCGGTTAGCCCGGCAGGTTATATTTTCACCAGACTGATATCGCCCCAGACGCCCATATTGCTTCCGGCTATCACAACGATTCCGCTGATCCCTTTGATCCTGCGGCCGAGTTCAAGCGCTGCATCCACGTCCTTCTCGCTCTTCACGGCGTTGCCCACTGCCGTCGCCGCGGCGTCGGCCAGCGCCGCAGAGGGCGCGACGACAACCGCCGCGTCAGCCATCCCCAGACTGAGCGACGGTCCGACTCGCCCGGATGAAGTACAGACCCCCAGCGGCGTACGGTCAGGCTCGACCTCGATAGCCAGCTTGCCTGTAAACACAGATTCGCCGGCATAAATGGCGATCACCCTCTTCCTGCTGACTTTGAGGTAGATATCGCCGCCGTTCTCCACAATTACTTCGCCGGACGAATGCGACAGCCTTTCACCTACCATCTGTGCAACAGCGCCGGCCACCGCCGCCATCGGGCCGACGTTGGCCAGCCGGGCGGCCCGTTCCATCCTCTGTACGATCTCAGGCGCATCTTTCCCCACCCTCAAAGGCTCCAGGCTGTGCAGGAATATAGGATGCTCCCTGATATATCTCTCCAGCGGGCCCCTCACCGCTTTGATGGCAGTCACGGCTTCAGCGCTGAGGTCTTTCGAGGCGCGTATGTAAAGGTCCGTTTCCTTTACAGCAGCCTGAAAGGAGACAAGGTCTGCGTCTTTGATGCTGTGACGATAGGTGCGCTGCTCGTACATACCATTCCCCGGGCGCACCTAAAGGTACGCCCCTACCTTCGTAGGGGCGGGTTTTTAAACCCGTCCGCTTAGAATTTCAATTCCATGGCCCTGGGCGGGCAGGCCCTTACGCACAGCTCGCATACAATGCATTTTGAATTATCGAAGAGGACCTTTCGTGTCTTCTCCTCGAGCGTGAACGCCCTTGTGGGACACATGGCTATGCATGCTCCGCAATGGGTGCATCTGTCGTCATTGCGCCATACGTCCTGGCTGAGGTACTGTATCTCAAGTCCCGCCTCCCGCAGGTATTTTATGCCGCGGTTATAGTCCTTCTGTTCACCGGTCAACTCCATGATCATCAGACCTTCCTCGCCCGGGGAAATTGAAGCCTTGAGAATATTGAAATCGAGCCCGTACTCCCTGATGAGGCTGCTGACGATGGGCTTGTCAATGGTCTGCTGTGGAAAATGCAATACGATTTTCTTCGCTACCTTCATAATCTTTGCCTCCTTCAGGGCAACGGCCTTTCCTCGAGGGCTTTGAGCTTGATGCCGGATTCCACTCCGGGCAGGGGCGCAACCGGTTCACTCAACAGGAACCTGCCGCTGCTGATCCATTGCTTGAGCGTGGATGCTATCTCCACTGCTCCGGGGTAGCTCGAAAGCGAAGCTGTCGGGACATCTTTGCCGCCCACGTTGATCTTTCCCGATTTCAGATCGGCATAGCTGACCTCGGCCAGCACATCCGGCTTCCTGTTGGGGTAGGCGTCGGAATAGTCCACCACCGGCGCCAGTATATCCGCATCGGTCACCAGCGTGTACTGAAGTATCTCCTCGCTCAACACGGGTATCGGCACACCTATACCGACGGTCAATGTTGCGCCATAGCCCAGGAAACTTGTGCCCACCAGCCATTTAGGATTCATCTGCTTGAGGTCGCCGATAACCGCCAACGTGCCCGCGCCGCGCGTGGGAACGCCCTTCTTGGTGCGGGGTGCGGAAGGATTATGCTGCGTCCCGTGCCATGCCACATAACCGACGCCGCCGCCCAAGAAAATGCGTGTGCCTATACCGATCGTTTTGTACAGAGGATCGTTCATCAGCGGAGCAAGCTGGCCCGCGGAGCAGAAATTGGCGTTGCCCAGCCTGGGCTTGAGAACGCCCATATACGTATAAATCATGCGGCTGCCGACGTTTACGGCCACGTTGTAGTTCTGGTAGGCATTGCGCAGGTTAAACAGGGTGGCCTCATTAATGGTCTTGATATTGATCAATGTCTCCAGCTTTTTGCGTGGATAGCAGTCCGTGCCGTAGCCGCTGGCCACCATCCGGATGTCTTTTCCCGCTACAAGCTCCTCGATCACGTGGCCGCCGCCGTAGTTAAACTCTCCCGGGTAAATCCTGTTTTTAGGGTCGTCGTCCGGCATGGCGGTGGCGCCCAGTATGATATCAACGGCCGCTACACCAGTATAAGCCGGCACATCATTGAGGTAGACCCTGCCCCCACCCACTTTCATCCTGGGTTTGGTATGGCCAAGGTTCATATAGGCGCTGGAGGAGCACATCGGGCCGAAAGTCCCGGTGGTCACAACATCGATCTCTTTAGCTGCCTTTGCGACTCCTTTCTTGCGGGCGATGCCGATCACTTCTTCAGCAGTGACCACGACCGCCCGGCCTTTTTTGATTTTTTCATTGATCTCTGCGATCGTCTTGGCCATATCTCCCTCCTTTATAAAATTACAGGCCCGCACGGTGAAGCTGTTCCGGCTGCCTCAGCCGCAGCGGGCGGTGATTATCCTGCGAGGTACGCTGCCTAAATTCTAATGCCTGCCGTACTTTTCGTAAAATACGAGCTCCGACATCTCCCTGCGCGGCGGGCCTTTTGACTCGCCGGCGGGATAGCCGAGCGGCGTCATCTCCACCGAGACCACACCCTCCGGCAGGCCGAGTATGGCGTCCACTTTTTTTGAATCCGGTATAAATCCCACGTGCACAGTCCCCAGGCCCAGGGAACAGGCCGCCAGCGCCAGGTTCTGCATGGCGATGCCGACATCGAACATAAACCACTCACCCCTGTCGGTCACCGTCACACCTTTATAATATCCTGATTTGCCCAGCTCGGCGCAGGCTACAATGACAACAGGCGCCTGTTTGATGGCCTCAGCGGCAGGATTGCCCTTATTCAGACATTCTGCTAACCGCGCTTTGGTTTCGGGATTCTTCACAACCACGTAGCGTGTGCACTGCGTATTAGCCCATGAGGGCGCCCAGCGGGCAGCTTCCAGCACCCTGTTGAGAGTATCGTCGGAAACAGGGCTACCCTTGTACTGGCGCACGCTACGCCTGCTGTAAATGGCTTCAAAAGTATCCATCGCAGTATTCTCCTGCCTGTTATTTGGCGTCCTTCAGCAGCGCGATCAGCTCGTCCGGCCACATCTCCTGTTGTTCGCCCGTCTCCATGTTGCGCACCATGGTGGTGCCGGCCTTCATTTCATCGCCCCCGATGATGGCCGTGTAGCTGACACCGGCGGTATTGGCATTTCTGAGCTGGGCCTTGAGACTGCGCTCGCCCGAAGAGGTCAACAGCGAGATGCCTTCGCCGCGCAGCGCCGCCGACAGCTTTACAGCCTCCACCCTGGCGTCCTCTCCCAGGCAGGCGATATAAACCGCCGGCCTATCTCCAGGAGGTACCTTAATATTCTGCGTCTTCAAGTTAAGTACTATGCGCTCCAGCCCGGCGGCAAAACCTATACCCGGCACAGGCTTGCCCCCTATCATGGCGATCAGGTCGTCGTAGCGTCCGCCGCCGCCCAGCGCGCTCTGAGATCCGCCGTCGGCAGGCTGAATCTCAAATACAGTTTTAGTGTAGTAATCCAGCCCCCTTACAAGCCTGTAATTTAAAACAAATTTGATATTCAGGGCAGCGAGATAATTCTTCAAAGAGTCGAAGTGTTGGCCGCATTCCAAACAAAGATAGTCGGCGCTTTTGGGGGCCAGATCGGCCGCAGACTGGCAGGCAGGCTTCTTGCAATCCAGCAGCCTCAAAGGATTCTTCTCAAGCCTGAGACGGCAATCGTCACACAGCTGTTCTCTCAGCGGCGCGTAGTGTTCCTTCAATTTCTGCAAATGGCCCGGGCGGCACTTTTTACAGCCGATGCTGTTTAACTGCAGCGAGAAGTCCGTCAGTCCCAGCGACCCGAAGAAGCTGAGCGCCATATGGATTACTTCTGCATCCAGCATGGGAGATTGTTCCCCGATGGCCTCGCAGCCGAACTGGTGGTGCTGCCGGTAACGTCCCGCCTGGGGTCTCTCGTATCGAAAGATATCGGCGAAATAGAACAGCTTTACAGGCTGAGGGAGGTTATCCATGCCGTGCTCCAGATAAGCACGGCAAACAGGCGCAGTGCCCTCCGGTCGGAGGGCCATTTCATTATCGCTGCGGTCCTTGAAGATATACATCTCCTTGCTAACGATATCCGTGCCCTCTCCCACGCTACGCAGAAATAGACCCGCCTCCTCAAAAGCAGGAGTGCCGATACGGCTGTACCCGTACAGGCGGCAAATCTCCAGCGCGCTGTCTTCGATATAGCTCCAGTAGGGCTGTTCCTCCGGTAATGTATCTGCTGTGCCTCGCGGTGCCTTATACAAATGCGTTCTCCCTCTCAGGCCATTATTATATTACAGGCGGTCAAAAAAATGCTCATTCTCCCACTTCTTCTGCGATCCAGTCCAGGTAATCGGCGTTTCCCGCCATGACAGGCAGCGCTATCACCTCGGGTATCGAATAGCTGTGGACGCTTTTCACCGTGTCTATGATATCTTTGACACGTGACGCCCTGGTTTTGATGATCAGCAGCACCTCGTCAGCCGCATCGATTTTACCCTTCCACCAGAATAGAGAAGATATCTTGGGAACGATATTAACGCAAGCGGCCAGGCGCTTATCCAGTAAAACAGACGTGATCTTGTTGCCTTCGTCCAACCCGGACGCAGTTATCAGCACAACCGCAAAGCCGATCGTCTCCGCCATACCGCAACCCCCTTATCATCAGTTACTTTTTGATGGCAGCGTACTTGTACATATAGGATACCATTCTGATAGCTTCTCCGAGTGAAGCTGCCACGGGAAACCCCGCTTCATCGCATGTCTTCCTGAGTAAAACAGAGAGGCACCGTTCCATTTCGTTATCCGTATAAGGATCCAGGGCTATAGTGATTATTACAAGTCTCCCAGCTTTATCGCGTGCAAAGCGGCAGCCGCCCAGAAAATCCTCCGCTATGGCTCGAAGCTTTTCTTCTGTTCCCTGACCCCACATCATGGTCATGAACCTTATTATGTCGAACTGCAATATGATGCTCTGAATCTGTTTCTCCCCCGCTACAATACGCAGCACATCCGACAACCTGCCCTCGCCCGAATACTTGTAAAACAACTGCCAGGAATCGAGCGGGTTGCCTATCATGGTACCTGCAGCCGGGACAAACGTCCTCAGCTCTTCAATAGCTTTTTTAGAAAACTGCGGGACCTGTAGGCCGGCCTTTACGCACATGTCAGTCTGAACAACAGCGAAGCCGCCGGAATAAGTCACAATCGAGACTCCGTTGCCCGACGGCATTTTAGACAAGCTCATCGTTATGACTGCGTTAAGAAGGTCTTCTACTTCGTCAATCTGTATCACGCCACTCTGCCTGAACATGGTCGACCAGGTCTGTCCCGTACCTGCCAGTGAACCGGTGTGTGACGAGGCCACTCTGCCACCCGCCCCGGTGACACCGCCTTTAAGCGCAACCAGCGGCTTTTTGCTCGCAGCATATTCCAGAGCAGACCTCAACCGCTTCCCGTCCCTGATACCTTCGATATAAAGGGCGATAACGCTGGTATCGGGATCATCCGCCATGTATTCAAGATAATCCGGGCAATCGAGATCAACAGCATTGCCATAGCTAACCATCTTGCTGATTCTCATATTCATCGTCCTACCCGCATAGACAAACATCTGGGCAAAGGTGCCGCTTTGCGTGATGACGCCTATGCTCCCCTCTACGTTGGTCGAGGCGGGATTAAACGAAAGGCCCGATTTTGGGCAATAGATCCCCATGCAGTTCGGCCCTATTATCCTTATTTTCCCCCTGACCAGGTCCGCCAACTCTTTCTCACGCTTGATGCCCTCCGGCAGCCCGGTTTCGCTAAATCCCGATGTGAATAAATGTACGCCTTTCACGCCTTTTTTAATACAGTCGCTGACGGCGCTCAATGCGAACTGAGCCGGTACCGCTATTACGGCATAATCAATGGGGACATCGATATCCGTGATGCTTGCATATGATTTCCTGCCCAGTACATCCTCGTAGTTGGGATTGACAAAATATAGATTGTCCCGCATCTTCGTTCCCAGCAGCGAATAGGTGTAATTATCCTTGGGTGAAGCACCTATGACGGCCGTATTGCGGGGGAAAAAGATGCTGTTCAGCTCTTCATACTTTGAGGTGTTCATAACTCTCCCTTTTAATGGCGATTGGGAAAAAAACAGCCTATCAAGGATACATTTCCGGGGCTTGAAGTTCAAATCAGGGCGGCGGATCGCCTTAAACAAAATAGGATCCACCGGGTGGGACGGTGGACCCTATCTGATTACTTATTTTGCGTGTTTTTAGATTTCTCTGGCGAGAATCTTCTCTTTGAGTATCTCGAACTCGTCGCGCGTGAGGACGCAGGTATTAGCGTCTTCGCCGATCTCGACTTTGTCTTCGAATACGGTTACTGCCGGGCAGCAGGAGCCTTCGCGGCACAGTTTTACAATTTTCATCTAAGTACCTCCAGATATTTGGTCATTGCACTGACGGTTTGCCCCACCAGCAATCAGATTCTTACTGAATATCCGGTACCGCCAGTTAGAATATGATAATACCCCGTAATACGGCATGCAAATGACCGAAGTCACATTGAATACGGAAAACATTTGCCACGGGTTGCAGCCATGCTTTATCATACAATTGACCGGAGAGTGTATGGATCCCTCTCTATTATTCATCAAGGCCAGGGAATACCTGCCTCCCGACAAGCTGGCTATCGTGGAGGCTGCCTATGATTATGCCCTCAAGGCACATGACGGGCAGAAGCGAAAATCCGGCGCACCCTTCCTGGAACATCCCCTCCAAACTGCCATAACTCTGGCCGACCTGCAGCTCGACGCCGCCACACTGGCTGCCGCACTTCTGCACGACGTGCCTGAAGACTGTAATATACCGATCTCACGGCTGGAAAAACAGTTTGGCCCGGATATCAGCAAGCTGGTGGACGGGGTGACCAAGCTGAGCAGGCTGGCATGGAGGCGCGATATAGCGGTCAGCAGCCGGGAGACGCAGGCGGAGAACCTGCGCAAGATGCTTATCGCCATGGCCGAGGACCTGCGAGTGGTCTTCATCAAGCTGGCTGACAGGCTGCATAATATGAATACGCTGGAGGCATTGCCGCCCGAAAGGAGACAGGCCATTGCTCAGGAAACTCTGGAGATATATGCCCCGCTGGCTCACAGGCTGGGCATGTGGGAGATCAAGTGGCAGCTTGAAGACCTGTCTTTCCGATACCTGCAGCCGGAGGAGTACCGCAAAATCGCGCGTATGGTGGCGGTACGCCGGTCGCTGCGTGAAGGATTTATCGATGATGCCGCCCGAGTACTGCGCGACGAGATGGTCATAGCCGGCATCCAGGGAGAGGTATACGGCCGGCCCAAGCACATCTTCAGTATCTTCAACAAGATACAGAGGTATACAGCCATCGGCAGGAGCTTCGGTGATATCCACGACCTTTTCGCCCTGCGCGTGCTGGTCAACACCATCCCCGACTGCTACAAAGTGCTGGGCATCATACACAATACCTGGCACCCGATTACAGAAGAATTCAACGACTATATAGCCAATCCCAAAGATAACGGGTACCAGTCTTTGCACACCACTGTAATGGTGGGCGACGGCGCCTCCACGCCGCTGGAGATACAGATCAGAACGTACGAGATGCATCGCATGTCGGAATACGGTGTTGCAGCTCATTGGCGATACAAAGAAGGGGCCAAGCCGGACCTGAATTTCGAGGAGAAGATCTCCTGGCTGCGCCAGCTCATCGACTGGCAGAGCTCGCTGGACAGCGAAGAATTCCTGACCTCACTGAAAGAGGACTTTTTCGTCGACCAGGTCTTTGTCTATACGCCCAAAGGGGAGATCAGGCCCTTCCCACGCGGAGCTACACCCCTGGATTTCGCCTATCGCATCCATACAGACCTCGGCCACCGCTGCATCGGCGCAAAAGTCAACGGCAAGCTGGTTCCCCTCAACTACGAGCTCAAGAACAGCGATATAGTCGAGGTAGTAACCAGCAAGGCCGAGAAAGCGCCGAGCCTGGACTGGATCAATCCGGACCTGGGTTTCGTCAAGACCACCCATGCCAAGGAGAAGATCCGCGCCTGGTATAAAAAACAGGAGCGCACACAAAATATTGAGCGAGGCAGGTCCATACTGGAAAAAGAGCTCAAGCGGATGGGTGTCGATGTAGCCAACTACGAGGAGCTTGCGGGGCAGCTCCATTTCGATACTACCGATGACTTCCTGGCCTCCGTTGGTTACGGCGGCATCACGCCTCATCAAATCGCCACAAAACTGGCGGGAGAGCCGGAGGTGATCCCACTGGCCAAACCCACGGCCGCACCTACGCACCATAAGGGCTCGGGCATACAGGTACTGGGAGTAGGAGACCTGCTCACGCACCTTGCTCAATGTTGCCATCCGGTGCCCGGTGATGATATTATCGGATACATTACGCGTAGCCACGGCATCACCGTACACCGCAAAAACTGCATAAACGTTATCAACGAAGAGGAGCAGGAGCGGCTGATCAATGTGAGCTGGGGCCAGATGGAGGACGTGTACCCGGTTGATATACAGGTGGAAGCTTTCGACCGGGTGGGGTTGTTGCGGGACATTACCACGGCGGTAGCCGAAGAAAAGATAAATATTACCAGCGTGAGCACCCAGTATAATGACGATGTGTTCACCATGTTTGCGACAATAGAGATTAAGAACATGGCACAGTTAAATCATATATTGAACAGGCTTATGAGCCTGCGTGGCGTTATCAATGCCACCAAGGCCCATACCGCCAGGATGAACGTCAGTTCATGATATCAAAGGAGGTAGTCACAATTGCCCAAGACTAAGACAGCGGAAAAATCAGCCCGATCTGCTCAAAGGAAAGCAGAGCGCAATAAGGCCATCAAGAGCGGCACCAAGAGCAAGGTCACCAGAGCGGAAAAATTAATTGCCACTAAAAAAGGCGCTGCGGCCGGTGGGGCGGTAACCGAGGCCATAAGCTCCCTGGACCGGGCGGCCAAACGCAAAGTTATACATGCCAATACTGCAGCCCGCAAGAAATCGCGCCTGATGAAGAAATTCAACGCGTCTCAAAAGAAATAATACTTCCGCAGGAGGCCGGCCAGTGACTGACTATTTGTTATCCCATTTTCAGTCCGTAGGATCGGACCTTTTCAGCCGCGGCATGGTTTCCGTACACGGCGGCAACCTGAGC
>Ga0172375_10011478_pt1 | contig 11277 bp, 15 predicted proteins | sample LakKiv1m_FD_114537 | JGI IMG/M metagenome (GOLD analysis project Ga0172375, IMG submission 114537) | Freshwater microbial communities from Kabuno Bay, South-Kivu, Congo - kab_092012_11.1m | ecosystem: Environmental > Aquatic > Freshwater > Lake | place: Democratic Republic of the Congo... | reverse complement strand
TATCAGGAATTGAACAATAATCACTATTCCCATCTAAAAGTAAACTTGAACCCCCGAACTTACTCTGTGCAGTATCAAGTTGTGCTGTGCCTGCAAAAGTAATCGCACCTGTATCTGTGCCTGCGTTAGTGGTGGCAACAGCCTCGTCAGCTCCATCAAAGTGGAGCATGAGGACGGTCTTATCTCCATTAGTCGCATAGTCCCCTGCATTATCTTTGAATACAGTTGATTCGTCAGTACCATCACAGTGAAGTAAAAGTTTAGTATATTGGTCATTACCACCAAAAGCACTCATAAAACCTCCTTAAAATCAAGCATCGTCATAGTCAAATTGTATATCCCAAGTTATAGTCTTGAGAGCAGCATCTGGTGTAGTATCAAAAGAGATATATATCGCTTTACCTGCCGCTATGGCTCCACTTGTAATGGTGCTATCCGAAAGGACTCCATCTGTAGTATCAAAAGCGTTTATTACTGTCGCATTAGCAAGTCCTATATAAGTATCTGCATACTTTACATCTCCAGTTAATTCTGTGGTTGGATTCGCATCACAAGTTACCTCAAGATTAGTTACGGTGCAAGCAGCAGGTGTTTTAGGGACTATGCAAAACTTAGTATCTACATTAGTATAATAATCCGCTGGGTTTGATAGGGTTACTATCAAATGCTGCTTTAAACCTCCGATATTTTGTGCTGATGCAAAATTCATTACGCCATATCTCATAAAATTCTCCTATGGTTATTCTCTTTTATATCCGTTAATCCTGCCAAGAGTGATAGTTATCTCTCTTAGTTGTCCTATCATTTCTTTATGCTCTTCTCTCTGATACTTGTGTGCTTCTTGCACAGAATCGTGAAATACCTTAGCTTGCTCCGTGTGGTCAGCTATTGCTTTATGCCAACACTCCCTTTCTCTAGCAGCTTGATTCAGAATATCTTTAGTAGTAGCAAGTGTCCACTTTATAATAATAAATAATAATGTTGCCATTACAAGAGCAAGAACTATGCCAAGACCAAACTCTCTAATTGCTGGAAAAATATTTGTATCTATCATTTTTTACCTGCTTATGTTATTGGTAGTAAATCCACATAACTCCCAATATTACCAATATCCAAATTAGTATATAAATTTCCATCTAAATCCATTCTTATGGGTTTTGCTTTCTTTAACGCTATGGTGAGGTCTTGCTTTTTAGTAATATCCACTATGGCAATATATGTCTCATATCCTGCTTTGGAGACAGTAAGGGTCCAGTTGGTATTAATTGTCTCTTTAATAAAATATGTTGAAGTTGCCGTTGCATCTTGCTCATATTGTTTATAAATAACCCATTGTTGAGTTATCACACCACTAGAGTCGGTAGTTGTAGAAAATATACTTGAGCCTCCAGCGTAAGTTCCAACTACTGTTGCTCCATTGATTGCTGTTCCTACCGTATCTGTGACTTTGACATCAGCAGAATATTTCTCATACATTTTCCATCCACCAACACCAGTTATTGCTTGATATCTAATTTGTGTAGCTGTTGGAGAACCTGTTCCTTTACTTGTTATTCTAGCCCTAATCCAGTAAGCAGTTACTCCATCAATAGCTTGACTTTTATTAGTTGTGTTCTCATAAGTTGCCGCTAAAATATACCCAGTGTTTGAAAGGTTGCTAGTCCCATCCCAAAAATAAGGGGGAAGAGCTACCCAATTTGTCCCATCGTGCCATTCCCAAGCATAAACATAATCATTAGCCGCACCTGTTCTGTTAAAATAAAGACAAAAATTGTATTGGTATGTGGTAGAACCAAAGTAAAGTATATCACCAACATCTCCGCCCAAAGGCACATCATCGGCAGTTGTATTTGATGCTTGTGTTGTGTAATCAGTATAAGTTCCAGCTGAATCATCATAGACTTTCATCGCTGTTAAATTACTAACAGGATAAACGTAACCAGTTATCGGTCTAACTCCTGAACCAAAAACAGGTAGCGTTGTCACTGGATTTAAGAAGTTAAGTGTCTCATTACTTCGTCTGGCATAAGTATATAAATAAACAACAATAGCATTTGTGCTATTAATAAACGCCCAATCAAAACCAGTAATTGTAAATCCAACCAAAGTTCCATACTTGTAGAATAATTGACTTGCACCGCACACGTAAGCGAAACCGTTTATCGTTGCGGTCAAATCTCCAACCAGTATAAAATATCCTGTAGTGCGTAAATTGGTTAAAGTCCCAGTTGAATATCTTGGAGCGACTTCCATAAAACAATCAACAAATTCTCCTAAAACCTCGCAATACCCAGGATAAACGTGTGCGTCTCCACCAACTTTTCCAACTTTCATCACTGAACCGTAGATTTTAGAATTAGCACCAAAATTCAAAATTGTTGAATTGTGGATACCATACACAAAAAATGTTGAGCCGTCATATCCTCTATTCCCTATTTTCACTCCACTCGTTAGATAATTAAAAGTACTTCCTCCAGCACCATAGTTTCCTAAACTATTTTGTCCAAGCAAGATGGTCTCATTTGTGGTTACTATTCTTGAGTTCATTACAATAGGCACTTTGGTAAAATCGAATACTCCATCGCCATATTTCTTGACCGATATATACGGTTTGTTGGCAACTATCCAGTTATAAATATCAGTAAATGAACCAGGGGAAACATCCGTAGTCCCTGAGACTGTTAACCTTCCACGACCATAAGTCACAGCCGTTGTCTGATTAGCTCCTCCCTCTGTTATTGATGTTACAGAAATTGTCCATTTATCTCCGAGTGTGTGCCCAGTCGTTGCCGCAAAAGTAATCGTTACTCCGTCTGATAATGTTTGTGCCGAGCCAGTAATCGCAACGCCAGTAGTATAAGCACCACTATCTTTTTTCCATTTGAAAGTATCGGGTATTCCAGTGGCGTCAATCTCTACTTCGTATGTCGCACTATTGCCTGTGCCAGAATATGCTCCACCACTGGTTGCGTCATTAAGTCCTGTGCCAGTAAAAGAGACAGCTCCGACTGTATAAGTAACAGCGGAAATTCTGCACCGCACCCAATAAGCAGTTAGCCCATTAACCAACAAGTCAGCAGGTTGCCATTGTTGCGGAAATCTAACTGTATTCGCTCCTGTAGTTGTAAATCCATTCGTATCGTCTTGCAAATCTTCTATTGCCGCCCAAGCCTTTGTTGATGTTGTCCCAGTCCATTTATAGTATTCCCAAACTAAAGTCGTTCCTGCTGTTAACGCTGTTCCCACATTAAACTTTAATCCAGAAGCTAAATTTTGGTTAGCACCAAGTGTAAAATAAATAGCATCGTTGACTACTGCTGTATCGTCAAATAAATCAAAAGCTGTTGAGCTATGCAAATCAGCAGAAAACACAGTCCCTCCGCTAGAAGCTCTGTATATTCTACCACCTGTCGGGAACGCTGTTGTTTCTGCGTCGTATGTTCCAGTAAATGCCATTTTATAATGCCTTTAATTCTGTTAATAAATTTTGTTTTCTTTCCAGCTCGTCTCGTAACAAAACAGTCTCAGAAAAACTTCTTGCGCTAGCCTCCATTACCAACGCCACCACTCTCTCATCCACCCCCACTGGCACAGCAATCAAATTGCTCTCTGCTGTTTGGATTTTAGCTTGGAGGTCGGCTATTTCGGCTTCCAAAACTGCCCGATACTCCACCCCTGCTTTTTCTATTTCTTTATCCAGCATTTTTAAGTCGGTAATCTGGTATTTTTCTAATGTGTCCTTAATTTGTTTTAAGTCTTGGTATCTCATATTTTCTCCACTCTTATAGACATATTATCCATAAGAAGCAGTAGCTCTATCATCCCAACTATCAAAAGCTATCTGCCGTAATGTGCATCTTCCAGAATCATCATAAGTAAACTTTTGTAATAACCAACCCTGTGTTGATGAAGTTAAATCTTTTGGAGCATAACCTACATAATCAGCATTACCAGAAGTCCAATCAATTCTCATTTGCATATTGCTTGGAATTTTAGTATATCTATGAGCAAATAAAGCACTCTCATATCCATCTACTGTAATAGCATCTGGTTTTACTGCTCCGCCTGAATAAGTCCCTGTTCCTGTTAAATTAGCCATCTCTTCCTCAAGGTGTCTTGTCTTTTATCTAAATCGTCTTTTTGATTTTGTAATTTTACCCAAAGCCAAATTTTATTATATCTTGTTTCACCTATAGCAGGACTGCCAAGTTGATGCTCTAATCTTGATATTTTTTGCATAGCATCCCCTAATGTTTCACTATCTTTCTTCGCCCAAGAGAATATATCTTTTAATCTGTCTATCTCTCTATCGTTTACTTTAGACATCTCCATTTCAAATGCTCTAAAGACATCAATGGGAACTTCTTTATATAAAAGAGTACCTTCAGTTTTAGTAAATGTTGGTGTTTCTATTGGGGTAACAACTGTTGCAGATTTAGCAATTCTTTCCATTAATATCTCCTTATATTATATTACCTTCGCCAGAAAATTCTCTCAATAAAATCTGCATTTGCCCAGGGGTTAATTTCTCTTTAAATTTTTTCCTATAATCTTTATCTAACATATAACTGAGTGCTTCTGGTATTATTGGAACAACCTGCATTGCAGTATTAACCATCGGTCTATAAAGAGCTTTACTTATTCCTCTTCCAGCTACTTGAGTAAACAACCCTTTTGTTAAACCCTTCCAACCTTGTGTTCTAAAAGGAAACTTTGCTTGTATAGCACTCTTTCTTGAAAGTAACTGTTCTGCTGTTGATTTCCAAGGAACAAGCCTATCTATATCTTCTTTTAAAGCATTTGATATGATTAAATTCTGTTTAGCTTTATTTGTTCCAACTTTAGCCAAAGCTTCTCTTATAACTTGTTCTTTCTGCTGGAAAGGTTTCAAATTGTTCATTTCTTGTTTCATTGTTTCTGCTATAAGGTAGTCTTTCTTAGCCTTATTTATATTTATATTAGATACTGCATTTCTTAAAGCATTTTTCTTAATCTTTAATAATTTTAATTCTTCGAATAAGTTTTCTGCACCTTTTATAGGAACAGTCATTCCGCCCTCTCTTGTAATAGAAGCCATAAGACTATCTATTCCTGAATCAAATTTTGAATTAAGATAATCCCCTAAATAAGTATTAAGTTTTTGAGTATCTACTAATCCCTTATTCGCCCCTATTCCTACCATTTTATTTCTTGTTTTAGCAAATACTTGATATTCAGAATTAACAGAATCAAAATCTACCACATCTTTCGGTATATGTTTAGATAGGAATATGCCCTCATTTTCTTGTAATGAGTGTGCTATATCCCCAGTAAAATCGTTATCTTTAAGATTTCTTATAATACCTTTTAATTGCTTTACTGTGACTTTAGCATTGGGGTCAAGAGATTCATTAAAAGTAACTACTGTTTTTAAGTCTTTAGGCAACACACCAGCGGCTTCGGCAGTTTTTTCTACCCCATTCAAAAGATTCTTTACATCCCTTCCAGTAAAAGTTTTACCTTGTGCTTCAAGATAATCCTGACCTGCCTTTAAATATCCTTCATAAGCATTGTACCCACTTGATGCAAAATTGTTATATTCACTTGATATAAGATTAGCCAATTTAGCCGTAGGAGTTTTTAATACTGCTTCGTCAAAATTAGCAAGTTTTTGAGATAGAACTTTTTTCGCTACATTAGATTGATTAGTAAATTTAACCTTAGCATCTTCGTGAACTTTAATAGCATTTAATATATCTTCCTTAGATGCACCTATTTTAACCAATTTTCTTGAAAGATTCTGTTGTGCAAGAGCAGTTTTTTGGGCTAATTTGTTAGCTTGTGCATTAGACTGCCTTGTTATTTCTGAAATTTTATCCTGTATAAATGATGGCATATCTTCCATAGAAGTACCCATTAATTCTGGATTTTGCATTTGCCAGTTTTTAAATTGTGCGTCTATGGGTTGAATGAGTTTATTGGGCAAATTTGCAAACCTGCCAACTGCCTGAATTCCTTTTTTAGCAAGAAGGGCTCCACCTAAAGCAGCTCCGCCTCCTATAAGTTTCATAGCTAAGTCAGCCTTGGGATTATAAGAACTTTCCATTTTCGAGAAAATATCTTCCTGAGACTTTTTATCAGAACTTTGAGTAGAAGATACTCTATCAAAAATATCTTGTTTTTTATCCTGTTTTTTATCTGTCATTTCCATGTCCACCCATCTGCTGCGGCATAAAGTCTTGCCCTATCTTTATTGCCTCCAGCAAGTTCTAAATATTTTCTTGCACCTGCCTCATCTAAAATTCTTCCCTCTGCAGTATATTTAGCTTCTAAATTTTTATATCCCATTATTCTTGCATCACGCATATCTTTTAAAACTTGTTCAGTTTTCTTAAATAATTCCATCCCAGTCTCATAGGTATCAGTAAGACCAGCAGTACCTCCTACGGCAACTTTCTGCTCATACTCATTCAAATTACCTATATCTTTACCTATAACTTCTCTTGCAAGTTTACTTCTTGTGGCATTAATCCAACGCACATGGGTTTTGTCCATTGTCTGGTTAAAATTTTTACCAAACTTAAAGGCATCTTGAAACATTGCCCCTAAATACTGCTCTATTCCATATAAAGGTTGAGGCATTAATCCTTGATTTGCCCGCAAAGGAGGGGATGTTTTACGCCAGCTTTCTTTTGCGTTTTTTAAAAATGACATACCAGCATTATAAGCAGCCAATTCATCCCTTATTTTTTTCTTTGTATCTAAATCAAGGGTGGTTAATTTTTTAGGTTTATAAGATACACTACTTCCACTTTTTCTTAAATTAATACCACTAACCTCCATTTGACCAGTGTCTCCATCGCTACCAGCTACTTCAGTATTTATAGGGAGACTGCCTTGCCCAGCATAAAGAGCGTCTATTTCCTCATCGGCAGGTTTATGGTCAAAAGAATGTTGTTCTCCATTTTTTAATATTACTCTCCAAGCCATATAATCTCCTTTAGTCCTCAAATATTTGATAGGGATGACCACCATCTTGAGTCATATTCCAACCCGCCATAGACTCGGTAGAGTCTATATCTGTCGTTCCTCTACCCCAATAATTAATAAGTTTAAATATTTCATTTTCTTTAGCCATCTTAGAACGCTCTAAAGCAGTTTTCATAAGTTCATTCTTCAATTCATTCTTCTTCATACCAAGACTTTTTACTCCAAGCCATCTATTAAAGTCATTCTCTTGTTTTTGAGCCTGTAAATTCTGATAATTAGTAAGATAGGGTTGTCCAGTCATACCCTGACCATAACCCATCATACCAGTAGCTATAGCACCTAATACTGGATGCTGTTGCTGAAATGTCTGTTGTGGGACATATCCCTCAAGATTCTGAGGTGGTTCAGTAGGTGCTGTATTGTTCTTATTTCCCATAAATCCTCCTAATTAAGTTCTTGAATTGCTTTAACTAATAATGCTATCATTGTCAAGGGTTTAATACCCATTATCTTACCGTCTTTTTTCCATACTGCTTCAGGATATATCTTTTCAAGTTCTTCTGCAATAATGCCTATATCGTGTTCACCATTTAACCAATCAAATTCTACAACCTTAATTTTCTTAATCTTCTTTAAGGCTATTCCCATAGTTTAATGTTCCTCTTGAATCTTTTGGAAGACATAAATCCTCCAGCAGCAGAACCTAATCCTCCCACAATAGAACCTATCATCTGATTTCTATTCTGCATAGCCTGTTGGTTGGCATTATACATACTCGCATAAGCATTTGCATAACTACCATATCCCTGATTCATATTCTGCCAAGTATTCGTAGGATTCCAGCTCTGTGTCCAGTTAGTACCCTGATACTGTGGCATATTAATCTGCGGAGTATTAACTTGAGGAGTATTTATGACATTAGGTTGTGTTAATGGTTGCCTTCCTGTCATAGAAAGTCCAAGGTTTCTATAATAATTCTGCCAATCCTGTTGCTGTTGCAGTAATCCCCTGCTCATATAATCTGCACCGATAGGAGAACCAGCATTAGCCCCTAATTGGGCATTTATATTAGAACGATATTGGTCTTGCATCCATTGAGGAACTTGGGATGTCATTCCTTCTTTCGCTTGTGTTGCGAGATTTTCCTGTAAACCCACCGTTTCTGGATAAAGTTCTTTAGAAATATCATATTGAGCTTGTGCCATCTGTGGCATATACTGTTTTTGCAACTCGTATTCTTGTGCCAGTAATTGAGGCTGATATTGTGCCTGTAACTGCATCTGCCTTTCCAGTATCTGTGGTTGATACTGTGCTTCCAAAGCCATCTGTTGAGATAACATAGGTTCGGCAAAAGCCTTTTGCATAGCAAGTTGCTGTTGAAGCAATTGTGGCTCGTATTGTAATTGAGTTTGGTAAATATTCGGTAATTGTTCTGCCCAGGCATTTACGGCGTCTGCTCCACTTGGGGCTGGCGGTGTTGATGGGGTTGAAACTTTGGTTGAACCCATATTATCTCCTTATTTTTTAAAATTATCTCGTGTTCCCATATCTATTTTTTTTATATTGTTCGTATTCTTCTTGAAGTTTTTGAGGCATTTTACCTTGTTCTGCCCAAGCCTGATAAAGCACATGTTGTAAAAAAGCGCTCACGTTGCTACCAGTAGGCTGATAAACATAATTAGGATTATTTTCCTTGGCATACATTTGAGGCAAAATGGGAGTATAAAGCGTTTGCGAAGGTTGAGAAGAACCTCCTCCATAATAAGAAATTGGGGGTGGTTGTGGCATACGAGTAAATTGTCTCATACTAAAAGGATTTAAACCCATAAAAATCTCCTTATTTTTAATAATTGTTCCACACTATAATACTTTGTTTCTCTATCTGGATATTTAGTTTCTCTTTCCCAACTTAAATATTTAACTGTGGGAAACATTCTTAACCCTCTGCATATTAATTGTCTTAAAATTCCATTTCCTCTTGCATCTTCCCTCACCATAACATCTAATATTTGTGCCGAAGTTCCTGATGGTGATATATTCCATCTCGCTACTGCTACGATATTATCTTTATCGTCATACACTACGATACAAGTTTTATATCTTAAATGTAGTGTAATAAATTCTTTTATTTTATCCTTATCAGAATAAGGTGAATACTTTGTAACAAACCGTACAATTTTTTGTATATCTTTATGCAAAATAGGCATATTGCCATGTTCCTGATAAAGTGCCATAACTCGTCAAATCCACAGTGCAAGTGTTAGTTAATCCAGTAACTGCATCTGGTACAATCTTCTCAGCATTATTATCAAATATCTCTATCTGTAAACTATAGGGTGCGGATAATCCTTTATTATGAGTAATGGTTAAAACACCTGCGGATAAATCGTCATCATCAAAAGTCGCTCTTGTAGGAGCATTAGTAACAGCAGCCCATACAGGATTAGCAGCCGCTCCTTGGGTTTTAAGGTAATACCCATTTGTACCATATCCAAGGTTTACCCAATTAGTCCCGTTATAATAAATTATATCCCCTTGAGTTCCATCTGTAAGTTTCGCTAAGTCTATCAAATTATGAAAGTCCGATTTAGCTGAACTATCTGGGAGTGTATTCCCTCTTTGTAGTGCTATCGTTGCCATTATAAAACCTCCTCATTAATATATTCTACTGGATAACTTACTATATTTCTCTCATATATCGTTATGTCGGAACTTCCATTAGTGTCGTTATGTTGAATCTTTAATTGACAACGATACCACTCTCCATAAGAATCAATGTGAAATTTCTCGGTGCATATTGAAGGTGTCTTAAATGCTACTGGGAAAGTAGTTGGGAATACTATTGTATTTCCAGTAAGATTTATAGTCCCAAGAGATTGCCAACCACCATCATCAAACTGAGCAGAAATGGTTAGATTATAATTTCCAGCAGCCTTCGCCTTTACCTGAACTTCTCCTCCAACTTTCTTTACAAATGGTTGCCCTAAATCTTCTTTCCTACCTTCTTCTTGATAATTTATAGCAACACTATTGTCATCATATCCATATAAAACTCTATAAACTTTCCCGTCCGTAGAATCAACCCCATAAAGCCTTTCTTCTCCATCTATTGTTAATTTTGCAAATGCCGCTATCGTAAGCCCAGTAAACACCGACCAAGACTGACTCGCTGGAAAGTAACACCATATCTGGTTATTATGGTCTACATCAACGCCATTTTCTTTGGTAGGAAGGCTTATAAGATATTTATTATCAAAGTATACCGCACAAGCTTTGGTTATATTAGTCCAAGAGATATTATCAAATTCGTCTTTAAGAGGATAACTTATAGGATAACTAGCTCCCTGTTGCAGTTTATCCTCTTTTGTCCTGAATACTCCTCTCACACCATCTTTTGCTAAAAAGTAAACATCATCACCTACCTGCACTGCGGTTTTACCTGCCACACAACCTATATCTAATAACTTTTCTGGCTTATCGGTAGTTGGGTCTGGTGTTATAGAAGGATTTAATCCCCATATTTGGTCAAGACCTATAACAACCATACCAGTATCACGAAGTCCCAATAAAGCTCTTTCGGTTCCTACTGGAATACGAAAAGCATTAGTAGTTCTATCAAAATGGTCTACATAACTATCTGGGTAGGCGTCTGAAAAATAAAGCAAATCTTCTTTTAAAGCCCAAACTCTATTTCTAAAATAAGTCATTACAGTGGTTTTTGGGGGAGAAGTATTTGTATCAAGGCAGTCCTCAAAAACATGGGATTGGTTCATACGGAACACATTATCAGTTCCATTACTTATAAGCACAACATCTCCCTCGCCACTCTCTCCAGCCTTAATCATGGTAGTCTGAAGCCCTGTTGTAAAATCTGCTTTGTGTGTTGTAAAGGTTCCAGTTCCTATCCAACCCTTTAAATTAGTATCTTCAGTAGCGAGAAGTTCATTATCACTACCATTAGGTTCAAATCCAAACAAACCAGTTCCAGTTTCATCCCCTAAATCTTCTATGAGAGTAATACCTCTACGCTTTGTAGACTCTCCCGCTACGCTCAAGTCAGCATTGTAAAGAAGTGCTACTTGATTTTCAGATATGTTCGTAGCATGTTGTCTGGTATTAGAACCCCCAGATATATCTCGCCTTGAGACATAGAGTTTATTATCATCAGGTGCAGAAGTCCCTTGTATAAATTGTATTTTTTGTCTGTTCATATTAGTATAATTTATCCATATTATAAGTTTTGGGGGCGAATTGCGTTACTCTATTTGGTTTATTCTCCTCTCCCCATATAAATTCTGCCAACTGACT
>Ga0172375_10011477_pt1 | contig 11279 bp, 2 predicted proteins | sample LakKiv1m_FD_114537 | JGI IMG/M metagenome (GOLD analysis project Ga0172375, IMG submission 114537) | Freshwater microbial communities from Kabuno Bay, South-Kivu, Congo - kab_092012_11.1m | ecosystem: Environmental > Aquatic > Freshwater > Lake | place: Democratic Republic of the Congo... | reverse complement strand
TATTCTGGAATCCGGAAAAGGCGGAGTTAAAAGGCAGACTTCTTGATGCCGCAAAAAACGGCAGGGTCGGATACGATTACGGCTCTTTCTTCATGTCGAAAGAAATGTTTAAACAGCTTTGCGATTTCTGGCTTACCAAACATTTGCCTGACGGCACTTCTTTGGTTAACGGTATATTATCAGGGAAATCACTTCCAAAGAATTACAAAAGGGATATAGATCCTGAATTTACAAAGCCTTTATCAATACTGTTGTCTTCTTTGCAGAACGTTACAAATAAGGAAGCGCTTGCAAAAGCCATAGAAGACGTTGAGAAATTAAAGATCCAATATCTCGCTCCGGGCAGCGAAAACCTGTCCGGTTTCTGGTCTGATATTTTAAAACGTATTGATGCGTTTGCCGGCGAACTTACTTTCACCGGCGAAACAATAACCAAGAAATTTGCCGATATAATCGCGACTGAATCAGGGAAGGATGCCGCTGCATTCTTTTTGATGTACGCCAAAACACCGTCACTTTCTTCTATGACCAGCACTGTAATGGGCGTAGACCTCGGTAAAGACACTATATGGGATGCGTTCAGGTCAGCAAGAGACAAGGCAAATGTTACGTTTTCGATGTTAACAGATGTATTAGGAGGAACTCTTTCTTATGATATAAACGGCAAATATTCTTTTGAACCTGTTCAGCAAAATGATTTCCAGACTTTAAGCCAAACCGAAGATATCAGAAGAAGAGCAGGTATATCTGATAAGATTTTCTGCGATTTCTATGTAGACGGGAACCATGTTGTGCTTTCGAAAGAACAAGTATGCGGAGATACTCCTTGGGAAGGCTTTGGCGTAAGCATACATCGTTCAATTGTAAGAGATTCCAGATTAATGCCGGGCTCTAAGATCGCCAGAAGCGTTGTTTTCAATTCTGACGGAGTTATACGCTCAGAGAATTCATATGTAGAGCATTTTGCTGGAATTGGTGTTGACGCTAAAAATAGCATGGTATATTTTCGCGTATCGCCGTTTTCTGCAATTACCGTAGAGAACTCGATCACAGCCGGTATTTTCAGGCCTGCTATAGACGATGCATCCGCAGCTGTCAAAGGACAAACAACTATCACTGTGCCGTGGAATTACAATCCAAAAGCCCAGGACGGAGATATTTTATCAGGTAACAAATATTCGCTTGGAGACAATAAAGAACACGGCATCAGATCTATGCAGGCTAATCATGTAGAAGATATTGCGATAGAGAACACAGCCAGAATACTGGCATATTTAAAAACAGGACAAATTGATGCCCTTGAAGCCCAGCTTGCCTTCATGAAAGAAAACGGCGATCTTGACAACACATTCATGGTGAAAGTATTTGATACGATCCGCAATAAGCTGTCCGAAGGCGTTGAGAACAGTGCGTCATTCAGGACGAATAACGTCATTCTTTGCAATCTTATAGACAAATATACAGAAACAACTGAAAACAGAATGAATCCGGCCAGTGTACAAGGGCTGTTCAGAAAAAGTTTGGTGGACGGTATATACGGTCCGGTAAGCGATGTTAAACCTGTTGCTTTACAGGCTGAAGGAGATAAGAAGTTGGACACAAATAACGGAAAAACTGCTGCCATAAAATCATTCGTAAAAGGCATACCTATGTTACTCGGCTCTTTCATGAATCCAAAGCCTTGGGGAAAAGCTGTCGCAGGTGTTGCGAAACTTATCGGTGAATTCTGGGCCACAGGCAAGGAATCAACCATATCAAACCCGAACGATGAAGGTTCTGCTAATTTATTTGAAGCAATAGCTGCAAATCCGGCCGCAGTACTGGGACAGTCAGTCAGTGATGCATACGGAACGGAGCCTTTGCTGCTCAAGTATCTTGCGCCGGGTGAAACCCCGAAGGTCAGCGACTTATCAAGACAAGTGCATGATGACAAGAACGAACTTTGGGTGGTTGTCAAAACTACGGTCGAAGACCCTCAGATCATACTGGGGCTCAACCAGGATAAAGTAAAAGAATACGGCGGCGATGCTGCATTCTTAGATGCATATAACGCCGTGCTGATCAAACTTTCAAAATTAACCTCTCAGCTCAATAAAGTTATCGAAGATGGCGTAAAAGATAACGAAACGGCAATTGCTGCTTTAAAAAGCATCGGCGATATGACTTTATTTGCCGAGCAGGTCCTCTACAACAGCGATATATGCCCTGTCCTCTCGGAAGAACTTTTCAAACAGGAAAATATCCAGCTTCTGACAGATATTGCAAACACAGAAGCTGAATTGAAGAAGTTCTATAATTATCATAACGTAAAAGTAGGGGACGTGATCCCGATCCCGAAAGGAACACCGCATGCGCTTTTACGCGGCATAGAAGTCATAGAACCGCAGATATTGGGAGAAACACTGCCGCTGGAAGACGGTACGCGTTATCCGATACGTTACCCTATAAAGTTTGAAGGGAATACGGTTACTTCCGTAGGGAGTTACGGGGCTGATCGTATTTTCAAAGCAGTAAACATCGGATACAAGTTTAATCCGCCCGTGTTTGAAACTATTTTCGTATCAAATAACAATAATCAAATCGTTGAAAAAATAGGCGAATTCCCGGGTCTTGAAGTTGATAGAATATCTCTAACTGGCAAGCAGGTTTACACCGATACAACAGAAGAAGGATATCACGTAATATCTTTAGCAACGGGCAAAGCTGTTGTACGGTATATAGACAACGGAGAACAAAAAATTATCGTTATGGAAAATGGCCCTGTGGCCGTTTCGGTAATGATCCCTGCTTCTGCCGGTAAATATGAGATCGAAACCGAAACAGGCGCTATACTTATAAAATCATTCGCACCTATCAGGACAATGCTTGAAGGTGTCGTAACGGGCTTAAAAGAAGAAGTCCCGACCAACGATAACGTGAAGGTAAGACTCGTAAATAACGGCGTTGTTACTGACACGGTCACTCTTGTTTCCGGTACGGATATGAAAATGCCGGTTCTTAAAAACAGGCCGCAGGCAACGATTACGTTAAAATCCAACACAAACGCAGATGTTATTGTAACGCCCTTAATAGGTGAACCCGTAACGGTAAAACTCGAAAAAGATAAACCGGCGATAATTCCTCTTAACGGCGAGACTACGATAAAAGGAGCCGGCACAATTGCTATATCATATCCTATGAACAACGATGAACGTCTTGGTTATTCTTCGATAAGCGAACTTAAGAATTCAAAAGCCAAATTACAGATGCGGTTGGCAAAAGAGAACAAAAAAGGCGTTCAGATACTTATGACAAACAGGTCTGCCAAAGCCGTATATAACGAAGGCAGCAGCAGTGACGACGGTCACATGAGAAATGAAGAAAAGTTCCTCAGCGAAGCTCTTGGTGTAAGCGTTAAAATAACATCGGGAGTAAACTGGAAGGACATCTTATCAACACAGGTTAAATCGGATTATATACCCGTATTGTGGGCTACAAAGAGCGAGATAGAAACGGAAATAATGAAAGATAATGACGTTTTAAAGCAATTTGCCGCTATCAACCGCGTACCTACTATCCAAGACTCCGTCATTACAGATCTTGAAGCAATGAAAGCAAAGAAAGACCAGCCGTTCAAAGGGTGGTTCTATACCAGAACGCTTGAACAAGTATCTCTTGTCATGGCATCAGTTTCTCCGGATGAAATAAATACAGCCGTCAGCCAGAATGATCCTGCAGTCGCCGGACTCGTCGGACTATTGAACATGATGATGGATAACAAGATCAACACGATCGACGACCTGAAAGCGTTATTTCCCGCAGGCATGAATATGACAACCGAACAGGTTGCGTCTATTGTATCGAGCATGATAAATAAATTGCTTTTGAACTTGAAAGCAAAGCGTTTCGATCCTCAGGGTGAAATGCATAGAAGAATGCAGGTATTGGTAAGCGCATAACCATAGAAAGGTCTGTGGTAAATGCTTTTAAAAATAGCATTAGAATAGGACAGTATGCAAGGCCCCATAGCGGCTCAAGCTGCTTCAGGGCCTCGCATCATTAAGACAAATTATGAAAGGACGAAAATGTTGAAAACGAGATCATCCCAAAAAATATTATCCGCTTTTGTAGCCTTAATTTTTTTATTTAACAATATTTCCTACGGTCAGGAGATCGACAGCTCTTTTTTTAAACTATCAAAACTTGCGCCTGTTCCTATCAGCCAAAGGGCTTCGGCTTTCGGGTCAGATACAAACGACGGAGTGAACATGGCCGCGCTGATAGGCGAGATCGGTCAGTTCATATATGCACCGAATGCCGATATTTCTCTTCTCGGAAAACATCTGAAAGACACTTTAAGAAATTCTGATGTACTTGATTTGATCAAGAAAATATGGGGGACTCCGGAAAACTTGGTACTTTCACAATATCCCGACAATGAATACCGGATCATATTTATTTACAAAGGCAGATCTTACAAGATAACCTTAGCAAATCCTGATACGGTCAAAACAGCAGACGCAGACAAATGGGAGATCATCAATACCGTAGCATTCAGATTGGAAAAGACCACAGATATAATAGACAATGCGGCAAATATAGATAACGAAAAACAAGACAAACGATCGGACCGTGCAGAGCCTCCGTCTGATCTTATAGGACGAGGTTTTACAAACTCGGATGTCGATAAAGTCCAGATCAAAGATTGGTCTGAAAATTTTGAATTCAGAAGAACGATCGATGACCTGAAAACATTTTTACGGGAAAAGGCTCCTCAAAAAGTCAGGGACCTGATTTTGAGTACTCTCGAATCATATCAGTACGGAGAATCAGGAAAGAAGCTCGGGACTGTACGTTCCTTTTACCAGACAACGCTTAAATATTATCTTGGTTACGGCACAAAAAAGAACATCGCGCTGGCCCAGGAATTCTTTGACCCTGATAATCAGTTGTTATACCCTCATAGGATGGAAGCTTTATATCACGAAGTGTTCCATGCCGCCAAGAACAGCATAGACCCTGACGCGCTTATTGAAGAAAGCAAATTGACACATTTTTACGCGCTAAGAAGCGCGGCCGCATTATTCTGGGGGCTTTCGGCTGACGAACTTATTGACGCTGAAATGCACCAGCTTGAGAAAGATCCTCGTAACGGCTTGGGTGAATCAATAAGGACCTGGAAACAAGCCCAGAGCAATATCCCTGAAAAGATGGCAAACGACGATTACGAATATCTTCTAAGGGAGTTGAGGGACCTGTTAAAAAAAGCAGGGCGCCATCCGAAAGAGTTGTTCTTTTTTCTTGAATCATGCGATAAGGCCACAACATCGTCCACATCAATTGCATATCCTGTTGAGTCAAGATATCCGGTCCTCAGGGCTGTTACCATGCTAAACGAAAGGGAACAGAATGCGCTGCTTACGATTTTGACTAATTATCTTCAGAAAAAGAGATACGAAAAATATAGAAAAATGGCTATTTTCGATTCTATTCTGTTGATGCTCCAAGGCGATGATACTCCTGAAAATTGGGCAGATGTACATGCGCCAACCCTGATCGGCAAAAACATGTATTTAGCGTCATCCGAGATATGGTATCCGGGCGGCGGACTTGGTAGAGTTATGCAGTATCATGCGGCAGCTATGTATAAACTGCTTGGAAAAAAATACGGGCATCAGATCAAGACCATAGAGCCAGGCTATCAGTGGACTTTCAACAAAAAAGGCGATATGGTCCCGATGAATTATGAGGATCCTTCTATTTTAAGCAGCCCTATACGAAATATAAAGGAAGTGGACAGATTCACTATCTATATAGGTAATAGAGCAGTAGAAGTCATTGTTAAAAAAGGCATTAACACATTAGGCAAAATTACGGAACCCGGCCAGCCTGACCAGGGGATCGAGTCTTACCTAATAAGCGACAAGGATGCGTACTACACTCATTCATTATACAACTATAAAGACGGCACAAACCTGAATCTACCGTCCGTTTTGGAATATACAGAGTTCATTTCAAAAGCAACGGTCGAATTAGTGCGCAGGCTCGAAGAGAATGAACGTGTGAAAAAAGACACTGATTATCAGGGTTCGATTCTTTATTCTAATGATTCCCAATTCGCGTGCATACCTACTCAAATTATGAGCGGAACATATACGGAAGGAAACGAGATAAAATCTTATATGGCCAATCCGGTATTCCAGAAATTAATGCCGGCTTTCACGACGCACACCTATCCAAACAGGATATACTCATCAGGTGAAGGCGGGTTAAGCCTCATGAATAATCTGCACATCCCTACAGATTTATGGTATCTATTTAAAAGAGGGCTGCCTTATGAAGCAGCTATATACGACCTGGCTTCGGGTGCAATAAAAGGAACAACATTATTAAAAGGCTGGACAGGCGGTGTCTCTCGAAAACACGTCAGAGACGTAGGGCATATTGACGAGCTCAATGAAGTCGTAAAAGGAGTTAAGCTCATAGCGGTTACGAACGGTGATGATAGAGAAAAAACAGCCGAGTACTTCAGGAGTATAATGAGCGAATTGGCACAGGACGAAAATAATATCAAATTATTCCCGAAACAAACCGTTGATTTCGAGCATCCTACGCCCGAACAGGTTCTCGCAACAAAAAAGGAAGCAAAAAAACGTCTGCAATTAACGCAGGGGCAGTATTACAGTTCAAAGGAGGAAGAAAACGGTTTTACGCTTAATCCCGATCAATATGTTGTGGCATATACAGGAAGATTGGTCCCTGAAAAAGCAGGCAGAAAAAGAGCGTTTACAGATAGGAATATCGAAGAACTTATCAAAGCAGGGGTTCAGGTTGTCATATACGGAAATACGCAAAAATACCAGGACAGCAAGGACATGGAAGCCGATATGATCGCTCTTGTAAACAGAATGAAAGACAAAGGTCCGGGAAAACTGGTATTTGTTCCGAGATTCAACCTAGACGACCAAAGAAGATTTCTTCCGGCCGTAGACGCTATTGTGCTAGATTCCGATCCAAAAACCGAAGCTGCAGGGTTTTCTGAAACCGACGCAGCTGCAACAGGCGCTGTCGTAGTCGCTCCTCCGTGGGAAGGCGGAGAAGGGATCATCGCGTCCCAGGGCGCAAAGATAGATTTCTCAAGGCCGGGTATAGGGAACACTGTCATACCGGACCTATCAGGCGGTATGACTATCCAGGATGCATATCTTAAAGCAATCACGGATATAATTTCCCTTAAACCCAACGTTCTTGCGTCTTACCAGTCAACTTCTGTAAAACTTAGCAGAGTTCTGGACGCAAAAATGACAGGCGCTGAATACCTGAGACAATGGAACAACGCTTACAATAACTTTATAGCAAGGTTAAAACTTGCCGAGCAAAATCTACAGGGAGTATTAGCCCAGAAGGGAAGTATTCGTCTGGCACTAGCTACCATCTTTTATTCACCTTTAAGAAAAAATACTTCTATTTCAGTATTAAAAGATTTCATGCCCGCGCGGGAAGAATACAGCGAAACTACTGTTCGCATGGAAATGAGGATGCTTAGAGAACTGTACCTTATCAAACCGGGAGATCTGCCGGGTACCATAAAATTGGCCGATGAACTGCGGGAATTGCCGGAACCTATCGGATCAGCAATAGTAAACCAAATTTTAGAAATGCCGTTAATGGACAGATATACCCTTAGCGAAGAGCAGATCACTCAAGCACATGAAACAATATGGGGAATAATAAACAATGCAATGGGGATATATAAAGCAATAAAGGAATCGGATAAATCCGCGTTAGCTATGCTGCCCCCGGTTGAACAGGACAAAACATTATGGCATGTTATACCCGCAGAGCTTATCCCTGATGTTAAAGTAGATGGTGAACTGCTCATTAATAAAATAACAAAAGATCTTAAAGACCTTTATAGAAGAATGCCTAATTTGAAAGAAAAGATAATGATCACCAGCCGGAAACAAAACGCAGTTGAACAGGCGGGAAGACTCGCTTCGGAAAACCCGAATAATATCGTAGACATAGCTTTAATAAAACCAGAAGACTTGTCCCTTCTACCTGAAGGTGTAAGAGCAATAGTTTTTAAATACCAAGGCGGCGATTTCGTGCACCTTGAAGGCATCCTTGCCGCGCTTAGGGCATTACACAATCCTGATAAACTGCAGGCTGCTCAGGAACTTATCAAACTTCACGGCATTTTGGCTGATAACAAACTTGCGCTAAATGCAGCGGAAATAGCCAGCGCTATAAATGACCCGGCTAAATTGTATTCTCTTATTTCGTTTTATCTGAAACCTATTACAGTACGCGATACGAAAGAACTTGAAGAATTACACAAAGCAGCGTTAAGCATGCTTTATTCCGCATAACGGCAAATCGTTAAAGCGGAAGCACTCAAAGAACAGGGCGCCCATAAAGGCGTCCTGTTTTTTATGTTTATTTCTCGTTGAAATTTAGACAATAGATGATAAAATGTAACATCACAAACTTTAAGGAAAAGTAATGAATATTACATACTCACAAGAATGCTTAGCTGCGGTTAAAAAGTCATTAGAAATTTTATCATCAGAAAACATGCCCGGGCAGCTTGATGCCTTATACGGCAAAAGCTATGAAGAAGCAGCGTCTTTGACCCCCGGATCATCCAAAATGGCAAAAGCGGGTTTTGAAAAGAAAACCGATAAAAAAACCGGGCGGGATATTTACGTAAACCGTTTAGGATGGGGCCCTGAAAACATAAAATGGATGCTTGGGAAGGGAAAACCCATATTTGGCAGCGTTCTTAAAGATGCCGATGATATCAGGAAAAAATTCAAAAACGTCGTTTTCTGCGGCATGGGAGGGTCCGGCCTTTCGGTTGAGCTGGTGAATAAAATATTTTCCGCAGATACTTCAATAAAACTCTACAGTCTTCGGACTACGGATCCGCGCGCTATTGAGAATATACTTTCGACCATTACAAAAAACAGAAGAATGCCCGTGAAAAAAGCTTTAACTGAAACTCTCATTATCTGCGTCAGCAAATCCGGCACAACCAAAGAAACCCTTACGCATAAGGAATATTTCGAGCAGCTCTACGCGAAATATGAAGTTGATACCTCAAAGCATCTATGGGTCATCACAGACCAGGGATCGCCTATGGATAACGGTCAATATATACAGCGTGAAATACAACTGAACGGTAAGGACGATATTGGAGGTAGATTTACATCGCCTACGACGCGCGTATTTTTACTGCCTTTGGCATTATTGGCGCCTAAACAATTCGTTCAGATACTGACAAAAGCTTTGGAAATTGATACCGCTGTAAAAATCGAAGAAAACATAGGGCTTCAACTCGGAGCGATCCTTTATAATCAGGCCGCTCTTTTCAAAAAGGATAAAATAACGCTGATAATGCCTGAGATCTTGAAATTCCTGCCCGCATGGGCGGAACAGCTGGTAGAAGAGTCCCTTGGCAAACATGGGAAGGGCATAACATTGTTCTACGGCGAAAATCTGCTGAAAGATTGTTTAAAAAAACCCGATATAGATGACAGGGTATATGTAAGAGTCGTTCTCGGCAACGACAGCCCTGAAAATGAATTGTGGAATTACATAACTGCTAAGAAGTATTCCTGGACAGAGATAAGCATGGACAATATCGAAGAATTGGGCGCCCTTATGCTTGCTCTTGAAAAGGCCGTTAGCGCCATAGGCTATTTATGGGATATCTGCTTTGTGGATCAACCTGCTGTCGAAGGATACAAAGAAGCGACAAGACAGGTAATGGCTCAATGTGAAAAAAGCAAAGCAGGCATATCTCTTCCGAAAGATTGGAACTGCGTTTCCAATCACGGATTAACTTTGTTTTATGAACCAATCATGAAAATAGGGCTGATATCAAAAAATGACCTGTTAAACAATATATCATTAAACAATCTTACTCCTCAGAGCCCAGCTTCCGTATTGGCGGTCTTATTGATGTTCCTGAAAGAAAAATCAAATTTCGAAGCAGCAGAGATAGCAGCGTACGGATGCATAAGCCAGAAATTCAGAAGCATGTTGGAAATGGTGCGTTCTGATATTTTTACCGAACAACTGCACATACCGTGCAAAATAGGCGAGGGGCCGGATAAAAACCACTCATACCATCAAAATATTGAAGACGGCAAAGATATGTTCCTTTCGATATACATCATGCCGAAAAAATACGGCCAACCGGCGGAATTAGCGTACGACGAAAACCTCATAAAAGCTCAGACCATAGGCACAGTAAATTCATTGATAAACAATAAGCGGAAAGTCCTGCTCATAACCGTGGAGTCCGATCTTGACAGTTCAATAGAACAACTTCACGTATTCTTCGCCAAAACCCTCGAATGCTTAATGCTAATCTGATGCTACTCTCATCTTGACAAAAGTATATCATATGATATACTTAAAGGTGAAGTTTAGTATAACATATGTTATACTATTTTATAATTTTAATCTAAGGAAATGTTATGTTCAGTGACCCAGACAAGCTCCGCCTACTGATAAACGAAACAGGGCTTTCTCAAACAGATATATCAAAAGCCCTGGAAGTATCGTTTAATACGGTCTATAGGTGGCTTAATAAGGGTATAAAACCTCATCCCTCGCAATCCAGGCATATAGACGAACTATTTAAGGAACACATTGATTTAACAGCTCCTTTATACGACAAGCTGAAAAAAGAACCCGATCCCATAAATCTTATTATGAACGATTCGTACCTGCGAGAGCAATTATTCATAGAGATGACTTACAACTCAAACGCTATTGAAGGCAGCAGAATGACTGTCAAACAAACAGAACAGGCGATAAACGGGCAGGACATAAGAGGAAGAAGTTTTTCCGACGTGCTTGAAACGATTAATCACAAAAACGCTCTCGGCTACTTACTGAATTCTATAACCCCCGGATTCAAAATAACAGAAGATTTTATCCTGAAACTTCACAGTATAGTTATGTACAACTTCGACGTAAAATTGCCCGGAAAGTACCGGACAGGGTATGTAAATGTTACGAATACGGAACTGAAGCTTCCGTCGGCGCAGATGGTACCTGTAAAGATGAAATCGCTGATACAAAGCATCAATTCATACGACGCAAATCCCATAAAGAAAATCGCCTTGGACCATTACGAATTCGAATCAATACATCCTTTTTTTGACGGAAACGGAAGAGCAGGCAGGCTGCTGCTAAATGCGCAGGCTCTTTCGCTAGGATTACCGCCGGTAATAATTAAGGTCGAGAATCAACACCCATATTATCTGGCGCTGTCAAAAGCTGAT
>Ga0172375_10011475_pt1 | contig 11279 bp, 6 predicted proteins | sample LakKiv1m_FD_114537 | JGI IMG/M metagenome (GOLD analysis project Ga0172375, IMG submission 114537) | Freshwater microbial communities from Kabuno Bay, South-Kivu, Congo - kab_092012_11.1m | ecosystem: Environmental > Aquatic > Freshwater > Lake | place: Democratic Republic of the Congo... | reverse complement strand
TTTTGTAAAAACTTTACCCGCTGAACTTGATCCTCTACTCAGGCAACTTGCTATCTCTTCGCTGGTTTTTTCAATCTTATTCGGACTGGGACTAATTTTGTAGTCTGGATTTCAGCAAAATAAAGGCTTGTTTTAGTAATTTTTGAAAGTGATTTTTTGAAGAAAAATGTGATGCTCAGGGCTTTTTTTAAAAAATACCAACTCAATTTCATTCACCCTGCAGGCACTTCAAGAGGGGTAATGCATACCAGGGACTCGTGGTTTGTTTTTGTTTCTGATGATGATTGTCCTGAAATGACAGGAACAGGAGAAATAAGCCCGCTGGCAGGATTAAGTGCCGAACTTGATGATACGTTTGAATTAGTCATCTCTCAGTCCTGTAAAAATATCAACATCATTTCCAGCGATTTACACCATCATCTGTTTTTTTTTCCTTCCATCCGGTTTGGTTTTGAAATGGCTTTGAAAGACCTCAGTGCTGGAGGAAAGAGATTGTTATTCCCGTCAGAATTTACCGGTGGTAAGGCTGGAATACCCATCAACGGGCTGATCTGGATGGGTGACTACAAGAATATGATTTCCCGGTTAAGAGAAAAAATAATGTCCGGATTTACCTGTATCAAGGTAAAAATAGGAGCCATTGATTTTGAAGAGGAAATCAGGCTGATTGCACATATCAGAAAGCAATTTGGAAATCAGGACATCGAAATCCGGTTAGATGCAAACGGAGCCTTCACGCCGGAGGAGGCAAAAGAAAAACTTTGCAGGCTGGCTGATTTTAACATTCATTCGGTGGAACAACCCATAAAAGCCGGGCAATGGCACGAAATGGCCGCTCTGTGTGAGACTTCACCCATTCCCGTGGCGCTTGATGAAGAATTGCTGGGAGTGAGTGAACTGAGCGAAAAACAAAGGCTGCTTAATACAATCAAACCTCCATTTATTATAATAAAACCTGGGCTGATTGGCGGATTCATGGCAAGTGAGGAGTGGATTGAACTTGCAGGAAAAACCAATACCCAATGGTGGATCACCTCTGCCCTTGAATCGAATATTGGCCTTAACGCCATTGCACAATGGACTTTTACAAAAAACATCAGGATGCCCCAGGGACTTGGTACGGGGATGTTGTTTTCAAATAATATTCCTTCACCGCTTGAAGTTGTTGGGTCTCAGCTCACATACAACAAAAGTAAAAATTGGAAAATCAGCAATATTTATGAATAATCCTGCCTGTTTTGATGTGATCAGATTGAATGGACAAACCTTTACTCCAGCCGGAATTGTTGAACATTCAACGGAAAAGATGAATGATCCGCAATTGGAAGAATGGGAGAAAGAATTGTATCATTTTTATATTGACTGGTTTAATACGAAAAATCCGATTTTAGGGAAACTTGAAATACAAAGCTCTGGCTCCACCGGCAATCCAAAAAAGTTGTTTTTTTCCAGAGAACAAATGATCATCTCAGCCATCCGGACTGGGAAATACCTTCATCTGGATCAAATGAACGATTGCCTCCTTTGTCTTCCGATGAAATACATTGCCGGCAAAATGATGGTTGTCAGAGCAATGCAGCACAGGCTTGACTTGCTGACAGTGAAACCCACCACAAGTCCGTTGGAAAGAATTGACAGGAGTATTGATTTTGCCGCAATGACACCACAGCAGGTCTATACTTCACTTAGTCAGGGGCAAAACCTGAATTGCATCAAAAAGCTCATCATTGGAGGAGGTGAAGTGACACAGGCTTTAAAGGATTTGTTGCAACCGTTAAACACCAAATGTTTTGCAACTTATGGAATGACAGAAACTTTGACCCATATTGCCCTTCAAAGACTGAACGGCAGCAATGCCCAATCCGCTTTTGAGTGCTTACCGGAAGTGGAGGTTTGGACTGACGACCGGTCGTGTCTTGTCATAAAAACCCCTTACCTGACCGAGACTATTGTGACAAATGATGTTGTGGAAATGATTGGGAAAAACAGGTTCCGCTGGGTGGGGCGAAGCGATAATGTGATCAATTCAGGAGGTATTAAGATTTTTCCCGAGCTGGTCGAAAAACACATAGAACCACTGGTTAAAGGCAGTTTTTTCATAGCCTCACGTCCTGATGTTTCGCTGGGAGAGCGGCTTATTTTAATTTTGGAAGGAGAAGAACCAGGCAGCGAAAATAAATGGATGATGATGGATGCGATGAAAAGAAACCTTGCACCCTACCATTGCCCAAAGGAAATTGTTTTTTTACCAAAATTTGTTTACACAGAAACCGGGAAAATTAATCGCAGGAAAACCCTTGAAATCATTTTCTTCAAACATTTTGGTCCGACCTAAATTATGGTTTGAACAGGACCTTCCTTGCAGTTCTTTTATCTGCCACCGTACACAGTAAAATATAGGTGCCAGCCGGGACTTTGTCGCCGTTCAAATTGGTGGCATCCCAAACTGTCTGGAATTTTCGTAGCTCTGAATTTTTAACTTCCAATCGCCGGATTAACTGAGAGTAGGTGTTAAAAACCTCAATTTGTGGGGTGGCTTCTCCTTCTTCAATCACTACATCAATGGTAAAAAAATCAGCAAAAGGGTTGGGGAAGCCGGTAATGGTAAATCCTTTTCCTGGTTCTGGGTCATTTACTCCGGCTGAATAAATAAATTTCTCATCTCTTTTGTGAAAAATTTCTTGCGTATCGTTGTTCATTTCCATCCAAACGAAGTCAACAAACTCAGGATTAAAGTGTTTGTAAGCTATCGAAGGGTAGGAAATGCCGTTGCTCGTTATTGTATCCAACACGGTTGCCCACCCTGATGACGAAAATCCGCCATACGAAAAACCATGAAACAGTTCACCACTTAGCCACATAAAAAGGAAACTGTACCCGATAGGTGGAAGCAAATTATCAATGCAGACATAATCAACCCAGTCAAACGGGAGTAAAGTAACATCCAAACCACTATTATAATCAATTTCAACTTCGGTTAAGGCCCACTCGAGATAAACGTTGTTGATGTAAAGCAATCTGATATAATTTATGTCAGGCGGCCCTTCGTAAACGGAATTATATGAAATACAGGGAAATGTACCTTGGGTAGCGTAAAGCAGTTCGGTGGTTTCCATATTATCCTCAGAAACAAAAAACTGGAGTGAATCAGTATCGAAATGGATGGCAAACAGGAGATTATCATTATAGTACAGCAAATGGTTGGCAACTGCCACATCGCTAATCTCATTTTTGGTGAGGACTATTTTTCGTTGAACCAATGAATCATCCACAATACAAGCGTAGGCCAGCGATTTTGTGTTGGTTTCGGTGTATTGTCTCCAAAAAATGTTGAGTTTCCCCGAACCGTCAATATCGGCAACAGGTACAACGCTTCTGAAAAGTGTATCGCTGATGACCGCAAATGGTTGCCAGGTTGTGAAATCGGTTGTGCGTGAATGAATTATCCGGCTGGTATCTTCGTCTGTGCGGCAAACCAAATGAATCTGATTGTCGGCACTGATGGCCAGGGTTGGATTTCGTCCTTCAACAATTTCAAAAGGTTCGCTCCATTCATTGGTTGTTCTGTTGAGCCATACACCTTTAATAATATGGTGCTGATTCACCCAATCCGTATAAACAACATACACATTGTCGGCAGAATCCCTGACAATTTTTCGCTGGTTGTTGTGGGCTGTGGCGTAATCATCGTGGCTGGTTGCAATCAACGTTTGAGCATTGAGGTTGACAGTAATACCTGCAAGTAAGGAAATGATTATTAATTTTTTCATAACTAAATGATTTGATGGATATTAGTTTCAAACTGAAAGATAAACCTGAAAAACACTACTTTCAAATCTTACAATGAAATTTTACAATCTTTTGCCACTTTAATCTCATATTCATTCCCTGGAATTAAAACCTTGAGTGTGTTAACGCCTTCTTCGGGCCAGTATATTCCCGATCCTTTAACTTCTTTGATGATTATTATCTGATCTGCGAATTGATTAACATCAATATCTTTTTTATTCCCGTTGTAGGTAAATGTGTTCCAACCTGCTTTCAGGAAGATATTTTTATTTTCATTGTTATTATCGAAGACCTGGAGTTGGCAATCAACATCAGTATGAGCAGAAAGATATTTTATTGATGAAAGGCCGAGTGGATACCAAAAATTGGTTGACGGATAGTTGTTTGTGTCAAATGCAATCGAATCCACTTCGATGGTTGTACCACCGATACATGGCCACGAAAAAAGCTTAAAATTCATAATTTCACCGTAAGCAAAACCATCTTTTTCTGGTGTATTTGCATTATCCGCAAATACAGGAAATATGATGTTTGTTCCGCTTACGAAACAATCTGCTCCACCACATTTTTGGTTCCCGTTTTCATCAAGGTAGAATGCTCCTATGTAATCGCCTGGATTCACCTTGATGCTATTAATAGTAATTTCAGCATCATGAGGAACGATAATCCCATGAATCATCTCACTTGATGCAGGTTGGTTCCATACGGGTGGAAAAACACATTCTCTCAATCCTTCATTCATATCATATTTTTCCAGCAATGATTTCAACTGATCGGAATTTTGGGAAAGGGCGCTGTTCAAGTGAAAGGTTAAAAGAAATGTTACAAGTAATTTGCCTGCCGTTAACGTGACTTGTCTTGAGTTGTGAAGATAATTTTTCATAATATTTAATTTTTTTTATAAAATGGAATAGCAAATTTATTCATTTTTTTCCTTAAACCGTCATTTTTAAAATGGTTTTAAAGGAAAAATATAGTTTTTAAATGCTATGCACTTCATAATCAAAAGCTTTTGATAATATTAAAATTTAGGGACCCTTTAATTTCTGTGAAACTGGTCTGTGGGTTTATTTTATATTAAAGAAGAGTATAATATTGAGAGTTTGTCGTTTGACCCGGTAAACTCTCATTTCATCTAAATCGGATCAAGGTATTTTCCCGGTTAATTTTGATAACGGAGACTTTGTCCTGCTTTTAAAAAATTCGACCAGATTAATTGAGCATAAAGCTTACTTGTGGCAATCCTTCAACCATCTTTAAGAATACCTGAGGACTAACCTTTGATTGTTCAGCTTTGTAATTCAACGAGATTTTTTCGATCTGATCCTGGATAACAAAGGAAAGGCGCGAATTTCCGGGGTGCTTTTTAGCCAGCGCATCAATTTTATCAACCAATTCAAAATCCAGATCATCAATGGAAATAACAAGTGTGATGGCTTGTACCCTTTTTTCCAGAACATCCGAAAGCAACATGATGTCGGTTATTTTCAATTCAAAATCATCTTCGGGTTTGAACCGCTTTTGTGCTGTAGCAGTAATCAGCAGGAAGAATCCTTCATTCAGGAAATTCTTATATTTCAGGTAATCTTCTGAAAAAAGGCGGATTTCGTACTGGTCGTCAAAATCTTCGATGGTAACGGTTCCCCACGGTTTGTTTTCCTTGGTGAGCCGGTGAGTAGCAGCCACCACCATTCCACCAAAGGTAATTGTCCGGTTGTTGAATTTTTTCAGGTCGTCCTTGAAATCTGCAATGTTCTGTCGCGCAAAGTGTTTTAACTCAATCCTGAACTCGTCAAGCGGATGGCCGGAGATGTAGAATCCGGTTACTTCTTTTTCATTTTTCAATTGTTCGATTTTCGACCAGGGTTTGCATTCCGGCAAAGGTGGATCGGTTGTGACAACGTGTTCAGCTTCGCCAAAGAGGGATATTTGTGGCGAATTTTCCTGTTCCTGATGTTTGGCTGCGTAGCGCAATAGTTTTTCGATGAAAATGCTGTCGTCGCTGTTTTCACGGTGAAAAAACTGGGCACGGTGGGTTTCTTCAAACGAATCGAAAGCCCCGGACATTGCCAATGCTTCAAAACTTCGCTTATTTACAGCCCTGAGATTGATACGGCGGGCAAAATCAAAAATGCTTGTGAAAGGACCTTTCTGGTTTCGTTCTGCAATGATTGATTCGGCCACCGAACTTCCCAACCCTTTAATGGCGGCCATTCCAAAACGAATGTCACCACTTTTATTCACGATAAACGCTTGTTCCGATTCGTTAACATCAGGTTTCAAAACCCTGATGCCCATTCGTTTGGTTTCATCAATAAAGAAGGTGATTTTGGAAATATCGCTGAGGTTGCGGCTGAGGACAGCGGCCATAAATTCGGCGGGATAGTGTGCTTTGAGGTAAGCCATCCTGTACGAAACATACGCGTAACAGGTTGAGTGCGACTTGTTAAAAGCATATTCGGCAAACTTCTCCCAATCTTCCCATATTTTTTGAGCAATTTTCACATCATGGTTGCGTGCCTGTGCTCCTTCCATGAATTTGGGTTTCATTTCATCCAGTTTCTTCCTTATTTTTTTACCCATCGCTTTGCGCAAGGTATCGGCTTCACCCCGCGTAAAACCTGCAATTTTCTGCGAAAGCCGCATCACCTGCTCCTGGTAAACGGTTATCCCAAAGGTTTCCTTCAGATACTCTTCCATCACATCCAGGTCGTACACGATGGTTTCTTTTCCGTGTTTGCGCGAGATATAGTTTGGGATGTATTCCATGGGTCCCGGTCGGTACAGGGCATTCATAGCGATGAGGTCGTCGAAGCGGTTGGGTTTGAGCAATCGCAGGTTTTTTTTCATGCCGTCCGATTCAAACTGGAAAATCCCGGTGGTGTCGCCGTGGCTGAAAAGTTCAAAGGTTTTCTTGTCGTCGTGTGGTATGTTGTCGATGTCGATGTTGCGTCCCTTCGATTTTTTGATGTTTTCGACTGCATCCTTGATAATCGAAAGGGTTTTCAGTCCCAGGAAGTCCATTTTCAGCATGCCGGCATGTTCAACGTTACTTCCATCGAACTGGGTAACAAGCAATTCGGTATCTTTTGCCACACTTAGCGGGATGTGATCAATCAAATCTTCCTTGCTGATAATGATTCCGCAGGCATGTGTACCAATGTTTCTTACGGTACCTTCAATTTTTTCGGCGTTTGCCAGCGTATTTTTAATCAAAGGGTCCTGCGATTGTTTTTCTTTCAGAAGTTCCGGCACCTGCTGGTATGCATCTTTAAAGGAAGTTCCAGCCTTTGTGGGAATCAGTTTGGCCAAACGGTTGGCCTCCGTAAGCGGCAATTGTTTAACCCTGGCAACATCACGAATGGCCATTTTTGGAGCCATTTTGCCAAAAGTAATGATGTGAGCAACTCTTCCGGTGCCATATTTTTCGACCACCCATTTCAAAACCCTGTCGCGTCCATCTTCGTCAAAATCGATGTCAATATCTGGCAACGAAATACGGTCGGGATTAAGGAACCGTTCGAAAAGCAGGTCATAAGCCAGGGGGTCAACGTTGGTGATTTTCAAACAATAAGCCACCACCGAACCTGCTGCCGATCCACGTCCAGGCCCCACCCAAACGCCCATTTCGCGGGCATGGTTCAGAAAATCCTGAACGATGAGAAAATAGCCGGGATAACCCATCTGCCTGATGGTGTCCAGCTCAAAATCAATCCTTTCGCTGATTGCATCGGTTAATTCAGGATATCTTTTATTGGCATTTTCATACGTGAGAAATTTAAGGTAATCCGATTCAAGCTTAATCCTCAGAACCTTTTCGTATCCACCAAATTTTTTGTAATGTTGAAATGTTGCTCTCAGATCGTCCTCGGTGATTTTTTCACGATACTGATCCATGGTTCCAAACTCTTCGGGAATCGGAAATTCTGGCATCATGGCATCGCGGTGAAGTGAATATTCTTCAATTTTATCCACTACTTCCTTAATGTTGTAAATGGCCTCCGGAATATCCGAAAACCGGCTGACCATCTCATCCTGGGTTTTGAAATAGAATTCATCGTTAGGAAATCCAAACCGTTTGTCTCTGCCATACCCTTTGGGTGTTGACTGATATTCGTTGTCGCGGATGCAGATAAGGCTATCCTGCAGATCGGCTTCTTCTTTTTCAACATAAAAAACATCCTGTGCGGCAATCATCTTAACGCCATATTTCGCTGCAAACCCCATCAAAACTTTGTTTACACGGTTTTCTTCTTCCAAACCGTGCCGGTTGAGTTGGATGTAAAAGTCGTCGCCAAAAGTATTTTTCCACCATAAAAAAGCTTCTTCAGCCTGTGTTTCGCCAAAATTCAGGATTAGATCGGCTATTTGAGAGGACACGCCTCCGGTGGTAGTAATCAGTCCTTCCTGGTATTGAAGAAGCACTTCCTTGTCGATTCTTGGAAATCCAGCATAATTGCCTTCAATATAGCCAATTGAACTTAGTTTTGAAAGGTTGCGGTACCCGGTCAGATCTTTTGCAAAAAACAATTGTTGATGCCGGCGGTCGGGGTTGTCTTTTGTGAATTTATTTTTTTTCCGGTCCTCGACCAGATAAAGTTCACAGCCAACGATGGGTTTGATTTTTTTCTCATTTGCCAGTTCGATAAATGTAAAGGCTCCGAAGAGATTTCCAAGATCGGTCAATGCCAGGGCTTTCATACCGCAGGCTGCAGCTTTATCAACCAACGATTCGAGGGAAGGAGTGGCGCTAAGCACCGAGTAGTACGAGTGTACATGAAGATGAACAAAAATGGATTCCAGGTCAGCTTGTATTGCTGATTCCTGGATTACAGGCTGTTCAGAAACCGGTAACTCCGGTTCAAGGGTTTCTCTATGGATTTTGTTTGATTCGACCATAATTCCGGCAGGTTTGATGGGTTCCGGATTGCGGGCTTTGAATTCATCAATTACCGGTTTATCTATCTTCAGGGTTTGGGGCGTAATGACCCCGATCCTGATTAATTCGAGGAAACAGCGGGCAGTGGCTTCAACATCTGCTGTTGCATTGTGGGCTTCATCGAAACCTTCTTTAAACAGTTTTTGATGAAGTTCCGAAAGACCAGGATATTTGAATCCACCTCCACGCCCCCCCGGCAGGGCACAATAACTGGTGGATTCGGACATTGAATCAACGATGATTTTCCGGGGAAGTTTATTTTCGAAGTGTTTCCTCAGAAATTCGGCACCAGCTATTTTTAAATCAAATTCCACGTTGTGCCCGGCTAAATGGGTGCATTTATCAATAGCAAGCTCAAATTCCATCAATACATCATGCAGATTGGTTCCCTGTTCGAGTGCCATTTGGGTGGAAATCCCGTGTATTCTTTCTGCATTGAAGGGAATGGTAAATCCCTCCGGTTTCACAATAAAACTCCTTGCTTCCATCAGTTCACCCGAAAAATCGTGTATTTGCCAGGCTATCTGAACCATGCGGGGCCAGTTATCGAAATCGGTTAATGGTGCGTTGTAATTGCGTGGTAAACCGGTGGTCTCCGTATCAAAAATGAGGTACATAAATTTTTGAGCTTTTTTGGTACTTAATTAAAGAGTGGCAAAAATAGCCAAAACAGGGTGGTGGTTTGGGTAGTGTTGATAAGTTTAAGGGTAAAATTCAGGTGAATTGAAAATGAGATTTTTAGGTGATAGTAGGTTTTTTTTAGCAAATGGATGGCCAGATGGATAAAAAAAAGCCGGCTTTCGACCGGCTCTGCAAAATCTTGGTTTGATGAATGTTTAATCCATCTCCGCCATCACCTCCTCGGTAATTTCGAGGTTGTGAAATACCTTTTGCACATCATCGTCGTCCTCGAAGAGGTCGATTATTTTAATTATTTTTTTGGAGTTTTCTTTTTCAAGTTTCACGGTTTCGTGTGGGATACGCTCCAATTCGGCATTTTCGGCTTCGATACCCAATTGCTCAAGTTTCTTTTGCATTTTGCCAAAGTCTTCCATCGAGGTGGTAACTGTTAAAACGCCTTCTTCCTCCGAAATATCTTCGGCGCCGGCATCAATCATCTCCAACTCAAATTCTTCCATCTCTTTGATGTTGTCCTTTGAAATGGTAAAAACTCCCTTTCGATCGAATAGAAAACTCAGCGATCCCGTTGTTCCAAGGCTTCCACCGTACCTGTTGAAAATGGCCCTGACGTTGCTGATGGTGCGCTGCTGGTTATCGGTGGTACACTCAACACACACTGCGATGCCGTTGGGCAGGTATCCGTCGTAAGTCAACTCCAGAAAGCTGGCTCCGTCCTTGTCTTTTCCTTTGTTAATGGCGCGCTCGATGTTGTCTTTTGGCATACTTGCGCCCTTTGCGTTTGCAATGGCCAACCGAAGACGGGGGTTACCTTCAGGATCGGCACCACTTTCTTTTACGGCAACAGTAATCTCTTTTATAATCTTCGAAAAGATCTTTGACCGCTTGTTGTCCAATGCTCCTTTTTTACGTTTAATGGTTGACCATTTGTTATGTCCTGACATATCAGATTATTTTTTGGTTGAGAAATTTGAATTTTTCAGGGGCGTAAAAGTAGTATTTTTTTCTTTTTGGTAAAAATGCCACGAATGCACGAATAATATTTTTTTAAGTCTGTTAAACGCTAATCTGTTAATTTACAATGTTTTTTTACAAATTGGATTAGAAATGAGATTCTCGCTGCAAACTTTTGCTTCATTCGATTTTTTTTAGACGAAATGACCTGATATTAAAATAAAAAAAGCCGCCCTGTGAAGGGCAGCCTGCGGTAAAAGTGGAAATGCCTTGATTATTACCATCCTGCAAGGGAAATACCCATTGTAACCGGGTATAATTCAGGGCCTTCTCCGTCTTTAAACATTTGATTCAGCGAGTATGTAGCATAAAGATTGATGATACCCCAGCCAATCCGTACAGTGGCATCATATCTGAAAGGATTCAGGTGAAAGTCATCCCATTTCTTGGGCTTCACCCGGCCATCTTCGTTGTACATCATTTTGGTGTGTGTGGCATAACGCCAGCCTGCAATAACCCCGGCTGTGAAATGAAAACTGTTGCTTTTGGCATAAGGATTTGTCTGATATTCAAAAAGCAGCGGGACTGTAAGGTAGTTTACAACTAGTTTACTCTTATCCCAATCGTGCGAAGAATCAGGCCAGCCGGCAATTTGGGCTGAGTCCGGGGTAAGAAAAATATTATTATCAAAGCGGTAATTATTCCAGCGAAGCCCCAACCCTGTAATCATCCCGAATTTATTTCCGGCAATGTTAAAATTCTGTTCATACGCATTAATATTTACTTCACCCGATTTCTCAAATTTCAGAGTAAGAAAATCATAATCTGCAGGTGGGTCGATATTCCAGTCTTTATCAACAAAACCATTGATGCCAAGCTCAACTCCACCCCAGTGTCCGTTGAATTTGCGGCATTTATTCCTTTCCCATGTAACATTTCCGTCGTCGTCAACCACCAG
>Ga0172375_10011474_pt1 | contig 11279 bp, 13 predicted proteins | sample LakKiv1m_FD_114537 | JGI IMG/M metagenome (GOLD analysis project Ga0172375, IMG submission 114537) | Freshwater microbial communities from Kabuno Bay, South-Kivu, Congo - kab_092012_11.1m | ecosystem: Environmental > Aquatic > Freshwater > Lake | place: Democratic Republic of the Congo... | reverse complement strand
TGCGATGCATCGACTCAATCACCGCCCCAGAAAATGCCTCGGCTTCAAAACGCCCCACGAGGTGTTCATGAAGCAGCTACACTCACGTCATAACACCGTTGCACTTCAGACTTGAATCCGCCCTGTGATTTAGGAAGTCCACGTTTCGTTAGGCAAGGGAAACTCATGAGCGATTGGGACTTTCTGCACGATATGCACAATGACGGCTATAGCCCGGAGCAAATAGCTGATGCCGCTGCTTGTGGGTATAACCCTTGGGAGTGGCAACTAGTAGATGAAAATGAGTTGCCTGCGCTGTACTCCCAGGAAAACCATGAACTGGTTGAAATATTCGGAAGCGTAGTCGATAGCGCAAAGTCATACCATGCGCTCACAGGACGCTACCTGCAAATATGGGGCGAGCTTGGCGAGTTGTATGCCGAAATCAAGTATGGCATTAAGCGCCACAAACCACACACCAAAGGCTCGGATGGAAAACTTGGAAACGACTTTGTAGAAATCAAAACGATTTCCCCGGAGAAAGATGGTGGTCAAGTTCAAGTCAAACGCGCCGGGAATTTCAACAAGCTACTTGTAATCAAAATCAACGAAAGATTTGAGTTCGAGGGGCGATTCATTGAGCGCAAGCAGTTATCAAAGGGCGAAGGGGCATATGCGAGAGTGTCTTGGTCGGCTCTATCCCCAATAAAGCAAGAACCTAAAACATGAACCATGCGCCTAGCAATAGCTTCGAGTCGGACGCTCCGCCAGCAAGCTTCGCTTGCCGTCTCCGCGCCCCTCAAACTGCACGTTAGCTTTCAAGATCAACATCGGAGGTTCATATGGCAAAGACTGCAAACGCACATCCCTATATTCCTAGCTCTGGGATGATCGTCCAGACGTTTACCCAGCTAAGAAAGATGTTTCCGGCAAAGGTAGATGCCGAAACATTAAGGAAGCTTTCCCTTGCCCCCAAGAATGAGTCAATGGTAATAAACGTACTTCGTTTCCTTGGGTTTATTGATGACGAGTGCAAGAAGACAGCTCTGGCAGGAACCGTATTCAATAAGCACCAAAACGACGCATTTTCAGCTGAACTTGAGAAAGTTGTTTCTTCTGCATACGGTGAACTCTTTAATACGATGGGTGAAGCGGCGTGGTCTGCCGATCGATCCACGCTAATTGGCTTTTTCCGTGTCCATGATGAAACCAGTGAAATTACGGCCACGCGGCAAGCGATAGTCTTTGAGACGCTGGCATCTTTGAGTGGTCATGGGCAGTCTGTACAGCCGAATGCGGCTAAGCCAAAGGTTGCTGCAAAGCCTGCGCCAGCGAAGAAGCATGCGGCATCTCCAAAGCAACCTTCAGCAGTGGAGACTCAGGCCGCTCAACCTGCTGCTGGCGTGGTTCCAATTACGGCCGTGAACGGTAATGGCGTAGGCCTAACGGTTCGCATTGAAATCAATTTGCCCGCACAGGGAGACCAAGAGACCTACGACCGAATCTTTCAAAGCATCAAGCAAAACCTCCTGAACGGCTAAGGAAATGTTTGAGCTCTTTGAGAGAATAGCGCGCCGTGCGCACCTGTTCTCGGACGAGCCAGTAACGCTCGGGCCTGTCGAACATCCATTTGATACTCGAAATATCCATCCAATGCTTCCTGAGCTAGTAAGGAAGATGTTTGATGATGGGTACTACTCCCAATCAACGTTCGAGGCCTGTAAGTACTTGGACAAGGAGGTCGCCAGGCTCTCGAAGTGCACTGAATCTGGCTACAAGCTAATGATGAAGGCATTTCAGGAGGCATCACCCTTAATTGCGCTAACGGCGCTTAAGACTGACTCCGAAAAGGATGAGCAGGGCGGCTTTAAGTTCATGTTCACCGGTACCGTTATGGCAATCCGGAATCCGCGGGGGCATGAGTACAAGATTAAGGACTCCATTGATGAGTGCTTAGATCATCTCGCCCTCATTTCGCTTTTGTTGAGGCGCTTAGAGAAAGCAGGCCATGCGCTTGAAAGCTAACCACTCGCCGCAGGCACGACAGCCCTGACGGGCCGCGGCCTGAGCTCAAACGTTAGTCCTTGAAGAATTTTGAAGGCCGCTACGTCTTACGAGAACTCGGCGCTGGTAGGACGGCAGTAAGATGAGCGTTCGATTTTCGAGGAGTGCCCGAGCATGACTGATCTGTTTACTCCCGCCCGCTTCGGCGCCATCGAACTGGCCAACCGCATCGTGATGTCTTCGCTGACGCGCAACCGCGCCGGCGCGGGCAATGTGCCGACGCCGCTGGTGGCGGAGTACTACCGCCAGCGCGCGAGTGCCGGCCTGATCCTCACCGAGGCGTCGCCGGTTTGTCCCGAGGCGCACGGTTATCCGCGCACGCCGGGCATCCACAGCGAGGCACAGATCGCCGGCTGGCAGGGCGTGACCGAGGCCGTGCATCGCGCCGGCGGCAAGATTGCCTTGCAGCTGTGGCATGTGGGCCGGATTTCGCATCCCGATCTGCAACCGAACGGCCAGTTGCCGGTAGCACCTTCTGCGATCAAGGCGGCCGGGCAGACCTTCACGGGGCAGGGCATGAAGGACTTTGTCACCCCGCGCGCGCTGGATACGGCCGAGCTGCCGGGGCTGGTGGCTACCTACGCGCAGGCCGCGAAGAATGCGCTGGCGGCCGGGTTTGATGGCGTCGAGGTGCATGCCGGCAACGGCTATCTGCTCGACCAGTTTTTGCGCTCGTCGACCAACCAGCGCACCGATGCCTACGGCGGCAGCAAGGAGAAGCGCGCCCGCCTGCTGCTGGAAATCCTCGATGCGGTGGCGACGGCGATCGGCAACGACCGTGTCGGCCTGCGGCTCTCGCCGGTCACACCCTTCAACGACATCCGCGACGACGCGCCGCAGGAGACTTTCGATTACGTCGTCACGCAGCTGAACCCGTGCCGCCTCGCTTTTCTCGACATCCTGCAGGGCACGGGCGGCGCGCCGCGCGAGCAGTGGGAGCCCTTCGACTACGCGCGGCTGCGCGACTTGTACGAGGGCAACCTGATCCTCAACAACGGCTACGACTTTGCCAGTGCGCAAGCCGCGCTGGCCGCGGGCCAGGCCGATGCCATCGCCTTCGGCCGCCTGCTGCTGGCGAACCCCGATCTGGTCGAGCGTTTCCGCCGCGGGGCGCCGCTGAATCAGCCCGACTACAGCAAGCTCTACGTCGGCGAGGAGAAGGGCTACACCGACTACCCGGCGCAGGCCACCTGAAAGTCAGCGCTGGCGAGACGGCACCGGCACGGTAAACTCGGCACGATGAAGCTTGCCGATCTCCCTGACGACCTGCTCGCCACGCGGCCGCATCTGTTTTCGTCCGCCGTCGTGTCGATTGCGGTGCGTGAACTGGAACGCATGCGCGACACGATCGCCGCGATCGAGCGCGCCATCGCCCTGAAAGTCGGCGCTGACAAGACGGCATGTGCGGGTGTCTTCATGGGCTACGACTTTCATCTGACGCCGGCCGGACCGCAACTCATCGAGATCAACACCAATGCCGGCGGCGGATTGCTCGCCGCCCTGCAGGCGGGGCGCGAGGATGTGCTGGAAGCGTTCGTCGCAATGTTCCGTACCGAGTGCCCGCGCGAGCTCAAGTCCCTGGCGATCGTCGATGAGCAGCCGGACAGCCAGTATCTGTATCCCGAGTTCCTCGGCTTCAAGCAGTTGTTCGCGGCGCACGGCATCACGGTGGTGATCTGCGATCCGGCCGAGCTGATGCTCTGCCATGGCAACCTGTGGCACGAGGAACAGAAGCTGGACCTCATCTACAACCGGCTCACCGATTTCGATTTTTCAACGCCGGCCCACGCGGTGCTGCGCGAGGCCTGGCGGCAGGGTGTGACGATCACGCCCAATCCGGCGCTGCACGCGCGCTATGCCGACAAGCGCAACCTGATCGCGCTGACCGACGAGGCGCAGTTGAAGGCTTGGGGTGTGGACGAAGACACGCGCAAGATTTTGCTCGCAGGCATCCCGAAAACCGAGGCGGTGACGGCGGAACGCGCCGACGAATTCTGGCAGCGGCGCAAAGCGCTATTCTTCAAGCCGGCGCTGGGCTACGGCTCCAAGGGCTCGTATCGCGGCGACAAGCTCACGAAGCGCGTGTTCGACGAAATCATCGCGGGCGACTACGTCGCGCAGGCCTTCGCGCCGCCGTCGACCGTGCAGGTCGATGTTGGCGGTGAGTTAAGCGAGCTCAAGGCGGATGTCCGCAACTATGTGTATCGTGGCGCGGTCCAATTGGTGGCCGCGCGGCTGTATCAGGGGCAGACGACGAATTTCCGCACGCCGGGCGGCGGTTTCGCAAAGGTCATCGAGGCATGAAGGTATTCGCATGAAGGTTTTTGGTTTCGCCGGCTATTCCGGCGCGGGCAAGACGACGCTGATCGAGCAGCTGATTCCGCGCTTCACGGCGCGCGGCTTGCGCGTGTCCCTGATCAAGCACACGCACCACAACTTCGATGTCGACCAGCCGGGCAAGGATTCGTATCGCCATCGCGCCGCCGGGGCGGGCGAGGTGCTGCTGACCTGCGATACGCGCTGGGTGCTGATGCACGAGCTGCGCGGTGCGCCCGAGCCGACGCTGGAAGACCAGTTGAAAGTCCTGTCGCCCTGCGATCTCGTGCTGGTGGAAGGGTTCAAGCAGACGCCGATCTCCAAGCTCGAAATCCATCGTCCGGCCTACGGCAAGCCGCCGATCTGGCCCGAGAACAAGAGCGTCGTCGCGGTAGCGACCGATGGCCAGATCGATTGTCCGCTGCCTGTGCTGAATTTGAACGACCCGGACGCCATCGTCCAATTCATCCTCGATTATCTGGATCGCCCATGCTGAGTTACGAAGAAGCCCTCGACCACCTGCTGGCTGCCGCTGAGCCGGTGGCGGAAACGAAGCTGTTGCCGCTCGCGGTTGCGCGCGACCGCATTCTTGCCGAGCCGGTCGTGTCGACTGTGACCGTGCCGCCGCTCGACAACAGCGCGATGGACGGCTATGCGGTGCGCTGCGCGGACGTGCCACAGGCAGGCTTGGCCTTGCCGGTGTCGCAGCGCATCCCGGCGGGCAGCGTCGGCCATGCGCTGACGGCGGGTACGGCAGCGCGCATCTTTACCGGTGCGCCGGTGCCGCCGGGTGCCGACGCGGTGGTGATGCAGGAGCTTTGTGAGCACGGTCCCGATGGGAAGGTAATCATTAACCAAGTGCCCAAGGCGGGCCAGAACATCCGCCGCGCGGGCGAGGACATCACTGCCGGTGCCGCCGTGCTGCAAGCCGGCACGCGCATCGGTGCGGCGGAGATCGGCCTTGCGGCCTCGATCGGCATCGCGCAACTGCCGGTGCGACGCCATCTGCGCGTTGCGCTGCTGTCGACCGGCGACGAGCTGACCGAGCCCGGCAACCCCCTGCCGCCGGGCGGCATCTACAACTCGAACCGCCACTTCCTGCGTGCGATGTTCGAGCAGATGGGCTGCGCGGTGACCGACGCTGGCCACGTGCCCGACACATTCGATGCGACGCGTGCCGCCTTGCGCGCGGCGGCGGAAGCGCACGACCTGATCGTCACCTCGGGCGGCGTGTCGGTCGGCGAGGAGGACCACGTCAAGCCGGCCGTCGAGGCCGAGGGCGCGCTGTCACTGTGGAAAATCGCCATCAAGCCGGGCAAGCCGCTGGCCTTCGGCCATGTGCGCAAAGTCGGCGCTGGCGGGACGGCACCCTCGGCACACACGGCATTCATCGGGCTGCCGGGCAACCCGGTGTCGTGCTTCGTGACCTTCCTGCTGTTCCTGCGTCCCTATGTGCTCAAGTGCATGGGCATGGCGACCACCTTGCCGCTGGCGCGTCAACTCGTGTCGGCGTCCGACTGGAACAAGCCCGAGGATAGGCGCAGCTTCCTGCGCGCGCGTATCGCGCCGGACGGCCGCGTCGAGTTGTATCCGAACCAGAGTTCGGGCGTGCTGACCTCCTGCGCCTGGGCCGACGGACTGGTGGATGTGGCTGCGAACAGCACCTTCAATGCGGGCGATCCGGTGCGCTATCTCGCCTTCGCCGACTTGCTATAGTCCGGCCATGTTGAGAGTCCTTTATTTCGCCAATCTCCGCGAGGCTATCGGGACTGGCGCGGAAAGCATCGAACTGCCGGCGGGCGTGACCACAGTCGGCCAACTACGCGCTGCGCTGGGCGCGCGTCATGAAGTGCTGCTGACGGCAAAAAACCTGCGCGCGGCGGTGAATCAGAAAATGTGCGGCCTGGATGCGCCCGTCACCGATGGCGACGAGGTGGCTTTCTTTCCCCCGGTAACTGGCGGATGAGCGCAGTCTCTGTCCAGGAAGCTGATTTCGAAGTCGGCGCGGAAATCACGGCACTGTCGGCAGGGGATGACGGCGCGGGCGCGGTGGCGAGTTTCGTTGGTCTCGTCCGTGGCGGCGAAATCTCGGAAATGACGCTCGAACACTATCCGGGCATGACCGAGCTGGCGCTGGAGGAAATCGTTACGCAGGCGCGCGAGCGCTGGCAGTGCCGCAGTGTGCGGGTGATCCATCGGATCGGCAAGCTGCTGCCGGGCGAACGCATCGTTTTCGTCGGCGTTGCCTCGTCGCATCGCCACGATGCATTCGCGGCCTGCGAGTTCATCATGGATTACCTGAAGACTCAGGCGCCGTTCTGGAAAAAAGAAATGTTGACGAATGGGCCGTCAGGCGGTCGCTGGGTCGATGCCCGCGAATCGGACGATGTCGCCGCCGACCGCTGGAAGTAGCGGCCCAGTTAACGTCAAGTCGGCGGCGAATCAGCCTGTCACTGCTTACTTTTTCTTCGGGGTACTCTTTTGCGCCAACTCGGTCATGCCGGCGAAGCTGGCGGTCGTTGCCTTGGCGATCTGCTCGAAGGCGCTGTTGGCGGTGCTCATCGCCTGCTGCATCATTTCCAGCATGTTCGGCGTCTGGCCGGGCAGGCTCTTGAAGAAGCCCTGGAAGGCATCGGCCATTTCCTGACTGCCGGAAGCGAGCTGCTCGGTCAGCATGCGCGAGAATGCGACGCGCGAATCGTTGCCGATCTCGGCGACCTGCTGGGCGACGCTCATCATCTTGCGCGCGGTTTCCTGTGCATATGCGGCGCGCAGGCGCAGCACTTCCTGCGGGTCCTTGGCGCCGGATTGCGCGCGGGCGTTCTCGACGCCGTCATTGAACAGTTCGCGCGCCAACTCATTCTGCAGGGCCATCACGCGTTGCGAATTCTCGATCGACAACTGCGCCAGACGCATCGCCGCTTCCATGTTCTTGCGATTCAGTTCGCTCAGATTCTCGACTTTTGAAACCATGTTGGACTCCTCCCTTTGGTCATCGGTCAAATCAATGTAGCACGCCGGGCTGACGGAAATCTGACTGAAATCAAGAATTTGTCACTTTGGGTGGGCCAGCCCCATCTTGGTGTGGGCGAATATTCGTGCGTCCATGAGGACGGGTGGCTGGCGCATGACCGGCTTGAAATCCATGTGGGCAAGGATGTCGCGTTCCAGGTCCACGCCCGGTGCGATCTCGGTCAATTCCAGACCCTCCGCGCAGAGCCGGAAGACGCAACGCTCGGTGATGTAGAGCACGGTCTGGCCGCGCTTCCAGGCCTCGGCGCCGCTGAAGGTACGATGCTCGACTTCCGCCACGAACTTGTGCGCCTTGCCTTCCTTGCTAATGCGCAGTTGGCCGTCTTCGATGGCGACTTCGAGGCTGCCGGCGGTGAAGGTGCCGACGAAGACGACCTTGCGCGCGGTCTGCGAAATGTTGATGAAGCCGCCGGCGCCGGCGAGCCGGGGGCCGAACTTGCTGACGTTGAGGTTGCCGGCCTGGTCGGCTTGGGCGAGGCCGAGGAATGTCAGGTCGAGGCCGCCGCCGTCGTAGAAGTCGAACTGGCTCGGCTGGTCGATGATCGCCTGGGTGTTGGTCGCCGCGCCGAAGTTCAGGCCGCCGGCGGGAATGCCGCCGACCACGCCGGGTTCGGCGGTCATCGTCATGAGGTCGAGGATGCGCTCTTCCGCCGCGACGGCGGCGACGCCTTCCGGCATGCCGATGCCGAGGTTGACGATGTCGCCCGGCGAGAGTTCGAGCGCCGCGCGGCGCGCGATGATCTTGCGTTCGCTCATCGGCATTGGCGGGATGGCGGAGAGCGGCACCTTGAGCTCGCCCGAGAAGGCCGGGCTGTACTGCTCGATGAAGGTCTGCATGTGGTATTCGGGTTTCTCGGCGACGACCACGCAGTCGACGAGGATGCCGGGGATCTTCACATTGCGGGGATTCAACGAGCCTCGCGCGGCGATGCGCTCGACTTGCGCGATGACGATGCCGCCCGAGTTGTGCGCGGCCATCGCGATGGCTTGGGCTTCCAGTGTCAGTGCTTCCTTTTCCATCGTGATGTTGCCGTCGAGGTCGGCCGTCGTGCCGCGGACGATGCCGACGTTGATCGGGAAGGCCTTGTAGAACAGGTATTCCTCGCCATCGATTTCCATGCGGCGGACGATGTCGGCGCCCTGGTCGATGGTCATCCGGTTCAGCTTGCCGCCGCCGAAGCGCGGGTCGACGAAGGTGCCGAGACCGATGCGCGAGAGCGTGCCGGGCTTGCCGGCGGCAATGTCGCGGAACAGGTGCGCGATCACGCCCTGCGGCAGGTTCCAGGCCTCGATGCGATTGCCGACCGCGAGTTCCTGCAAGCGCGGCGCGAGTCCCCAGTGACCGCCGACGACGCGACTGACCAGCCCGTCGTGGCCGAGGTGGTTGAGGCCGCGGTCCTTGCCGTCGCCCTGGCCGGCGGCATAGACGAGGCCGATGTTGCGCGGCGCTCCTTCTTCCAGATAGCGCTCTTCGAGCGCGACGGCGATGTTCTCGGCAAAGCCGATGCCGACGAAACCGCCCGTGGCGAGCATGTCGCCATCCTTGATCAGGCCGACCGCTTCGCGCGCGCTCATGATCTTGCCTGTCTTGCGGGCATGCAGCGCCGCCAGCCCCGGATGCACTTTTCTTTCCACCATGCCCGACTCCCGACTCACTTGTGTTTTCGCGATTATGCCGCGACTACGAAAAGTCGGCGCTGGCAGGACGGCATTAACGGCTAGCCAACAAAAAGTCGGCGAGTTCGACGAAGCCGGCACCTGAACGTGCCAGCGTCACATAGCGCGGCGTGATGGCGAGACGGTCGGCGCAGTCGCGCACGTTGGCGACGCCGACCGCGTTCGGGAAGAAACCGAACATCGGCGCGTCGTTCGGCGAGTCGCCGACGAAGAGCCAGCGTGCGCGTTCGGCGGGCGTGTCGACGTTGCTGCCGAATTCCGCGGCGAGGCAGCGGCGCGTCGTGCTCAACTTGTCGTAGCGGCCGAACCAGCCATTGACGTGGATGGAACTGATCTTGGCCTGCATGCCGGCCGCTTCCATGCGGCGGACAATCTCATCCACCGCACTGCGCGGCAGCGGCGGCACGTCCTCACAGAAATCGATGGCCAGGTCGGCAATGCGGCAGAACTGGTCGGAGGCCAGCGCGCATCCGGGTACGGCGGCGAGGATGTCGCGGGCGAGGGTTTCGATGCGTGCCTGCCGGTCGGCCGGCACGTCGCCGATCGGGACGGTACGCAGCTTGCGGGTGGCGGCGTCGTAGCGCATCCAGAAGGCGCCGTTCTCGCCGACCACGGCGTCGACCGGCCACATGCGCGCGATGTGGTCACACCAACCGGCCGGGCGGCCGGTGACCGGGATGACTTTGCATCCGGCGGCTTGCAGGCGCTCCAGCGCACCATAGGCGGCGGCGGTGAGCTTGCCTGCAGTCGTCAGAGTGTCGTCGATGTCGGTCAGCACGCCGACGATGCCGGCGGCTTGTTCAGGCGGAAATTCGGCGAGAGGTTTCACGGTCGGATATTTGAGCATGGGCGACGAACCACTCCGCAAATGCAGCGCGCTGCGCCGGCATCATCGCCAGCCCGGTTTTAGTGCGTCGCCAAAGGATGTCTTCCACGTTGGTCGCCCATTCGTTTTGCACGAGATAGTCTACTTCCCTCTGGAACAGACCGCCGCCGAAATCCCGGCCCAGATCGGCGAGTGTGCACGCTGCGCCCAACACTGTGGGTGCGAGCGTACCGTGGCGGTTGAATAGCGCACCGAGCAGTTCTGGCGGCAAGCGTGGGTAGCTGCCACACAAGTCACGCAAGATCTCTGGCCGCCGTGCAGGCGCGAAATCTCCCCCCGGTAGTGCTTCCGCAGAGGTCCAGGGGCCGCGCGTCGTCTTGAACCATGGAGACAGTCGTTCCAGCACCGCTTCGGCCAGCTTGCGGTAGGTCGTCAGCTTGCCGCCGAAGACGGCGAGTTCCACCACGCCGTCGCGATCGTCGAGTTTCAGGGTGTAGTCGCGGGTGATGGCCGCCGGATCGCCGCGGCCGTCGTCGTAGAGCGGCCGGATGCCGGCGAAGCTCCAGACGATGTCGCGTTCGGTCAGCGGACAGGCCAGGTAGCGGTTAGCGGCATCGATCAGGTAGCGGATTTCCGCCGGACTGATTTCCCAGGGCTGATCGGCCTGTTCCATCGGCACGTCGGTGGTGCCGATCAGCGACCAGCGGTCGAAATAAGGAATGATGAAAACGATACGCTGATCCGTGTTCTGCAGGATGTAGGCGTGCTCGCCCGGATGGACGCGCGGCACGACGATATGGCTGCCCTTGACGAGCCGTACCTGTGCGTTCTTCATCGCGCCGCCGGTGGAGGCGATGACCCGGTCGACCCACGGTCCGGCCGCATTCACCAGCACACGTGCCGTGATTTTTCTTTGGCTGCCTGTCGCGTCCAGCGTAGCGTGCCACTTCCCGCCTTCGCGCCGGGCCGCGCTGAGCCGGGTGCGCGGCAGCACCGTGGCTCCGTGCCCGGCGGCCGACTGCAGCGTGGCGATCACCAGCCGTGCGTCGTCGGTGCGTGCGTCGGAATAGGCGAAACCGCGGCTGAACTCCGGTTTCAATCCGGCGCCGAAACCGTCGGGGGCAAGACGCACGCCGGTCGATTCCGGCAAGCTGCGCGCGCCGCCGATATGGTCGTAGAGCCAGAGGCCGGAGCGGATCATCCAGGCCGGGCGCAGCGTTGGTACGTGCGGCATGACGAAGCGCAGCGGCGTGACGAGGTGCGGCGCGATGCGCAGCATCACCTCGCGTTCGGCCAACGATTCGGCGACGAGCCGGAATTCGTAATGCTCCAGATAGCGCAGGCCGCCGTGGATCAGCTTGGTGCTGGCAGAGGAGGTGGCGCC
>Ga0172375_10011473_pt1 | contig 11280 bp, 10 predicted proteins | sample LakKiv1m_FD_114537 | JGI IMG/M metagenome (GOLD analysis project Ga0172375, IMG submission 114537) | Freshwater microbial communities from Kabuno Bay, South-Kivu, Congo - kab_092012_11.1m | ecosystem: Environmental > Aquatic > Freshwater > Lake | place: Democratic Republic of the Congo... | reverse complement strand
TCCCGGAACGTTGATAAACGAATAAATTTCGTTAAGCGCGTCGCCGGAAACGCCGTTTCTCAAAACCTTAAAGACTGCGAACAAAAATGGCAGTTGAACCAAAAGCGGCAAACAAGAAGAAAACGGATTGACTTTGTTTTCGGCGTAAAGTTTCATCATCTGTCTGCCCTGCTCTTCTTTGTTGTCTTTATATTTAATTTTTATCTCATCCATTTTCGGCTGAAGATCCTGAAGCGCTTTTTGGGATTTGATCGATTTCTGCGAAAGCGGATAAAGAACCAGTCTGACTGCGATCGTAAGCAGGATAATCGCCAGCCCCAACCCTCCCCAAGGCGCGAGATTATAAATCACGACCAGCAAGTTCAAAATCGGCTGATAAAAAATAACATGAAAAAGATAAGACATAAGATCAAAGAATTTTTAACCTGCCTGCCTGCCGGCAGGTTTTTAATTTCTAATTTTAAACTAACATCCTCTTATTTGACTCCTTCTAAAAAGACGGGCGTCCGAATCGCAAATTATAAATATCGCTTGCCCGAGCGCGGATCGCTGATTACTAAATTACCGATTCCGCCGACAGGCGACAGGCGGATTCAATTTCCTATTCGCTTTTTGCTTATTCCTTTTAATTTTTTATTTATTCCAGCGGATCCCAGCCGCCTTTATTGAACGGGTTGCAACGCAGCACCCGCCAAACCGCTTTCAATCCGCCGCGGATAAAACCATGTTTTTCCAGAGCGGCAATGGCATATTCCGAACAAGTCGGCTTGAACCGGCAATAGCCGTAAGGAAATCTACCCTTAAAAATTCCGTGATCGAAAGACAATGTCTTCTGGTAAATCCTGATGATTGCGATGGCTATCTGGCGCGGAAAATATCTGAACATAATCAAAGCAGCCTCAATTTTTTAAGATTGCCGCGGATTGAGTCCGTTAATTCTTTTCCTTTAGCTTCTTTCGCCGCCGGCAAAACGATAACCGCGATATCAAAGCCGCTTTTAGCCGCCGGTAAAATCCCGGCAACCGCCTCGCGCGCCAGCCGCTTAAGCCGATTGCGCTCGACCGCTTTCTTGCTTACTTTTATTCCCGCTAAAAAACCAAAGCGGCTGACTTCGGTTTTATTGTCCGCCGCCTTGATTCCGGTAAGCCTGTCGTAGCTCGACCGGCCGGTTTTAAAAACCTTTTCAAAATCTTTTTCTTTAGTCAGACGATTGGACGCGGGCAACATAGACGGTTATTTGGACAAAGTCTTGCGTCCTTTGGTTCTTCTCGCTTTTAGGACTTTGCGGCCGCTCTTGGTCGCCATTCTTTTTCTGAAACCATGTTCCCTTTTGGCCTGTTTTCTTTTTGGCTGATAGGTTCTTTTCGGCATAATCTTTTCAAAAATAAATTTTCTTACTTGAAGTATAAATGACAAAACGTTCTTAGTCAATTCTTTCCGCGAAATAACTTTTTAACTCGGCGGCGGAGATCCTTTCCTGTTTCATTGTGTCGCGGTCGCTGACGGTAACCTTTCCATTTTCCAAACTGTCGAAATCTACGGTTACGCAGTAAGGCGTTCCAATTTCATCCTGCCGGCGGTAGCGCTTGCCGACATTGCCGTTATCGTCGAACTCGCACATAAAATCCGGCCGCAATTTTTCGTAAATTTCCCGCGCCTTTTTTACCAAATCCGGCTTGTTTTTTAAGAGCGGAAAAACGGCGACTTTGACCGGCGCGATTTTTTTCGGGAAACGCATTACGACGCGCTCTTCCCCGCCTTCGAGCTTCTCCTCGCGATAAGCGGAAATCAAGGCGGCGAGCAGACTCCGATCCAGTCCGAAAGTCGGCTCGATAGTATGAGGAACGTATTTTTCGTTCGTCTCCGGATCGAGATATTCGAGCTTTTCTCCGGAAAATTCCGAATGCCGTTTCAAGTCAAAATCGCCGCGATGGGCGAGTCCGAACAATTCGGAAAAACCGAAAGGAAAATCATATTCGGTATCAACGGTCTTTTTGGAATAATGGGAAAGTTTTTCTTTCGGATGCTCGTAGCGCCGCAACTGTTTTTTCTCCGCGCCGAGCTCGGAAGCGAATTCTTCCTGAAGCGCGAGCCAGTGACCAAAAATCTTTTTCCAGTCGGCCTTCGGACTGATGAAATATTCGATTTCCATCTGTTCGAATTCCCGCGTACGAAAAATGAAATTTCTGGCCACGATCTCGTTCCGGAACGCTTTACCGATCTGGGCGATGCCAAAAGGAATCTTCGGCCGCATGGAATCGATGACATTCTTGAATTCGACAAAAATCGCCCCGGCGGTTTCCGGCCGCAGGAAAACCGGCTCATCAGCGCCGTTCATTTCGGTTTTGAACATCATATTAATCAACCGCGCCTCGGTCCATTCCTTCTTGCCGCATTCCGGGCATTTTATCTTGCCGCTCGACAATATTTCATTCATCTCTTCGGTCTTGCCTTCGAGGTCGTCGCCGGTCGCCTCGCCGATCAAATGGTCAGCGCGAAATCTTTTTTTGCAATTCTTGCAGTCGACCATCGCATCGTTGAACCCGTCGACATGACCGGAAGCTTTCCAGACCTTCGGATTCAGGATAATCGGCCCGTCGATTCCGACGATGTCTTCCCGCTCCCGGACGAATTTCTTCCACCAAAGCTTTTTGATGTTATTCTTCAGCTCGACTCCGTAAGGCCCATAGGCGTAAGTGTTGGCCAGTCCGCCGTAAATTTCGCAGGCGGGAAAAACAAATCCCCGCCGCTTGGCGAGTGAAACGATTTTTTGCATCAAATCGTTATCCGGTTTTTCTTTTTTCATATGAACTAATATCTCGCGACAAGCCGACGAACGGTAAAAACAAGTTCGGCTGTCCGCAATAAAAATAACAATGACGCTCGCCTCGCTCCGCGGGATTAAATCAAAATCAAAAAAATCCTCGTTCCAAAGCCGCATGACTAAAATGCGACGCTAGAACGAGAATTCCCCGCGGTTCCATCTAGCTTCCCGCAACAACGGGCGCCTTAATTTTTCCGGTTCCGCCCGCGGATTGCCACGGCGGAGGAAAGGAGCCAAACCCTTTCACCGGAAATTATTTCGTTTTTATTATATAACGAAAAAATCAATAATGTCAATTACATTTCTTCCAAATCCTCGATACCCAATAGCCCCAAACCATTGACGATCGTCCGGACGACCGCCGAAAGCAAGGCCAGTCGGGCGCGTTTAATTTCTTCTTCGGTCTTAAGCACCGGAATTTCGTGATAATATTCGTTAAAAATCCGCGCCAGATCAAAAAGATAGCGCGCGACTTCGCTCGGATCGTAATTCGCTCCGGCGCGCGCGACCACTCCGGGAAATTCTGCAAGCTTCAGCGCGATCAGCCGCTCTTTTTCCTCTTTAAGCGATTCTGCCGTTTTTTCCGGCGCCGGCCGGCTCCAGTTCCGGCCGCCTTTTCTCAAAACGCTTCTGACCCGCGCGCAAGTATACTGAAGATAGGCGGCGGTATAACCGTCAAACCGGAGCGCTTCCTCGATATCAAAAGTAATGACCGCGGCCGCGCTGGTTTTGAGCATTTCGAATTTCATCGCTCCGACCGCGATCTTAAAAGCCGTCTTTTCGATTTTGCCAGCGCTCCAGTCCGGATGTCGTTTCGCGGTTTCTTCCCGCGAACGCGCCAGAATTTTTTCTTTCAATTCTTCGTAAGTAATAACATTGCCGGCGCGCGACGACATCATCCCGCTCGGCAATTTTACGAATTCATAACCAAGATGGATTTTTTCTTCTTTTTGCCCGAGCAGTTCCAAAATTTTAAAAAGCTGGCGGAAATAAAGCGCCTGCCGGGTATCAACGACATAGATCGATTTTTCCGGCTTGAACTTGGCCGCTTTTTTCAAAGCCAAAGGAATATCCGAAACCGGATAAGTCGCCGTGCCGTCCGAACGGACAAAAACCAAAACCCCCAAATCGTATTGCTCCAAATCGGCAATCACCGCCCCCTCGCTCCTTTTGAGAATCCCCTTTTCAATCAACCGAGGAATCATCTTTTTCCCCTCTTCGATAAAATCGCTTTCGTAAAAAGTCTTGGCGAATCTTATGTCCAATTCGCGGTAAATTTCTAATAGCTGATCAATACTCCATTTTCTCGTTTTTTTCCAAAACGCGTATTCCTCGCCTTCTCTCGCCTCTATTTTCTTCATCATCGCGGAAACTTTTTCCTTGGCCGATTCGTCGTTCTTCAAGATTTCGACCGACTCGGCATAAATCTTGCCGAGAAAATGACCCCTGTTGTCCGGCAGTTTGTCGTCGCGATGCGCTTCCAAATAACGCCAAAGAGTTTTGGCGACATGAATGCCGAAATCGTTGATGTAAGAAACCGGAACCGCCTTATAGTTGTTAGCGGCCAAAATCCGGACAACCGAATCGCCATAAGCGATATTGCGCAAATGTCCGATATGACATTCTTTATGGGTATTGCCGTTCGAATATTCAACCAAAACCGTTTTTCGCCCTCCGATTTCGCTTTCGCCATATTCCCTTTTCCGGCGGATGATATCGTTCAATACCGCGCCGATGAAATAACCGTTTTGAAGTTTGAAGTTGACATAAGGCCCGACCGGCGAAACCTTTTCAATCATTCCGTCTAGCTCGAATCCGGCGGCGATTTTTTTCGCGGTTTCAGCCGGATTGCCGCCCAGTTTGAAACAAGGCAGAGACAATTCGCCCAAGGCGACGTCGGGCGGAAAGGAAAACAAACCGGGTTCGATTTTTTGGTCGACGATTTTTCCCGCCCGTTCGGCCAGATAAAATTTTATTTGTTCGAGGAAATACATTTAGTTCGCGCTTACTTTTACAAACTGACGCTTGCCGCGCTGGATAAGTTTTTCCCGATTGCCGATTTCGACTTCCGCATTCGGATCATCAACCGTCTCGCCGTCAATCTTAACGCCGCCCTGCCCGACCAGCCTTCTCGCTTCGCTCTTGCTTCGCGCCAATCCGGTTTCCACCAGGAGATCGGCAATTTTCCGGTTACCGGCGCCTATTTTTTTATTTTCAATTTCGTCTGGTATTTCTTTTTTCTGGAAAGTTTTAATGAAATTGTCCTCCGCCTCTTTCGCTTTCTTTTCACCGAAATTGATTTTGACGAATTCATAAGCCAGACGCATTTTAATATCCCTCGGATTGGCCTTGCCGTCAGCGAGTTCCCGCCTAATCGCCCGTATTTCTTCCATCGGCAGTTTGGTGCAAAGTTCGAACCCGTTAATAATCATTCCATCGGTCCAGGACATGATACTGCCATACATTTCAGCCGGCTTCTGATCGAGAAAAACGGCGTTACCTTCGCTCTTGCCCATTTTCTTGCCTTTCTCGTCGGCCAGAAGTTTCATGGTCAAAACGAATTTTTCCTTCTGCTTGACCGCTTTCATCAGATCGCGGCCGCAAAGCATATTGAAAGTCTGATCGTTGCCGCCGATTTCCAAATCGACATCCATAACCACGCTGTCATACCCCTGAGCGACCGGATATAAAAATTCATGAAGATAAATCGGTTTCTCTTCCTTGATCCGCCGCTGAAACATATCCCGCTGAATCATTTGCTGGACGGTAAAATTGGAAGCGATCTCAATTAAATCCTTGAAGGTTATCTTGTCGCTCCATTTGCCGTTGTAAAGCGCCCGGGCCGGATTGTTTCCGCTGAATTTTAAGAAACCCGCGGCCTGTTTCTTGTAGCCTTTAGCGTTTTTCCCGACTTCTTCGCGGGTCATTTTTTTCCGGGCTGCCTGTTTGTCGGTCGGATCGCCGATCATGCCGGTAAAATCGCCGATCAAAAAAATCACTTCGTGCCCGAGTTCCTGAAATTGGGAAAGTTTGTTGATCAAAATGGCATTGCCGATATGAAGCGACGGCGCCGACGGATCGAAACCGCAATAAAGTCGGATTCGTTTGCCTGACATGAGCAGCTTTTTCAAACCCTCCTTGGTCGGATAAATTGCCTCCACTCCTTTAGTCAAAACCTCCTCCACTTTTTTTTCGTTAATAATAACTTTAGACATAAAATTAGCTTAATTCTCTTTCATTCTATCTTATTTTAAAGTTTTTGACAAATAAAAAATCCGACTGAAAAACCGGATTGTTTCCGCCAAATTGACGGCTCGCCGGACGGCTGTAAATCAGTTTCAAAACCCTTGATTTACTCGCAAAACTGCCCGCCGAAGCGAGGGGCGAAGCGTCGAGCGAGGCAACTAATCAACTTTGGTGGACCTGGGGAGATTCGAACTCCCGGCCTCCTGCTTGCAAAGCAGGCGCTCTAACCAGCTGAGCTACAAGCCCGCTTTAAATTCCGAATGCCGAATCCCGATTGCCGAATCTAAATAATCGCCCTTTCTTTATTGGAATTTTGTCAACGGCGTGGTAAGCCAGCCTAAAAATCCGCCGATCAACCCGGTCATCATCAGAATGCCGATGAAAATAAAAAGCATGCCGACCAGTTTCCAGCCGAGCCGAGAACCGCCCTCTGCCCCAAGATGCTTTTCGAAAAATTCGATCCGGCCGAAAATCTTAAAAACGGCTTCGGATTTGATGACTATCGCGACGCCGGCCGCGAAAACGAAAATACCGAGAATAAACATATTTTATCTTAAATAGTTAAACGGGTTGTATTTTACGCCGTTAATCCTGACTTCGAAATGAAGATGCGGACCGGTCGAGCGGCCGGTAGATCCGATAGCGGCGATAGTTTCGCCCTTATCTACCTGTTGACCTTTCTTGACGTAAAGTTTTGAGGCGTGTCCGTAAACGGTTATCTTGCCGCCGCCATGATCAATCATTACATAATTTCCGTATCCTCCGGCGTTCCAGCCGACCGCGATGACGATTCCGGCATCGGCGGCATAAATCGGCTCGCCCGTTTTGTTGCCGATATCAAGTCCATAATGACGCCAACTGAAGTACTGGGTAATCCGGGTACTGGTTGTCGGCCAATTCATCTTGTTGCCCGCCACCGGTGTAGCCGAAGAATTCTTGACCAGATCGCTGATAACATCGATACCGGAACGGGCGGTCGACTGCCCGCTGGCGTAAGAAGAACTGGTTCCGCCGGGAATAATCAGTTTCTGACCGATCTTAAGAATACCGGAAGAAGAAAGATTGTTGGCCGCTAAAATCTTTTCTTCCTCGACCCCATAACGACGCGCGATTAATGATAATGTTTCTCCGGATTTAACCTGATAAGTTACACCGCTTACTGGCAAAATAGCCAGACGGTCACCCGGCCGGATCAAGCTGTAAATGCTTAATTTATTCTCCCAAAGAATCGTATTGACTGAGATTCCGAACTTTTTGGCAATTGTGCTTATCGAATCTCCGGTTTCAACTGTATAATAAATAATCTGATCTCTCGCTCCCATAACAACTGTTTCTTCCTGACTAACCAGGGCGATTCCCTTGGCTGAAAGGGACGCGTCTTCACTGGAAAAAAGGCTGATCTCCTCTTCCTCGGTTTCATCGGAAGGAGAAACGTATTTAAGCGCCGCATCATTTTCCGGCTGATTGGAAACGCCCGGAGAAAAAGCATCGCCCTCCGCGGTTTCCTGGATTAATTCCCGATCGGCAACGCTGTCCATCGACTCGAATTCGCTTTTAATTAAACTGGACAAAACGGTTTTTCTCGCGTTGTCCTGAAGCGACTGGGCATTGGTTTCATATTTGATGCTTGAAAAGGACAAAACCGCCGCGATTAACAGAATGGAAAAGTGAACTATTTTTCTTCTTAAAAAAAGAAAAAGGTCGGCGCTTTTTTCCCGCAGGCCGATCTTTTTCATTAAAGCCAAATAGAAAAGATACGATTTAACGACGATCTTATTGAAGAAGAAACCAAAAAATATTTTTAACGGCGCGCGAAGAATAAACAGAATCCAGCCGATACCTCTGAAAATCAAGGCGACTGATTGGAATAAAATAATCAGGAAGTTCACCAAGGCAAGAACGATCTTTTTAAAAAACGTCTTTTGCCCCGACCTCCTGTTTTGATATAGCCTATGGTTTATATGATTTGTTTTTTGATGGTGCGCCGTGCAGGATTCGAACCTGCGACCGTTCGCTTAAGAGGCGACTGCTCTACCAGCTGAGCTAACAGCGCGTAATTTTTACCTTGATTTCAGTAAATAAAAGACGCTGTCTTGCGTCTATTCAAAGATTAACACAAACCGGAATAATTTTCAATCAAACAAAAAGAGGTTCATAAACCTCCGATGTACCGCTACGGGGAATCGAACCCCGATTACCAGGATGAAAACCTGATGTCCTAACCATTAGACGATAGCGGCAAATTAAGTAAACAGTTAAAAGTAGAAAGTAAATTGAGAATTGGAAATTCGCGATTCGTGATTCAAAATTTATATCCTCGCCTCTCGTTATCAGCTATGCGTTTCGGGTTATGGGTTATGAGCTTCGTTCGTTATTTCTGTTCCACTTCGGGCTTGGCTTCGGCCGCCGGTTCTCCAGCCGCTTCTTCCTTGACCGCTCCCGCCTCTTCGGTTTTAGTCTCTGCCGGCTTAACTTCTTCCTTCGCTTCCTCTTTCTTGCCTTTGGAGGCCTTTACTTTTTCGCCCTCGATAATTTTCTTATCAATAAAAAGATTATTGATGCTCGGCGAAAGCTGAGCGCCTTTGTCAATCCAGTATTTGACCCGATCGGCGTCTATTTGGAGATCTTTGCTTCTCGGATTGTAAGAACCGAGGATTTCAAGCGCCCGGCCGAACGGATCCCGCGCTTTTTCCGAAATAATGACTCTGAAATAAGGCTGTTTGCTTTTTCCTTGACGGGAAAATCTAATCATTAACATAGATATTGTCTTTTCTTTAGACTTAATAAAAACTAACGACAATATTACCCCGAAAGACAAAAAAAGTCAAGATTAAGGCCAAAAAAGTGAAAAAACTTGCTCTTTTTCCGGTTTTATGTTATGATTCCGTTATAAAATAACTTAATTTTAGTCCCTTTTCTCGGATTGGGACGCCTCTTTGGGCGCCTTTTCTTGGATCAAGGGCGGGAAAAACTATGCTGGACAAAAATTCCAAACAAAAGATTATCGGCCGTTTTAAAACCCACTCGAACGATACCGGTTCGCCGCAAGTTCAGATCGCGATTCTGACCGAAGAAATCAACCGGCTTACCGATCATCTCAAAAAACACAAAAAAGACCATTCTTCGAGACGCGGTTTGCTTAAAAAAGTCGGGGAACGCAGACGGTTGCTTAAATATCTCCAAAAAGAGGACCAAAAATCGTTTGAGGAAATGGCGATCAAGCTTAAACTTAAAATCGCCAAAAAAATGATTGCTGACGAGGAAGAAAGAAGGAAGGCTGAAGAAGAATTGATGAAAGAAGTCAATCCGGAAACTTCCGAAGAGGAAACCAATTCCGAAGAAGAAAAGAAAAAAGAAAACGAGGAATAATTTATGGAAAAACACAAGGAGCAAAGAGTGGGAATTCTGGTCGATGTGGCCAATATGTACCACTCGGCCAAAAATCTTTATCATAAAAGAGTGAACTACAAGGAAGTGCTCAAGACGGCGACGGCCGGACGGAAACTGATCCGGGCGACCGCTTACGCGGTCCGGACCGAAAGCGGCGAAGAAGCCTCTTTCATCGAAGCCTTGCATCAGCTCGGGTTCGAAATCAAAATGAAAGATCTTCAGATATTTTCCGGAGGCGCGAAAAAAGGCGATTGGGATGTCGGCATGACTGTCGACGCGATCAAGCTCGGCCAAAAACTCGATGTCATCGTTTTGATCACCGGCGACGGCGATTTCTTGCCGCTCGTCAAATATCTCCAGAACACCACTGGCTGCCTGGTGGAAATTATCGCCTTCCGAAAAACCACTTCTTCAAAGCTGATCGAAGAAGCCGATGATTTTTTCGACCTGGGAGAAGACAAAAAATTTTTAAGATAAAATTAAAAATAAGTTTGACCGGCAAACACCCAGTACTGTGAGAGGAATTTCTCATAGTCCTTTAGTTTACCGGCCAGACAGGAAAAATTATGGAAACACGGGAACAGTCGTTTTCCGCCGAATGGCTCGACCGGACACTTATCCTTAAAACCGGCAAACTCGCCCGTCAGGCGAACGCGTCGGTAACCGCCCAATACGGCGACACCGTCGTGCTCGCCACGGTGGTTGAAGCCAAAGAGGAACGGGAAGGAACGGATTTCTTCCCTCTTTTAGTCGATTTCGAAGAACGGCTTTATGCCGCCGGGATCATCAAAGGCTCGCGCTGGATCAAACGCGAAGGCCGACCTTCGGACGAAGCGGTTCTTACCGGAAGAATGATTGACCGGTCGATCCGGCCGCTTTTCGACGAAAGCTCGCGCAAGGATGTCCAAGTAATTCTTACCATCCTTTCGGCCGACAAAGAAAACGATCATGATATCGTTGCCCTGATCGCCGCTTCGGCCGCGCTTTCGATTTCCAATGTCGCCTGGCAGGGGCCGATTAGCGGCATCAGGATCGGCAAACTTGAAAATAAATTAGTTTTCAATCCGACCTATAAAGAGCGGGAAGAAAGTCCGCTTGATCTGATTGTCGCCGGCACCACGGAAAGAACGGTGATGATCGAAGCCGGCGCTAACGAACTTCCGGAGCCGGAAATGCTCGAAGCTATTGCCGAAGGTCAGAAACAACTTGAAACTCCGATCAATTTGATCAAAGAACTCGTCGGCGCGGTCGAGAAAAAAGAAATCCGGCAGGTGAAAAAATTCCAGGCGGAGCAAAAAATCGACGAAGAAAAAGAAAAAGCGCTCGCTTCGGCCAAAAACTGGCTCGAAGAAAATATCGCCCGCATTCTTTTCGACAAAACTTACTACACCAAAGGCGAGCGCAAACTCGCGACTGAAGCGATCAAGGAAAATCTTGACGAATTCCTTTTCGATCAGGGCGTAAGCAAAGACTACCGCTCTTACGCGATCAAATCGCTGGTCGAAGCGGCGATCGAAGCCGAAGTGTCGCGCGCCATTTTAGACAAGGAACAGCGCGTTGACGGCCGCAAGCTGAATGAAATCCGCTCCTTGAGCGCCGAAGTCGGCATCCTGCCGAGAAATCACGGCGCCGGACTTTTCTCCCGCGGCGAAACCCAAGTAATGTCCATTGTCACTCTTGCCGGACCGGGTATGCAACAGATGCTTGAGGGCGTCGAGGGCCAATCGAAAAAAAGATACATGCACCATTATAATTTTCCTCCTTATTCGGTCGGCGAAGTAAAGCCGGCGAAGTCTCCTGGCCGGCGGGAAATCGGTCAT
>Ga0172375_10011471_pt1 | contig 11281 bp, 12 predicted proteins | sample LakKiv1m_FD_114537 | JGI IMG/M metagenome (GOLD analysis project Ga0172375, IMG submission 114537) | Freshwater microbial communities from Kabuno Bay, South-Kivu, Congo - kab_092012_11.1m | ecosystem: Environmental > Aquatic > Freshwater > Lake | place: Democratic Republic of the Congo... | reverse complement strand
GCCGGATTCCTGGACCCCGACTTTCGTCGGGGCGACGGATCTGATCCATGACCTTATTCTTAAGTCACAAGCATTGAGGGTCCGGGAACCCCTTCTTTGCGCAAAGAAGAGGTTCCCGGTGCATCCTCAAGAGACCCCAAGAACGCTCACTCTCGCCTGAAATGGCCGGATCGTCCGCCGCTCTTCTCCATCAGGCGAACTTGGCCGATGACCATGCCTCGGTCCACTGCCTTGCACATGTCGTATATGGTCAATCCAGCGCACGCAACCGCTGTGAGAGCCTCCATTTCGACCCCGGTCTTTCCCGTGACCTTCACGGTAGCTTCTATCTCGATCATCGAGCGCCCCTCATCCGGAAAGAACTCGATCCTGACTGAATTCAGGGCCAACGGATGTGCTAGAGGTATAATTTCCGGGGTCTTCTTTGCCGCCATTATTCCGGCAATCCGAGCTACCCCCAGAACATCCCCCTTCTTGGCCCGGCCCTCCAGGATGAGATTCAGCGTCTCGAGCTTCATGCTGATTTCACCCCGTGCCACGGCCACACGCTCGGTGATTTCCTTGCCCCCCACATCCACCATTATTGCCTGACCCTTTTCATCGAAGTGGGTGAGATCGGTCATCCGTCCTGCTCCTTTTCATTTCAACTCCCATGCCCGGTGGCCACTGCGAGAGTTGCCGGGGAGCCGGGAAGGGTGCGGCGACCGGCGGAAGCCGCCAATATATTAGGAGTTTTTGGAAAGAGGGCCCGGGGAAAGACTTTTTTGCAAAAAAGTTTTCCCCAGGAATCATTCTTACGCGACTGCATCCGGTGACACGCTGCACGGGCGTAGCGACTCTGCATAGTGCCCTTTGAGAGCCCGAATCCTACGGGTGGAATCCACCCAGCGCTCCAATGGAACCGCACCGGACTTCAGCGCTTCGTGAACAGCATCCCTCGCGGCCACAGCCTTTTCCGGGGAGTTGCATATCAGCAGCAGGTCTGCGCCGGCAGCGAAGGCCATGAGAGCCGACTCGGGAGCTGCATGTTGTTTGGAGACAGCGCCCATGTCCAGATCGTCGGTGACGACTACTCCTCCGTAGCCCATTTCCTCGCGGAGGAGGCCGCTGAGAATCGTCGGAGAAAGAGTTGCAGGCCACCTTGCATCCAGGGAGGGATAGAGGACGTGTGCCGTCATTATCATCTCTGCGGCATCGGCCATCGCGTCCCTGAATGGAATCAAGTCGGCGTCTTCCAAGTCTTGCTGCGGCCTCTCGTCCACGGGCAGATCGTGATGAGAATCCACCGAAGTGCCTCCGTGCCCTGGAAAATGCTTGCAGCACGGGATCACTCCGTTCGCTCTCATGGTCTCCATAACGATCCTGCCGAGGTGCGAGACGACCAAGGGATCAGACCCGTATGAACGGTCGCCTATCACCGACGATTTCGGATCTCCTCCTGCTGTGAGCACATCCATTACTGGAACGAAATCCACGTTGAATCCGACCAGGCGGAGTTCACGAGCCGTCACGTCCGCGAATTTGCGTACTGCGGATTCGGGGTCCTGCGACCCGGCCATCTCCTGGGCGGAAGGAAAATCCGTGAACCCCTCGGTGAGACGCCGTACCCGCCCCCCTTCCTGATCCACCGCGATGAAAATTCCCTCGCCCCTCGTCCGCAGACAGTGCCGCTGAATTTCGCTGTTGAGTGCGGCAACCTGGAGCGGAGCCTCAACGTTCCTAGAAAACAGGACTACTCCCGAAGGATTCAGATCATCCAGCAAATCGCGAACTTCGGCCGTAAAGGTCGTGCCGTGGAACCCGATCAGGAAAAGTCTTCCCACTTCCAGGACCGCAGGAATGCGGGAAGGGTCATTCTGTTGAGTCATAGAGATTCGCCGTCAAAGAGTGAGTGCCTCAGAAATAGCTGTGCAAACCGGGAAGATAGTTCACACCGAAATACGTGAAGAGCACGGCCATGAAACCCACTACAGAAAGGATGGCTGTCCTGCCGCCCGTCCAGCCCCGTGCCAGCCGCGCGTGAAGAAAAGCCGCGTAAACAAGCCATGTGACGAGGGACCATGTCTCCTTGGGATCCCACGACCAGTACGCACCCCAGGCATAGTCAGCCCACGCAGCCCCTGTTATGATGCCTATGGTAAGCAAAGGGAAGCCGGCCAGGATAGCGCGGTAGACGATCTCATCCAGGGTCTCCGCGCGGGGGAGGAGCCTCTCCGCTGCCGGTGCGCCTCTGGAAATCACCAACAACAGTGCTGCAACAAAGGAGACGGCAAATCCCGCGTACCCGAGAAAACAGGTTATCACGTGCGCCACAAGCCAGTTGGACTGCAGCGCGGGAATCAGCGGCCTGATGTTGCGATCCAAGAGAAACGTGAAGGCCATGGTGATGAACACAATGGGTAGCCCCACGAGCACCACCGGATCGGCCCCGAAGCGCCAGCGAGCCAGTAGCAGTGCAAGCGTGGTGGCCCAGGCAAAAAACACAAGCGATTCGTAAAGATTGGAAAGCGGCGCATGACCGATCCCGGCCTGATAGGATTCCACCCACCGCAGTCCTATGGCAGTGGAATGGAGAACCCAGAAGAAAACAAGTAACCCCAGGAGAACTTTACGGATCATTGATCCCGGGGAGGAAGAGACGGTGGCCACCAGGAAACCGACCCCGCAGGCCAGGTATCCGAAAGTTACAATAGTGGTAAGTTCAGTGCTGGTCATAAGATCATCCGAATGCTTTAATTATTGGCTTTCCCTAAACACTATCACGCAATCCATATCGGAATTATCCGGTTCACATACCCAAGACCTTGAAGTCACTCTCACATCCTCACCCCGGCCCTCTCCAAGGATGGAGAGGGAGATTTGAGGAAAGTGGCTTCGAGAATCAGGGCTGAACCCATCAGGGTATCTCAAACAGATAATTCCGATCTAAGCTGCCGAACGCCTCGACCTCGGTTAGTCAGAGGCATCATCCGGTTCCCTTCAGCGAATCACGAACCAGCCTCTCCACATCCTCTCGGAACTCTTTCCGTAGCCGACGGCTCCGCCCTGCCACTCCGACATGGGTTACTCCGCCTTTCTTGTCCAATTCTATCCGGAGCCTGCGCAGGTTGGTGAAAAGGGCCAGCATGAACCCTGCCACCAACAGGAGGCAGCCAATCCACACCAGCCGGGAGCCGGGATCATATCCGACCTGGAGCCCGGTCACGTAAAGTGGGTCGTAGTCCAGAAACCTGATCGCCAGTCCGCTATGCTTTACCGGTTCGGCATCTTTGCGGTAGATCCTGAGAACCTTTGTATCTCCTCCCGGAGCCTCGACGCCGATCTCGACCCCTGCTCCCCGCATCGTGGTGCCGGGGTCGAGACTAAGCAACTTGATGCGGTACTCTGTTCCTTGAACGTCGGCCTCGTTGCGGGGACGCAGAACCAATTCAGAGGCCTTGCCCTCCGGTGCCGCCAGGCTCAGCTTAACCTCCTTGACCCCTGCAACGCGATAATCGGATTGATAGAGAGAAATCCCTTCGTAGGTCAAAGGATGATTGACCAGGATAGACCCTTTAGCAGCTTCTCGACCGTCCTTGATTATCCTTACGTCGCTCCTGTACTCCTTGGGCTCGCCGGTGGGATAACGTGTCAGCGTGAAAGAGTCCACCGCTACGGAGAAAGGCAGGCTGCGGACCTCACCCGTGTTCAATACGGTAAATTCGCCGGCCGAATCGCCCTCTCTTATCTGGATGTTGCCTCTCACGCCGTAGAAAGCTCCGATGAGACCACCGACGAGTATGACGATAATGGCCACGTGAATCATCGGGAAGCCCAGGAGATAAACACGGTGCTTGACCCATACCAGCCTGGTCTCTTGCCTCTCTTCCGTCACCTCCGGCGAGCCGCCCAGGATGGGGGCGAGCCCCTCTGTTACAAGCCGCCTGATATCAGCCGGCGCCCTTGGGTCGGTAAGGGTAAAGCTGAAGGAGTTCTTCTGGGGATCGCCCTTCCATTCGGCCGGGATGGAGGGCAAGCGCCTGAGCAAGCAGCCGAGAAGGTTCAAGGCAAGAAGGGTCAGAAGCAGCACGAACCACCAGCTCCGATAGACATTGTGGAGGTCCAGGATGACCACAAGCCTGTAATAAAAGGAGCTCCCTGTCTGCTGGAGCTGTTCCGGACTCAATCCCTGTGGGATTACAGTCCCTATCACGGAAGCCGCGGCCAGAAGAAACAGCAGCGTGATGGTGGTACGGACGGAAGAGAAAAAAGAGGCGATTGCAGAAAAAACAGTGTTCTTCCCCGGAGACCCGGCGCCTCCGGCCCGGACTTCACTCATGGATAGAAATCTCCGGCAGCTGCTCCCGGCGAAGCTTCTCGCCTCCCGTGGTCGCTGCTATTTGATGAACGTGGGGAGAAATCCTCAGCGCTCCCCGCGTGCGGGTTCGACCCGACACTTGAAAGGAACACCCTATATCATTTCATCGCGCAGTTCAATAACCGGGTTGGGCGGTTGAGTCCCTTCAGTCACCAGCGGGTATGCCGCCGATCTTGGTCAAGGTTGCCGGCCCACGTTACCAAGGCTGAAGCAGTATCTTATACCAATGCGCGTCCAAACGAGCAGTTCCCGGCTATGGCAGGTAGTCTCCCTCACTTCGGATGACGCGGAGCCGTCAGACCTTCGTTCAGGAGACCACCTGCCCGCCTTATTGAGTATACCACCCGTTTGGCAGCGCATTGGTATTACACGTCATCCCGATGGAAGTCGGGATCCAGCAGGGATTCTTTTCGAATTGCTTTGTGGATGAACTACTTACGCATAATTCAGGGGAATTCGCTCTCCAGTTCCGCGACCATTATTCGAGCCGTCTCACGCACATCCTTGCTGCGATCCTTTGTCAGCCGTCGTACCGCCTCCAATGCCGGCCTGTAACGAAGAAAACCCATTACAAATACTGCTGTACTTCGTACCGATTCGTGCGGATCATCCAGCAATCTCATAACTTCCTGAGCCGCTTGCTCGCTCCCGATGTAACTCAAGGCCATGGCCGCGCTTTTTCGGACCGACGGATCATCGTTGCGGAGCAATAAGCAAAGCCTGGAAAAAATCTCCTCGCGAGTCTGGTCGGACGTTAACTTGTGCTTGGCAATGGCTGCCACCGCACTCGCCGCCGAATGCCAGATTAAAGGATTCGGGTCGCTGAATTTGCTGATGAGGGTGTCCACTGCCCCAGGGTCACCCTTGTGCCCCAGCGTCAATAGTCTTCATCGCAACGTCGGGATCTTCAAGATCCGCAATAAGGGATTCCAGTGGGCGAGAAGCCAGGTCACGTGTTTCTTGCACTGAATCCTCGTTTCGGATACCTGACTCCCATTCCAGCTTGTCCGAAGGCATGAGTGCGCAGTTGCTCAGTTGTCGGTCCACTATGAATTGTTTGACCCGCTCTGTAATCAAGATGTACTTGGGGTACCCGTTAATCGTAAAGAAATCGCAGCCGTCCCAGTTGGCGTCGTCAACGACGATCCCATTGTGAAATGACGAATAGTCCTGCTTGATTTCTCCAGCCTCTTCGTATTCAAAGAGATATATGCCGGACTCCGGGGCCGCGTCTCCTCCTTTGCCTTTTATCAGCACTTCCCATAAAGGGGGAATGACCTCCTCTTTCTTCCGGCTCCGGCTCGCCCCTTTGATCTTTTCAATTATAACGGGGCGAGCCTCAAAACCCGTGAAACCCGCTTCCCTGAAAAGAGACAACACCCTATCCGTGACGAGACAATCGTTGTACCAAGTCCACACAAAATCCCCAACTTTGGATGAGGGTAGAATGATGCTTAGGTCTTTCCTCGGCTCACCATAGGGCTTGAGAAGTCGGCCCGTGGAAAACCCGGCCGACTTCGCGCTCCACTCCGCTGTGCCGAAAGTCCTCGCCCACTTCGGCTCTCCATAAACCTGATGGGGATTACTTTCGCCTGGGTTTCTTAGGTGATAGAATGTACTTGCCTTCGAGCCCAAACTTATCCACCATTTCATTAAATTTAGCTCTGATTTGCTTTTGACGTTTCTCGGAATTCTCGGGCGGATGATCCTTAATGAACTTTCTCCATTCCGTGTTCCAATCACCGCCCCGTCCCTCACCGGTGTGCAAACCATCAGGTTTGAGCCGATGGTCTGCCGCGGTCATTATCATTATAAACTCTTTAAGCTTCATACCGCAATCGATAAAATCGATATTATTCCAAGGCGTTAAGAGGAAGACGGTCGGAGCCGTTCTTGCTCCAGGAGGGCTGCGCAAACTGCCGCGCCTTCCCCGGACCTGTCCCAAGAATTGCTTCCATGAGGGGGAGGACAAGCAATGCGCAAGCGTGAGGCGGGGTCAGGTCTCGTCTCAAGCCGTGGCCGCGTGTCAAGAGACACGAGAGGTCTTCCGGCCAAGTGGGGCCACTCACTACGCGGAAGTGGCCATGCGCAATCTTAAGCGTGCTGAAGGCCTACTCAATGAAAGACGGAATCTGAGATCGGACAAGGCGGGCCAGGATTGAAGGCGGCGGAACTCGTATCCAAGCTCTTGAGTTCAGCCAACGCGGCCGGCATCTCCTTAGAGGGGCTCTTGAAGCTGTTTCCGGGGTAGGCGCTGCCAAATGTCCTGGCCGTGCTTCCTGAGCGCCCGACGCTCCCATGCCCGCAGTGTGGAAACCGCGGCTTTTCTCTTGAATTCCATCTCGGTCCTGATATGACGATCTCCATCGCCAGTCCGATCGGTTATTTGGTCAAACAATCCTGTCCGCCATCCAAAGGCGAACAGGGACTACCCTTCCATTTTCGTGGCACGACCAGCCGGACTTGTCAAAAAGAATTTCCGAAGGACGGCAAGCATGTCGTCGTCAGAAGGCGTCACGCTTTCTTTCTCATTGCAATGAGGGTACGCGGACAGCCTCGAACCGGACGTGCGAGGGAAGTTCCTGGAACTTGTCAAGTTGGAGAGAAACGAGGAATGAGCAAAGGACAGTAAAAATTGACCGGCTGCCATTTCTGGGACAGCCTTCGGTTCCATCGGTCTGAGAACCTTATCCGGCGACCCTGTAGCCTTCCTCTTCTCTCTTCTTAATGGAGTAAACGTCCATCAGATCGTTGAGTATCCACAGAGGGAGCGGCTCGGAGTCCATAAAGGCTGAATCAGGGCAGTAATCGAGTTTATCCGTCCATACAAGTCCTCCTAAGTCCTCTTGTACTTGAACCCTGGAGAATACTTCCCAATCTCGCAGTTGCCCCCAAATGCCCTCCCCTTTTATAAGAGGTTTCATATCCAATATTCGGAGGTCTCCAGACTGAAAAAGAAGGATCAAGGTGAAGTCCTTCTGAGGGATTACCTTGGTTATATGGCTCGTCTTCATGGCTTATTGCCTCCCTGCCGTTGTCTTTCTCTTGCCTCCCGCCAGAATGTCATCAGTTCGTTTTGTCTTTGCTTCATCCACTCTATCACTGGTTTGAGACAACTCGAAGGCAGTTTCTGCTCGCTGATTACCTCAAGGCTCTCTATGGCAATCAACCCCTTGGTCTCTCTATCACACCAGACATGTACATGAGGCGGTCCGTGGCTCTCCCGTTCATACATAAAGACCTTGATTCCATCAATGGAATGGCTAAACGACAGTGTACACCTCTTCAGAAACAGATTTCAATGGTATCTTGCCAAGCCTGACTCCGCGTGTCAACTCCCCGCTTCGCTTCGTTTCTACGGATTGCATCGGCGTAAGACGAAGGTTTCGCCTAAGGGCTTTAGTCGAGAAGAGGAGCGCAAGGAGGGAAGACCGAACCTTGCCGAATAATGTGGCGCTTCGCCTCAGTTGGAATTGGACAAAGCCTCCGTTAAGATAGTCACAAGGCAACGGAGGGAATGCTATGAGGAGGCGAAGTGCTCAAAGATCCATCGCACCCTGAACACGAGGACATGTTCGATTGGTTGCCGGGGGACTTTGACTCGGAGAAGTTCGACCTGGAATCTGTCAACAGGAGACTCGCAGGGTCTCGGCGGTGAAAGGATTTGCAGCGACGGACTGACGTCAGGGAAACTTCAAACTACGGGGGAGTGATCGCAAATGGGCAAGAAACCCACCATACCTCGTGAAATCAAGGTCGAGGTCGAGAGAATCGTAGAGGATTTCAACGAGCGAGTGCTCAAGGACCAGGGGCAATACTACCTCACCCGCTTCAGTGGACGTTTTCTCTATTTGGACCGGTCTGACTACGGTCCTATAGGACCTATCTGCCGGTTGGAGTACCGGGGCGGCATGGACAACTGGAAATTCGCGATCTACAAGTACAGTTCGGGTAGTTACGACCCCGAGGAATGGTTTTTCCCGGGTTCGGGTTTTGTTGACGGCACGGTGGAAGGAGCCATGAAAGCCGGGCTTGAAGCGTACGAGTGATGTGAGCAACAAGGAGCGGAAACCTTGGAAGCACGCGAAGCCCTACTCAAGGCTAGAGAGTTGTTCTTGAAGATAGGAGACGCCGACGACGCGGTAGCTCCAACAAGCCACCGCCCAGTTCATCCAGTCCATCTATTCTGATATTCTTCCCCTTAAGGTCAACCTAATCTGAAAAATTCACCCCTTTTCTGTCCACAGAATGTGAAAATCTACAGGGGGGATCGGAACTCCCGATATCAGCGGAGCTATCACGCGTCGGTCCCATCCTCCGCGTACGCCCAGACCGGCGCACTTGGTGCACACGGGCGGCCGCTGCCTCGGGCCGCCAAAAGGCATTAGAATAATCCGCCCCATCAGCGCGACCGTCAACTCGTCGGCTGAACGCACACCCCGCCAATGCTCCCAACTAGCAGGATGATGCTTATGTACCCGTTGATATTGAAGAAGGCCAAATTGACCCTGGACAGGTCATGTTCTTTGACGATGGAATTCTCGTAAGCGAGCAAGACGGCGGTGATGGTGACGGATACCCAATAGGGCCACCCGAGGTCCATCATGGTCCCAACTACCCACAGGGCGGCCACCGGGAGCGCGTGATTGACCCTCGCCAGGGTTAGAGCAACCCCAACGCCGAACCGAGCGGGAACCGAGTGCAGCCCTTCCCTCCTGTCAACCTCCACGTCCTGGCACGCGTAGATCAGATCGAACCCTGCGATCCAGACCGTCACAGCGAAGCACAGAACCAGCGGGGCAAGCTCAAGGGAACCCTGCACAGCAGCCCATCCGCCGGCCGCCGCGATTCCGTCGGTGAAGCCGAGTATCCAATGGCAGGCCCAAGTGAAACGTTTGGTGTAGTGGTAACCGAGGAGGAACAATAAAGCGACGGGCGACAGGACGAAGACGAAGCTATTGAGCTGCCACGCGGAAAACTCGAAGATCACGAGCGACAGCACGCACGCGGCCAACACCGTGCTTCGTTGCAGGCGCCCTCTTGGGAGCGCTCGATCCATTGTACGCTGGTTTCGCGCATCAATTTCACTGTCCACCAGCCTGTTGACGGACATGGCCAGGGTACGAGCGGAGACCATGGCAAGCAAAATCCAGAAGAACACGCGGCCGTCAAAGAAGCACCCGCTAGCCAGAACCATCCCCATGTACGCAAACGGCAGGGCAAACACCGTGTGCTCGAACTTGATCATCTCCAGGAATGTACGGAGGCTCCCGAGCCTCACAGGCCCAATTCCTTCCACTTCGCGTCCACCCTTTCGATGATGTCCCGCGTCATGGCCACCACCTCGGGCCAACCCCGATCGTAACCGTCTTCCGGCCTCTTGGCGGTCGCGTCCACACCTATCTTGGCCCCGAACAACTTCCGGGCGGAAGCATGATCCAGATGATCCAGCGGGCCGTGGGCTACCAGAACATCCTTATCCCAGTCCACATTCCCGAGAACCTGCCAGGCGACCTGAGAAAGATTGTGCACGTCCACCCAGTCATCCACCACGACAATGGCCTTTGCCAGCATGAGCAAGCCGAGGCCCCAAATCCCGTGCATGACCTTTTGGGCGTGCCCGGGGTAACGCTTCTTCATCTTCACAATGACCAGATTGTGGAAAACACCCGCGGGCGGCATGTGGTAATCCAGGATTTCCGGCAGCATGATCCGCAAGAGAGGGAGGAACAGTCTTTCCGTGGCCTTTCCCATGATTGCGTCCTCCATGGGAGGGACGCCCACTATCGTGGCAGGGAAGATCGGAGACCGGCGGTGAGTGATGGCCGTCACGTGAAACACGGGGAAAGGCTCCGCGGGTGTGTAGTACCCGGTGTGGTCGCCGAACGGGCCTTCTATGGCGCGCTCGTTCAGATCCACATATCCTTCGACAACGATTTCCGCCTCCGCAGGAACTTCCAGCGGCTGACTGACGCAATCAACGAATTCCACCGGTTTTTTCCGAAGCCAACCGGCAAGCAAATACTCGTCCACTTCGGGAGGAAGCGGCGCCGAGGCAGCCCACATGGACGCGGGATCTCCCCCCAGCACCACCGCGGCGGGAAGCCTGTCCTGCCCGGCCTCCCGTGCTCTGCGCTCGTGTTCCGCTCCACCCTTGTGAATCTGCCAGTGCATCGCCAGCCGGTCCTTGTCGAGCACCTGGAGCCTGTACATCCCGACGTTGCGCGTGCCGCTTACCGGATCTCGGGTTATCACCTGCATGAGCGTGATGAACCTGCCTGCGTCCTTGGGCCAGCACTTGAGCACAGGCAGCATGTTCAGATCCGGAGACTGTCCGATGACCACCTGCTGACACGGGCCGCTTCTTACCTTTGTGGGGCCGAGGCCCACCGATCTCAGCACGTTAACCAGATCCATCCCGCGAGCAAGGAATGCCCGCATGCCACGAGGCAACTTGAGATCTACCAGATGTGCCATCCTATGGTTGAGCTGTTCCAGGTTCTCCACCCCGAGGGCAGCGGACATCCGCGCCTCGGAGCCGAAAAGATTGGTTGCCACGGGGATGGAAAAGCCCTCGACGCTCTCGAACAGGAGCGCCCTGTTTCTATCCTGAGGACCCTTGAAGACCCTATCGGAGATTTCCGTGATCTCGAGATCCCGGCTCACGGAGGCATTGATCCTGGCGAGGTCTCCGGACTGTTCCAGATGGCGTAAGAATTCGCCGAGGTTGTTGAAGCTCATGGGTGTTGTCCGCCTGGTATATTGGAGTCGAGCCGCTGCTGCAAAGGCCGGTCTTGAAGAGACTGACCTCTTGTCGCGCGGCGGATGACCACCTGGTCATTGTAGACAAGCCTAGGCCTTGCATCAAGCACAAACGAAACTGCAGGTGACTTAAGTCGCGCAGGTCTTGGACGGTACTCCGTC
>Ga0172375_10011469_pt1 | contig 11282 bp, 6 predicted proteins | sample LakKiv1m_FD_114537 | JGI IMG/M metagenome (GOLD analysis project Ga0172375, IMG submission 114537) | Freshwater microbial communities from Kabuno Bay, South-Kivu, Congo - kab_092012_11.1m | ecosystem: Environmental > Aquatic > Freshwater > Lake | place: Democratic Republic of the Congo... | reverse complement strand
GTCTTTTTTGGACCATTTTCTGTCAAAGAACAAGATATTTGATAATATAAAAGTAAAAATCAATGATTTTCTAAGAAATATAAGTCCCAAAAATGTAAAAAACACTTTTTCAGGGGAGACTAGATAACCATACTGTTCAAGTTACGGTATCTCCAGATCTTAGTCAAGATATTTTTGGTACTTGCACTACATTTGAAGTTGGAGATGTCAATGACGACGGGTATCCTGATTTATTTATTAATGCTTCGTCTCTACCCCTAATAATTCTACATACAAAGGATGTAGAACCTTCTGGTAATCCATATAATCCCAACATCAACCTTACAGTTCCTGATCCCAATTCATATATTTATACAGATGTTTTCGATCACAGTAGTAAATTAGGCGAAGTAAATGAAATGTGGTCGGCATATTTAGGCAGGGCGGGTATTGATATGTCGATTCCACCAAACAGCGACACAAAATTGGGCCTTGTGATAGGTTCAAAAACCATTATGGGTTCCTTTAGAGAATTTGGAACAATGACCAGCGGAAATGAAAGAAGAGCGCTATTCCCCTGGGGTAATGAATATTATAAAGTTAGCAATGCAGAACCTTACAAACTAAATCTTGAATGGTCATCAGTACATTGTATTTCTACACCAATAACAATGGCAATGGTAGAAGATGATTTATATTCCAGCCAATTAGTCACCGATATCCTGCTGTTAGACGTCAATAGCGATAATTTTCTTGATATTGTAACCTGCTCTTATCCGGTAGCGACCCGAATTGGCACTCAGGCTGAGATTGCATGGACAAAAGGTCTGGAGAAGATATATCTTTATAATCAAGGTACCGGATTTTCGGAAACACCGAATTGGATAACATCGGGAGATTATGGAGATCTTTCGACTTCCATTGCCGCAGGCGATTTCAACCCGCAATCTGAAAATATAGAAGAAAGAATTGATGAAGAATACAACTTATCTTATCGCCCCAATAATGACAGCCGTCATATGTTTTATCTCAAATATGCTCCAGTTCTCGAAATCAACAGTGTAAAGATTTGGTGGCGATTCCAGGGTCAGCAGGATGAGTGGACTACAACGCTGGCATATAATCCGACTGAAGCGGATTATTGCTATGATTTAAATAGCGGATGGATTTCAGTAAATATTGATTTTGATGATTTTGGTACTCTACCTCCAGAACCTCCTATAGAAATAATAGGTTATAAAGTATCCTATATATACAGCAAGGCGCCGGACTTGGTAATAGGAAACGACGGAAAAAATGTAGTGTATTTTAATCATAATAATCCGCCGCAAGCACCGGATTTACCAGCTTTAACTATTGACGATATCACTCCAATCCTACCTCACAGTTTCACTGGAACATGGCCTCCACTCCAAGGAAATGCGACAGATACCGAAAATTTTATCGGATTGTCAATAAGCGCTTCTTCGGACGCTGATATAGCCTATTATGAAAATTCATTGCCTGAAATCGACCGCTGGTGTAATGGAACTGATTATAATGAAGATTTGAAAGGACATTATTTCTGGGGTGAAACTGACAAGAAAGTCAAAACTTGCTTCGATTTAAGCAAAACCATGGTTTTATGCAGAGGCGATATGTCTCCGGGATGGACAATGGGTGATTTTTTTACAACATACCCAGTGCCGGAATACTGGGACTATGATTATTTTGCCCGGGCTGCCAGTCAATTAATAGAAGCGCGGAATCTCCGGAATTTAGTCAACAGATATCGCCCGGGCGGAGTTTATATAACTATATGTCTTGAAACTACAACATGGGGAGTGACCGAGTTTCAGATGGAAAATGAACCGGACGGACCGGATTGGGGGTATGGCTGGGGCGATGATTACACAGACGCCCGAGATGACATTGGCTGGCAAATGTATTATAACTATCAAGTGATGTGTGAGATCGAAGCAGATGATGGCCGCGATGACGATTTGGTACTGATTTCGCCTAATTTCTATTCCTTCCCCGACGATATTAATCCTCTTCCAGGTCAGGCAGTATCAAATTGGGATTATTTCGATTATCTGTTCAATCTTTTTCCGGGCTTGCCAAATAATATGAAGCCCTTGAAAAACTGTATGGAAGTAATCTGCCATCAAGAGCCGTTTTTAATCGATGAAAATCCCTTTGAGTGGGGATTCGGTTATACAACTGCTTATAATCCAGAATATGGATGGACTCCTTTTGTGGGGGATCATGGCACGGAATTTGTTACATTGGAAACGGGAACCAACGGCGGGATTGTAGCTGATCACTACTTTATTTCGCATGACGCTCAAATCAATCGTGTAACCGATGGCAGGATTCGCTGGAGCTCCTGCTGGTCCTACCGTTATCCCGGTGGTAATGATATCAATACTTGGGAATGGATGAGGAATATCGAAGCGGAGTTATTAGAAGGATGTAAATATTTTGAAACTGTAGACTTTACATATGCAACAACTCCTCATGATATTATTGTGAGAGATTACATCTTCGATGATATCCGCCCTGCTTGTGACAGATATCTGCATATGGTCAGAATTAGTGAGGGTAATTTCCCCACTGAAGAATATTTAGCGGGGCCACCTCCGCTTAATTATTACGAATTTTCTCTAATCAATACTTCGTTTTCCGATCCCACACCGCATGTAAAGATATATTCTTTGAACGACTTCACCTGGGAAAAGGAAGTATGCGGCACAGCGCCCAATTATTTCCTTAAATTCTACGAAGGCGAATTGGATACCAACATTATCTACATCGATGAAAATCCGGATTACGAAAACGAAAACTGTTACCAGCAAGCCCACCTCCACCCCAATTGGAATATGGTCTCCGTGAATGTGGTTCATCCGTTGACTAACCAAGACCTAGAAGTTCCAATTGTATGGCCATCAGAACCATGGGGTCTTTGGACCGAAACCCTCGGCCGGGAGAATGTGGATTTTATTTTAGATTTAAATGGTGATGAGTTTCATTCTGAAGATCCTGATCCCGATCTTACAAATTGGGATTTGACTAAAGGCTATAAGGTCAATATGCAGGCTGTAGATTCGCTGGAAGTTCTGGGCCCGGTTTTAGTAGATTCCGATCAGGAGATACAAGTGATCTCTATCTTGCAGACATTGGATAACCGCCATCATTTCTGGATCAGCTATTTGCCCTGGTGGCGGGATAATGTCAGCATTTTTTATGACTGGTTTGAAACCGATTTGCGTTATGTGGCGGATGATGAAGGCCGATACTATATCCCCGGGGTAAAAAACAGTATTGGGTATATGATACCGGGCAAAGGCTACGATTTGGCTTTTAACAGCGCGGTGTTAACAACTTTCCAATACGATGACAGTCCGGGTCAGGAAAGCCTGCCCTACAATCCTTTCGAGAAGGACGGTTCGGAAATAAGTTCGGTATTGACCACCGAACACTATAATTATATCAAGTACACCGGTAACACCTATGCCATCGTAATCGATACACTGGAAATTCCCGCCGGCGAACCGGAAGATGGCGATGAGATTGCAGTATTCTGCGGGGATAATTTATGTGTGGGCGCATGGGAATTCGACGGGGAATTGCCAATGATTTTGACCGCTTGGCGGGACGATACCTGCACCGCGGAAATCGATGGATATATTGAAGGTCAAACGATGAGTTTCCGCTATTGGGACGCTTCGGAAGAAACCGAATATGAAATCGACGCCGGATATACCATTCAATCGAATATCGGAGACGATATGGATTTTCCGCGTCATAGCGGATTCGGACAAGGATTTTACGCGATGCGGGCTCTGCGTTTCGATAATATAGCGGAAATTCCGACTATACCGGCGGAATACGCGTTGAAATCCAATTATCCCAACCCCTTCAATGCGGTTACCACCATCGCTTATGATCTCCCCTTTAATTCGCAGGTAAAATTAGAGATATTCAACATCGCAGGACAAAGAGCCGCAATTTTGCTGGACGGGAGTCGATCTGCCGGTTACCATAAGTTGGAATGGAAGGGGGATTCTTCCGCCGGGATTGCGCTTGCTTCGGGAATTTATTTTCTCCGGATGGAAGCCGTCCCACTCTCCGGCGGAAATAAATTCACCGATACCAGGAAAATTGTGTTGATCAAATGATAATTGCTTGACAAAGCGTCATTTCGGTATTATATTAGGGGTGAGGGAATTCTCTCACCCCTATAAATTTAGGAGAACGCTATGATATTATTAATATTTATCTTAATTGTTTCATCCGCTTTCGCTCAAGAATATAATTTCACCTACGATCCCCTCGGCATCCCTTTGGAGATGGAGAATAGCGGCACTCCCGTCAGCCCTTGGATCGGCGGAGTATCTTTCGCCGCCCCGGTATCAGCCGACATCGATGCGGATGGAGATTACGATCTGTTCGTGGGTAACGGGCCGGGGTATATCCTTTTTTATGAGAATACCGGCACCGCGGAAGAAGCGGAATGGACATTTAGGACAGAAGCATATGATTCGATCTGGGCGGGGATAGGGTATAGTGCAAGCAATTTCATTTTAGCGAAACCAGTATTTGCAGATTTAGATGACGATCAAGACCTTGATTTATTTATTGGCGCTAATACTGGGAGAATAGTTTATTATTCAAATCAAGGAAATACTTCAAATCCTATTTGGCAATATGAAAGTAACTACTGGGATAGTATTTATGTAGTAATGGATGCAAATCCTCAGTTTTGTGATATTAATGGCGATAACGATTTAGATTTGTTCATTGGTGATTTTCAGGCTCATCTGCATTTTTATGAGAATATAGGTACACCTTCGCAGCCAGAATTTGAGCATATAACTAATCAGTTTTTTTCCGGGATGATGGATAGTAGAAAAACGCCTACTTTTATCGATATTGACAATGATGGAGATTATGATTGTTTTGTGGGTGGATATTACGGGAGGATACATTTCTACCGCAACACCGGGGACAGCGTCAATTACGCATTCGAATATGTGACGGACAATTATATGAACATCGATGCGGGGGATTACAGCGCGCCCTATTTCTGCGACATCGATGACGACGGGGACTACGATTTGTTCGTGGGGGAAGGGGGGTATCCTATGGAGACCACTCCGTCTTTGGGGATAGGCGATGTGAATTTCTACGAAAATACCGGCGATGCTTTTAATGCTAATTTTGTGCTTAGACAGCAGAATATGCTGAGTTTGGATGTGGGATGGATGAATAATCCGGCTTTTGTCGATATTGACAATGACGGCGATTGGGATTTGTTTTGCGGTGAGTTGGAAGGGAATGTGAATTTTTTCAGGAATATGGGCGATGACAATTCACCTGCTTTTGTATTTGAAACCGAATATTTTCAGGAGTCGTTTTACGGCTGGCAAAGCGCAGCCACTTTTGCCGATATTGATGCGGATTGTGATCAAGATATGATTGTCGCCGGTGGAGTCGGGTTCGGCGAAACCGTAGTGAAATTATATCGTAACGATGGGCCTTTGACTAATCCTATATATACTTTGCTTAATAATAATTTAATCGGATATACCATTCAATTAGCCAAGCCGTATTTATGCGATATAGATAATGATAATGACAGCGATCTGTTCATAGGAGATTGGCAGGATGGCGAAGGACATTTGCAGTATTTTGAGAATATCGGTGATTCCTCAAGATACAATTTTTTGCTTCAAAACGATAATCTGCTTGGCGCATTCACGGGTTATCTTTATCCGTCTTTTGCCGATTTGGACAACGATGGTGATATGGACTTATTTCTTGGCGAACAGAACCGAATTATATATTATGAGAATATTGGCACACCGGAAGTATTTAATTATGTGTTAGTTGCAGATACATTTTTCAATCTGCTCAATCTTCCCGGCGAGGTTTACCCTGCATTTTGCGATATTGACAATGATGGCGATGTGGATTTATTCTACGGCGAGCTTGAAGGCGGACTGAAATTCTACCGCAATGTGACCACGGGGGTGGCAAATCCTTCCTTTGACCTTTCACCTTTGACCTTTGACCTGCTTCCCTGCTACCCCAATCCTTTCAATGAAAGTTTGACTATCCCGTTTTCGCTGGATCAAGCTTTACCGGTGGAGGTGGTGGTGTATGATGCGCTGGGGCAGATGGTCACGAGACTCGAGACACAAGACCTGAAACCCGAAATAAACCAGGTGGTGTGGGATGCTTCCGGGCAAGCCAGCGGGGTGTATTTTGTCAGGTTGATGGTGGATGGACGATGGTCGATGGTGAGGAAGGCGGCGCTGCTGAAATGAAAAACATCCTATATATCCTGTATATTGATAGCCGCCGACATAATTTCTACAATAATACCACGAAAACTCCTCCTGAAAAAATTTGTGACATATATGTGATTGCCTCATTTTCCATTAAAAAAGCGCCTAAATTTTCCTCTATTTTTAGGCGCTTCTACCGTGCAAATCTTGCAAATCCTACGATGTCGCATCATCTTCTATATATGCCTGATACCGCAAATACGCCCCTGACAATAGCACATCTCCCAACATATCGTCACTCTGTGCCACCACCCCCCCATTATTCAATCCCTCCACCTGCCCTTTGACCGTGCTCGATGTAAACATCCGCGCCAACACCGCCGCCCCCAAATCCGCAATCACAATCATCCCCGCCTCAGCCCCCGTCCCGCTGCCATGCCCATCCATATGCACCTGCAGCGTTTCCGCGTCACCTAATATGATCAGCTTGGTCGCGCTGTCAATTTTTAGGTTATATATCTTCCCCGCCTGCAATCCCGTCGCCGTCCAAATATTGGTCGCGCCTACATGCGTTGCCGTAATCGATCCGCTGCCATCAGCCGCTTCCAAAACTACTGTATGCGTCCCCGTATCCGCCACTCCTGTCGATTCATTCCAAATCCCTATTAACATCGCCTTATCCTCTTAATGCGTTTAATCAGATGTGAATATTTCCTAAATCCCAATTCCAGCTTTTACGCTCCCACCATCGCCATATATCCCATTCCACCGGTCCCCATATTCACCGGATTCTTTGTTACAAACTTGAACACCCCACTGTATCCCACCGGACTTTCCCACGCCCAAACTTCCTCAATGTCATCTTCAAAATCCACTTCGTAACTCTCCCCGGTATTATCGCTGTGAGGATAAAATGTCACTTCCACCCCCTGCGCAATATTGCTGTAAACCTGTAGCAGCCCCGCAAAATCCGCCTCCGTCAAATACTCCCAATCTATCTCAAACCGTTTCCGCCAGCATTCCAAATTCCGCACCACCAAATTATTTACATTGATAAACACCTCCCCCTCCGCCGCAATTTTCGCTTTAAGCGTCTTCGGACTCGATAAAGTCACCGTCGTCCCCCCGATCCCGCCGATAATAAATTTTGGTGCGCCAACATATATCATGTTTCTTTTCCCTAAATCCCAATTCCTATTCTTACATCCATTCCCACATTTTACTTAATTCCAACCGCATCCGCTTCTTTACTGCATTAGTATCCACATTCATCACAAGATACTCCGTCCCTAAATATTCTGCCCGCGTGAGTGGCTTGATCGACTCGTTAAAATCGACTTCTATCTGCAAATATGATCTGATTCCCTTTGTATAATTGTAAAATCCCCAATGCAAAACTACCATCGGTATCACCAAGGGCGGATAATTTATCCCGCTCCATGTTGCCGGATCCACCCATTTCTCCTCAAAAAAATACGGATGGCTTTCTTCCCGCGTCCCATATTGCAAACTCCCCGCCCGCATCTCCATCGACCCGTATTCCTCCCCTACATAAGCCCATATATCTCCGGCGACATAATCCGCGCTTTGTTCCATTATCTTATAAATCACTGTTTCCGCGGGAATTGGACTGGCATAAATAGTGTTCGTAGAATTGCTCATTATCTCCAATATCGCCACGATAAAATGATGACCTAATCCTCCAGCACGATAGCAAAATAAATATTTACCCTTATGCTCATTTGTTTCCCAGGTTTTATCCGTATCTATGATATACATATCGTTCACTGTTTCCGGAGTACCAGCGTCTATTTGAGCATAGTGCTCATATATTAACTCCTTTGCTGTCTCCCGCTTCCAAGCATACCCGTAACTCCGCTCTTCCAATAAAAACGGCCGCCGCAGTTGTTCTTTTCCGGGATTCAAATTATCGATATTTACCGCCGCCGCCTGCAGTAGTGTATAAATACTATCAAAATTAGCGCTCCCTTCCCCAAATCGAATCACTCCTCTTAAAGCAAATTCAATATGCTGTAAAAAATCCTTCGCATGCATTTGCTCATCCGGCAAGTAATCGCAATATCCGTTGATACTAATGGTATCCGATAACGGTATATCAAAATAAGCGTAAATCGTAGTGCTGGTAATTTCATAATAATTGATTACAAATTCGAATTCATTATCATCATCGTAAACTTTTAATTTATTGTTCAATTTGATAAACTTCTGGTTATCTTGTGCATCGCGGGTGATCACTACCACCGTAGTCCCCGCTGTATACATTGCGCTGCCAATTAGCTCCCGAAAATGCCCATACCTAATCCCCGTATCCTCCTCCACCGTTCCCACACTCAAAAATCCCTGGCTATTCAAATAATCATCCACTTCCACCTCGTCCTCGCTCATTCCCGTATAATATGCGATCAACTTCTTCACCACCTGCACAATATCATAGCACCAGGTCCCCAATGTTGTTTGCTTTTTACAAGCTTCACTTCCCCATTCCCACCCTGCCGCCAATGTGTAATTCAATCTCTCCCAATAATGCTTCGAGGCGCTGAAAACATTGAAACTGCACCGGTGATTAGCATCGTTGAATTCCACGCTGGAATTGACTATCACCCCGCTAAAAAACGCCGGTTCCTCATTCTCTATATAAATCTTCACCCAAATATCGTCTTCTAAATCCGACTCGGCAAACAAATCATCGAATATCTCGCTCTTATTGTTCCCAATTAATCGGCAATCCCCGCTCTGTACATGGAATAATCCCGTATCCGCCCGTTCATTGATCACTCCGATCCCGTCCCACCGAAAATACTGGCTGTAATCGGTATAATCTTCCGCCCCCGCCACTTTTAGGAGAATCCTTGCCATCGACTGTTCCGTCATTCCCGCGCAAGCGGGAATCTATCTTTGCTTTTCCCTTTTCAACTCAAAATTCAAAACTCTAAATAATCTTTCGCTTTTCCCTAATCCCCAACCCCTAACCCCTTATCCCTGCTTTATTTCATCCCCTGCCGTTCACCTGCTCTCCGCATCACATTACGCATCATCTGCGTCATCTGCTCTTCATCCCCTAAAACATTCCCTTCCAAATTGACTTGATATGTTATATGAGTGATCTGCCGGTTCTCCGTATTGTTTACCGTCGATTGACTGCCTCCCCCCGTCAATCCCAAATTCACCTGCATCGCGATTTGCCGCTTGATCTCCGGCAATAAATCCTCATTGAAGGTCTTTTCCGGCATCACTAACTCGGGCCCCGCTTCTCCCAATAATGCCAAAGTCGCCCCATTCACCAACCCCCCTTTTTCAAACTTCACCGCCCGGATCGCCGCAATCATCATCGCCACCGTCGCCGCCGCCAAGGGAATCCCCCACGGCCCCAATCCCGCGTAGAACTTATACACCTTCGCCGCTAATTGCGCAATCGTCTTCCCCATCGAAACTGCAAATTCCCAACTTTCCACCGCCGCAATCTTTCCCGCCGTCATTATTGCCGACTTCTCTTTGACCTTATCTCCCATTATATAAGCCATTGTCTGCTTCGATATATTCTGCAATTCCACCTGCAAAGCCGCTCTTCCCATCGCTTTCCATTTATCGCGTCCATGCATTTCCAAGTCTAGCGTATTCTGCCAAAATGTCTCGTTCGCCGCATATAATACCTCCATATCCGCCCGCTTCGCGTCCCGTTCCCTGTTCGATATCGCAATCTTTTCATTCGCTAAAGCCTCTTCCGCCGCCAATAACTTCTCCTGCGCCGCAATTTCCTCCTCCGTCCCCGGAATCGTCTCCGCCAATTCAGCTTCCCTTAGCGCGATTATCCGCTCTAATACTCCTATCTTCGCCTCGTCCGTCCCCGCCTGCCGAACTTCCAAATCCACCCGCCGGTATGCAAGCTCCTCCGCCTTCGCCGCATCTGCTGCCGCTTTCGCGTTGGCCTCCGCTTCACTTTCGCCCCGCCGTTCCACCGCCTCCGCCAAATCCAATTCCGCATCGACCAACTCTTCCTTCGCTTTGAGTTCCGCTTCTGTCCCCGGCGCCGCAGCTGCTAACTCATTCCGTTTCAAATTCACTATCTCTTGTAATAAACCTATCCGTCCCTCGTTCGTCTCCGCCTGTTTCAACTCTATTTGTAACAGCCTTTCCGCTTCATTCCGAATCTCCTCCCGCCGCGCTTTCTCATCTCCCTTACCACCTTTCCCGGAAAGCAATTCCTGCTTCTTCTGCTCCGCCTCCGTCATTAATATTTTCAGGTTCTCTATTTCTTTTTCCGCCTTGCCGATTTCCACCGCCGCGTTTGAAGCCTTGCCAAAATCTAATAAACTTGTGCTGTCCGCATATTTATCAAAGATTTCCTTTAATCCCTGCAACGCCAATTCATTGTTCCGCAATTCCGCCCGATACCGAATCATCGCCTTTTCCATCGCCAAAATATTCCCCGCCTTCAACGCCTCATTCAGCTTTTCCTGCTCCGCCGCCATCCGCTCTGCCGATTCCGCCGCTTCATCGCTCTTCGCCGCATAACTCACCAGCAGCCCCGCCGCTATGCTTAATCCCAATATCACCCATCCCGTCGGTCCCATTGATAATTGCAGCGCCCGCATTCCCGCAATGATTTTCGGCAATACCAACGCTACCCCGCTCATCGCCGTCGTCATCAGCAGCAGCGCCATTGTCGACCCCGCCACTCCCGCCGTCAATCCCGGATATTCCGCCGCTAATTCCCGCACCGCCTCCAATAAAGGTATTATCAATTCTATCGCCTTGCTGATCACCGGCGCCAAATTATCTCCCACCTGCGCCAGCGCCAGCGTCATACTATCGGTCAAGGTTGACCATCTGCCTTCCAGCGTCCCTGCCAGCTTTTCCGTCCCCCCCGCGATCCTCCCCTCCGGATCCGTAAACGCATCATACATCGCCTCCCGGAATTCCGGCAATGTCAGCTTCGTCAAATCCTCTATCCCTTCCGCTTCCTTGATCACATTGAGGATTCCCCGTTCCCGGAATATATCCGCCGCTCCC
>Ga0172375_10011468_pt1 | contig 11283 bp, 10 predicted proteins | sample LakKiv1m_FD_114537 | JGI IMG/M metagenome (GOLD analysis project Ga0172375, IMG submission 114537) | Freshwater microbial communities from Kabuno Bay, South-Kivu, Congo - kab_092012_11.1m | ecosystem: Environmental > Aquatic > Freshwater > Lake | place: Democratic Republic of the Congo... | reverse complement strand
TCTCAGGGGGATGCAGTGCGGCCGAAGCGCCTCTGCCGTGGGCGATGCGGCCACCTCGGCGGTGGTGACGGGGATCGTCAGCATCATCGTGGCAACGGCGGTCATCACGGTCGTGTGCAATGTTTTGGGGATTTAGAGATGAGAAATTCAGGGATTGAGGGATTGAGGAATTGAGGAATGCTGGAATTAAAGAAAAAACAAACTCTCTGTCTTTGTGTGACATTTTGGGTTGTGGCTATGCCGCTTTAGAACTGTACATGGAGGGTATCTCCGCGACGAAAAGGAGCAACCTTCAAATCCCTTGGAAAGATGAAAGATATGAACCGACAGGCAAGCAAAACCCTTATCGGCGCTTTTGTGGTGGGAGCTGCGGTCCTGATTGTGGCCGGCGTTTTGATCCTTGGGAGCGGCAAGTTCCTGAAAGAAACGAGCCGATTTGCACTTTTTTTCAAGGGGTCTCTTCAGGGCCTCAGTGTGGGCAACGCGGTCTTGTTCCAAGGCGTTAAGATCGGATCGGTACAAAGCATCACCATAGAGGCAGATTCACAAAACCAATCAGTCTCGATTCCCGTGATTATAGAGATCGACCCTGCCCTCGTAAGAATGGTACATAAAAAAAGAAAGCTGGACATCAAAATCTCTCTGCCGCAGCTCATAGACCGCGGGTTCAGGGCGCAATTGACGATGGGGAGCCTGGTGACCGGTCAACTCGTGATCGGGCTGGGATTCTACCCCGACACCCCTGTCCGGTTGGCCGGGGTGGAGACCGGGTATCCGGAAATCCCCACCATTCCATCCCCTTTCGAGCGGATTTCGGACGTGGTGCGGCAACTGCCGGTTGAAGATATCGTCAACAAACTCCTGGGAGCCTTTGAGGCTATTGAAACGCTCGTTGAATCCCCGGAAATCCCGGAAGCATTTCACGCTCTCAAGACAACGTTGGAGGATGCCCGCAACATGATCAACAACCTGGACCGTCGCATCGAACCCGTGGTGGTAAACATCGACAAAACGGTCGGGGCATACAAAAAGCTTGCCCAGGATGTGGATTCCCGGGTTGAACCCCTGGCCTCGCGCATAGACAGTGCATTGGAAGACACCCAAAAGCTGGTCCAGAACGTGGACGGCCGGACAGAGGCGCTCACATACAGCATGGAGACGACCCTCAAAAAGGCGCAGGAGACCCTTGAGCAGGGGAGAAAGACGCTCGATACGGCAAAAGAAACCATCAGCAAAGACTCGCCCCTGACGTATCAGTTGGACCAGACGCTGAAAGAGATTTCCACCATGGCACGTTCCATCCGCTCTCTGGCAGATTATCTGGAACGCCATCCGGACGCCCTTCTTTACGGCAAGGGCGCACCTATAAGGAGATGACATCATGTCGCGAACAGCATCCGCCATTGCGGTAACGGCCCTCAGCCTTCTGTTGTTGTTCCTCTCCGCATGTGGGCCCAGCGCCCCCACACGATTTTACCTCCTCAATTCCCTTGCCGGCCCAGATCTGGGAAAGCGGGAAGCGGCAGTTCAGCCCCGTGTGACCATAGGGATCGGGCCCGTGAAACTTCCAGCCTATCTCGACCGGCAGCAGATCGTGACACGGATCAATGAAAATGAACTCCACCTTGCCGAATTCGATGTGTGGGCAGAACCTTTGAAGGACAACCTCACACGGGTCCTCGTGGAAAACCTCAATGCCCTCCTCTCGGAAGGCGCCTTTGATGCCATTTCCTTTGGGGCGGTAACTCAGATCGATTATCAGGTGGAGGTGGAGGTGATCCGCATGGACGGGAGCCTTGGGGGGACTGCCTCCCTGATCGCCCGATGGACTGTCTTCAAAAGACAGGGAAGGGAAATGCTCCTCACAAGAACATCGAGCCTTCGTGAACCCGCAAGCGGACCCGATTACGAGGCCCTCATCGCGGCCCAGAGCCGAACCGTCGAGGCCCTCAGCCGAGAGATAGCCGACGCCATTCAAGGCCCTTCGATCAAAAAGGGCAATCCCTGAAAATGGAGACCTTCGGGGAAGGGAGAACCCTGTGCCTTCGCAAGCGCCCATTGTTGCCAAAGAGCTGACAATCGCCTATGGCGACGTCGTCATCCAGCGCGATCTTACCTTCACGGTGCGGATGGGGGAAATCTTCGTGATCATGGGGGGGAGCGGATGCGGCAAGAGCACGGTGATGCGATGTCTGACCGGGTTGAAGGCCCCCTCAAAAGGCCAAGTCCTCCTGGAGGGGATCAGTTTCTGGGAATCCAGCCAGGCCACCCGGGACCGCATCGCACGCAACATTGGTGTCGTGTTTCAGGGCGGCGCCCTGTGGAGTTCCATGACGCTGGGGGAAAACGTGAGCCTCCCCCTTCACGAATTTACAGACCTGCATTCCCGTGAAATCAGAGATCTTGCCTCACTGAAGCTTTCCCTGGTGGGACTTGCCGGCTTCGAGGACTACTACCCGTCGGAGATCAGCGGGGGCATGCGCAAACGGGCCAGCGTGGCCCGGGCCCTGGCCCTCGACCCGAAGCTCCTCTTCTTTGACGAGCCCTCGGCAGGGCTCGACCCGGTTACCTCCTCCCTCTTGGATGACCTCATTCTCGAGCTTCGAGACAGCCTCGGAACCACCATGATCCTGGTGACCCATGAACTCCCCAGCATCTTTTCGGTGGCCGACAACTGCATCTTCTTGGATGGGGAAACCGGGACCATGATAGCGAGCGGCGATCCCAAGCGCCTCAAAAACGAATCCCAGGATCCAAAGGTCCAGGCCTTTCTGACCCGGGGCGACAAAAACCGGACCGGGTAGACATCATGTTTCCGAATTCGGGACTTCGAATCTAAACACGACCCCGAATGGGGATCCATGCACAAAAAAGCAACTCTGAACCTTTCAACGATATTAAGCGCCCTTGACAGACACGGATTTTCGGCGGATCCTCGCGCCCGCCAGGATGAACCAGATGACGGAAAGGACTTGCAGGGCAAGCATAAGGCCGAAGCCTGCCTGATAAGAAGTCGGCGTATATCTCCCATCCGGCAGGATGGGCCACAGGTTGATGATCTCGCCGATCCCCCACTGCCCTCCAAAGGCCACCACAAATACCATGACATTGAGGCCCGTGTTGACGCGGCCTGCCAGGTTTCCGGGAAAGTTCTGGGACAGGATGGCGTAGTTGAGGACCCCGCTTGCCCCGAAGAAACCGAACAGTATCCAGAGCGGCAGGGTGAGGGATGGGATATGGAGGATGATCAGGCCCTGTATCACCATAAAAACCCCCATGCCGGACACGGATACATACAGCGGCCTGATCCCTGACCTGCTGAGGCGGGCCGCCAGGGCCCCAATCAGTGCGAATCCGGCAACCATAGCCGCAGCAATCAGCAGCAGTCCCTGGGCCATGTCGGTCCGGTCATAACCTGCCACATCCCGCAGCCAGGGACCTGCCCACAATGTCTGAATTGCCATGAATGTGGCCTGGGAAGTCACGGCCCAGGGGGCGATGCGCCAGAAAAGGGGGCTGGTGTATACCTGACCGATGCCCTGTATTTGCTCCTTGACGCTTGGGCCGCCGCCTTCGGCCTTTCGCTCCGGGACGACAAAAAAAATGGCCGCCGCCACCCCCAGGGTCAATATGGCCAGGAGCGTGAACAAGGTTCGCCAGTCCGCAATCTGCAATGCCGCCTCCACAGGAGCCGTGCCGGTCAGGGCGCCCAGACCGCCGACTGCCACCTGGATGCCGTTGACGAGGGGCAATCGCTCTTTTTTGAACCAGATCACAAATGCAGCGAAGGCGGCCATCAGACAGGAGGAGACCCCGAAACCGATCAGGGCGCGCCCGACAATGAGGCCCGGGACGCTGTCGGCCCTCGCAAAGATGAAGGCGCCTATGGCCGCAAAAAGAAGGAGGAAGGCCTCGGCTTTTCGCGACCCGAATCGATCCAGAAGCACCCCGAGGGGGAGTTGAAAGGCCGCGAACGTCAAGAAATAGGTGGCAGTGAGAAGTCCAAGATCACCGGGACTCAGGTCAAGATCCGAAACCAGATTGGGGGCGATGACCGCATTCACCACGCGGTAGAGATACGAGAAGAAATAGCCGATGGCAAAGGGAATGAAGACGCGCAGCAAGGTGGTTCTGAAAGGGGCCAAGGGGGTTATTGGGTTTGTGGGGTTTGTTGGGTTCATTGGGTTTGTTGGGTTTGTTCTTTCAGAGGCGCTCTGGATCATCTCGGTTGGTCGAGATGATCTAATGAAAGCCGATCGCCGCCTTGGGCGCCTCTGCCAGTTGGATTTCACCAAACATGTTCTCGTATTTTGCCACATTTTCCTGAAGGGCTGCCAGGATCCGTTTCATATGACCCGGGCTGACGATTACCCGTGACGTGACAGAGCCTGCGGGCGGCGCTACCATCAGAAAGTCCATGACAAACTCCTCTTTGGTGTGCGAAACCACCATGTTGTTGGCATAGGCGCCCCCCTGTAAGTGGTCCGGGAATTTCACCTGCAACTCTTTTTGTCCATTGGGCATGGCCATCACTCCTTTCATGTGCGCATGGATGGATTATATGACACGTGAATCGAATTTACGAGACATTATTCACCCCGATCAGTTACCGCCGAAATGACCTCTCGAAAGGCAAGCGCCATGAGGGGTTTGTGGCGTGTATCCAACCCCATTTCGTGTTATCATAGGAGACATGCCCCTGTTCGACGTCATTTTCGTGCTCCCATACCCCTTTGCGGATCACCCCTCTTTTCCAGAAGGGCTCCTGAAAAAGGCGCTGGAGGCCTCCGGCTTTTCCGTAGGGATTATCGAGACCCCGTCCTGGCAGAAAAAGGAGGCCTTCCAGGGGCTGGGGAGACCCAGACTCTTTTTTGCCATCATCTCCGGCCCGGTGGATTCGCTGGTCCTGAACTATACGGCCAATCGCAAGCGCCGGAAGGAAGATCTGTATCAATGGGGAGGGAAGGCCTTCTTTGACGGCACGCCCTTGTCCGTTGCCCATAAGATCCGACCGGACCGGACCGTCATCGTCTTCGCCAACCGTCTTCGGGAGGCCTTCAAAGGGGTCCCCATCGTCATCGGCGGGATCGAGGCATCCCTCCGTCTCTTTGCCCATTATGATTTTCTGGAGGACCGGATTCGTCGCTCCATCCTCCTGGACTCACGCGCCGCCATCGCCGTGACAGGCATGGGCGAAAGGCAACTGGTCGCCCTCGCACGGTCCTGCAGGGAGGGTATCCCTCTCGAGGAAGCCGCCCTTCAGGGGACGGCCAGGGTCTGCGCGGGTCCCCCGGATGGCCAGGAAACCGTGATCCTTCCTTCTCTGGAGGAGGTGCAACATGACCCGGTTCGCCTTCTCGATGCCCAGGTGCTGATCGAAAAGGCGCGTCTCGCCGGGAAACGGCTGGCCCAGGGTCAGGGGGGCCGCTATATTGTGGCAGAACCCAGCGAGGTCTATTCTCGATCCGATCTGGATTCCATATATGGCCGGCCTTACCGCCGCAGCCATTTAGACAGGAAGGCCCTCAGCCCGGCCCTTCAGATGAACCTTTTTTCCATCGACACCCACAGGGGATGCGGCGGGGGATGCGCGTTTTGCGCGATCGGGGTCCATCAGGGGAAGGGGGTCATCTCCAGGGCCAGGGAATCCATCGTTGGAGAAGCCCGTGGCCTGATGCGGCACCCCCGCTGGCGGGGCTTTATCTCGGACCTGGGCGGTCCCTCTGCAGAGATGTACGGCATGGATTGCGGGGAGGGGTCGTGCGTCAGGGGATCATGCCTCTTTCCAAAGGTCTGTCCGAGGCTTCCCCCGGTACGCTCCTTTGTGGAACTCCTCAGGGAAATCAGGGCGTTGTCTGGCATTCAGAAGGTCTTTCTGGGATCCGGGATCCGTTATGACCTCTTCCTGAACCATCCTGACCTCCTGAAAGAGATTCTCATATACCATGTGGGCCGCTTTCTGCGGATTGCTCCTGAACATACCCAGGGCACTGTCCTTTCCTTGATGCGAAAACCCCCCTTTGAATCCCTAAAGGCCTTTGTCCGCCTCTTTCAAAGGGTCAGCAGGGGCCTCAGCCGGCCAGTGGAATTGAGACCCTACCTGATCGTGGGTCACCCGGGGGAGACGCCTGTAGATGTCCGGGAGATGGCGAGCAGACTCAAGGCCCTCTCCCTCCCTGCCACAGACGTCCAGATCTTCACGCCTACGCCGGGGACCTTGGCGACCGCCATGTACTACGCAGAGATGGCGCCCGATCGGAGGCCCATCCCGGTAGAAAAGAGGATCAGCGCCCTCGTGGAACGAAAGGCCCTGCTGACTGGCGCTTAGGCCGGGCGATCCTCCGACTGGCGACCGTCTCTTTGCCCGAGGAGACATCCCTGAAGGAGGTCCAGGGCCTCCTGAACCCCGGGGGTGGGGATCATGCCGCATCCCTTGGCCGGCCGGATATGCCAGCCCGATGGCTTGCGGATGATCTCGATCCAGATATCCTGGAAAAAGTCCGTTTCGATGACGAGCGCCCTCACCATGGCGCGCTTCTGGACCGGGTCATACAGGGTCTCCTTGGGGACGACCGTGGCCCGGCCCTTCATGGGCTCCAGCCTCAGGTCCTCCTTGAGAAAAGATGGCACGATGCGGCTTTGCAATGCAGTCTCCTCCTTTAGGGGGACAGGGATATGCGTCTCCTTTTCAAAAAGAACCTTATAGAAACGGTCCTGCCCTCTCTTCTCCCATTCCTTCTCATACCGGGTGGCGAACTGCGGCGGGATGGTCTCCTTAAGAACTTGGAAACCGGTTTCCATGCTTTCTTCAAGTATCCACTGGGCATGGTCCTCATCATCGGTCACGACAAAGACTTGGCCATTCGGGACCAGTCTGCTGTTGAGGAGCGATAGAAAGGATCTTGAAAAAAGGCGTTTTCCTGCGTGACACGCCTTGGGCCAGGGGCAGGGGAACATGGCCCATGCCCTCTCGATGGACGCTTCTGCGAAGAGCCGCTCAAGGGCCAGGGAGGCCCCCGCGTGAAGCAGGGCCACGTTTGTCGCCCCGGATGCGGTGAGCTTCTGAAGGGTGCGCCGGATCAGAAACCAGCCTATTTCCACGCCGACAAAATTTTTTTCAGGGCTGGCCAGGGCCGTACGGACCAGATAGTCCCCCAGACCAAATCCCAGTTCAACGGCCAGGGGGGCCGATCTCCCAAAGACCTGCTCCCAGAGGACGGGTCTTGGAAGGGCCCGCCAGGGGACCAGTGGGGCGAGAGAGAAAATGCGAGAGGCTGGGCGTGTACAGGGCATCGTATGCCGGTCATTCTCTTGAACTCAGGTGGGCAGATTGAAGCCGTCACCCGCCTGCCCGCCTCTGTCTTGTTCCCGTCGCATTCGCGCAGGATGTCCATGAGGAGGTCGCGGGAACGTTGCTTGTTTGCAGAAAAACAGGTAGGGAGAGGATCGGACTCTTTTGATCCAACGGGTTTACTCAGCCCGTAGTGGACGAGTCCGTTTTCGCTTGCAGCGGGCTGTCAGTACAGCGGCACCTTGCGCAGCGGGGTGAAGGTGAACCGCTGACCGCCAACACTGGCTTCAAACATCAGTCCGCCCTTGGCCACGGTAAACACCATCACGCCTCTTTCGTAGTCCCTGTGCGCAGACACTCCCTCGGCCGCGGCCACGGCAGTCGCATCTGCGCTCAATGCCCACTGTCCCTGGGCAAATTGGTCAAGCGTCGCCTTGTCCTGGAAGAAAATCACCTCGGAATAGGCCTGCGCGCCCAATTGGACTCCGATGGTGCCCTGGCTCAGCGAAGAGAAGCCGATCAATTTCCCCTCGCCGAACACCTGCCCCTCGCCATAAGCCCCGCCGATGCCAATAGCGCCCTTGGTTACGGTCGGAAAGATCGCATACCCCGCAGCAGAGCCAAACAGTTTCTCCATCGTGGGATCAGTTCTCTTAAATAAGTTAATGGCGCCGGCTGTTTCCTGATCAAAACTGCCGCCGGCGACGTAGGGTTGTGTGGCGCACCCCGCCAGCCACAGCAGCAGCGCCAAATTGAGCATCAACAGTGCAACGATCGAACGGTTCATGACGTACTCTCCTTTGGACGGAATTCTATCCCGTAAGCGCTCGAACTCCAAATGGTTATCGGGTCGGAGCCGGAAAAGACTGTTACGGTATGAGGCGATAAGGACCCGCCTTTTCTGAGGGGAGTATGGGACAAACGGCCTTGTGTGTCAAGAGCATTTTGTGTCTTTGGATATTCGATATCAGGGATCGATATCATCGGAACAGGATGTAAAAACGTCACAGTCGAGCTAATGGCGGCTGTGAGACTCCAAGGATGATGGATGGCGTAGAGGTAGGCGGTGGAAGGACTTCAATAAAAAGGGTTTCCGCCTGTATCTTAGCCTAACTCCTCGATATTACTGGCGCGCCTGAGAGGATTCGAACCTCTGGCCTGCGGATTAGAAGTCCGCTAAAAAGCCTTTCACAACCTTTCACAAATCCACATTTTTCCGCTTGACATTTTAGTATGTTACCTCTATCATCCTTCACAACCTGTAATTTTTTTTCATTGATTTTCAGCTCATTTTTATGGACCATTTATGGACCACTTTTTGAGCTCAAACCTCCGGATTACAGATCTGCAACGGGCTTTTTTGACCTGAATCGGGGACTTATACCATGTTTGGTCTATAAACGGTCCATAGAGATGAAAAGAGGTACTGAAAAATGACCACCCGAAGATTCCAAGGCACGAAGTATCCCGGCGTTCGATATCGACAGCATCCCACACGAAAGCATGGCATCCAATTTGATCAGTACTATGTAATCTATTATCGACATGACGGCAAGAATTATGAGGAGGGTGTGGGATGGGCAAGCCAGGGATGGACACTTCAAAAGGTCAGCAAAGTTTTGGGCGATCTAAAACAGAATCAACGTAAAGGTGAAGGCCCAAAAACCTTGAAGGCCGTGCGCGAAGAAGAAAAGGCAAAGGCAGAGGCCGAAGATCGGGAAAAAACACTCCAGGTACGTCTCGCCCATACATTCGGTCAATTCTTCGAGGAAAGCTATCTTCCCCAGGCCAAATCCGATAAGACCACGTGGAAACGAGACGAACAACTTTATAATACCCACATTAAAGACATTCTTTCTGGTAAACCCTTCCAAGAAATCGTTCCCCTCGATATTGAACGCCTTAAAAGGAAAATGACGAAAAGCGGACTTGCACCCAGAACCATTCAATATACCATGGCTGTCACCCGTCGGGTTTTCAATGTCGCTCGGAACCATAATATTTTTGTCGGAGATAACCCAGTCAGCAAGGTGCGCATGCCTCAGGTGGACAATCGGAGGATGCGCTTTCTATCGCGAGGTGAAGCGGATAACCTTCTTAATGCCCTATTCTCCAAATCTTTACCCCTCTATGTTATGACCCTGTTTTCCCTCCACGCTGGGCTGCGATATGGAGAAATAGCCGGCCTGACCTGGGGCGATGTGGATTTTGAAAACGGGACACTCCTCATCCGCAACACGAAAAACACAATGATGCGGACTGCCTATATGACCGCCCGTATGCAGGAAGCCCTGAAAATGATCGAAACCGGAGGCAAAAAGGATCCAGTTTTCCCAGCGCGAAGCGGCGCCGGCCACAAAACCGAAGTCAGCAACCTATTTGCGCGAACCGTTGATATATTGGGATTTAATGCCGACGTATCCGACCGGCGGCAGAAAGTGTGCTTCCATACCTTGAGACATACATTTGCGAGCTGGCATGCCATGAATGGGACCGATCTTTATGTGCTCAAGGAACTCTTGGGACATAAGAATTTTTCAATGACTCAGCGATATGCACACCTTGCCCCATCGACATTGAAAAGGGCAGCCATTGATTTTGAGGAAAAGTTAAACGGTCATCCCCACTCTAAACATGAATTGAAGATCGCTCTGGGAGCTCTTGATGCGGATTAGAATTGCCATAGAGAAGTTTCTAAGAGGTGGAGGCACCTTCCACATTGACGATAAAGGAACGCTCTCGCTTTCTTTCATAAAGCCAGGGGATCCCATTTTAGAGAAGTTTCACAAACTATACCCACCAGGGACGCCCAAAGAAAAAATGGTCCTGGAACGATGGGCCATAGACATCGGCGCCGAGGTCAAATCGTACGAGATGGAGGAATTGGCCGCTTTCTTAGAAAAACACTCGGACGAGGTGAAGGCGGTTTACGCGGAAAGGTACGGTACTGTTTTCGTCTCTGAACGCCGTAATGCGGCGGATTTCGATTACACGTCTCAAGCCCTTGATTATAACCTTTTGAGACTGGATTTCATGAGACGGGATCCCGAATTTTCGGCAGGATTCAACAAGGCCAGGGAACTAAGACATCACGCCGGTTATACCGAGCCAACGATCAACTATTTGAAAACGGTCGAAGGTGAGATTGAAGCTGACTTGTGTGCTCATTTCGACCTTACCCCTCCCTTCCCTTCGCCAGATTTCGACAAAAACATAGTCGAATGGATCGAACATTGGTGGTCACAGGGGACACGTCTCACAGTCATGGGGAGACCCAGCGATCTCATAACTTCCAAACCGCCCTTCTTTTTTTCTTATCCAGAGGGAAAACCCCACGAGGTAACAATAAAGATCGACCTGACAAGAGCATATTCGCTTCCATCGCTCATGGAGAAGCTATCAAGAATCATACAACAACACGCAAAAGAAAATGGCCTCCAAATTCCCCGCCCCCAAAAAATGACACACTCTATTCAGCAACTTCAGACTATCCTGGCCGCTGGGCATGCGTATTATCACGCCATGGATGCCACTTATGACACGGTCATGGACGTATTACTGCAGAAGCACCCAGCAGGCTTGAAAGACTTGCATGTCGAAGCCGAAGCTTCAGCGTACAACTCGAATCGGGAGAAGATTAAGCATATGTTGAGCGACTATCGATCTCTTACCGAAAACCACGAATGGCGCAAAATAGGCGCAGAATGAACTCTCATCAATAACGCATTCCCCCCCCCTTCTCTTGTGGTGTGTCTCCTCATATGCCCTGTTGATGCTCATCTCCCCTTTTTCGATTGCCTGTTTTATTTCCTCGCCTCTGTGGGCCTTCCTTTAGCTATCCATTGCGGATACATTTCCACAAAGCTGCATTCACTAAACGGATGTCTTCAACCCGTATCTGATCACGTCGCTGGAGTTCGTACGCTTATCATTGACGTCTTTTTTCACTTTTTTATGGTAAATTTATTTATATCTATTGATTAATATTGAGT
>Ga0172375_10011467_pt1 | contig 11283 bp, 11 predicted proteins | sample LakKiv1m_FD_114537 | JGI IMG/M metagenome (GOLD analysis project Ga0172375, IMG submission 114537) | Freshwater microbial communities from Kabuno Bay, South-Kivu, Congo - kab_092012_11.1m | ecosystem: Environmental > Aquatic > Freshwater > Lake | place: Democratic Republic of the Congo... | reverse complement strand
GGAAATAAAACGAGTCCAGCATTTGCTGAACGGAAGACCAAGAAAGGTTTTAAGCTGGCATACGCCGTACGAAGTTTTTGAACATCTTGCAGGTGTTGCGTTAAAAAACTGAAACTACCAAAGCAAATGAAGCAGATTGCAATAGCGGGATTGCCGCCCGGATTGAACAGCTGAACGAAAGAACTCGTCTTGCCAGGGAGAAGGGAACTTATCCCTTCATGCAGTCTTCGGATGCGGTTGATGGCGTTCATGTGACGGTGGATGGGCGTTCGATGCTGCAGTTTGCCTCTTACTCCTATTTGAATCTGCTGGGACATCCTGAAATCAACGCTGCCGCCCGCCAGGCTTTGGAGGAATTTGGAACCGGTACGCATGGGGTGAGATTCCTTTCGGGGACGACAAGAATTCACGTCGAACTTGAAAAAACAATTTCCCGCTTCAAGCAAACCGAAGATGCGATCGCGTTAGCCAGCGGGTATGCCGCTAATTTTGGCACTATTTCCGCCTTGATGGGGCGCAACGATGTGATTATCACAGACAAACTCAATCACGCCAGCATTGTAGACGGATGTGTTTTGTCCCGGTCTAAATTTATCCGCTTTGAGCACAACGATATGGCGGATTTGGAAAAGGTGTTGAGCGGGGTGCCAACGGGTTCGGCAAAACTGGTCATTGTGGATGCGGTTTTCAGCATGGACGGGGATGTGGTTTGCCTGCCCGAGGTCATAAAACTTTGCAAGAAATTCGGGGCGATGCTGATGATCGACGAGGCCCATTCTCTTGGAGTGCTGGGTAAGATGGGCCATGGAATTGAGGAGCATTTCGGCCTGGATCCCAGGGCGGGGTTGATTGATATCAAAATGGGTACGCTGAGCAAAACGGTCCCGAGTGTCGGCGGTTATATCGCGGGAAATGCTAAATTGATCAATTATTTAAAACACGCTATCCGTCCTTTTATCTTTTCGGCCCCGATTCCGCCTCCTTGTGCGGCAGCCGCCAAAGCGGCTCTCGAGGTTATAGAAAGAGAGCCTGAGCGGGTGGAAAAACTACATGAAAACGCTAAGTATTTTCTTGACGGATTAAAAGCGCGTGGGTTCAACACACTGATGAGTGAGACTCCGATTGTTCCCATCGTGATCGGGAGCGAAGAAAGGGTTTTGGAGATGGCGCGATTATCCCGGGAGGAAGGAATTTTCTCTGTTCCTATTTTCCCGCCGGCGGTTCCGCCGAAAACCAGCCGGATCCGCGCGACGGTGACTGCGGGGCATACGAAAGAGGAAATTGAACGGGCAATGAATGTCTTTCAGAAGGTTGGGAAAAGCCTGCAAATCATTTAGATGGCAGGCGCGGGGCTGATTTTAAGGGATTCATATTGACGGGATCCGGTAATGCGTCTAATATTTCGGTTGCCGTAACTTTAAAACTTGAAAGAGATAAGAGAAATGCTGGCAGAAATAGATCCGATTGAACGGTTCAAAAGAGAATTTAAACGGGCTGAAGCCGCCGGTGTGAATGTGGCGAACGGGATGACTCTCGCAACGGTCGGCTCCGACGGAAAACCCTCGATCCGGATGGTGCTTTTGAAGTTTGTGGATCCACGGGGGTTTATTTTCTTTAGCAAGATCAACGGACGGAAGGCCAAAGACCTTGCCCAAAATCCTCATGCGGCTTTGTGTTTCTGGTGGCGGATTCTTGAAGAGCAGGTTCGCGTGGAAGGGCGTGTCGAGAAGCTGAATGAGGAAGAGTGCGACGCCTATTTTGCGACGCGTCCCCGGGGTAATCAGCTTTATTCGTGGATTCCGCAGCAGACGGAATCGCTTTCTTCCCGGCAGGAACTGATGGCGATGTTTGAAGGCGTCAAACAGCATTATGAAGGCAAAGAGGTCCCACGTTCCCCCTATTGGACCGGGTTTCTTTTGATCCCCGATCGGATTGAATTCTGGCTTGGAAGGCCCTATCGTCTTGATGAACGTTACCTGTACCGGCGAGAAGGGGATGCCTGGGTCAGCGAACTGCTTTATCCTTGAGAATTGCTTCCGCACGGACAATTTTGATATTCCGAAAAACCATTCCCGGCGTTTTAATTCGCTGAACAAGGAGAATCAACATGCCTAAGAAAGTCCTGATCATTCTCGCAGAAGGATTCGAAGAGATCGAGGCGTTCACTTCCATTGACGTCCTTCGGAGAGCAGAGGTTGAAGTTGCTATTGCGGGCCTTCCCGGAACGGCCGTATGCGGCGCTCACGGTATCCGGGTGGAGACGGATCTTGCGTTGGACGATTACAAGGGAAGTCCTGACGCATTGATTCTTCCGGGAGGAATGCCGGGTTCCGCGAACCTTGGGCAATCCCCGAAAGTGGCCGATTGGATTAAAAAGATGGCTGTTGAAAAAAAAATTATTGCCGCAATCTGCGCCGCGCCGGCTTATGCGCTGGCGCCCACGGGAGTTCTCGACGGGAAAAAGGCGACTTGTTATCCGGGTTGTGAACGGAAATTCCCGCCTTCGGTAAAATTTTCTCCGGATCGTGTTTGCGTGGACGGAAATCTCATTACCAGCCGTGGGCCGGGATCGGCTCTTGAGTTTTCCTTGATGCTTGTCGAGCAGCTGGCGGGCAGGGAAAAAGCACAGGCGCTGAGGGAAGGAATGCTGGTTAAAGGATAAAGGTGCCGGCATTAGAGTTGTTCCCCAAGATAAAACCATGGACAAAGAAACTTTTGAATCGCTGAATTCCGAGAAACAGTCGAAGGTTTTTCATGAAATTCCCTTTCGCGAAAAAGGGGAACTTCTTTTCTATTCTCACTCGCCTCAGGAATTGACTCAATCGCTTGCTCCCGAAGAGCTTCTGCTGGTGACGCAGGAGCTTGATCTCGAGGAGCGGAGCGAAATCATCCGGTATGCGAATCTTCCCCAACTTTTATTTTTGTCGGATGTCGAATGCTGGAAAGGGGATCGCCTTAATCCGAAAGGGTTTATCTACTGGCTCGAGACGCTGCTCGCGGACGAGGCGAGGCTTCTCGCGTGGTTTGACGCGATGGATTACGAAACGATTGTCGCGAGTTTCGCGAAATTCGTGAAAGTTGCGAAGCGCGAATGGGAATTCGTCCCCGATGAAATGCTGGGGGACACGCCGTATTTTACTCTGGACGAATATTATTTTGTGTTCGTGGGCGAAGAAAATCTGGGAACGGTGAAACGAGTGCTTGAAATCCTTTTTGAGAACCGGAGGGGGCCGTATTCGGCTGTCCTCGAAGGGGTGATGAATGAACTGGAAGAAGAGTTGGAGGAAGAGGCCTATCGCCAGCGCGAGATGCGCCTCGGGGAGCGTGGTTTTGTGAGTCCGGAAGTCGCGCGTCAGATTTACCGTCCGATCTCGAAGGAGGAGTTTTGGAAATTCCCGCGGAAGGACGGAGGAGGCGGAGAAAACAAGAAGGCGTTTTTCCGGCATCCCAAAGTGCCCAATTATCCCCTGCTGTGGTCTCCGGACCGGCTTTTTCTGGATGAAGTCCTTCTTCGTTTCGGAGAAGAGGAGGGTGCGGGACGGGAGTTTTTGCAGGAAGAACTGGTCTGGCTTTCGAATAAAGTCATTGCGAGCACTAAAATCGATTTTGCCTCCGAAGAAGTCATTCGGGAGGGGATTGAGCGGGCGAGATTTTTTGTGAGCCTCGGACTCGAGGACTTGAGCGGACGGAATCCCGACGAAGCCGGGAAGATTTTAAAGGAAAGATGGATTGAAATTATTTTCCGCTGGGGATTCAGTTTGCTGCTGGAATTGAGGGATGAGGCTCAGGGAATTGCGCGGGAAGTTCCGGATGATTTGCAAAGGATTTTTCTCGATTTTTTGAATGAACCTTACGGGAGCCTGCTTCAGGGGCTTCTGAAAACCACGCCCGTCTTTCCCTTGGCGGGGGACGGGAAAGTTTTGGAGGATTACCGTGATTTCAGAAGTTCTGCGGATGTGGAATGGGTCCGGAAGAGACTGTCGGAGTTTTGCCTGGTTTACGGACACTTTGGGAAAGAACTTCTGAAGGGATTGGAGACAATTTCCGAACCGGTTGTTTCCGGGGCGCCCGCGAAAACTTTCTTCGGATTTCTCGGAACTTTTTTTGCCGGTTTTGTTCTGGATGGAAAAGTTTCGGAAGTTTGCCTGAAAAAAGAGCGGCTTCCCTTGTTTTTACGGACTGCTTTTGAGGACCGGGACGGACAGCGTGTTTTGAGCCGGTCGTGGAAAGAGAAATTTCTGAACGCTTTTTTTTCTGCAGAAGAAAAACAAACGGTGGATGGGCTCTGGAAGCGGGTGTTTGGGAACCTGGAAGAAGAATTGGGCGGACTGGATTCTTTGGGGAAGATTGACAAAAGATTTGTGTCCGCGCTTTGCGTTTCCTGAAGAAGTCGAAGTGCGGAGGGATTTTTGAACCCTTCAAAGGGAGTCTTGAATTTTATGATTCCGGCAGAATTAAACCGCCTTCGAAAAAAGCTAAAAGTCCATTATGTGGAACTGGCCGCGCGGACAGGACTTCCTTCGGCGTATATCGAGAAAATCCTGGAGGGAGAAGTTCTTCCTCTCTGGAAGGACGTGGACCGCATTGAAAAAGTCCTCCGGCAGATGGAAACGGAACCTGAAGATTTGCGGAATCCGGACAACGGGGCTGAAGAAGGTTGAGCGCGCGCTTGAAACAAGTCCCTAGAATCCTGCTCGTCAATCCCCCGATTTATGATTTTTCCGCCCATGATTTCTGGCTTAAACCTTACGGACTCTTGAGAGTGGGCGGGTTTTTAAGGCATAAAGTCCGCTTATCTTTTTTCGATTATCTGGACCGTTCACATCCTCTGAATGCTTCAGTAAGGTCTCGTCGTTCGGATTCGTGGGGCAGGGGGAAATTTCAGGCGGAGAAGGTTGTAAGACCTTGCTGCCTTGCTCCGATTTCCCGGAATTACCGGCGTTACGGGCTTTCCCGCGCGTGTTTTCAAGAATTTCTGAAAGCCTGCGGTTCGTTTGATTTTGTTTTTGTCGAAACCGGGATGACTTATTGGTATCCGGGAGTTCAGGAAGTGATTGAAGACCTCCGTTCCGCATTTCCCCGGGCAAAAATCGTTCTGGGCGGAATTTATGCGACGCTGTGTCATAGCCATGCGTCGCGGTTGGGGGCCGATTGCGTGATCAAGGGAAATGAAGTTGCTTTTCTTTGGGAATTTCTCGGAATTTTCCCGGACGAAAATGAATTGCCTTTTTGGGAAGGGTATCCGTCTCTGGATGCGGGAGTTCTCAAACTGACCGACGGGTGCCCTTTTCGATGCAGTTATTGCTCCGTTCCACAAGTGTTTCCCGCGTTTCAGGCCCGATTGCTTCGCCAGTCTTTTTCCGAATTGAAGTTTTTACATGAACGGGGAGTCCGGAATATTGCTTTCTACGATGATGCGCTTCTTTACTCTTCCGAGGAAATTCTTTCGCCTTTTCTGAAATGGGTTGTTGAATCCGGAATAAAAGTGAATTTTCATACGCCGAATGCCTTGAATGCGCGGTTTCTCACACCCGCTCTCGCTGAATTAATGGTTCGGGCGGGGTTTAAAACATTTTTTCTCGGTTTTGAAAGTCAATCAAACGATTGGCAGAAGGAGACGGGGGGGAAAGTTGATTCCGGGGGATTGGTCCGGGCGATCGAAGCGCTTCGCGAAGCAGACGCCGACTGTGAAAATATTTCCGCCTACATTATTGTGGGCCATCCCCGCGGAAGCGAGCAGGATGTCGAGGGAGCGATTCGTTTTGTTCATTCCCTTGGGATTCGCAGTATGCTGGCTGAATTTTCGCCGATTCCGGGCACTCCGGACGGGGAAGCGTGCCGCCGGTGGGCGGATCTCGATGAACCGCTGTGGCAGAACAAGACCGCATTCGCGGAGGTTCTTCTTGGAGCGAAGGAGCTGAACCGTTTGAAACGGCTTTCCCGCGAATTGAATCTAAGTAATCGTTCAAAAGTTTTTTGAGATTTCAGGCTATAAAGTTCGGCAAATCTGCTTTCGCGATCGGCGGTTCGTCCGCTCCAGCGGCGTCCGACCGCCTGCGCTCTCACCGTTTGGACTGGCGCTTCGCGCCAGACCAAGCTCCAAACGGTTGCGAGAGCTCGCTCCAGTCGGATTTGCTGAACAAAAAGAACACCGTTTTAAGCACACAAAAACTTATGCATTGTTACTTAGGGAAAGGCTTTCGAAGAGGTTGAATTCAACGGTCTAAAATAGGAAAATAAAGCATTCGTTTTGAAGGGACAGGGGCTCCGGAATCTGGAAGAATATCTATCTTGAAGAGGAGAGCATGAGTAGAGAAAATTTGCTGAAAGCGCCGGTTTGCTGTTCGCAGTCCGACGGATGCGGGAAGAAAACAGTAGGGAAGAAAAGGGGCCTTTTGTTGCTTGTCCTTGCAATCCTGGTTTCTCTTTTTTGGGGCTCCTGCCTGTTTTCGTCTCTTGTCCCGCTCCGGACCGCTATATTGGATTATGGACGCAGGATTACCTTGCCGATGATACTGGGGCTTGTTTTGGGGGGCGCCATCGATTATTACATCCCCCGCGAGTACATTTCGAAATATCTGGCCCGCGGAAGAAAAAGGACTGTTTTGTATGCGGCGGGGCTCGGGTTTTTAATGACAGCCTGCTGCCATGGAATTATTGCGCTTTCGATGGAACTTCACAAAAAAGGCGCTTCGGGGCCTGCCGTCGTGAGTTTCCTTCTTGCCAGCCCTTGGGCCAATCTTCCGATGACCTTTCTTTTGATCGGATTCTTCGGATGGAAGGGGTTTTTGATTATTTTTTCCGCGCTTGCGGTTTCCGTGATAACGGGACTGGCTCTTCAGCGATTGGACGAAAAAGGATGGATTGAGCGAAATGAAAACTCGGTTTTTTTGGAATCCGATTTTTCAATAGGCCGCGATATTAAAAAAAGATTTTCAGAGTATCGTTTAAGTCTTTCGACGGTTAAGAAAGATCTGCGAGGTATTGCCAAAGGAACGTTGACGCTTGCGGATATGGTTTTGTGGTGGATTCTGATTGGCGTTGTCCTTGCGGGGATTGCTTCCGCCTACGTTCCTCGCAGTGTATTTCATCGCTTTTTCGGGCCTTCATGGTTGGGTTTGCTGGTGACTTTGACGGCGGCGACTTTGTTCGAAGTCTGCTCGGAGGGGACTTCTCCTCTCGCTTTTGAGCTGTACCGGCATACGGGAGCTTTTGGAAATGCTTTTGTCTTTTTGATGGGCGGGGTCGTGACGGATTATACGGAGGTCGGATTGATCTGGATGAATATCGGAAAAAAGACCGCTCTGTGGATGCTGGCCCTGACTTTGCCGCAGGTGATTTTTCTGGGCTGGATTTTTAATTGCGTGTTTTGAGACGACAAGGAGAAAATACATGAAGCCTTTCTTTTGGGCGTTAATGACGGCAATGATTTGGGGAATCGTTCCTTTGCTTGAGAAGGCCGGGTTAGCCGGAGTCCGGCCTCAGATAGGCCTTTACGGGCGGTCCGTTGGGGTTTTGGCGGGACTGGCGTTGTATTCGATCCTGGTTCCTCCGCATATTGCTTTCCGTGAGATGGATTTGAAATCTTTCAGTTTTCTTGCCCTCGGCGGTTTTCTTGCAAGTTTTGTCGGACAATTTGTTTTTTACCATGCGCTAAAGACGGGGGAAACTTCGAAGGTTACCGCTGTTGCGGGGATTTATCCTCTGGTGACATTCCTTCTTTCGTGGATTTTTCTCTCCGAAGGGGTGACGGTCTCTAAATTATGCGGGATTACGTTGATCGTTTTCGGGGTCGTGTTACTGCGCTGAAAATGTTTAAAGTTGATAAAATGCAAATCGGCAAGAATGAGTTTGATTTTTGGAGAATGACGATAGATTTTCTTGCGGCGGATGGATTCTTTCGGTTTTTCAAGAATGAAAAACGAAAGGGCAACTTATTTTTCATAAATAGCTTAGAGTAAGGCCCCCTTTTTCTGAGAAAAAATCTAACTTTTTGAATTTCAAAAAATACCTTTACAATCCCGATCTTGGGACTAGAATAATAGCCACCTTTCTCATGGATACTTTACTATTCCTTCGGTAAAAATAACGTGGAGCAGAGGTAAAAAACAAGGAGATTTTTTCCCATGAAAGACCTAAATTCTCTCTCAAGAAAAGAATTACTGGACCGGGCGAAACAATTAAAAATCCGAATGCCTTATCTCTACCGCAAAAACGAACTCATCAAGATGATTCAGAAGAAGGAAATTTCTCAGCCGGTAGTTGTCGCTAAACCGCAAAAAGCGGAGGAAGATACGACCCGGTTACGCGGGAAGAAATTAGTCGAGAAAATCTCTGCTCGCCGTGAAGGATCGGGAGACTCAAAACCTTACTATGAACCGACTTATCACGCTGAGGCAGCGAAAGATGAAAGTCCCTCCCGGCTTGCGGTGATTGCGGCCCGGAGAGTTTCTCCGTCGGCTCCGAAAGGAGAATTGCCGCTGTCTTATGAACAAACGAAGATCGTTCTGATGGTGCGGGATCCTTACTGGGCTTTTGTCTACTGGGACATCAGCACCAGCACGATTCAGAAGGTCACCGGATTAATGCGGGAGCATTTCGGAAAAATGCGCCCGATTTTGCGGGTGTATGACGTGACAGACGTTGATTTTAACGGGAAAAACGCTCATTGGAATTTTGATATGGATGTTATTTTGGACGCGAAAAACTGGTATATTCATGTCGGAATTCCCAACCGTTCGTATCTGGTGGATTTGGGTCTTTTGGACGCCCAGAATAATTTTTATCTTGTCGCTCGCAGCAATGTGGCGAAAACTCCCCGCGATGTTCCTTCCGATGTGGTCGACGAAGAGTGGATGGCGGTTGATTTTGAAGAAATCTACGCGCTGTCCGGCGGATTTGGGGTCGGACTTTCGTCTGCTGAATTCAAGGAAAGAAAAAAGCAGCTGCTTGAGCAGATGCTTTCCTCCCCCGGGATGCAGGGGGCGGTCACAAGTCCCGGCGTGACGAGCCCGGGCGTGTGGCAAAAAGGCAAGAGGAAAGGATTTTTCTTTGAGGTTTGGACGGAACTTTTGGTGTACGGCCGGACAATGCCGGATGCCAAAGTCACCGTGTCGGGCGAAAAAATTCAACTTCGTCCCGACGGCACGTTTTCTCTTCGGTATTTTCTGCCGGACGGGGACAAGAACCTTCCCATTCAGGCTGTTTCCCGTGACGAAGACGATACAAGAAAAGCGGAGATCCGGGTTAAGAAAGACACAATCTGGGGATAGGGTGTAGCGTCTTCAATGGGGAAAAACGGTTATCTACTACTTGTACTCCACGCGCATCTCCCGTTTGTCAGGCATCCGGAGCATGAGCATTTTCTTGAGGAAGACTGGCTTTATGAGGCCATCACCGAAACCTACCTGCCGCTGATCGATATCTTTGACCGCCTGATCGACGAAAAAATTGATTTCCGGATGACCATGTCGATCACTCCGCCGCTGGCTTCGATGCTTTCGGATTCTCTTTTGCAGGACCGGTACGTTCGCCATCTGGAACGGTTGATTGAGCTTGCCGAGAAAGAAGTGGACCGGACCCGCTGGCAGCCTGAATTCAATCATCTCGCGAAAATGTATCTCGGTAATTTCCGGAAAGCCCGAGGCATTTTCGTTGACCGCTATCAGAAGAATATCCTCCACGCCTTCAAAAAATTCCAGGATGCCGGCAAACTTGATATCTTGACATGCGGCGCGACTCACGGATTTCTTCCGTTGATGGACGCAACCAGGCAGTCGGTTCGGGCACAGATCAAAGTGGCGGCCGATCATTACCGATCGGTTTTTGGAAGGCCCGCGCGGGGGATTTGGCTTCCGGAATGCGGGTACAATCCGGGAGACGATGAAATCCTGAGTCAGAACGGCATCCGCTATTTCTTTCTGGATACGCACGGAATTTTGCACGGAAGCCCGAGGCCGAAGTACGGCGTGTTTGCGCCGGTTTACTGCCGGAGCGGGGTCGCGGCGTTTGGACGGGATCTGGAATCGTCGAAGCAGGTTTGGAGCGCGAAGGAAGGGTATCCGGGAGATTTCTTTTACCGGGAATTCTACCGTGACATTGGTTTTGATTTGGAATTCGATTACATCAAGCCGTATATTCATCCCGACGGTATTCGCATCAACACGGGCATCAAATATTACCGCATCACTGGTCCCTCCGATCACAAGGAACCTTATCAGCCTCAGGTGGCGCGCGAGAAAGCGGCGTATCACGCCGGGAACTTCATGTTTAACCGCGAACGGCAGGCCGAGTATCTGCATGGGCGGCTTGGCCGGAAACCCGTGATTGTCGCGCCTTACGATGCCGAATTGTTCGGGCATTGGTGGTATGAGGGGCCGCAATGGCTTGATTTCCTGATCCGGAAAATTTCCTGTGATTCGAAAATTCTGAAATTGACGACGGCTCACGACTATTTAAAGGAGAACAAAAGAAATCAGGTGATCACCCCCTCATTTTCAAGCTGGGGCTGGAAGGGATACAGCGAATATTGGCTGAACGGCAGCAATGACTGGGTTTACCGGCATTTTCATGAAGCGTCGCAGAGGATGGGGGAGCTTGCGACGAAATTCAAGAATGCAAACGGCTTGCTGGAAAGGGCTCTGAAACAGGCCGCACGGGAATTGCTGCTTGCGGAATCCAGCGACTGGGCGTTCATCATGAAAACGGGGACGGTCGTTGAATACGCACAGCGGCGGGTAAAGGACCACATCCTCAGATTTACGCGATTGTACGACGATATCATGAACGGCACGATTGATGAAGGCTGGCTTGCCGATATTGAGTCGAAGGACAATATTTTTCCGGATATTGACTACCGCGTTTATGCCTCTTAATTAAAATATCTTCTCTCCGGGGTTAAGTATTACATAATCACGACGATACAAGGGAACAGCTTAACCTTTCTGAACGATTAAAAAACAGGGGGACTGATTTGATGCGGAGAAAGCTGGTAACCGTTTTTACTCTGGCGTTCTTTTTTTTCGCTTCGTTTGGCCAATTATCTTCGTATGCTTTTTCCTCGGAATCTGCCGGTATTTCCGCTTCGATTTCCGCGCGGTCCGCGATTTTATTGGATCCCGCTTCCGGCCGGATTCTTTTTGCCAAGACGCCTCATCGGCAGCAGCCCGCGGCAAGTACGACGAAAATCATGACGGCGCTTGTCGTGATGCAGAAATTTTCTCTGAACCATGTTGTTCGAGTTCCCAAAAGCGCGGAATATATTCCCAGGCGCACGATCGGTTT
>Ga0172375_10011466_pt1 | contig 11283 bp, 7 predicted proteins | sample LakKiv1m_FD_114537 | JGI IMG/M metagenome (GOLD analysis project Ga0172375, IMG submission 114537) | Freshwater microbial communities from Kabuno Bay, South-Kivu, Congo - kab_092012_11.1m | ecosystem: Environmental > Aquatic > Freshwater > Lake | place: Democratic Republic of the Congo... | reverse complement strand
GTGCGCGGACAACGCGGGGTTGGAAGTGCTCGCGAAACTGCCGCGGCTCGAAACGGTGTTCCTCAACGCCAGCACCTTCGATGACGAGGGGTTTGCGACGCTGGCCAAGATCCAATCGCTTCAGACTCTCGCGCTGGACCACAACGCCCAGATCACCGGCCGCGGCGCGTCGGCCCTCAAAGCCCTGCCTCACTTGCGGTCGTTGCGGTTCGGGGGCTGCATGAAGTTCAGTCGCGAAGGGTTCAAGGCGTCGGCCGAACTCGTGCAACTCGAATCGCTGCAACTCCATCACTGCGGCATCGGCGACGAAGACCTGCCGCCGTTGGCGAAAATGGCCAAGCTCAAGCACCTCTTCGTCAGTTCCATGTTCAACGGCCGCTTGACCGGGGCGGGGATGAAACATCTGGCGGAGATTCAGACGCTGGAATCGCTGAAGGTCGGCGAGACCGTCATGACGTACGAAGACGGCTTGGCCGACTTGACGCGGTTGAGCCGGCTCAAGAAGCTGGAATTGGACAAGGTCGGAGCGTCGGAAGCGGACATCGAGAAACTCCGCCACGCGATGCCGCACACGGAAATCCAATGGACCGCCCCCACGGACGCCGAAGTCACGCAATTCCGCCGCTGGTCCGCGGGGCGTCGGGGGCATTCCGTTCCTGGTGGCGAAGGAATGATTCACTCAGAACCTCGATCAAGTCAGGAGACCCGATGAACACGAAGAGCGTCCGAGGGCAAATGAGAACGATCCAATTCCTTGTCGCTACACTGCCGCTCGCGGCCGTAGGCTTGTCGCTTCAAGCGGCGGAAAGGTCGGCCCCGCGCCCCAACGTGTTGTTCATCATCGCCGACGACCTTAACCGCAGCCTGCCGTGTTATGGCCACCCGATCGTGCAAACGCCGAACGTGGATCGGCTGGCCGCGCGGGCGGTGCGGTTTGACCGGGCCTACTGCCAGTACCCGGTGTGCAGTCCGTCGCGAGTCTCATTCCTGAGCGGGCGGCGGCCGGAGCAGACGCGGATGTTCGGCAACGAAGACGCGTCGCGCACGCCGTCGCTGCAGGACGCCGTGTTCCTGCCGGAGTATTTCCGCCAGCAGGGGTACTTCACTGCCCGCGTCGGCAAGGTCTTTCACATCGGCCGGGACGTGCCGGAATGCTGGGATGTGACCGAAGAAGGCACGCCCGATGGCAAGGTCGTCTACCAGCCGCAGGAGCCGCAGAAGCTCGGCCTCGCCGACAGCATTACCGCCGAAGGCCAGCTGGACGGCGACACCGGCGAAGGCGGGCACTGGTACACGCTGGAGGCGGTCGAGGACAAGCTGATCGACCCCAACACGGCCCGGCGCGTGTCGGAACTGATCGAGCGAGGGAACCAGGGGGGAAAGCCGTTCTTCGTCGCCTGCGGCTTTCGCCGTCCCCATCTGCCGTGGATGGTGCCCAGCGAGTTCTTCGAGTTGTATGCGCCGGCGACTTTGCCGCTGCCGGTGCGGGGCGATGTGCCGCGGCCCGGCGGCGATCCGCAGAAGCCGGCGGCGTCGGACGACTCTCGGCGGGCTTCGCTGCGGGCCTACTTCGCGTGCATCAGCTTCATGGACCGCCAACTCGGCCGCGTGCTGGATACGCTGGATCGGCTCGATCTCTGGGACAACACGATTGTGATGCTGCTCGGTGACAACGGCTATCACCTGGGGACGCGCGGCGGGTACTGGGGCAAGGGCACGCCCTACGAAAATTCCTGCGGCGTGCCGCTCTTGATCGCCGCACCTGGCAAGGCCCGGGCGGCGAGTTGCCGGCGCGTGGTGGAATATGTGGACTTCTACCCGACGCTGGTCGATCTCTGCGGCCTGCCGCCGCGCCTCGATCTGGAAGGCCGCAGCCTGCGCCCGCTGTTGGACAATCCAACCACTCCGTGGGACTGTGCCGCGTTCAGCATCGGCGCCAGGAACAACGAGCCCGCCTGGCTCGCCGTCAGCACCGACCGGTTCCGCTACGTCGAGTATGCCGACGCCCGCCGCCGGCCCGAATTGTATGATCTCCAGGCTGACCCGCGCGAGTGGACCGATCTCGCCGGCCAAGCGGAACACGGCGAAACGCTTACCAAAATGAAGAAGCTGGCGGCCGAGCATCAGGCAGAATTCTGGAGACAGCCATGAATCGACCCTTGCAGACAATCTCACGTCGATCGAGATCTCGCTCGCTCTGTCTTGGCCTGACCCTCACCACCACCTTCCTCGCAATGTCGTGTGTGGTCTCCAGGGCTCCAGCGGCGGACGCATTGCCGAGCTATCTTGGCGAACCGGCGCAATTGGGCCGCGGCATCCAGCGGACCATGACGCTCTTGGCGACCAGCACGCCGGAGCATCGCAACACGGTCCGCATCCTGTTCTACGGCCAGAGCATCACCGTCCAGGATTGGTGGAAGGAAGTGGCGGCGGATCTGAAAACCCGCTTCCCGCATGCCAACTTGATCATCGAAAACCGAGCCCTCGGCGGGTTTTCGTCGCAGCGGCTGGTGAAGACGGCGGAAACCGATCTCTATCCGTTCCAGCCGGACCTGCTGATCTTCCACGTCTACGGCGCCCACAACTGTTATGAGGACATCATCCGTCGTACCCGCGAGCGGACCACGGCGGAGATCCTGATCCAGACCGATCACGTCAACGCACGAGCCGACTGGCGGCACGAGGAGACCGATCCGGCAAAGGCCACGCCCAAGGACTGGGACAGTTTCATGAACTACAAGCACCTGCCGGCGGTGATCCGCCGGTACGGATGCGGCTACGTGGACCAGCGGAACCTGTGGAAGCGGCACCTCGCCGAGCGCGGCCTGGAAGCCAACTTGCTCTTGCGCGACGACGTGCATCTGAACGACGAGGGGTGCCGCGTGATGGCGGCGCTTGTGAAGGCCGCCCTGGTCAAGCGGGACGACTCGTCCATCGACCCGATGAACTGCGGCTACGTCCGCACGCTGGCCGTCGGCAAAGATCTCGACAGTGTCTCGGACACCTTGAAGCTCGACTTCGACGGCAGTCGCATCGACTTGGTCGCCGGCCGACGCTCCGAGCGGCCCCTTGCCGCCTTGATCGACGGCCAGAAACCGTCGGAGCACCCGGAGTTGGTTTGCTTGACCCGCGCGTTGCCCAAGCCGGGCGGACCGTGGCCGGTGGTCGCGGACCTGAGTTCGGAGAAGCCCTTGCTGGTGGAAGAGTGGACCATGAACGTCGTGCGCGATCCGGCGAAAGAAGACCTCTTCACGTTCACGCTCAACGGATCCGAGACCGGCCCTGACGGCTCCGGCCGTAGCGATACGCGTTTCGTGTCGCGCTCGGGCCGCGTGGTGATCGATCCGGAGGATTGGGACGTGAGCTACGCCCTCGGTTTGGCTCAGGTGAAGCCGATTCCGGCGAGTTTTGCCGCTCGCTGGCGCGTGGTGCCGCGGTTCGTCGACCAATGGCAGCCGGCTGCCTCCCAACCTGGCCTCGAGAACGTCGTCACCCTCGCCCACGGCCTGGTCGACGGACCACACACGCTCGAGCTGAACGGAGACCTCTCGGCCCTGGCTGCCGTGCGAGTGTATTCGCCCCGACAATTCCCGACGAATGTGGCTGGAAAGCGATTCGTCCTCGCTCACGCGTCGGGTTGCCACGAAGGATGACATCATCCGGAGTAAGCGGGATTCACCCTCGCTCACGCGTCGGGTTGGGGTAGCTGCTTATGGACCCGGCTGGTCCAGTTGGCGGGCGACGGGTCCGGCGACAGTCGAGACGCAGTGGACTCGCCGTTGAACGTCTTCAACCTGGCCCTGCGGATCTACAAACGGCGGCTGTTCAGCGGGCAGATGCGGGTGCTGATCACGTCGCGCAGTCCGTCGGAACGGCGGGCGGCTTGGGAATTGGGGCTGGCCGGGGACGACGTGATCCGCGAAGTCAAGCTGGACGCGACGTTCGACAAGGAGCTGCAGCAGGCAAGCACAGATCACACGAATGGGATGTTCGGTTTCGTGCAATCCGTGTCATTCGTGGTTTCATCTGGCTGTTTCTGGAGTGCGTTTGGGTCGCGGGAGGCGGGATGAAGGGGCGTGGGGATGGGGACGGCTTTGCGCGTGCGCTGGAATGCCCACAGAGAGCACAGGGAGATAGGCTCGGGAATAGCACGGATGGCAAGGCCGGGGCACGGATGGTCGGGATCGGGTGTGCTCGGGGGGGGCAGGGATTCTGAACATAAGGGAACGGAGGTAACAGAGGGTACGATTCTTCCCGCGACCAGGCGGATCGGCAGCAACCCGTGTGGCAACCGCCGCGGTTGAACCACCTCGGCTGGCGCCGGTCACCACGTCCGGATGTTCTTGACTCGGGCTAACCAGAGCATGGAGTCGCCAAGGTGCTGGACCAGCCGCTTGCTGCTCTTGTCGTCGGGTTGGTGCTGGTCTTCGATCATCGGTCTGCCCTCTTCGTCGGTGACGGGCGTGGCCCTGCGTGTGGCACTGCCTACTCGCCCGCCGAGACAGGGCCGAGATTCGGTGAATACGCCATGTCGGCGGGCGAGTCAACAGTGCGGATGCGCTGCGAGCCGTCCCCTCGGTTGAGCGCCGCGACAGGCCGCCCCGCGCATCCTGCACGGCTGACTCGCACACCGATGACGTCCATCCCCAGGGCCATGCGTCTTGGCGGTGTGCGAGTAAGCCGTGCCACACGGACCGCCCGTGACGGGCGTGGCCCTGTTCGGTGACGGACGGTTCAGGCCAGCGGGCGTATGGTCGTGACCTGGATACCGGTGACTCGGAAGAGCGGCTTGGTGGGCTTCTCCGCGGTCACGAAATCCTCACACGCGGCATGCTTGGCGGAGGCAATGTGCAGCGCGTCCATCGCGGAGAGTCCGACCGCTTCGGCCTCGCGCTCCGCCGCTTCGACCAACGGCGTCGATGCCCGCACCAACTGCTCGACGCTCGCAAAGAACGTCTCGTAGAAATGCCGTTCCGAGTCGTTGCCATAGCAGATCGGCTTGGGGAGCAACTCCAGACGCACGAAGTCACTGGACACGAATTGACGCTCCGGGTCGCCAAGGATGGCGAGCGCATTTTCGGCCAATTCGCCGCCCGCCTTGAATGCGGCTAGGAGCACGCCGGAGTCGATGAAAGTGCGCAGCTTGGCCAAAGCCTACTCTCCCGGATTGCGTTCGCCCCGCCGCTGTGCCAGCTCTTGATCGAATTGTCCGAGCGCGAACACATCCCCACCCCCGGCAAGGTACTGAGCGCGGATTTCCCGCAATTGCCTGCCGAGGGGCGAAACGGAATCGTTCGGCTTCCGGCGTTTCACGGGTTCCGTCTGCCGCCGTTCGCTCAGCGCCTGGAGGGCCGCGCGCAGGACCGCGTCCTCCGAAGCAAAGTCGCCGACTCGCATCGCGTGCTTCACAAGTTCCTCAACTTCCGGTGACACCGTCATTGCAGCTTACCTCCCATCGTCTGCTGCGTATTATACGGCGGACTCCGTTGCCGGTCAAAGGTGGCTCGCTTCAGTCGAGTGACGTGCGCAGCTCCGCTGGGTGTGACGGGCGTGGCCCAACGGTGTGGTACTGCCTGCCGGTTGGCAGTGCCTGAAGTGTGGCCGAAGCCTACCGGAGAGATGGGTGTGGCCCTGGTCGGCTTGGTTCGACAGCGGTGCCTGAAGCGCGGACCCGCAGGCACGTTTCAGTCCAGCCGTTGCCGAATCCAAGCGGGATCTCGCCGACAATCGATTACGGCGCGCACTCGGACCACCCCATTCTCAACCCGGTAGTATGGCACAGCATCCCGGATCTCTCGCTTGGCCTGCGACCAGTCGGTGAACTGAGCCGAACCATCCGTAACTCGCTGATCGCGCCGGCGCAGGATTTCACCGTGCCACGCTGGCGAGGAGACGTTGTCAGGAGTCTGGCAAAGGTCATCCCAAATGGATTCCAACGCCTGCAGTTTTTCGGCGATGGTCATGCGGTCCAACGGCAAAACGCACGACATGGTCGATTGTCCATTATCTTCACAAGTAACGACGAATGCATCGGATCTCCCCGGCGCCAAGATCGCAAGTCCTCGAAGAGGGCTGCCTCGGGTGAACAGCCGGGCCGGCGGGCGAGTCAGCCGTGCGGATGCGCTGCGAACCGTCCGCTCGGTTGAGCCCTGCGACTGGCCGCCCGGCGCATTCTGCACGGCTGACTCGCACACCGATGACGTCCATCCCCAAGGCCATGCGTCTTGGCGGTGTGCGAATACGTGACCGATGCCGGTCAGCATCCTACTGAGTATTATCCGGAAGTGCTCCGCCGCATGCCGGGAAGTTCCAGACGCTGGTGGACCTGTTACCTATGGACGAAGCCCGGCCGGCCTGTCAAGATTCTGTGCGAGGCATCGTCTGGGCAGACCACGGGAGGGCGGTCAGATGATGTAGACCGCGGATCGGTCCCGCCGTGATTATTTCCGGAACCTACCGTTCCTGGTCACGGCGGAATGACTCACAAACGCGATGGGAAGTCACCCCTTGCAGACACGGCATTTCGCGGGGAGATCGTCCGGGTGAGAATGAAGGCAGCGGTTCCCATATCCCGTCGCCGTTGCTGTCCGCGTAGCGCGCTGGGTGTTTCATACGCAATTGCAGGGCATCAGGCCAATTGGCAAAGGAGCGACCTCATGAACCGCCGGGATTTTCTCCGCCTCATTCCTGCTGCCGCGGCATTCAGCGTGCCTGCGGTTGCCGCGGCCGGCGAGGCTCCGCGTTGCTTTCGTGTGGGGCAACACCGGGGCCGCTGGTGGTTCCTCACGCCGGGCGGCGAAGCGTTCTTCTCGATCGCGCTGAACCACATCGACCCCGCGCCGCTGCGTTATGCGTCCAACGGTGATCTCTGGCAGCGCAAATACGGGAATTCCATGGAGCGGTGGCTCCGAGAGTCCGTCGCGCCGGACCTGCGCGAATGGGGCTTCAACTCGGTCGGCTGGACGCAAGAGGTCGTCACGCGCGGGCTAACGAACCACCGTCACTCGCGGGCCTTTACCTTCGAGGAATACCAGTGGCTCGGCCTGCCGTACTGCCACCAGCTCCCGTTTGCCGACTTTCATCAGTGGGACGCCGAGGTGCGTCATGCGGATTTCCAATCGCCCGAATGGGCCGACTGGTGCGACTACGTAGCTCGCGAGCACTGCGCGCGGATGAAAGACGATCCGAAACTGATCGGCTACTTCTACATCGATTGCCCGACTTGGATCCACACCCGGCCGGAGAACGAGTGGAAAGGCCCGCTGTTCGATCCCGCGCGGCTGGAGACCGAAGCCGGCCGCCAGGAACTGCACGCGTTGGCGACCGCCTATTACCGCACCACGCACGACGTCATTCGGCGGTATGACCCGCATCACCTGATCCTCGGCGATCGTTACGAAGCCGGTCGCCCGATCGCCGACGAGGTCATCCAAGCCGCACTGCCATTCGTCGACGTGCTCAGCTTTCAGCATTTCGCGTCCCCGGACAAGGTCGTCGCGAACCTGGCGCATTGGCACAAGGAGACCGGCAAGCCCGTCCTGCTGGCGGATTTCGCCGCGAGCATCCGGCTGGCCGACGGCAGTGCGCGGCATGACGGGGCGGGCTATACCGACGTGCTGCGCCGCCTGCAGGCGATCCCCGGCTGTGTGGGCCTGCACCTGTGCGGCGCGTACCTGCGGAACGAAACCCGCAAACGGGCCCTGCGCGACGCGGCGGAGCAACCCGACGCCGAGGCCTTGCGCATCCTGACCGCCGCCAACCGCGACGCGGCAGACTGGATGCGGCGTTCCGGCCGGGAATGACCGCTGAAGACAAGGCTGCCACCCAGGGCCAGAGAAATGAACCAGGAGCAAGCGATGAGCGGTAATCGGCTGACGATCCGGGCGCTCTTCATGGGCATTCTAGCTGCCCTCTACGTCAGGCAAGTGGGCGCCGAGCCAGTTAACCGGTCTGACCGGCCTACGCGACTCAATGTCCTGTTCCTCGCCGTGGACGACTTGCGGCCGGAGTTGGGCTGCTACGGCGCAAGCCACATCGTCAGTCCGCGGATCGATCGGCTGGCGGCCCGGGGCGTGCGTTTCGACCGGGCTTACTGCCAATACGCCATCTGCGGCCCGTCGCGGGCGAGCTTGCTGACCGGCTTGCGGCCGGACACGCTGAACATCGAGCACATCGACACGTACTTCCGCGACACCGTGCCGGACGTCGTCACCCTGCCGCAGCATTTCCGCGCGCACGGCTACACGACGGTGTATGCGGGCAAGGTCTTCCACGCGGGTCAGACGGACGAGGCGCGATCCTGGAGCCGTCCGGCGGTTCGGATCGCCCCGCGGCCCGGCGGCTTGGCGGGGGAGTACCAGTTGCCCGACAGCCGGGCCATCGTCCAACGGCGGCGCGAAGAGGCGCTCGCCCGTTTCGGCCCCGGAACCGACCTGGTGGGATTGGCCTGCGGCCCGGCGGTCGAGGCAGCCGACGCGCCGGACGACGCCTACGCGGACGGGCGAATCACCGCGTCGGCGCTGGCCACGCTGCGGGAGATTAAGGATCAGCCGTTCTTCCTTGCGGTAGGCTGGCACAAGCCGCATCTGCCGTTCGTGGCCCCGAAGCGATACTTCGATCTCTACGACCCGCAGCGGCTGCCGCTGTGTCCGCTGCAGGTCCCGCCGCAAGGAGCGCCGGCGATCGCCGGGCATCGTTCCTTCGAACTGCGGACTCGGGCCGGCGTGCCGACCGGCGGACCGCTTGACGAGGCCACTTCGCGCTGGCTGTTGCATGGGTACGCGGCTTGCGTCAGTTTCATCGATGCCCAGGTGGGCCGGATTCTGGACGAACTCGACGCGCTCGGCCTGACCGACCGCACCGTCGTCGTGTTGTGGGGCGACCACGGCTGGCACTTGGGCGAGTACGGCATCTGGGGCAAGGCCACGAATTACGAGGTCGCCACGCGCGTGCCCCTGATCGTCGCCGCGCCGGGCGCCGTCGGCAACGGCCAAGGCACGCGGGCCTTGGCCGAGTTCGTCGATGTGTACCCGACGCTGTGCGAACTCGCAGGTCTGCCGCGGCCTGCGCATCTCGAAGGAGTCAGCCTGGTGCCTGTGCTGAAGAACCCGGCGGCCACGGTCAAGGCGGCAGCGCGGAGTCAGTTCCCCGCTCCCGCATTGCGCGAGTGGGCGGCCCGCCCGCTCTCGCCAGCCATGCGGCAGACGTTCTTCGGCCCGCTGATGGAGGACACCGAAGCCACACTTGCACACGAACACGGGGACCGTTGGGACCCGGCCGTTTTCGCCCAGCACCTGATGGGCTACAGCTTGCGGACCGACCGGTATCGGCTCACGTTGTGGGTCGATCGTCGGCATCCGAAGTCGGAGCCCTACGCCGTCGAGCTTTACGACCACGAGTCCGATTCCCACGAGACCGTCAACGTCGCCAACCGGCCGGAGCATTCTGCGGCGCTTGCTGCGCTGCGTCAGGAACTCGAACAAATGTTGGAGATCTCACCATGAGTTCGACGAAAAGTCCTCTCTTCGCCCTGGGCACGATCGCGATTCTGGTTGGATTGGCGCTGCCAATTCTGGTATCTGCGGCAGGCCAAGACGGGGGCCAGGTCCTGGAGACCGTTGGCGTGCCGGGCGGCCTGGTCGTCCACTTGGGCTGCGGCGACGGGCGTCTGACCGCGGCGCTCCGGGGCAGTTCCGCCTACGTCGTTCACGGGCTCGACGTCGATCCGACGAACGTGGACCGGGCCCGGCAGACGGTCCGCGAGGCGGGCCTGTACGGGCCGGTGTCCATCGAGCGGTGGACCGATCCCACACGGCTGCCCTACGCCGAGAACCTCGTGAACTTGCTGGTGGCCGAGGACCTGGGCCGCGTGCCCATGTCGGAGGTACTTCGAGTGCTCGCTCCGCGCGGAGTGGCGTGCGTTGGGAAAGACGGCCACTGGACCAAGACCGTCAAGCCTTGGCCGGCCGAGATGGATGAGTGGACGCATTGGATGCACGCGCCGGACGGCAATCCGGTATCGCGCGACCGGCTGGTCGGCCCCCCGCGTCAGACCCAGTGGATCGACGGGCTGCCCTATTCGAAGAAGCATTGGGGGCCGCGCACCACGGCGATCGTGACTGCAGGCGGCCGGTTATTCACGATCGAAGACGAGACGCCCTCGACGCTGTTCAACGTCGCCGATCACTGGGTGCTGGTCGCACGGGATGCATTCAACGGCATCGTCCTGTGGCGGCGTGAGTTGCCCCGCTGGGCCAGCGGCGTGTGGACGGCGACGCGGAAGAAAGATGTGGCCGAACCGCCGCCGACCGGACTGCTCCTGGGCGCGTACGGCGAGCAGACCGGTGCGCAGGGCGGGCGCGAAGCGATGGAGACGATGGTCGCCACGAGCCGGCATCTGTTCCTGCCGCTGGCCGCGGACGAGCCGCTTTCCATGCTTGATGCGGCGACGGGAGAAGTCCTCCAGACGTACGCCGGAACGCTGCCGCCGCAACAGGTCCTCCTGACCGGCAGCCTGGTGCTGATCGGTTCGGGGCAGCAGGTCGCGGCCGTCGACCTGGAAACCGGTCGGACGAAGTGGCAGGCTCCGGGCAAGGCCCTGGCTGCGGAAGGCGATCGCGGTTATCTGCTTCGCGGGGGTGGCGACAAGCTGGCTTGCCTGAATCTCCAAGACGGGCAGACGCTCTGGGAAACCGCCTACGAGCAAGCCGCCCAGACGCTGGGGGTGAAAAAGCCCGCCGCGGGCAAGGCCGGATTCACCGGAGCGTTGCAGGTCGGCGTGGGAATTGTCCTGGCGCCCTACCGGGTCAATCTCAAGAACATGGAGACCATGGTGTTGGACGCCGCAAGCGGCCGGCCGTTGTGGGTCTTGGCGTATCACGACCGGCCCTTTGCCGACGGAGGCGGACCGTTCCTTACGGAAGACGGCGTCGTCGTCCTGGATTCCGCTTCTGGCGAGGTGCTGACCTTCGACCCGCAGAACGGCCGGCCCAGGAACACCCTGGACGCGCCGGCGATTCGCTACGCCGGGCATCATCCGCGCTGCTACGAAAGCCGGCTCACGCCACGGTTCCTCATCGGCAAACAGCGCGGGGCGGATTTCGTCGACTTGGCCAGCGGCGAGGTCACTTGGTGCAACTGGCTGCGCGGCTCGTGCCACCGCGGCGCGATTCCGGCCAATGGTTTGTTGTATGCCGGCCAGCACTCTTGCCGCTGTTACACCGAGGCGGCGCTGCGCGGACTGAATGCCCTGGCTCCAAGCTCCGGCGAAACGGTGCCTGCTTC
>Ga0172375_10011465_pt1 | contig 11284 bp, 10 predicted proteins | sample LakKiv1m_FD_114537 | JGI IMG/M metagenome (GOLD analysis project Ga0172375, IMG submission 114537) | Freshwater microbial communities from Kabuno Bay, South-Kivu, Congo - kab_092012_11.1m | ecosystem: Environmental > Aquatic > Freshwater > Lake | place: Democratic Republic of the Congo... | reverse complement strand
GACAAATTCCGGCGCGGCGTTTGCCCACAGCACGCCCTTCCCCGCGTGCAAGAATGGGCGCTTAGCATTCGCGAGCCACACGGCGGCTTGCTCAATCCATGCCGGGTCGCCGGCGCCCATATGTGTCATGCGATAACGCGACGCGGGATAGACCGGCGCTTTACTCGCATCAATTTTAACACCTATCAATTCGTCGGGAATCGCGATGAACGCGGGACCGGGGCGGCCGGTCATCGCCGCGCGAAATGCCGCGCGCATTAATTCAGGCAATCGCTCCGGCTGGCGAACGAGCGCGCTGAATTTTGTAATGGGGCGAGCCATCTCGACCAGGTTTGTGGCTTGCCATGCGCCACCGCGATCTGGGTCGGTCGTCAAGCGGCGGCGGGTGCATGCAATGGCTATGATCGGGTGTCCTTCCGCGTGCGCGCTGGAAAGACCCGCGAGCATGTTTGCGCCGCCGGGACCTGGACTGCTGATGACAACGCTCGGCGTCCGGCGGATGCGGGTGTAGCCCTCCGCAAGATGCACCGCGCCTTCTTCGTGATGGCAATTGATATGCCGAATGCCATAGCGCGGCGCGTGCGCAACAAATGGAATGTGCGAACCGTCAATGATGCCAAACATCATCTCGACACCCTCAGCCTGCAGACACTGTGCCAGCAATTCACCGACCGTGATTTCGCTCATACTTGTCATCCTCCAATTATAGCCCGGGCCATTGCGAGGAGCGGTTTTGGCGACGAAGCAATCTGCATGTAACTTTTTGCTTCGCCGTTTCGCGGCTCGCAATGACAGATGTAACGTTACTTGTCCAATAATCCTTGCGCGCGCAACCAAACTTGAGTGCGTCGCATTCCTTCATCTAGATCAATTCTGGGTTGCCAACCTAGCAAGCGACGGGCTTTGGCGTTCGACACGGTATTTTTCTTCGACAGCATTTCCATCGCGCCACGCCCCATTTCAGTTGGCTTGCCGAGCAATGTGAAAATCGCGCGCCCCGCTTCTGCAATCGCGACGGCAACGCCGGTGCTAAACTGGCGCGGATGTTCGCCCTTGTCCAGCATCCGGTAATAGTAGCCAAAGAACTGGTCGCAGGTGACAACCTTTTCGCCGCCGAGAATAAATATTTGTCCACGGCCCTCATCTTTTTCGGCGGCAAGCATCACCCCATTCACCAAATCGTCAATGTAGATCGCGCGAAAAATTCCCTGTCCGTGTGCTGGCAAAAGGAACAAGCCTTTTTTGATCATCTGCACCGGCACAATTGTCCACGGACGCGAACCCGGACCATAAATGTCGGCGGGACGAATCACGGTGCAAGTGATTTCGCCTGCCCCGTGCGCCGCAAGCACCGTCTGCTCACTGGCAATTTTTGTGTCTACGTACGGATTGCCCGTCGGCATTATCGGCGCGGTTTCGTCGGCTTGGTTGGCGATGATAAAGCGCATTGTTGCGAGCGATGAAATGTGGACAAAACGTTTGACGCCGGCTTGCTTTGCCGCGTCCAACACGCGCCGCGTGCCGAGCACATTGACGCGCCACGCTTCTTCACGCGCGACATTGTTCGTGACGATCGCGGCAGTGTGAATCACCAAGTCGCACCCGTTGATCTGCGCTTGCCACGCCTCGCGTGCCGGTTGCGTCACATCCCCGGCGACGACATTGGCGACGGCATCGGCGCGCACGTCCAACCCGTACGTCTCTGCACCCAGTTCTCGATAACGCGCGGACAAGGCACGCCCGACGAAGCCAAGCGCGCCGGTGATAAATACTTTGCGATACTGGGTCTGTTCCATCATTCTTTTCGCCCCAACCGTTGCCGGCGAATTGCTTCCAGGCATTTCATGCCGCGCTGTTTCATCGGTTCGCACAGTGCCAACATCATGGACGGATTCACGTGATTGAGCTTGGTCAGCCAACCCCTCCAACGCGGCAAGTTAAATTCGAGCGGCTTGGCGCGCATCGCCTTGAAAAACGCTTGCTCTAAATCACGCACCGTCAGCGTGACGCCGGTATTTAATTTGGATAAGAACTTCCTTTTTTACAGTGGGAGTATACGAAGAAGGATCTTGTGTGTCAATGGAATACTGACGCTCTCGTAAAAAGTCGTCAACCCGATGCTGCCGGTCGGGTGCCTGGGGCTGAGCCCGAGGCCGTTGATGGCGAGCATGGACAAGTTCGAAATATTTCTTTGACTCACAGGGTCGCACATAGTAATCTTTTGGTCCGCAAAAGCCGGTTGTTATCCAGAAGTCGTAAGGAGGAATCATGGGCTCATACCAGAAGGTCGCCGTCGTCACTGGCGCGGGAACGGGCATCGGCAAGGCAGCGGCGCTTGCGCTGTTGAAGGAGGGCTATCGCGTTGTGCTGGTCGGACGCCGCGCGGAATTCCTGGAAAAAGCGGCGGCTGAGGCGAGTGCGGGATCGCGCGCGCTGGCCGTTCCCGCTGATGTCAGCAATCCAGAATCCGTACGCACGCTTTTCGCGAAAACGAAAGAGGCGTTCGGACGCGTCGATCTGCTGTTCAACAACGCCGGCGTCAGCGCACCCGGAATCCCGTTCGAGGATCTCACCTATGAACATTGGAAATCGGTGGTGGACACCAACCTCACGGGCATGTTCCTCTGCGCGCAGGAGGCCTTCCGGATGATGAAAAGCCAGGAGCCGCGCGGAGGGCGCATCATCAACAACGGGTCGATCTCGGCCCACGCGCCGCGGCCGGACTCCGCGCCCTACACCGCGACCAAGCATGGGGTCACCGGGCTTACCAAGAGCATCTCGCTCGACGGTAGAAAGTACGACATCGCCTGCGGCCAGATCGATATCGGCAACGCGCTGACCGAACTTTCGGCGCGCATGATGAAGGGCGTAAAACAGGCAAACGGCGAAAGGGCGCCCGAACCGATGATCGACGTGCAGCATGTCGCCGATGCCATTGTTCAAATGGCAAGCCTGCCGACCGATGTCAATGTGCAGTTCATGACGATCATGGCGACCAAGATGCCCTTCATCGGACGGGGCTGAGGCTTTTCAATCCCCGGTCCCGCCAAAAGGAATCCGAAACGAGAAAAGAACGATAGTGACGCTTTAAGGTCCCAACATTTCCAACATTCCCTTGACAATAGAAAATCTGTATCGCATAATTTCACTACTCGTTAGGGGTGTCCTCAAGGGACTGAGATGCCGGATTTCCGGTGACCCTTTACCGACCTGATCAGGGTAATGCCTGCGTAGGGAAATGAGCCGAATGTGCAACGCGCATAAAGGCCGCTTCCCCAAGGGAGGCGGCCTTTATGCATTTTGAAAGGAGACGGACGAGATGACACAACTGGATTCGGCCAAAGCGGGAGAAATAACGCCGGAAATGGTTCAGGCGGCAAAGTATGACGGTGTATCTCCGGAGGAAATCCGTCAGAAGCTGGCGGCAGGCTCCGTGGTGATCCCGAAAAACAGGTTGCGAGCCTTTGAAGTTAGGGCGATCGGCCTGGGGCTCTCGACCAAAATCAACGCCAATATAGGGACCTCCGCAAGCCATGCCAGCCTGCCGGAGGAGATCGAAAAATTGCGCACGGCCATCGAGGCCGGGACGAACGCCGTCATGGACCTCTCCACGGGAGGCGACATCGATGCCATCCTTGCCGGGATGATCGAACATTCCTCCGTCATGATCGGCACGGTGCCCATCTATCGTACCATCAGCCGCCTGTTCGCCGGCGGCCTCACTTGCGGCGACCTGACCGAGGACGCCATCTTTGCGGACATCGAACACGAGGCCCGGATGGGCGTCGATTTCATGACCCTCCACTGCGGCATCTCGATCCGAACCCTGGCGGTTCTCGAAAAGGGCGACCGGATCATGGGGATGGTCTCCCGCGGCGGGAGCTTGATGGCGGAATGGATGAAGCTGCACGGGCGCGAAAACCCGCTCTACGAACATTTCGACCGCCTGCTGGAGATCGCCCGTCAGTACGATGTCACCCTCTCCCTGGGCGACGGGTTGCGGCCGGGGACCATCTGCGATGCGGAAGACCGCGCGCAGCTTGCCGAACTGATCGTACTGGGGGAACTGGTGGACCGATCCCGGAAGGCGGGGGTTCAGGTCATGGTGGAGGGACCGGGCCATGTTCCGCTGAACCGCATCGCTGCGGACATGAGGCTTCAGAAGCGCCTCTGCAACGACGCGCCCTATTACGTGCTGGGACCGCTGCCCACGGATATCGCCCCTGGCTATGACCACATCGTCGGTGCGATCGGCGGCGCGATCGCGGCCGGCGCCGGCGCCGATTTTCTCTGCTATGTGACGCCGGCCGAGCATCTGGGGCTTCCCACCATCCAGGATGTCTACGAGGGGGTGATCGCATCGCGCATAGCGGCGCACATCGGAGACCTGGAGAAGGGGGTCGCGGGCGCGTGGAAGAGGAACGAAAACATGTCCCAGGCCAGGAAACGCTTCGATTGGGAGGCGATGTTCCATCTGGCCATCGATCCGGTGAAGGCCAGAAGGGTCCGATGCATGACCGAGGACTGGGACAGGGATGTCTGCACCATGTGCGGCGAGTTGTGCGCCATCAAGACGTACAATCGATTCTTAGACGGCAACTCCGCCGGTTGAGAAAGACCGTCAGGGACCGCCTTGTCAGCAAAAGGAAGATGTGCCCGGGCGTGATCGCATGGAAAGGCCCGGAACGGCACACAGGGCGGCGGAAAGGAAAACGTAGAAGTTCAGCCAGGCGGCAGCGGGGGCAGGATCATTCCGGCGGCAGGGGATAAACCCCGTGGCCGAGAAACTCCAGGCGGACTGCGGCCCCGGATGGAAGAACTCCGCCCGCCATATCGTAGTCCGTGATCAGGATCGGCCCCAGGGCTGTCTCGACCGTATAGTCCGCAGCGGATCCCAGATAGGAGACTTTCTGGACGATGCCGGGAAGCCCTTCGCCACGGTCATGGATCCGAATGGTCTCGGGTCGGGCCAAAACCGTGACGGGGCCGGGTGACAGCAGGCGGCTCTTCACCCGCAGGGACTGGGGTCCGATCCGGAGGTTCACCCAGCCCTCCACAGCGCTCTCGATCGCCGCCGGCAGGAAGTTGGCCTCTCCGATAAACTCGGCGACGAAGCGGTTCGCGGGCTCGTGGTACAACTCCAGCGGCGTGCCGATCTGAGAGATGCGGCCCCGGTCCATAACCACGATCCGATCCGAGATCGCCAAAGCCTCCGCCTGGTCATGAGTCACGTAGATCGCCGTGATGCCGAGGCGCTGCTGGAGCAGGCGGATCTCCTCGCGCATCCGCTTGCGGAGCTTCGCATCCAGGTTCGACAGCGGCTCATCGAACAGAAGCACCTTCGGATTCAATACCAGGGATCTTGCCAGGGCGACCCGTTGCTGCTGGCCTCCGGAGAGGGCGCTCGGGTTGCGGCCCTCCATCCCGGTCATGCCCACAAGTTCCATGACTTCCTGCACCGCCCGCCTGATCTCCGCCTCGGGCCTTTTCAGAACTCGAAGCCCGTAGGCCACGTTCTCGAAGACCGTGAGGTGAGGGAACAGCGCATACGACTGAAACATCATGGTCACATCCCGCGCGTTCGGCGGCAGTCGCGTTACGTCGGCCTCACCGATGAAGACCCGCCCGTCTGTTGCGGTCTCCAGGCCGGCCACGATCCGGAGTATCGTCGTCTTCCCGCAACCCGAGGGGCCGAGCAGCGTCAACAGTTCCCCCGGCTCGATCTGAAGACTCACCCGATCCACCGCCAATACTTGACCGAATCGCTTGGTGACGTCCTTGATGAGCACGCTGGCGGCTTCCAGCCTCATGTCAGTCCCCCTCCTTCCAGACCGCCGTGAGCGGTCTTCCTGCCCACCCAGAAATACATGAGGGCGATGGCCGCCGCCATGATCACGATCAGAACGGTACTATACGCCGTCGCCAGTCCGTAGCGGCCGTTCTCCGCCTGATCCAGGATGACCTTGGTGCTCAACTGCCATTTGGCGCTCACAATGAACACGACGGCGCTGATGGCCGTCACCGCACGGACGAAGCTGAATACCAGGGCGGAAACGATGGCCTGTCGGATCAGAGGAAGAACGACGCGCCGGATCGTCATCGCAAAGGAGGCCCGAAGCGTCACCGAGGCCTCCTCCAGCGCCTGGTCGATCTGTGCCAATGCCGCCACGCCGCTGCGGATTCCCACGGGCATATTCCGGAAGATAAACGCGATCACCAGGATGGCGGCTGTCCCGGTGAGAAGGAAGGGCGACTGGTTGAAGGCCATGACATAGCCGATGCCAATGACCGTTCCGGGAACGGCAAAGGAGAGCATCGATAAAAATTCCAGGGCCCTTCGGCCCGGGAAACGGTGCCGGACCACCAGATAAGCAATGAGGATCCCCAACGCCGCGGTGAGAGGAGCCGAAACGCTTGCCAGAATCAGGGTGGTCCAAAGTGCGTCCATGCCGTCCCGCATGAGCAGGACGTAGTGGCGCAGGGTGAAGGTGTTGTTGATCCCCCAGATCTCCACGAAGCCGCCCGACACGACCGAAAGATAGATCGTCAGCGTGAAGAAGCACCAGAAGACGCAGAACACAAGAAGTCCGATCTCAAGGCCCTTGGGGAGAGGCATGGGCCGGCCCGAGGGCGGCTTGCCCGTCACCGTGACGTAGGAGCGTTCTCCCAGCCAGTACCGCTGGAGCAGAAACGACGCCAGGCAAAAGGCCAGCAGGATCAGGCCGAGCGTGGCCGCCAGGGTTTGATCGAAGCGGCCCACGATGCTGAAATAAATTTCCGTGGACAGGACCTCGAACTCGCCTCCGATGATGATGGGATTCCCGAAGTCCGCCAGCGATTCGATGATAGTCAGCAGGAACGCATTGGCCACTCCCGGCCGGAGCAGCGGCAGCGTCACCCTCCAGAAGGTCAGCCACCGTCCCGCCCGAAGGGTAAGGCTGGCCTCTTCCAGGGCCGGGTTGATGGATTCGACCACGCTTGAGATCACCAGGAATGCCACCGGTGCAAAAGAGAGGGTCTGCGCCAGGGCCAGGCCCGGAAAACCGAAGATCCCCCGCGTTTTCAACCCCAGGAGTTGGCTCGTGACGAATCCTTGGAGGCCGAAGAGGAGAATGATGGCCATGCCGACGACGAAAGGGGGCGTAATGATGGGAAGGAGGGAAAAGGCCCGCAACACCCCCGTGAGCCGGGAACGCGATCGGGCTGCGGCCAGGGCGAAGACCAATCCGATGAGGGTAGAGGTGCAGCTTACGAAGACGGCCAGACCCAGGCTGTTTCCCACGACGCGCCAGAGCGCCGGGTAGCGTTTCAGGGTGTCGGCGAGCAGCGTCACTCGAATCCCGCTGTCATCCACCACGCTTTGCCGAAGGATCGCAAAAAGGGGAAACAGGATGAACAGGACGATGAAGAGGCCGGCGAGCAGAATGCTGACGGCAACGAAGGCATCCGCCCGGATGAAGCCGCTCCGCGACAGGCCGTGGCCCAGGATCAGCAGGCAAATACCCAGGGACAGCAGCGCGCCCGGACCAAAAGCGTAGGGCTTGACCGCCACCATCCAGGTAAGCCAGAAGATCAGAAAGCAGCCTACGGCTCCGCCCCAGACGGCGGCGCGGTTGGACCGTTCTTTCTCCATGAAGCCGTAGGCGGCCCAGGCAAGGCCTATCACGACCAGAATCCAGAAAAGCGGTTGCTGGTTCGTGAGCGCCAGGGCCGTGAGGGAAAGTCCCTCTCTTGTCGGCATGAAGGTGGTTCCCCCGCGCGATATGAAGGGAACCAGAGCCACTGTGGCGAGCAGGCCTGCTCCTTCGGCCAGACAGGCTGGGGTGCGTACAATACTCACGGATCCTCCAGGTACTCCCCTGGTCAGTCAGCCAAAAGCCCCGCAGGCTGAAACGCCCATCTGCTGCGTTTCCCTCATCCTTCGCCATTCATATTTCGGGGACACGTTCCGATCCCTTTGGGCCTGGGGACACCTTGCGGCAAGGTGTCCCTACTTGTCCCCGACGCCTCACGGATCAGGATTTCGGGGGCCTTGCATCTGGACAATTTTGAACAGCCTGCAAAAGAGCCTTTTTCAACAGACTCCCGGGCGGACATCCGGAACAGAGCGGCCCGGTCGATACGAGCGATCGAGCCGGGCCGTTCAGGGATCAGCGGGACTGGGAATAGATCTCTTCCGACCACCTCTTCAGGATGCGGGCGCGGTTTTGCGATCCCCAGAGGAAGTCATACTTGATCGTCTTGACATGCTCGAAGTCCATCCCGTGCTTGAGGACCACCGGCGGAAGCGGCGTCTTCTTGTTGGACTGGAGCTGGAAAGAACGGAAATCCTTTGCAATGGCCTGGACATCGGGGGTCAGTGCCCAGTCGATGAACTTTTTGGCGTTGGCCATGTGGGGAGCTCCCTTGATCAGGCTCAACCCGCCGATCTCGTAGCCTGTCCCGTCCGCCGGCGCCACCGGCTTCACCGGGAAGCCCTCCTCGGCGAACATGACCGCATCGTGAAGGAAAACGATGCCGATGGCCGCCTCGCCTCGGCCGGCAAGCTGACCCGCCGCCGAGCCGGACTTGGTGTACTGGGCGACATTCTTGTGAAGCTTTGCGAGATAGTCCCAGCCCTTCCCCTCGCCCTTTAACAGCAGGAGTGTAACGAGCGCCGTATAAGCCGTACCGGCGGTATTCGGATTGGACACGGCGATCAGGCCCTTGTATTCCGGACTGGCCAGGTCATCCCATGTCTTCGGCATCGGTTTGCCGAGCTTCTTCAGCAGCCCTTCGTTCACGGCCCACCCCAACGGCCCCGCATAGAGCCCCAATGTCCGGCAACCGCCGATGGGATCGCGCATCCATTCACGAAGCTCGGACAGCATGGGGGTGCAGTACGGCTCCGTCAGTCCCTTCAGGGCCGCGTCAAAATGCGGATCCCCCGTTCCGCCGAACCACACATCCCCCTGGGGATTGGCTTTTTCCGCCTCGATCCGCGCATACATCTCGTTGCTGCTGGCGCGGATCCACTGGACCTTGATCCCGGTATCCTTCTCAAACTTTGCCGCTATGGCCGCGACCCAGTCCCGGTCCGGGCTTCCATAGAGAACCAGCACGTTCTCCTGGGCCATCGCCGAACTGGCCAGGACGAATAATACTCCCGCCATTACAATGATCCGCCAGCGTTTCATAAGCCCCTCCTTGGTTGAATGGTCTTGATCATAAAGAAATGATAAAAACTTGATGTGACTTTCACTGATTATTACGAACAACGGAAAGGATTGTCAAGATAAAAAGGCGCAGATCAGCGCTTCCAGCGCATCAGGAGGGTTATATCGTCTTGTTGTTTTTTGCTTGCCAGCACTTTTTCCACCACCGCCTTGAAAAAACCAGGAAAGGATGGCCGGTTTTCTTCCTGCATCTCATTGATTTCGCTCAGAGTGAGCACCTCATCCATACCATCGGTGGCAATGAAAAAGGGGGTTTGCGGAGATAGCACCACGGTATCAACTCGTAATGAATAGAAGGAATTATCCTTCAGTTCGCCGCGACCCCAAAACGTCCGCGACCCGCTTTCGTATTCGGGCTGGGGCAAAACGTAATCTCCGATTTCTTCGGGTTTGTGCCATTGAGTTCCATTCCATATCCACACATTGATGGTTCCAATCGACACGAGTATCGTCTGTTTCCGGGAGCAAAAGGCAAAGGCGCCCACCGAGGCAACATGGGCGGGATATCGTCGGAGGAATTCGTGATCCACCTGTTCTGCGGCGTCCTGAGCGACATGGGCGAGGGTTCGTTCCCTCAAAGAAAGAAAAACATCAGGATATCGTCTTGCAACAAAGGAAGCTGCTTCCCTTCCCGGGTGATCAGAGGGAACCCTTTCAACATTGTTCCAGCCATCAACCACACTGATGACATCCTCTGTGCCGCTACGATCTTTTTGAATATGGATCACATCCTGATTCCGGTGAAAAGGAATCCGGGAATAGAGAATTGAAAACCCTCTGGACATGGCGGTCATCTCTAAGCGGCGTCCTGGACGATTTTTTTTCTGACCGTTCATGATTCACTACCCGGAAGAGATCTCACACGTCTTCCGCAAGCAGAAACGGGAAAAGGGGCGGAACCCATGCCCTTCGGCCTGAGCCCCTCACAGAACCGGCCTTGTAGAAAACGGTCGGAAAGATTCGCGGCTGCGATTCAGAAGCGAATCCAGATGCGAATGATGAGGGACAGAAGCAGAAGCGCGATGGCGGTCAGGAACAGGAGGCGCCGTTTCCGGAAAGACCGGGGGCCGGCAACGACCCGCCCGCAACCGCTGCAGAGGGTCCAGCGGGAGGGGATCGGTCCGCCGCAGGCGGGGCAGAGAAGGGCGTCTGCGGCGGCGGGATTCCTCGCTGCAAGGTTCCGCCGCAGGGCCTCGTGGACATCGTAACTGCCGTCGCAGTCCGTGTTCGGGCATTTCCCCCGGGGCGGCATGTCGTCGGTCCAGATGAAATCCTTCTTGCAGTCGGGGCAATGGATCTTCAGCATCAATGATTTCCGCGCATGGTTTACATCACCGGCAACGGAGGCTCCGCCCTTTCCTCCGCCGGTCGCATGACAGTCCCAGGTTCAGGAAAAACCCGATGATCCATGACCGGCCTGCTCCATGTCGTCCTGTCCGCCGAAGGGTGATCTTGCCGGAAACGATCGCTCAGGCCTGATGACACCAGGGCGCCGGCAGGTCCTTGACCGTGACCAGCCCCGGGGCCGCGGCGATCACCGCCGGAATGGAATTCACGAGAATCGCGGCCGTCGCCTGATCGCCGGCGACGCCCCCTTCGATCCGCAGGTTGAGGTCGGGCGTCCCGACGATCCGGATGGAATCGTGGGGATCCTCCGCCCCGATATACATCCTAAGGTCCAGTGTGACGATCTTTTTCCCTTCCCGGAAGCCCTCCCCGATGTTCCTGATGCCCGCCACATCGCCCGGTTTCAACTCGAAATATGCCGTTTTCAGCGGCTTTTCGGCGATCACCGGTTCGACGGTCTCGCGGATGTCATCGAGAACGAAGTGCAGGCGGTCGGCGATGAGATAGAGCGATTCCCGGAGGCCGACATGGCCCATCGCCTTTTCGGCGACCTTTTCCCGGAAGAGTGCCGGCGCCATCCCCGCTCCGATCTTCCGCTGGAGGGGGTAACGACGGGTCCCTGCGTCGACGACCCGCTCCACGTGAACCTCCCTGACCTCTGCGCAGACCCCGGTCAGCGCAAGCGGCAGCGCGTCCATGACGAAGCCGGGATTGACGCCCGT
>Ga0172375_10011464_pt1 | contig 11284 bp, 7 predicted proteins | sample LakKiv1m_FD_114537 | JGI IMG/M metagenome (GOLD analysis project Ga0172375, IMG submission 114537) | Freshwater microbial communities from Kabuno Bay, South-Kivu, Congo - kab_092012_11.1m | ecosystem: Environmental > Aquatic > Freshwater > Lake | place: Democratic Republic of the Congo... | reverse complement strand
GTGGCTTATGAACTACCGGCGAATAACTGTTAGATGGGATCGTAAGGTAGATTCTTATGAGGCATTTCTTGAAATTGCTTGTTCTCTTATCTGTTTAAGGAGGGTTTAGAGATGACTTCTAGGCAATCCTAGAAGATGTGTTAATAATTTGACCGCCTGGTCTGTGTATGTCAATCCAGAGACAAGATCTCTGACCGGTTTGACTGGTAAAGCCGCAACTGGCGGCAGCTGTTGGGAAAACGGATCAGTGAAAACGCGAAGATCAAAACCCTGTTTGACGGGAGGTTCGTCGACAGCGGTCCTGTCTTTAAAACAAGGTGACGCGAATTGCTCCAACAACAATCTTGTTGGCGTTAATACTCCGCCAGCCGTAAGCATATTACCCGCATCTTTATCCAAAAAAGGAAGAATTTTCCCGCGAGTATCCTTAGGTAATTCTCGTCTAAGCTCTTCAATATACATGAAGGATATTATCTCACACTATAAGCTATTTGTCAAATCGGCCAGTTAGAAACTGATGATATTGATATACCATTCGCAAATGAATTTGCTCAGGATATACCCATCTAAGACTGCTTTGGCAACTCGATGGGTTGCAAACCAGCATAAGATGGGTATATATTATTGATGATATTTTCCGGAAAAAATGCTAAAATAATCGGTTAGCTATGTTTAATTTAACCGCTTCATTTCGTCCCACCGGCGACCAGCCGCAGGCGATTGCGAAGCTGACAAAAGGGGCGCGCGCCGGCCAGAAAAATCAGGTTCTTCTTGGCGTGACCGGGTCGGGAAAAACATTCACCATGGCCAATGTGATTAAAGAACTGCAGATGCCGGCCCTGATCATCTCCCACAACAAAACCTTGGCCGGACAGCTTTATCAGGAATTTCGCGATTTTTTCCCCGATAGTGCCGTCTCCTATTTTGTTTCGTATTATGACTACTATCAGCCGGAGGCCTATCTGCCGGCCACTGACGTCTATATCGAAAAGGAAGCGCAGATTAATGAGCTGATTGATAAGCTGCGTTTAAAGTCAACCACCAACATCTTGACCGGCAAAGATGTCATTGTGGTAGCCTCAGTGTCATGTATCTACAACATCGGCTCGCCGCGCGAATACGGCAATTTTATTTTGGAGATCAATATAGGGCAAGAGGCTGATTTTAATAATATTTTCCACCGATTGGCGCAGCTGCAATACGAGCGAAACGAGTTTGATTTTCGCCGCGGCTCATTTCGCGTCAGGGGAGACAGGATCGATATTTATCCGGCCTATGAAGATTGCGGATATCGGCTGATTATCAACGACAGACAGCAGATTAGCGAAATCAAGCAATTTGAACCGATTTCCGGGAAAATACTCGCCTACAATTTAAAGCATTTGATAATCTACCCGGCCAAGCATTATATGACCGATCCCAATATTTTTGCGTCCGTCGAAAAACAAATCCGGTCGGATCTAAAGATAGAATACGAAGAGCTTAAAAGCGAAAGAAAATTTAATGAGGCGGAAAGACTGCTGCGGCGGGTCAACTATGATCTGGAAATGATCAAAGAGGTGGGTTATGTCAACGGCATTGAGAATTATTCACGCTATTTTGACGGGCGCCGGATCGGCGAGGCTCCCTATAGTTTGATTGACTATTTCAAAGAGACATATGGCGATGAATTTCTCGTATTTATCGACGAGTCGCATATGACTGTTCCCCAAATTCGGGGAATGTATAACGGCGATCTGGCCCGCAAAAAAACTTTGGTCGATTTTGGTTTTCGTCTGAGGGCGGCTTTTGACAACAGGCCGTTGAAGTTTGATGAATTTTATAAGAAACTTTCGCATATAATCTATGTTTCGGCCACGCCCGACGACTGGGAAATCTCAATGTCCAAAGTCGTTGAACAACTAATTAGGCCGACGGGCATCGTCGATCCGAAAATAACCATAAGAAAAGCACAAAGCGAGGTGCAGGATTTGATCGGTGAGATTGAAAAACGGGCCGCCAAAAAGGAAAGAGTATTGGCGACGACACTGACCAAAAAAATGGCCGAGGATCTAACCGCCCATTTAAAAGATAAAAATATTAAAGCCGCCTATCTGCATTCGGATATTAAAACGCTTGAGCGATCTGATGTACTGGATAATCTTCGGAAAAATGAGTTTGACGTTTTGATCGGAGTTAATTTGCTGCGCGAGGGCTTGGATCTGCCGGAGGTGACGCTGGTGGCAATCTTGGACGCCGATAAGGAAGGTTTTTTAAGATCGCGCACATCCCTGATTCAAACCATGGGCCGGGCGGCGCGCAATATCTCCGGCGAGGTGATTTTGTATGCCGATACGATCACCGATTCCATGAAGAGGGCCATTAATGAAATTAACAGGCGCCGCCGCCATCAGAGCGAGTATAATTCCAAACATCATATCAGTCCCAAGACCGTTGTCAAACCGGTAAGAGAGCGGATCGTTAAAAAAGACGAAGCGGACAAATTAATTGGCGAAAAACTGTACGGACGGGAGATTGAAGGACAGATTGATCAAATAAAAGTTGAGGCGTTGACGCCTTTTGACAGAAATAAATTTATCAAAAAACTGGAGCGGGAGATGAAAAAACAGGCGCAGGATTTGAATTTTGAGTTGGCAATTAAAATTCGCGACAAAGTCAAAGAGCTAAAACATATATAGATTCCTGCCTAAAGCAGGAATGATAAAATACACAACTATGGATAAAATAATCATTAAGGGGGCGCGGGAACATAATTTGCAAAATATCAACCTGGAAATCCCCAAAAACAAGCTCGTTGTTATTACCGGCGTATCGGGATCGGGAAAATCTTCACTGGCCTTTGACACGATTTACGCCGAAGGTCAAAGGCGGTATGTTGAGTCTTTGTCGGCTTATGCCCGTCAGTTTTTAGGGATCATGGATAAGCCAGATGTTGATTCAATCGAAGGGTTGTCTCCGGCGATTTCCATCGACCAGAAAAGCTCATCACACAATCCCCGCTCAACCGTCGGGACGATTACTGAAATTTATGACTACTTAAGATTGCTTTACGCCAGGATCGGTCATCCGCATTGCCCCAACTGCCGGATCGAAATCAAAAAAATGTCGCTGGATGAGATCGTCGACAAGATCATGCAGGAAATATCGGAGCGCCTCAAGATCGACAAAGTCAAGCCGGCCATTTTTACAATTTATTCGCCGGTTGTCCGCCAGAAAAAAGGCGAGTTTAAGGATTTGTTTTCTAATTTAAAGACAAAAGGATATACCGGCGCCCGAGTCGACGGGAAACAGATGACGATCGGTCAGGAAGATATCGGTCTGATCAAAACCAACAAACACACGATCGAAATTCAGATAGACATTTTATCGGCCGGTTATGGCGATTGGCGTGACCCGATATTTAAAGCCAATTTACTGTCACGGTTGCGATCCGATGTAGAGCAGTCGCTTAATCTATCGGACGGACTGGTGATTATCGCGTGCCAAAAGGAAGAGCGTTTATTTTCTGAAAAATTTTCCTGCCCCAAATGTAATTTGTCGCTGCCTGAAATCGAACCGAGGATGTTTTCTTTTAATTCTCCGCTTGGCGCATGTGAAAAATGCAAGGGGCTGGGGACGATTTATAGAGTCGATCCGGCCCTGGTTTTAAACAAAAATCTGACGATAAACGAAGGAGGCATATTGCCCTACAATAAACTGCATTTCCAGGACAGCTGGCATATCCGCCTCTTTAAAAAAATGTGTGAGGAAGAAAAGATCGATATCGATATTAAAATCGGTGATTTGCCCGACGATAAACTAAAAATTATTCTTTACGGTACCAACAGACTGTACCAGGTGACCGGCCCAAACCGCTTTGGAAAAATTACCGGCATCGTGGATGCGTTTAAAGGGGTGGTGAACGAGCTGGAGCGCCGTTTTTTCGAAAGTACGCCGCAGTTGGAGGAGGTCGAGGTCAATCGTTATGTAAGGGAAGAAACCTGCCCCTTGTGCTCCGGCAGGCGGCTTAAGCCGGAAATCCTTTCGATCACGATCGACGGAAAGAATATCGTTGCGATGGGCGAACTGGCGATTGCCGCCCTTGCCGATTATTGCGACGAAATTCAGAACCGATTAAGCGAATACGAAAAGGAGGTGGCAAAACTGATTTTTAAAGAAATAATCGGCCGCCTCAATTTTTTGCTGAATGTCGGGCTGTCGTATCTGACCATCAACCGTCCGGCCAAAAGCCTGTCGGGCGGCGAGCTGCAGCGGATCAGACTGGCCTCACAGATAGGTAGCGGCCTGACTGGGGTGCTCTATGTTTTGGATGAGCCGTCAATCGGACTGCACCCCAAAGACGTGACGGCATTGATTGAAACTTTGCTCAAACTGCGTGATCTGGGCAATAGCATTTTGGTCGTGGAACATGACCAGGAGACGATGCTCAGGTCGGACTTTGCGGTGGAACTGGGTCCCAAAGCCGGCAGGCAAGGAGGAAGGGTTATTTTTGCCGGGCCAATCGCTTGGATGTTAAAAAGCCGCAAATCCCTAACCGGCAGTTATCTGGCCGGCCGCAGATCGATCAATTTTCCCAAAAGAAAACTTTCAAGACAGCGTGGCATCTTGGAACTAAAGGGCGCAAAACAGTTTAATCTAAAAAATGTTGATGTCAAATTTCCGCTTGGTAATTTAATCTGTGTCACCGGAGTTTCGGGATCGGGAAAATCTACTCTCATCGGCGAGACGCTTTATCCGGCCTTAAAATATTATCTGGACGGCTATTACAGCGAGTCAATCGGCGAGTTTTCTCAGCTTTTGGGGTATCAGTACGTCGATCGGGTATATCTGGTCGATCAAGGTCCGATCGGCCGTACTCCGCGTTCAAATCCGGCAACCTATATCGGCTTTTTCGACGAAATTCGCGATATATATGCCGAGACTTTGGAAGCGAAAGCACGCGGCTTTAAAAAGGGCCGATTTTCCTTTAATGTCAAGGGCGGACGCTGCGAGAAATGCCAGGGGGCCGGTATGATAAAAATCCAGATGCAGTTTTTGCCCGACGTTTTTGTCAGATGTGATGTTTGTCTGGGTCACCGCTATAATATGGAGACTTTGGAGATAACTTACAAGGGAAAGAATATTTATGAGGTATTGAAAATGACCGTTGATGAGGCGGCTGATTTTTTCAAGAACCATTTCAGTATTTATCAGAAGTTGCTGTTTTTGCAAAATGTCGGTCTGGGCTATATTGAGCTCGGACAGGCGGCGCCGACTTTTTCCGGAGGCGAGGCGCAAAGGATCAAGTTGGCCAACGAGTTGTCGCGCCGCGACAATGGCCGGACCGTCTATATTCTTGACGAGCCTACCACCGGTCTGCATTTTTATGATATCGAAAAACTGCTGCAGACGATTTATCAACTGGTCGAGCGCGGCAGCACCGTGATACTGATTGAGCATAATCTTGACGTGATAAAAAACAGCCAGTATGTGATCGATCTCGGGCCCGGGCCGGGGGCGGAAGGCGGGCAAGTAGTCTATCAGGGGGAGCTTGAAGAAATTGTCAAAGAGAGCCGCTCCTATACCGGCCAATATCTAAAAGACAAAATGACCTGATTTGCTATAAAATTAACTAATGATTAAAAAACTGCTGTTAACCTTCCTTATCGGTTTGTTTTATTTGGTGGTCGGCGGCCGGGTCAACGCCGCCGATTTTAAGGCCGATTATCAAGTCGAGTATTTTCTTACCGAAAACAGCAGCCAAAGCCTGTCGAGCAAGGTTCGTTTTGCGATCAAAATCACCAATCTCCGCTCCGATGTGTATGTAAAAAAATTTTCGATCGCCTTTCCGACAACCTTCCTGATTCATAATGTGACGGCCGGCGACGATCGTGGAGCGGTCAAGCCGGAAATCGTGACCGACAATGACAAAAACCGAATCAATCTGGAATTCAGCGATCCGGCCGTGGGCCGAAACAGTAGCAATACTTTTACTCTTGAATTTGATCAGGATAATTTATTTGAAATCAACGGCAATGTCTGGGAGGTGATTATTCCTACAATTGAAGATAAGCAAGACGCCACCTACTCGGTCATTGTTAACTTGCCCTTAACCACCGACAAGAAAATCGCTATCGCCAAACCAAAACCCTCCCTGATCAAGGGTAACCGGATTTTCTGGAATAACCCGGCCGCCAAGACTATCTACGCCGTGTTTGGGAATACGCAATATTATACTGCGGATTTAACTTACAATCTGCAGAACCCCCGTTTGAGTTTGGCATATACGGACGTCACCTTTCCCCCCGACAGCGGTTATCAAAAAGTTTATGTCGATCAGATCAGCCCGGCGCCAAGCGAAGTTTTTATCGACCAGGACGGCAATTACCTGGGCCGATATTATCTGAAGCCGAAAGAACATAAAACCATTGTCTTTAAGGGAATTATTCAGACTATGACCCAACCCAGAAAAGAGGTGGTTGATTGGCAAAATGAAATTTTCAACAGTCAAAAACAGTATTTACTGGATGTCAGCGATAAAAACTGGCAGCTTGACAAAAATGAAGTATTGCCTTTAAAGACGTCTTTTGACGTTTATCGGTTTGTGGTCGATAAATTGCAATATAACTACAACCGCGTTTCCGGCGATATCAGGCGTCTGGGAGCAAGATCAATCCTTATGAATCCAAAAAACGCCGTCTGCAGCGAGTTTTCAGATTTGTTTGTCGCTCAAGCGCGCGGCAACGGCATAATGGCCCGCGAGATTGAAGGATATGGTTTTGCAGGCGACAACCAGCTGCGTCCGATTTCCCTCACTTCGGACATCCTTCACTCCTGGCCGGAATATTATGATCTGAAAGATAAGCTGTGGGTCAGTGTCGACCCGACCTGGGAGAATACTTCGGGCATAGACTACTACGGTTCTTTTGATTTGAACCATATCGTGTTGGCGATCCATGGAAAAAAATCCGACTATCCCTACCCGGCCGGGATGTATAAGATCGGCGATTCGCGCGACATTGCCATCAAGCCGATTGCCTCCGAACCGCAGGAAATCAAAAAAGTCAGCCTCTTTGATTTCGCCATCAACGACAACATCAACGACAAAGACACTTATCAGGGCAAATTTACCATCAAAAACGAGGGGAATGTGTATATTTATGCCTTTCCGGTCACGATCAGCTCAGATTTATTAAATATTAATCAGCCAAGTTACCGGATCGATCTTCTGGCGCCCCTGGAAAAAAAAGAGGTGGTGTTTAACTACAGTTCCAAACTCCAAGGCAAACGCGCCAAAGCCGACCTTTTAATCAAACAGTCACAAGAAACGCTTGTCGTAAAAACCGTCTCGATCGTTCCCTACTATTATCAACTGGGTTGGCTGGTGGGCGGCCTGTTGCTGGGGGCGGGAGCGGTCTTTTTGATATTAAAGCTCCTCTTTAAAAAAAGGGGACCTGTTTCATGATAAAAACGAAGAATCTCCCCGCTACCGCAGGCGTTTATCTTTTCAAAATAAAAAAAACGATTCTTTATATCGGAAAATCGGTAAATATCAAGGCCAGGGTGAACTCACATCTGCAAAACGCCAAAATCAGCGCCAAAGAAGCCGCGATCGTCAGCCAAAGCGACCGGCTGGACTATATTGTCACCGACAGCGAATTTAAGGCTCTGCTCTTGGAAGCGCAGCTGATCCGACGCTATCGCCCCAAGTACAACATCATCTGGAAAGACAATAAAAGCTACCTGTATATAAAAATTACCGTTAAAGAAAAATTTCCCAAGGTATTGGTGGTCAGACGGGAAAACGACCGGCGATCTTTATACTTCGGTCCGTTTTCCTCAAGAAAGGTCATTGAGGAAGTTTTAAGCGAAATCCGGCGGGTTATCCCGTTTTGCACTCAGCCGAGGCTTTCACAAAAAGCTTGTTTTTATGCAAAAATCAACCTCTGCAACCCCTGCCCCAACATTATCAAAACCAAAAAAGAGCTTTTGCTTTACCGCCATAATATCCGTCAGGTCGTTCAGATTTTGGCGGGCAGGACCGACGTTGTCTCAAAAAGGCTTCTGGGACAGATTGTCTTTTTCTCAAACAGGGAAAACTATGAAGAAGCGCTTAAATATCGCAATAAACTCAGGATTCTTGACAAATTGATTTACCGCTCGCATTACAGCGAAACGGAAAATCTGATTTATAACCAGTCACAAAAGGCGCTGGATCAGCTTAAATCCATGCTCGCGGCGGATGCGGATTTTGAGAGAATTGAATGTTATGATGTCTCCAATCTGGCGCAGAAGCAGGCGACCGGATCGATGGTGGTTTTTAGCCGAGGCCTGGCTGACAGGGGAAACTACAGGCGTTTTAAGATCAGAATTCGATCGGGCGCTTCGGATATGAGCATGTTAAAGCAGGTGATTGCCAGGCGTTTTCAGAGGCCATGGCCAAAACCCGGCCTGATTGTCGTTGACGGCGGCAAGCCGCAGCTTAAGGCGGTACGATCCGTCATCAAACGCTGTGCACCGCAAACCCGTTTGATCGGGCTGGCAAAAAACCCGGACCGGCTGATAATTGACGGCACGACGGTCAGGCCGAAGAGTGACAACTTTGGTTTTCAGCTGTTGAGGCAGATCCGCGACGAGTCCCACCGTTTTGCCAAAAAATATCACTTGTTTTTAAGACGGCGGTCGATGCTATAATGATGGTATGAAAAAAATCGTCAAATCCCTGTTTTTCTCGGCTGCCGCCATTTACCTTACCGCGCTCTGGGATAAAGGGTTTTTGCTGTCCGATGATATCGGCGGGTTTATCAAGGCGGGCGTAGCCGTTGCCATCATTTATTACTTGCTTTTACCCATTTCCAAAATCATCCTTTTGCCCCTGAATTTGCTGACAATGGGGTTTATGTCTTTTATTTTTTATTTGTTCGCCCTTCATATTTTATCTTCAGCCTTTGCCCTTGTGACGATCAAATCCTGGTTGTTTCCGGGCTTGACCCTATTTAAAATCAGCCTTCCCCAAACGGCAGTCAGCTATTTTGGAAATTTGGTCTTAACTTCGATCTCGATATCGAGTATAATTAACTTACTGGAGCTGATCCTTTGAAGATCTATGAAAAACGCTTTTTTGGTCGTCAATATTGTCATATGTATTATTATCGTAATTCTTATTTTAATTCAGGGAAGAGGGGCGGGTTTGGGGAGTGCCTGGGGCGGGGGAGGCGAGTTTTTTCAAACCAGGCGCGGGATCGAAAAAATTACACTGCGTTTAACGACAATCCTGATAGTCGTATTTCTGATGCTGTCGCTTGTCAATTTTTTCATCAAATAAACGGCAATGATTGCAAGTAAGAAAAATCTCCGCTATTTTTATTGGCTCGCCGGCGCATTTGTTAAAAAAAACCTGCGGCTGATTCTGATCAGTTTTATTGTCAGTTTGATCATAGTCGTTTCGGCCGTTTCCCTGATGCCTTATTTGGCTAATCTGGTGATTAACCGCAAAACCGTAATCGGCCTGGTGGGAAACTATGATTACTCCAATCCGCCAAGCGAGGTGGCCGGTAAAATTTCAAGCGGCCTGGTGTTTGTCAACGATCTGGGCGAGATCACCCCTGCTCTGGCTTCGAGCTGGGAAGAAAGGGAAAACGGCAAGGTTTTCCGGATTCATCTTAAGGAAAATCTTTACTGGAACAGCGGGAGACCGTTTACCGCCCATGACGTTAACTTTTCCTTTAAAGACGTATCTGTCAAAGTTGTCGATGATCATCTGATCGAATTCAGGCTGCAGAAACCGCTGGCGATTTTCCCCACCTACTTAACCGAGCCGATCATCCGTTTTCCCCTTGACGGAGTAGCCGGGCTTTATAAAACCGGCCAGGTAAAAGTAAAGTCGGGACAACTAAAAGAAATCTATCTGACTGCCAATAAACCCAACTACCCCGACATCGTCTATAAAATTTATGACAACGACTCTCAGGTAATCGACGCCTATAAACTCGCAGACATCCGCAGTTTCACTACCAGCAAAAAGAACGTCGCCGACCTTTTTGCCCATTGGCCCAATACAAGAATCACCAAGGGCGTCGATTATACGCTGCTTTTAACCTTGTTTTTTAATTTAAACAACGACTACTTGAAAGACAAAGACGTCCGTCAGGCGATCGCGCAGGCAATCGACAGGCAAATTTTAAGCAATTTTGGAATCGAGGCCCAAAGCTCGATCCCGCCCATCTCATGGGCTTATAATCCCAATTTAAAGAAAAATGTTTTTGATCATGACTATGCCAAAAAAATTTTGGACAAAAATCAAGAAGCCAGCCCGACGGCCAAACTGAACTTTGTGACGTTCTACGAATATCTGGATTCGGCCAATCTCATCAACAAATATCTCAACGAAGCCGGTCTGCCGACCAACCTGGACCTTTCGTCCTTTAACGGACAAAATAATTTTGACCTGCTGCTTGCCTATTTTAAAGTCCATTATGACCCCGATCAGTATTTTTTTTGGCATTCGACCCAGGCGAAGGGAGGCAATATAACGGCTTATAACAACAAAAAAATTGACAAACTGCTTGAGGACGGCCGAAGCACCATCGACAAAAAGACAAGAAAAATAATATATTTTGAAGAGCAAAAAGTGATGCAGGACGACCCGCCGGCCGTTTTTCTCTACTACCCTTTCGTTTACACGGTGGAGCGGAAGTGATAAAATACATGTAACATTTTGCTAGCGGCATAACCGTTCGTACACTCTTTTCCGCAGCTGCGGGATTGAGCTACGATCGGGATATAGGTTTGATGTTTTATGAAAAAGCCGGGATGGTGGAATGGCAGACACGCAGGACTTAAAATCCTGTGCCGCAAGGCGTGAGGGTTCGACTCCCTCTTCCGGCACTAAAATCTCAAAAGCCGACCTAGCTCAACGGTAGAGCAAGCGCTTTGTAAGCGTTAGGTTGCAGGTTCAAATCCTGTGGTCGGCTCACGAGCGGATTTTCAAGACGAAGATAATACTTTTGGATCATTGCTTCCTGCCAAAGCTTGGATTAATCCTCTTTCTTTCCATAAGTTTTAAGTACTAATTTTATTCTACAAAAAAGGGGCCAGGTTTGCCCTAGTTCCCAATGAGACTTAATTATAAAGTTGATTTTTACTTAAAGGAAGTGGACTTTATGTGTTAGATTTTAGTAACAGGATTTGATACGTTTTCTCCTCTTATAGATTCGTAATTTATTTTTTCTTGTCCGTTTACAATTATTTTTCTAAATTGAATGGGTAGTGCTTTTCCTAAATGAAGCCGAGGGTTATCTTGAAG
>Ga0172375_10011463_pt1 | contig 11284 bp, 11 predicted proteins | sample LakKiv1m_FD_114537 | JGI IMG/M metagenome (GOLD analysis project Ga0172375, IMG submission 114537) | Freshwater microbial communities from Kabuno Bay, South-Kivu, Congo - kab_092012_11.1m | ecosystem: Environmental > Aquatic > Freshwater > Lake | place: Democratic Republic of the Congo... | reverse complement strand
TTCCGTCCATGTGCAGAGCGAGTCGATGCCCGGCTCATTTGGGAAATATTTGAAGTTGAGGACGGTCTGCTTCGCCCTGGAGAGTAGAGGCGTGGGGAGCGGATGACTGGTCGCTAATTCCCCGCCTGCCAATAATCTCAGGATGCCGTGCAGCACAAAATCCGCGCAGTCTTTGCGCGCGTCGATGAAATCCAGCGCGGCGTGGAAGATGCCCTCGTGCGGTGTCCCGCCTGCCGCCATGCGCGCCATTTCATGCCAGGCGGCTGTGGTATTTTCCGGGGCAGGGTTGCGGAGGATGTGTTCGAAGAACGCGCGGCGGCGGGACTCGTAGTCGGGGAGAAAAGGCTGGTCGGAAAACGTATCCGGCCTCGGGGCGGCGGGATACGTCGCCGGGGCGGGGGTGGCGGCGCGGATGCGGTAATCGGGCGGGGTGTGGACGGTCATGCGTCAATCATCCGTGATCAGTTATAAGATGAAGTCGAAAGTCAACGGCTCATTGTCAGACTTTCAACTTTCGACCTTCGACCTTCTTTTGCCGAACGATAAATCCCATCCATCGCGGCCAGCACAGGCAGGGTACTTGCGGCAGGGATGAGAAACGGTTTGTCGTCCAGGATCCAATTTGCAAATCCCGCCAGGCTTCTTTGCAGCGCGTGGATCCCCCGTTCGGGCGGGCTTTCCTTTTTGATTTTTACACCGATAAATTTCACATGCGGAAGCGGACGGTCTGAATAAATTGCCGTGCCGCGCCCGCCATAGGCTTCGATTGTGACGGTTTGTTCGGTTGCCGCAACCATCGAAGATGTTATGTTTATCAATGTCCCGCCGCTCGTCTCGACGATGCCGTGCGCCAGCGTATCCACTTCCACGTCAAAGCCGCGTGTCGCCGCGTAACCCACTGCGGAGACTGGCAGTTCATTCAATGCCCACAACGCCACATCCAAAAAGTGACTGCCCTGTGTGATGAGCGTCCCGCCGCCCGCCTGCGCGATGGTTTTGTGCCACGCCGCGCCGTCGAAATAAGCCTGCGTGCGATGCCAGGGGATATTGATGCGGATCGAATGGATTCGTCCCAGCGCCCCGGATTGGATCGCCCGCGCCAAAGGGTAACACCCGCTGTCGTAGCGATACTGGTAGTTCACACCGACCTTTCGGCCTGCCGCCGTTTCGACCAATTTTTTCCCCTCTGATAATGTCCGCGTAACCGGCTTTTCGACAAAGACGGGTTTCCCCGTTTCGACAGCGGCAAGAATCATTTCGTAGTGCAGGTGATGCGGCACGGCAAGATAGACCGCGTCCATCGGCGCCTTTGCCAGCAGTTCAGCATAATCGGTGAAAATGTGCGGGGTGTGATGGCGTTTGGCAAATGCCCGGGCTCGTTCCGCATTCACGTCACAGCAGGCGGATAAATTCACCTGCGGCACGAGTCTGCTGACCAGCGCGGTGAATCCGGCAATGTCGCCGCAGCCGACGATGGCAAGATCGAGTTTTTTCATTCCGTCACCCACTCCAACCCGCGCCGCAAAATTTGCCGATATGCCGGATTGTTCATCGTCGCAGGCATGTGTCCCGGCACGGCGTAGCAAATTTTGCCTTTGCCGTGGCAATACGTCCACACCACGGGAATGTCCCTGCCTTCGTGCCTTGCTGTGAAATGGATTTCGATGCCCGGTTCAAGTTCGTGGATATACAGTTCATCTTTGACAACAAAACCTTCAATGCCGCCAAAGATATCATTCCTCCCTTTGCTCACTTCAAATTTTTCCACCCTGCCATGGCCGATAAACCGCCCGCCGAGAATTTTGAAATAAGCCGGGGTTTGCTTGAAGGACGCCGTCGCCGCGTGGAGGGCGAGAATCCCGCCGCCGTTGCGGACAAAATCATCCAGGCGCTTTAGCGCGGAATCCGAAATGGTCTTGTGGTGGTAGTGTAATACAAGCGCGGAGAAGGCATTCAAATCGGCGGGGAGTTTTTCCAGCGATGACACGTGGCGAAAGGAAAAGCCGTCCAATTGTGACAGTGTCTTGTGAAGCGCCATTCGCCCAGGGAAGGGCGGGTGAAAAATCCCATCGGTAACAAAAAGAATTTTCTTCATGGAAGGGTAACTCTTTGCCGGGTTTATCCGGAATGTCGACTTGCGGTTTTGTAAATTGGGCTCGGCAATTTGTATATTCTCAACCAGGATAAACGCGTGATAGCTGCCGCTCCCCGATTTGGAGGTCGGCGAAATCCTCATTCAAAGTGAGCGCTCCATCATTATATATCGGAAACGACGGCAGGTATTGATTGGAAATCAGGGTGGTATGGCGTTCCCTGCATTTTACTTCGTCATCTCGCCTGTCGATGGCGTATGGGACATCATCCCGCAAAGGCTCCCAAAGCAGGATTTCTCGCATTGTAAAGAACAATTGCTGAAAACCCAGGCGGGTTGCCAGGCTGGGATTGGGGTGCGATATTCCATCTTTGAAGTCAATGGGGTAAACTGTTGGCTGCAAAAGCGACAAGTGTTCGCAAGCGAATGCCGATGGGCGGGCTATGGTTGACCCCTTGAGCGTGTATTACCAGGTTGCCGACCCGGCTTGCAGTCTCGTTTGGCGCCGCGAATGTTTCTTGAAACAGAAGCAACTTTGGGTGAGTCCGAAGCGTGCATCACATCCGGAGAAAGAACAAAGTCTGGCCAATCAATGTCACAAATCAGCATAACGCTCCTTTTCATCTTCATTGCCGCGCTCCTGCTTCTGGGGAATGTTCTGCGAGCCGACATTGTCGCGTTGATGTTAATGCTGGCATTGGGGTTAAGCGGCATTCTCACGCCGCAGGAGGCATTCTCCGGTTTCAGCCGTTCGGCGGTCATCATTATGCTTTCGGCTTTTGTCCTGGCGGAGGGATTGCGCCGCTCCGGAATGACCGAACGCATGGGTTCGTTCATCATCAGGTTGTTCGGCAAAGGCGAAGGACGGTTGGTTTTTGGCGTGATGACGGCCTCGGCACTGCTTTCGCTTTTTATGAACAACATTGCCGCCGCATCATTGCTTTTCCCTTCGTTGTCGGGGATGGCGCGTCGTTCAAAAGTATCCCCGTCAAAATTGCTCATGCCGTTGGCGTTTGGCACCATTCTCGGCGGCATGGCCACTCTTTTGACCACGACGAACATTGTGGTCAGCGGGTTATTGCGGGATGCGAAGTCGCCAGGTTTCACGCTGACGGATTTTGCCCCAATCGGTCTTCCGCTGACGTTGGCTGGGGTCCTGTTTATGATTTTGTGGGGAAGAAAATTGCTGCCCGATCAATCCCCGGCCCAGCGTCACGAAGAGGGCGAAGAATCCGGTGATTTGCTCGATGCATATCAACTCTCCGAAAGATTGGTGAGGGCCAGGGTTTGCAAAGGCGGAAGCCTCGATGGAATCACGCTCGAAAAAAGTGAACTGCGTGAAAAGCACCACCTTAATGTAATTGCCATTCAACGCGGAAGATCCATCCTGCCCATCGAAGCCAAAAGCGTCCTGAGAGGCGCCGATATTCTTCTCTTTATGGCTCGTCCTGAAGACAGTGTACCGGAGTCTCTGAAGGATATGCTGGAGGTGCTTCCTTCCGGGGGCTGGGAGCAGGATTACCTTTCGACGCCAGACATGAAGTTAATCGAGGCCGCCATTGCGCCCCGCTCTCATCTTGCCGCCCAGACATTGCAGGAAATCCACTTCGAACAGAAATTCAACGCAAAAGTCCTGGCCATATGGCGGCGTGGACGTTCCATCCGTACCCGCCTTGCGGATCTGCCGCTTGAATTTGGCGATGGCCTGTTAATTCAAGGAACGGAAAAAAGCCTGAACCTGCTGCGAACTGAGCCGGGATTAATTTTACTGGCTGAGTCTGTCCCGTCCGTGCGTATGTCGCTGCGCGGCTGGTTTACCGCGCTGATCATGGCTGTCACTTTGATTTTGGCGGTTATCTTCCCGAATCTAATTGCAGAAATCATGTTGAGCGGCGCAGTCGCGATGGTTTTGATCCGCACGATGAGCATGGACCAGGCGTACCGCGCGATTGACTGGCGCAGTTTGTTCCTTGTCGCGGGAATGCTTCCCGTTGGAATTGCGTTGAACAAGACAGGCGCGTCGACCATGTTTGCAAATGTAATTCTCTCGTCCCTGGGCGGCGCGGGTCATTTGGTTTTATTGGCGGGGTTTGTTTTATTGACAGTCGCATTGACGCAGGTTATCAATGGCGCGGCCGCAGTGACGGTCGTTGCGCCGATTGCGATAGCCACAGCCCAACAGGTCGGGATGGAACCGAGAAGCGTCGCGATGGCTGTGGCGCTGGCATCCTCGATGGCTTTCATGTCGCCGCTCGGGCACTCTGTCAATGTGATGGTCATGGGTGCGGGTGGTTATACCTTCAAAGATTACGCCCGCGTGGGGATCCCATTGACCATTCTTCTGGTTATAATTCTTCTATTCATTCTTCCGCTTGTTATGCCGATTGGATAAATATCATGGCGACACAGAAAAACACGCAATCCAAAAAAAGGACCCCGTCAAGGAAGCAGGAATCCGAGGAACCTGTCTGGACTTATCGCGGCTATAAACTCAAAAGCGGGGAGTTCGTCACTGCGATGGTGCATCTATTTCGTGCGGAGATTCAGCGCGCGAATGTCTGGCGTCAACGCCTGGATACCACGACCAACTGGGCGGTGGTGTCCACTGGCGCAACATTATCCATTGCCTTCAGCCAGCCTAATTCCCATCACGGAGTAATCATCCTGAATACATTACTGGTGACATGGTTTCTCTTTATTGAAGCCCGCCGCTATCGATATTATGAGTTATGGAGTTATCGCGTCCGCCTGATGGAAACGGATTTTTATGCCGCCATGCTGGTGCCGCCGTTTCACCCGTCACCGGAGTGGGCTGAAAGCCTGGCAGAGAATTTGCTGTCTCCAAGTTTTCCGATTTCAATGTTGGAGGCATTTGGCCGCAGGCTGCGGCGTAATTACTTTTCGATCTATTTGATCCTTGGCATCTCGTGGCTGGCAAAGGGCTGGCTTTTTCCCGTCCCTCCCTCAAGTGTTGCGGAATATATATTAAGAGGGTCGGTCGGATTTCTTCCGGGCCAGGTTATGTTGCTGATTGGCGCGGCCTACTATGCCGTCCTGCTCATGATTGCAATTGCCACAATTGGTCTGACAAAGGCAACAGGTGAAATTTTGCCGCGTTTTGGCGACGTCGGTCATGAAATCCATGCCGATCCAATTAAAGGCGCCGGGATACGTTCCATGTTCTTTCCACGCCATCGGCGGCAGCAACTGATGGCGCTTATCATCACCGATAAGGCCAAATCTGTTGCAGATCGAATTATGAACGAACTTAAGCGCGGCGTAACAGCCATATCCGGCAAAGGCATGTACACGGGGGCGGATCGAACCGTTCTCATGTGTGCGCTGACCGTCACCGAAGTGCACAACCTCAAGGCTGCTGTTGCAAAGGAGGATCCGCAGGCGTTTGTGATCGTTTCTCCTGCCCAGGAAGTGTTGGGGCGCGGCTTTAATCCGCTGGCAGAGGAAAAATAGGGACGTCTACCGGGGGGAACACCCGGCACGGGATTTCGGCCCGGCATTCGCTTGTTTGCGGCCGGCAGATACCCGTTGTTCATACGGCGCTGTGATGTTTGCCGATAATGACGGAGGGGGATGCATTGTCAGGGTGATTCAATTTCGATGGCTTGGATCTTGTATCGCGAGTTAGGCGCGTGAGTTGGGGAATCTCAGACGATTTTTTAAGCGACGTTCCACACCTTCCAATTTACATTACTTGTGAGGGGATATGCTCAAAAAGCCCGCTTGTTCATTACATTTGTCATTTTGGGTGCTGACAAATGACACTATCATGTATGATTTTGTGATAATATACTATAGCAAACAATAGCAGACTATTGCAAATAGTTGCAAACTAATGTGATATGGAAAATCTTCTTACAGCCAAACAGGTTCAGGAATTACTCAACGTTGACCGCACGACGATTTATCGAATGCTCAAGGATGGGCGTTTGACAGGCGTGAAAGTGGGCCAGCATTGGCGTTTTTCCGCGCATGAAGTAAATGACATTCTTATGGGAACTGTGCGGGTGAATGAACCAGAAGCGCCATTGCCTGGGGATGCGCTGCCCCTGCATTGCATGCAACCTATCCAGGATGTCTTTGCCGAGATTGCTGAATTGGGCGCTGTGACTGCGGATAAAAATGGAAATGCCCTGACGCGCATCAGCAACTCATGTGATTTTTGTAAATTGATTATGGGGAGCGATGAAGGCCGCATGGCTTGTAATGAATCATGGCGCAAATTGATCGGCCAGGAAAAGGCTTCTCCAAAGTTTACAACGTGCCATGCGGGCTTGCAATATGCCCGCGCCCGCATTGAAGTTCGGGGGGAGTTGATCGCCGTTTTGATCGCCGGGCAATTTTATGTGCGCGAGCCGGATGCGGAAGAGGAAAACCAGCGGATCGAAACACTGGCTCGAACATATCACATCAGCAAGGACCTGTTGACCCAGGCGTCAAAACAAATTTCCGTGCTCGATGATCGCAAGATTCCGCAAATCAGCGGCTGGCTGGAACGCGTTGCGCTCACATTCGAACAAATCAGCTCCGAACGCGTCAACCTCATGGGTCGTTTACGGCAAATCGCCGAGATGAGTGTAATTGAATAAAAAATACTTTTAAGGAGAATCACAATGTCTTTCAACTTTGATCAGGAACTCGATTGCAGTGGTCTGGCCTGCCCGATGCCGATCTTGAAGACCAAGAAGGCAGTGGATGGATTGCAAGTTGGACAAACGCTCAAAATGATTTCCACCGATCCAGGCTCCCTGCCTGATGTCCAGGCGTGGACGTCCAAGACTGGGCAGGAACTGCTCGGTCACGAACAGGACGGCGCCAAATTCATCTTCTATATCAAGAAGGTTAAATAGTAAAAAGAGCCTGCCAAAATCGGTAGGCCTTTTATTTTAGGTAAAAATTACCAAAATACGCATATATTTAAACAAAACCCACAGAAAAGGAGCGAAAAATGGCAAAACGAATGGCGATCATAGCATTGCATGGTAGCCTGGACGCGGCCTATCCGCCTCTCATCCTCGGCACAGCCGCGGTTGCAATGGATATGGAAGTCGCAATCTTCTTCACCTTTTATGGCCTGGAAATCCTCAAGAAGGGCAAGGCGGACAAATTGCAGGTCTCGCCGATTGCCAACCCGGCCATGCCCCAGCCTGTGCCGGGCATTTCCGTCCCGAACATCATCGGCGTCCTGCCCGGCATGACCGCGGTTGCCACTGGCATGATGAATGGCTGGATGAAGAAAGCCAATACCGCCAAACTGAGCGAACTGCTCGAAATTGCCGTTGAGAGCGGCGTGCGTCTCATTGCCTGCCAGATGAGCATGGACGTGATGGGCATCAAAAAAGAAGACTTGATTGACGGCGTGGAAGTGGCAGGCGCGGCTGCATTCATTGAATTCGCCAGCAACGACGCGATCGCACTCTCATTCTAATCATAGGAGAATTCAAATGGATAAAGTTCTAATTGTCATGACCAGCGGTCCCGACACTCCGCGCCGCTGCGCCACCCCGTTCTTTTTCGCGACCCTCGCCGCCGCGATGGACTACGAAGTGACTATGTTCTTCACCATCGACGGCTCCCTGCTCCTCAAGAAGGGCATGGCCGAGACCGTCTACCCCAAAGCGGGCGGCAAACCCGTCAGCGCGTTCATTCAGGACGCCATCGACGCGGGCGTCAAATTCACTGCCTGCACTGCTTCGATGGAACTGCACGATATGACCACCGATGACCTGATCGACGGCATCAAAATGGTCGGCGGCGCGGCCATGTGGCAGATGGCGGAAGATAGCAAGACCCTTACTTTCTAAAGGAGAACATCATGTCTGAAATTCGTGGATGCAACCTTCCTGAGGACCTGTACTACCTCGTGGAAAAGCACGTCTGGGCCAAGCCGATGGAAGACGGAACGCTTCGCATCGGAATGACGGCGGTCGCGGCCAAACTGGCTGGGGGCAATCTGGCAGGCGTCACTGTCAAAGCCAAAAACATCGGACAGGAAATCGCGCAGGGCAAAAGCCTCGCCACTGTGGAAAGCAGCAAGTTTGTTGGCCCCGTCCCGGCCCCGGTGACCGGTGTGCTGTTGCGCGGCAACGAAAAACTGGCCGCCGACCCGAACTTTGTCTCCCGCGATCCATACGGGGAAGGCTGGATCGCCGAGATCAAGCCTTCCAATTGGGACGCAGATAAAGCCAACCTGGCCACCGGCGCGGACGGCATCAAAGCCTACCAGGCCAAACTCGAAACTGACAATATTTCCTGTTCATAAACTCTATTCCCAAAGGAATAGCATAATTTTTGGAGGAGAACATGCCCGAAGAGACAATTCAAAAAAGCATTGCCAGCCAGGGTGTTTCAAGACGTGATTTCTTGAAACTTAGTGGGTTGCTGGCGGCGGCGATGGGGTTGCAAATGCCGCCGATTGAAGCCAGTGGTATGCCGTCGGAGATCGCTCGCGGCTATACCCCGGCGGAATTTGTCGCGAATGCGCTGGAAACTGCGCAGCGCGCTCCCGTCATCTGGCTCGAGTTCCAGGATTGCGCCGGGTGCAGTGAAGCCATCACACGCACGGTTTCACCCAGCCTGGTCAACCTCGTCCTGAACACGCTGACCATCGAATATCACGAGACCCTCTCCGCCGCGGCTGGTTTCCAGGTGGAGCAGGCCAAGCAGGATGCCATGAAGAAATACGCGGGACAGTACGTTCTCGTGGTGGAAGGCAGCATCCCGATGGCGCTCGATGGCGCGTACTGTACCATCGGCGGACGCAGCGCGATCGACATCCTGAAGGAAGCCGCGGCTGGCGCGGCGGCCATCATCGCCACTGGCAACTGCGCCGCTTACGGCGGCCTGCCCAAGGCCAAGCCGAATCCGACCGACGCGAAGGGCGTCTGGGAGATCATCACCGACAAGCCCGTGGTCAACATCCCCGGCTGTCCCGCCATCCCCGAAGCGACGGCTGGCACGATTGCCCACTTCGTTGTCTTTGGCGCGTTGCCCGAGTTGGATTCGCTTCATCGTCCGCTGGCCTTCTACGGCAAGACCGTGCATGATCGCTGTCAGCGCCGCGCGTTCTACGAGGCGGGCAAGTTCGCCCTCTCGTTCGATGATGAAGGCGCTAAAAAGGGTTGGTGTCTTTACAAACTCGGTTGCAAAGGTCCCACCACGTACAACGCCTGCGCGACCATCAAATGGGATCAGGGACTTTCCTTCCCGATCCAGTCTGGTCACCCCTGCCTCGGCTGTTCCGAACCGAACTTCTGGGACGGCGGCGGCTTCTATCAGGGACAGTCGGCTCCGCTGGATCGTCCCACCGCGACGGCTGTCGGCGCGGCTGTGGCGGCGGGCGCGGCCATCGGTATCGGCACCGCGCTGGCCAACCAGGCCAAGAAGAAGGCCAAAGGAGCGAAGAAATGAACTGGCAAGCCATCCTTGAATTTGCACGCGGCCCGTTCTTCTACGCCGCGCTGCTGTTTTTCATCGGTGGGATGGTGTATCGCCTGGTCAACGTGATCAGCCTTGGGTGGAGCAAGGATCGAGTCCCCGTCAAAGGCAGTAAAGCCGCAGGCGTGGTCAAATCCTTTTTGAAGGGCATCCTGATCTGGCCGTTCATCCCGTGGGTGAAAAACACCTTCAACCGCAATCCCATCATTTATATTGGCGGCGGACTGTTCCATCTGGGACTGTTCGTTGTCGTCCTGCTTGGCACGCCGCACATGCTGGTCTGGAAAAGCCTGCTCGGTTTCGGCTGGCCGACCCTGTCCCTGCCCATCGTGGACTGGCTGGCCGCGGGCGCGATTGCCGCGATGTTGATTTTGTTGGTCAACCGCAGCACCAATCCCGTGCTGAAACTGATCTCCGGCCCCGCCGAATACATGGCCTGGCTGACGGTTTTCCTGCCGATGGTGACGGGCTACATGATGACCCATCACCTGTGGTTCTCCTATGAAGTGCTTTACAGCCTGCACATGCTCTCGGTGGATTTCCTGTTGATCTGGATCCCCCTCAGCCGTATTTCCCACTTCATGTTCTATTTCATCTCGCGCGCCATTCACGGACAGGAATTTGGCAAGCGCGGCGTGTCGGTGTAGGAGGTGAGACATGACTGCAAATGAAAATGCAATGCAAGCCTTCGTACACGAAACCGGCGGCTGGGTCGCGGCGCAACTGGAAGCCTGCACCCGCTGTGGCATGTGCGCCGAAGCCTGTCACTTTTACCAGGCGACGGGCAATCCCGAATACGCGCCCGTCTGGAAGATGGAACTCCTGCGCCGCGCCTATGAGCAGCGCTTCACCATTGTCGGCGGCGTGAAACTGGCGCTCGGTCTCGACAAGCGCGTGACCGATGAAGAGTTACAGCATTGGAGCGACCTGAACTACGAAGCCTGCACCGTCTGTAACAAATGCTCGATGGTCTGCCCGATGGGCATCGACATCGGCTCGCTCCTGCACGGGATGCGTGCCGGTCTCGCGGCGGCGGAAGTGGTTCCCGCTGACCTGGCGGCCGCGGTCACCAAACAGGTGAACGAGGGCAGTCCGCTCGGCATGACCGACAAGGTCTGGGACGAACGCCTCGAGTGGGTCGCGGACGAATGGGAAGTCGAGATCCCGCGCGACGTCAAAGGCGCGGACACGCTGGTGGTCTTCTCCTCCATCGAAGTGATGAAGTTCCCGACCAACATCGCCGCCATCGCCAAAGTGCTCAACAAGGCTGGCGAAAAATGGACAGTCAGCAGTAAGGCGCGCGAGATCGTCAACTTCGGGTTCTACGAGGGCAGTGTGGAACATACCAAATTGTTCCTCAGCCGGGTGCTCGAAGGCGCGAGGGAACTGGGCGTCAAACGTATCGTGGTGACCGAGTGCGGTCACGCCTACGACGCGTTGCGCTGGCACGCCGCCAACTGGATTCCCGAAGCCACTGACTTCGAGGTCATCCACATCACGGGCGTTCTCGGCGAACTTGTCGGAAGCGGGCGCATCAAACTCAAACCCGGCGCATTTGACAAAGACGGCACAATCACCTTCCACGACGCCTGCAAGATCCAGCGCAAGGGCGGACACATCCAGGAGCCGCGCGACATCCTCAAGGTTCTCGCGCCCAACTCCTTCAAGGAAATGACCCCGAACCGCGAAGAGTCCGTTTGTTGCGGAGGAGGAGGCGGCGTGATCGCCGTCAAAGCC
>Ga0172375_10011461_pt1 | contig 11289 bp, 8 predicted proteins | sample LakKiv1m_FD_114537 | JGI IMG/M metagenome (GOLD analysis project Ga0172375, IMG submission 114537) | Freshwater microbial communities from Kabuno Bay, South-Kivu, Congo - kab_092012_11.1m | ecosystem: Environmental > Aquatic > Freshwater > Lake | place: Democratic Republic of the Congo... | reverse complement strand
GATCTCGCTTTCGGCGAGATGGGTAAAGATCCCCTCCATGCTCAGGTTGGGGAGGGAGGCGATCTCGCCGATGACGCGGCAGGCCTCCGCCGGTAGCGTTCCCCCCCGGCCCATCCCCGTGTCCACCTCGACATGGAGCGGCGCCCGGATTCCCGCCCTGCGGGCCTTTTTCTGGAACTCCCGGGCAAAACCCAGGTCGGAGACCGAGGGGATCAGGTTGTATTTAATGATCTGATCGATCTCGGAACCGGTGGCTGGGGAGAGGATCAGGATCGGGGCCGCAATATCACTCACGCGGAGTTGTACCCCCTCGTCGGCGTTCGCCACACCGAGAAAGGAAGCGCCGTTTTTCAAGGCGGCGTTGGAGATTTCGATCGCCCCGTGGCCATAGGCGTCCGCCTTGACCACCTGCAGGATCTTCACGCCGGGCCCGGCCAGCCGCTTCATCTCCGCCCAGTTCGCGGCGAAACGGCCGAGATTAACCTCGACCCAACTGCGGTATTTCAGCTTTTCCTTCAAAGACATCACCATAATTTACCGTCCGTCCCGCGCCGGGCGGTCATGGCCCGAGGCGCCGCACCGATTTTTGCGGCCGCCGTATTTCAACCCGTTCCACGGCGCAATCCCCCCTCACTCCTGCCCCGTCCTTCCGTCAGAACATCGGGGACAGATGTAAAATCTGTCCCCCAATCATCATTTTTTCGTCATCGTAAAGACGCCGTCCCATTCTTCCACGGGGGGGTGTTCCTTCAACGCCTCGCAGCGGTCGATATAGAGCTTAGCGGGGAAATCCGCCGGCTTGACATCGAGGACGCCCCGGAAGGCGGCGATCGCCTCGTCCCACAGCCCCGTGCGATATTTCGCCAGACCCGTCTCGAAGCGGCCGACGAACTCCTGCCACTGGGCCGCGTCCTTCCGGTCGCCCAGAAGTTCGAAAATCCGGATGGGAAGCTTCTTTCCCTTGACCCGGACGGCGTCCAGTTCGCGGCAGAAAAGCTCGTCCTTGATGATTTCATGGGTGAACTCGCTGATGATGATGTTCGTCCCGTACTCCTTGTTGGTCCCCTCCAAGCGGGAGGCCAGGTTTACGCTGTCCCCCATGACCGTATAGTCGAAACGCATCTGGGAGCCCATGTTACCCACGACCATGTCTCCCGTGTTGATGCCGACGCCGATGTTGATATCCGGCCGTCCCTCCGCCGCCCATTTCTCCCGGAGCCTCCGCAACTCGGACATCATCTCAATGCCCGTCCGGCAGGCCCGAAGCGCATGGTCGGGCTGGTCCAGCGGCGCGCCGAAGACCGCCATGATGGCGTCGCCGATGTACTTGTCGAGGAGCCCGTCGTACTTGAAGACCACGTCTGTCATGGCCGTCAGATACTCGTTGAGGATGCGGACCAGTTCCTCCGGCGACAGCTTCTCGGAGATCGACGTGAAACCCCGGATGTCGGAGAACATGACCGAAAGGTTCTTCTTGTCGCCGCCCAATTTGAGTTTGGAGGGATCCTTCAGGATCTCGTTGACGACCGAGGCGGTGAGGTAATACTGGAAGGCGCCGCGGACCTTCTTCTTCTCCCGTTCTTCGGTGACGTACCGGTAAACGGTGATCCCGAGGTAGATCGTCGTCATCGTCAGGACCGGATAGATCAGGTTCATCCATACATTATACCGGGCGAAGATCGCCGTGTTTGCCAGAACGAAGGCGCTGATCAGCGCGAGGCTGAGCGCAATGCCCGCCATGGCTTTCATTCGGGGAACGGCCAGCCCCATGATGAGGCCGACAACGACAATCGTGCAGACGTCGAGGAACTTGGTCCATCCGGAATGGCTCAGGAAATTCTGATGGAGGATGTTGTCGATTACAGTCGCATGAATCTCGACTCCCGGATAGACCGCGCTGAAGGGGGTGACCCGCATGTCGTAGATGCCCGTCGCCGTGGCGCCGACGAGAATGATCTTTCCCTTCAGTTTATCTGCGGATATGCGTCCGTTGAGGATATCGGAGACCGCGTAATGGGGGAAGGTCTTCTCCGGACCGAGGTAGTTGACGAGGAGCCTTCCGCTCTCGTCGGTCGGGATCGCTACCTTGTCCAAACGGATGTTTTCCACGCCATATTCGGCGACGTTGACGACGGACATCGGCCAATCCTGGTATTGCAGGAGCAGCGCCAGGGCCAGGGAATAGTAGTAGTTGTCCCGGAACTTGATTAGCAGAGGCGACCAGCGAATGACCCCGTCGGTGTCCGGAAAGGCGTTAAAATAACCGCTGTTTCCTCCCGCCTCGGAGATCTTGGGAAGGTTCGGCTGCGCCGCATAGGCGTGGATCAGGGGGGACTCGTCCGCCCCCTTCTTTGCTCGGATCATCTGGAAACGGGCGTTGGCGATCTGGTTCTCGCTGGCGACGATCTCCTCTTCGGTCAGATGGCCCACCTCTTTTTTGGTAATATGGAAAAAGTAGCCGAGGGTGATGTTCTTGGCCTTTTCGATAGAACGGGCGAGGGCGGCGTCGGTGTCGGCCGCCTTCTGCTTCTGTTCCAGCAGGCCGTAGAGCCGGCTGTCCCTGATACCGACATTCTTGACATCGCGCGACAGTTCGGAGACCGCCTTCATGCTGGAGTTCTCATCCGGTTCGGCGAAAACGATGTCGAAACCGACTGCCTTCGCGCCGCACCCTTTCAAAACATCGACCAGTTTCGCGATGGTCGTCCGCGGCCAGGGCCACCGCCCCAGCTCGCTCAGACTCTTTTCGTCGATGACGACGATGACCGTTTCGCCCCCCGACGGCACCCCCCCCCGGGAGACCATCCGGAGGTCCAGGGCCTTCAGCTCCATAAAGCGGAGGAAGGGGGCGTCAATGAAGAACAGGACAAGGGCGATCAGGATGACCAGGACCGCAATCTTCAGCGGAGATACCGACAGGATCTTCTTCCACCGCTCCTTCATGACCTTTTCTCCTTCGCGAATTTGCTGCCGCTGCCGTTTGATGTCCCTGCGGACAGTGGATGTTCCTCCGTGCCGTCATTCCCGTCTCTTCCTTCCTTTCGGGAGACGGAACTTCCGGATCGCGCAAAACACGGGGAATCATATCAGAGAAGCCCCGAAAGTCAAGGCGGAGTCTCCGCTTTCCCTCCCCCCTCCACGAATGAAAACCTTGACAAGGGATATGGCTTGCGATAGATAGGCAAACCTTCGGGGGAGCACCCGCCGCAGGGCAGAGCGCCGATGTAGCTCAGACGGTAGAGCAGCTGATTCGTAATCAGCAGGTCAGCGGTTCGATCCCGCTCATCGGCTCCAGAAAAAACGAAGGGTTAGGCAATCACAGCTTAACCCTTCTTTTTTGCACAGTCATTTCATCCCGCGATTATCCCTCTTTTGAAAATGCTATGGCCTTTTCTCAAGTGAAGACCTTGCCGGGATTCAGGATTAGGTTCGGGTCGAAGAGAAGCTTGATCGCCCGCTGGAGGCGGATACTCTCCGGCGAGAGTTCGAGCGGAAGGAAGCGCTGCTTGGCGATCCCGACGCCGTGCTCGCCTGACATCGTGCCCCCCATTGCGATCACCTTTTTGATGATCTCGCAGACCCCCGCTTCGGCGCTCTCGCTGGCGTCGCAACTGTCGGCGGTAATGCTCAGGTGGATGTTCCCGTCGCCGGCATGGCCGAACGAGTAGATCTTCACCCCGTGGGCGGCCTCGTACGCGGGCAGACACTCCACGAACTCGGCGATCTGTCCCAGCGGAACGACGATGTCCTCCTGGATGTCCAGGGGGTGATGCTCCTCGATCCGAAGCGATATCGCTTTGCGCACCTCCCACATCTTGGCCCGCCGGTCCGCATCCAGGGCGATGATGGCGTCGCTTGCGCCGCCCTCCAGACAGATCTCCCGGATCGCCGCGATCTCCCGCCGGATCGTCTCCGGGGCGCCGTCCGATTCGATCAGGAGCATCGCACCGGCCTCCTTGACCCCCTCAAAGGGGAGGAGGTCGCCGACCAGCCCCAGGCACCGGGAATCCATGAATTCCAGAGTGGAGGGCATGTAGCCGCGCATCAGGATCGTCGTGATCGTCTCCATCGCCGGGCCGAGCTTCGGGAAAAGGGCGACGAGCTTCGTCACGTCGGCGGGATGGGGGATGAGACGGACGATCAGTTTCGTGATCACCCCGAGCGTCCCCTCGGAACCGACCAGGAGGCGCGTCATGTCGTAGCCGACCACCCCTTTGCGCGTCCTCACCCCCGTCGCGATGAGCTCTCCGTTCGGAAGGACCGCTTCGAGACCCAGGATATAGTCGCGGGTGGTGCCGTACTTGACGCAGGCGGGACCGCCGGCGTTCGTGGCGGCGTTTCCCCCGATCGAGCAGGCGTCATTGCTCGCCGGGTCGGGGGGATAGCACAGGCCATGCTCGCGCACCGCGTTTTTCAGATCGAGATTCCGGAGGCCCGGCTCGACGACGGCGATCATGTTCCGGGGCTCGATGGCGATGATCCGGTTCATCCGCGCCATCGACAGGACGACGCCGCCAAGGACCGGCAGCGATCCGCCGGCGAGGCCCGTCCCCAGCCCTCTGGGCGTCACCGGGAATCGGCATTCATTCGCGAGGCGCAAAAGCGCCCGGATCGGCGAAACCTCCGTCGCCTCAACGACCAGCTCGGGGCGGTGGAAGGCGCCGGGGGTCTTATCCTTTCCGAACTCTTCCAACTTCCCGGGGTCGTCGATGATGACCAGGCCCGATATGGCGGCGATACGGGTCCGGATTTCGGCGGTGATGGGGGTGTAGTCAGGCATGGCGTTATATCCTTCGATGTTCGAAGCCGGGAAGACGCAGCCGGTCCTCCACACGGCCCAGGATGTAGCTCGCGACCGAGGTCATCACGAGGTAGCAGGCCCCGATGATCAGGAAGATCTCGGTGTACCGGAAGGAGTTCGAGGCGAGAATCTTCCCCTGGCCGGTGAGCTCAATGCAGGTGATCATGTAGGCCAGGGACGAGTACTTGATCAGGTAGATGATCTCATTCCCGCAACCGGGCAGCGCCAGCCGGATCGCCTGCGGAAGGATGATGGAGAAGATCATCTGGACCTTATGGAAGCCGAGCGATTGGGCGGCGAGCATCTGCCCGCGCTTGATCGACAAGAGCGCCCCCCGGATGTACTCCGAGTGGTAGGCCCCGCTGCAGAGGGAAAAGCCCAGCACCGCGGCCGTGAAAGGGCTCATGTAGATCCCGATGTAGGGGAGGCCGAAGTACCAGATGAAGAGCTGCACGACGAGGGGAATCCCCCGAAAAATGGCGACGTAGGCGTTCGCGGCGGCCATGACGGGGCGGCTCCCGTAGACCCGAAGCACCCCGACCATGATCCCGACGACGAGGCCGCAGATCGCCGATGGAAAGATGAGCTCGATGCTCACCCAGAACCCCTTGAGCAGGGCGGGATAGACCTCGGTTTGGATGTAGAGCCACTCCTCCATCGTCAGCGTTCCCCGTAGAGCTCCGTGATCTTGGAACAGAATTCCCGCGTCCGGGCATTTTCCGCATGGTTGAAGATCTTGTCGGGCGTCCCCCGTTCGAGAATCCGGCCGTCCTCCATGAAGATGATCTCGCTGGCAAGCGAGCTGGCAAAGCCGATCTGGTGCGTCGCCATGATCATCGTCATGCCGTTGTTCCCAAGATCGCGGATGACCGCGTGGACCTCGCCGACCAGTTCGGGATCGAGGGCCGAGGTGGGCTCGTCCAGGAGCATCACCTTCGGGTCCATCGCCAGCGCCCGGGCGATCGAGACCCGCTGCTTCTGGCCTCCGGAAAGCTGGGCCGGATACTTCTGCATGTGGTCCCCGAGACCAACGCGCTCTAACTCCATCACGGCGCGCTCCCCGGCCTCCGCCTTCCCCATCCCCTTCACCTTGACCATGCCGATCCGGACGTTCTCCAGCGCGTTCAGGTGATCGAAGAGGTTAAAATCCTGGAAGATCATCCCCACCTTCTGGCGGTAGGCGTAGAGGTCGCGCTTGTGGGCATAATGAACCTCCTGTTCGTCCAGCCAGATCCGCCCCTCATCGGGTTTAACGAGGAAATTGATGCACTGTAAAAGCGTACTCTTCCCCGCGCCGGAGGGACCGATGAGGATCTTGAGATCCCCCTTATTCACCTCGAGCGACGCCCCCTGGAGGACGTCCTTCTTTCCGTAGCGCTTCGATATGTTTTCGATCCGTAAAATCGGTGCGGCCATAATATGCCTACAATCCATGCGTCGAATATCCCGGAATCCGGACCTTCTCTTCCAGTAGCCGGAGGCCCTTCGTCCCCATCCAGGTGAGGACGAGGAAGATCACCCCCGCGGCGAAGTAGAGGGGGAGCTGCTGGTAGGTCCGGGTCGCCACGAAGTGCGCCCGCGCCATGATCTCGGCCACGCCCAGGGCGTAGGTCACCGCCGAGTCCTTCAGCAGGATGGAGTACTCGTTCGACCAGCCGGGGATGGAAAGCCGGAGCGCCTGGGGGAGTATGATGACGGAGATCGCCTTGAGATCGCTCATCCCGAGCGCCCGGGCCGCCTTGAACTGACCCTCCGGTAGCGACAAAATCGCCCCGCGGAAGATCTGGGACTGGTAGGCGGAGCTGATCAATCCCAGCACGATGATCGCGACCGTGAATGCGGCAAGGTTGATATCGAAAGCCGTACAGGGGCCGAAATAGAAGAGAAAGAGAAGAACGAGGAGCGGGATGCCCCGGAAGAACCAGACGTATACGGCGATGAGGCGCCGGAGCGCCGGGTGGCCATACACCTGCCCCACGGCAAGGGGAACCCCGAGGACGAGCCCCAGGCCCATCGCCCCGACCACGACAATCAGGGTCACGAGCGACCCCCGGAGGAGGTACGGGAGGGCATCCCCTATGGCAATCAGGCTTTCCGGCATCCGTCTAACAACCTGTTGAAAAAGTCTTGCAGGCTGTTCAAAAATACCCGAATGCAAGGCCCCCGATATCCTGAGCCGTGAGGCGTACTTTTGGGTACGTTGAACGGCGAGGGATGAGGGAAACGCAGCAGATGGGCGTTTTTCAACAGCCTGCAAAATGGCTCAGAAAAACATGGAAGGCCTCATGAGTTGAGGCCTTCCCGTCATACAGCGACAGAATGGAAGCCCCGCTCACAGGGCGGGGCTTCCCCGTAAGGAAGATATTTGTTTTTTCATTGCGCCCCTGATCCCCACCCAAAAGGCGGGGTTTGCGGGTTGCGCTCCCGGTGAATTCCGCGTCGTCCGGCATCTCATCATTTGTCGATGTAGATCTTCTTCAAATCGGCCCAATAGGGGGACTTCATGAGCTTCTTGAGGCCCTCGTTGAGTTTCTTCAGGAACTCCGTGTCCTCCTTGCGGACGGCGTATCCAAATTGTTCATCCGCCATCCCGAAACCGCCCAGGATCTTCACGGGCTTCTTTTTCGCGGCGTCAAGCGCCGGGGCGTCGTCCATTGCGGCGGCGATGATCCGGCCGTTGATCACGTCTTCGATCGCCAGGGGGGCGGAGTCATACTGAACCAGTTCGAACTTCTTGCCCCCCTTCTTGATCAGGTTTTCCTCGATCCACTTCGCCTCGGTCGTGCCGCGCTGGACGCCGATCTTGTTCCCGTCGGCCAAGGCTTTCTCCGCGGTGATCTTCGCATCCTTCTTGCCAACCAGGACCTGCTTGATCTTCCAGTAGGCGCTCGTGAAGTTGACCTGTTTCTTTCGTTCGTCGGTGATGCTCATCCCCGAGGCCACGATGTCGATCTTCTTGGCCTTCAGGCTGGGGACGATTCCGTCCCAGTCCATCGGCTGGTGCTTCACCTTGAAGCCCATCTCCTTGGCAATCCAGTCCAGGGCCTTCACGTCAAAACCGTCCGGATTGCCGGATTTGTCCACATAGGCAAAAGGCGGAAAGTTCGCATCGATCCCGTTGACGTAAACCTTCTCCGCGGCGACGGCGAATGTCGCCGACAGGACCAGCAACGCCGTCAGCACCCAAACCACACCCCAAACCCCTTTTCTCCTCATAAATTCCGATCTCCTTTCTTCCCGTTGCGTTATGGTTCGTTTCCCATGCAAAGACAGGTTCTCCAATATAAATCCGGTCTTTTACCATGGATAAAGCGACACTGAACTTTTGAAGATGTCGAAGCATAAACAAAATCAGGGGGGCTGTCAAGATGAACGAAGAGTAATCGTGTAAAAAAATTGTGGTTCATCCGGTTGATGTGTACATTTTCCTTGTACTGCATAAATCGTTGTCCTCGCCGAAGATGCAGGACTTCGACTCGTAATCAATGATGTTTTTTCCTCGATATTATGGTATGAATAAAACAAAGCTGGACATCATGTGTGAGGGGCTGGGGCCAACGGATACATCGTTGAAATAATGTGGCGCCGCCGGAAAACCAGGCGGTAAACGGAGAAAACAAACATCAACCCGAGGTATCTGCAGAAACCAGTTTACTCGACTCAAACTAACACCATGGGGTTCCCGCCCCGGGCCAGCAGTCTTCGGAAGGGGACTCGAGTCCGGCGCGGGATACCGATCTTAGTCCTAACATCTCTGTTGCGTTCTGGAGGAAGATATGGAAAACAACGCTCCGCCGAGAGATGAACAGCAACCGTTACTGGAGCGCAAGCTCGCGACCATCATGATGGCGGATGTAGCGGGCTATAGCCGGATGATGGGAGAGAACGAAGAACGCACTGTGCAGATACTGCGCGGTCACCGGGAGATCTTCGATGCGCTTCTACGTTTGCACCACGGTCGCATTTTCAATACAGCGGGTGATGCGATTCTGGCCGAATTTCCGAGCGCCGTTGAAGCGGTCCGGTGCGCGACCGAAATCCAGTCGGCATGGCGCACGCGCAACGAGCATTTGCCGGAGGAACAGCGCATGTGGTTTCGCATGGGCATCAATCTCGGCGATGTCATCGTGCAGGGCGGTGATCTGCTGGGTGATGGCGTTAATGTTGCGGCGCGCATCCAGACCATCGCAGAGCCCGGCGGTGTCTGCATTTCGGGCAGTGTTTACGATCAGATACAGAACAAACTCACGCTGCAGTTTAAGGTGATGGGCGAGCGCAGCTTCAAAAATATCGCGCAGCCGATCCGTACGTTCTCGATTGCCGAGGCAAATGGTTTGGCGATGCCGGTAACCTCGGCGCCCAAACGGCCGAAGGGGAGGAAGCTGACCGGCATCATCGCCGCCGTTATCGCGCTTATCGTGGTCGCAGGCGGCGGCTATTGGATCTTCCGCGATTACGAAACGCGCCGTGCCGAGGAGCTTCACCGGGCAGTCGAGGTGGAACGCCAGGCCGCGAAGATACAGGGCAAGGCCAACGAGGAGCAACTGGCGGCAAAGACGCAACAGATCCAGGCAAAGTTGGAGGCCGAGGCATATCAGCGCCAAGCCGCAGAGGCAAAACGAAGGGCCGCAGAGGCACAGGCCAAGGCTAACGAGGAGCAACTGGCGGCAAAGACGCAACAGATCCAGGCGAAGTTAGAGGCCGAGGCATATCAACGCCAGGCCGCAGAGGCACAGCAACGCAAGGTAAAGTTAGAGACCGAAGCGCAAGCAGCCAAAGAAGCGCTGGATCGGACGGAGGCCGATAAGGAGCGTCTCGATCAGGAAATCAAACGCGCAGCGACGGAAAGGCGGGCTGCGGAGTTGACGGCGCAAGAGAAGACAGCAGGCAGGGCGCAAGGCGGCCAGACCGCGCCTCCAAGAGCTACAGAACCGCAGCGCACAGCGAATGCGCCTGCTGCTGCGCCACCCGCGAAGGACGTCAAGGCACCCGATCGCTTCGATGGAACCTACGGAGGCGGTTTGTGCAACGAGCCTCGCGGTTTACTACAGAAAAAAATGTGTTGGTCCGCGGCCTTGAAGATTGAGCATGGCAAAGTCCTGGCGACATGGACCCACCGTGCGACCGGGAACTCCTCGCATGCGAAAGGAACAATTTCCGCTGACGGAAATCTCTCCCTCAGGCTCGAGGGTTGGCAGGCGGATGGTAGGTCGGCCACTGCCAATTTGTCTGGAAAGTGTGACAACAACGTGATCAGCGCATCCGGCTACTGGATAGGCGGCCCCCCGGTGACGGGAAACTGGAAGCGGGATTTTTAAGATATGATGGCGCCTTCATAGGTTTTCATCATGTTTTCTCTCCTTTCAGCAGTCGATGTACATCTCCAAAGGCTGACAGCCAGGGCCTCTCTTTCCTTCCGTTCGCGGCTGTCCCGTCACAGCCATTTTTTTCTTCTGAAGTAGATCAGCATGAAGACCGTGATGAGAATCATGATGCCCCAGAGGGCGAAATATCCCCACGGCCACTCCAGCTCCGGCATGTATTTGAAGTTCATGCCGTAGACCCCGGCGAGGAATGTCAGCGGCATGAAGATGGTGGCGATGACGGTCAGGACCTTCATGATCTCGTTCATCCGGTTGCTGATGGTCGAGAGGTAAATGTCGAGCATCCCGGAGAGCATGTCCCGGTAGGTCTCGATCGTGTCGATCACCTGGACCGTGTGGTCGGAGATGTCGCGGAAGTAAATGGCGGACGGCTCCCGGATGAGAGGGGAGTCGGAACGGCCGAGGTTGCCCACCACCTCCCGGAGAGGCCAGACCGCTTTCCGCAAGAGGATCATTTCCCGCTTGAGGATCTGGATCGCCCGGAGGGTCTCCGGCGAGGGACGGCCCATCAGCGCCTCCTCAAGGGTTTCGATCTCCTCGCCGAAATGGTCCAGGATTGAGAAGTAGCCGTCCACGATTCCGTCGAGAAGTGCATGGGCGAGATAGTCCGCCCCGCCCTTGCGAAGACGTCCCCGATCGTTGCGGAGTCTCTCCCGGACGGGGTTGAGAAGTTTTCCCTCCTTTTCCTGAAGGGAGATCAAATAGTTGGGGCCGAGGACGATGCTCACCTGCTCGGGGATGAGACGGCCGCCTTCGTCCTTATGGAATCGTTTGAGAACGACGTAGAGGTAATCGCCGTGGTCCTCCAACTTCGGCCGCTGGTCGGTATTGAGAATGTCTTCGAGGATCAGGGGATGGAGGCCAAAGACGACCCCTATCTGTTCGAGCAGGCGGACGTCCTGGAGGCCGTCGATGTGGATCCAGGTGACGGTCTTGCGGTCCGGGGGCGGCATCGGCCCCTCCAGGGTATGGATCTCTTTTTCTTTGAAATGGGATTCGTCGTATTCGCAGAGGATGATCTTCGTCTTCTCCGCATGTTTCTCACCGATGTGGATCAGGGCGCCCGGTGAGAGACCGGTCTTGGCGGATCTTTTCTTTGTGGCT